>Ga0068855_100000622_pt1 | contig 43596 bp, 32 predicted proteins | sample KBSCornC52_FD_66592 | JGI IMG/M metagenome (GOLD analysis project Ga0068855, IMG submission 66592) | Corn rhizosphere microbial communities from Kellogg Biological Station, Michigan, USA - KBS Corn C5-2 | ecosystem: Host-associated > Plants > Roots > Rhizosphere > Soil ... | reverse complement strand
ATAGGGTTTTGCCCAACAACGAGTGTTATTGGCCCCGATGCAACGCCTGAGGCAACGGCAACATTATTTATTTTTATGGTTGCCGTAGGGTCCTGGGTTACTGCTGTTACCGTTACGGTGGCGGTAGCATTGCTTTCGGTTGCGGTATAATTCCTGAAACCCGGGCCCGTGGTAGACGTTAATGCAGCGCTGGGATGGAGGGCCAGCGATGTTAAAAAGCAATTGGTTGAAGGCGAGGACCTTGTTACGGTTACCGTATAGGTTTTGGTGGTAACGCCATCGTGCCCGGTTACCACTGCGGTAATGGTATTTGCGCCCACGTTAAGCGCGATGGGGCCGGATGCCGTTCCGGTGGCAACCGAAACATTGTTAACCTTCACCGTGGCGTTGGCGTTGCTGGTGGTTGGCGTAACCGTTATGGATGTTGTGGCATAAGGAACAGTGGCCGTATAGTGAATGGTGCCACTTGCAAAAGCCGGACTTAAAGTGCCCGTACTTAAAACGAGCCCTGAAAGATTGGCCGAAGGCGGAGCCGGATTTACGGTAATGGTAAAGGATACAGGCGCGCTGATACACCCGGAACCAGTCCTGATAAAATTGCCGATTGCTGCCGGCGCCGTGCCTACAATAACAGTGGCTGAAATGGTATTCGTGGCTGTATTTATCCTGGACACGTTGTTTGCACCGGTGTTGATTTCGTAGGCGTTCAGGCCATCAGGTGTTATGGATATACCCGCAGGGTTGGCACCCACGTGGATAGTAGCCGTAATGGTGTTTGTGGCCGTGCTGATGACCGATACATTGCTGCTTCCCCCGTTGGTCACGTAAACCTTGCTGCCATCGGGTGTAAGGGCAAGGCCGTTGGGTTGTGTTCCCACCTGGATGGTGGCGGTAACCGTATTGGTTACGGTATTGATAACCTCTACAGAATTTGTAGATTCACTTGCCACATACAAATGGCCTCCATCCGCACTTATGGCAAGTGCGTAAGGGTTATAGCCCACAAATATATTCGTGACAACCGTGTTGGTGCTGGTATTAATCACGATGATACCGGGTGAAATTATTGGCGCTGGCAACATAAAGTTTACTGCCGTCGGGGCTTACCATGAGTGCTGTAGGGTTGCTGATGGATGGGATGGTTGCACTCACAGTATTGGTTGCGGTATTGATAACAGAGATGGATGAGGACAAGGCATTCGCTACATAAAGTTTGGTGCCGTCGGCACTAAGGGCAAGGCCGATGGGGTAGTTGCCGACCGTGGTAGTGGCTATTACCGAATTGCTGGCTGTATTAATAACGGAAACGTTGTTTGAGCCGGCGTTTGATACATACGCCATGCTTCCATCGGCGCTGATTGCTATCCCGTCAGGCGAACTTCCTACACCTATGGTTGCAACTACCGTATTGGATAGCGTGCTCACAACCGACACATTATTGGTAGATGAATTGGGGACGTACGCCGTATTGGCGTTTGATGAAGTGGCTGTGATAGTAGCTACCACCGGGGTAGTACCGGGATTGAGCGCCACGAACGCGCCAATGTTACCATAACCACCAGTCGCCAACCCAATTGCAAAAGCATTGTTTGTCCAGTGAAGCGTGTTGCCTGTTTGGGTAAAGCTTATAGGTGTTATTGGCGAACCACCCGTTACGGTTTGATTTGTTACCGGGCTAACCGTAGGCACTGCGGTAATATTACCAGATATTTCGAAGCTTTGATTTGCCGCACCCGTAGTAGTTAGGGTTAGCTGGCCGTGGATTATGCCGGCAGGAGCCGACGATGATGAACGGACATAAACTATCGTGTTATTTATTGTTCCGCCTGTTTGCGGCGCGGTTATAATACCGGAATAACCACTTGAAGGCGATAATGATACTTCGAAGTCAACTGAAGCATTTACTGTAACACCCGCCGATAGACCTGTACCCGAAACAGTGAACTGAAGAAGATGGGGACTTATCGAAGCGGTACCTGCGCAGGCAGAAATATTGCCGGTCATAGTGCCAACAGTGAATGCCGGAGATATATTATTTGCTGCCGCGATGTGCGCTTCTTTGGAGAAACGCTTATTCCGCGTTTTGGCAAGGGCCATTGGCTGGTTGCACAAACAGATTAAAAATACCAGCAGCAGCAGGCCTGCTTTTCCAAAATAAAAACCGGTAGCTGCCGGTTTTTTTAATAAAAGTAAATATTTATTCATATCGCCGTAATAAATGTCAGTTAAATATAAGTAATTAATTATCTTATAGTTGCAAAATATTCTGTACAAAGTTTACATGTAACCTATACCATAAATATTTACATAACACATAGAAAACATAAACCAAAAATTAATTTTTTCGGCACAACAAGCGTCGTTTTGCCATGTATACCATCATCCTAAAGATCCCATCTCCCTTATTGAAAACTATAAGTACTCAATGCTTAAAATTAAGCTGTTAAACGGTTGGTTAAAAGCGTATTAATACTTTATTATCTGCGTATTTGTACGCAATTATTACGGATGGCTTTTATTGGCAGCATATCATAAAAAAAGCAGCCCCGGTTTTGCCGGCGCTGCTTTTTAATTTACAAATATGTTTTATTAGTATTTCAGTATGATAAACCCGGTTTTGTGTTTAGTGATGCCTTTAACGGTGTATTCTAATGAATAAAAATATGTTCCCGGCAATTGCATTTTTCCGGTTTTGTTGGAGTGTCCGTCAAATACTTTTGAGGCGTTATCATAACCTTTGGTTTCAAAAACAAGTGCGCCATTGCGGTTTATGACCGATAGTTTATTATCAGGATAAGCCAGGATACCGTCTATCACCAGGTAATCATTTATGCCATCGCCGTTGGGCGATATGCCCTGATCAACGACGATGCCGTCATTGATCGTAACTAATGTTTTTTCAGGCTGAGTGCTTATGCTTGCCGGCAGGCTATTGTCTGCAACGATATTGCCCGGTGAACCCGCGCGGGTTATGGTTAGGGTGTAGGTTTTAGTAGTGGCGCCATCGGATGCGGTAACCACGGTATTAATGGTGTTAGCGCCCACGCTTAAAGGTATGGCGCCCGAAGGGCTGCCCGATGCTACTACTGTGCCGTTTACTTTGATGATGGTACCGTTTGGCGCAGCCGCTGTTGGTGTTATAATAGTGGAGGTTACGCCGTTTACCACGCTGGCTGTATAACTGGTGGTGTTGGGGTTAAATGACGGCGTATATGCGCCCCGGCTGGATTTTAATGATGATAGATTGGCATTGGTTGATACCGCTTCGGTTACAACCAGCGTATAGGTTTTGATAACAGTTCCGTCGGATGAGGTAACCACTGTGTTGATGGTGTTTTGCCCTACATTTAAGGGAATAGCCCCGGAGGGGCTGCCCGATGCTACGGTTGTGCCGTTTACCTTAATGGTAGCCCCGGCGTAGGCGGCCGTGGGTGTAACCGTCATGGATGATACCCCGTTGGCTACGGATGCCGTGTAGCTGGTAGTGGTGCTGCTAAAAGCGGGTGTTAAAGTACCCCGGCTGATTTTAAACAGCGAAAGATTGGCCTGGGGCGATGCTGCACGGGTAATGGTTACGGTATAGTCGCTTTCAGTGGTGGCGCTGTCTACCACCACGTTAATGGTATTTGGCCCCACGAACAAAGGGATATTGGGCGATGCGCTGCCGGAGGTGACGGTTGTGCCGTTAACGGTAACCGTTGCTATGCTGTTGGTTGTGGTAGGTGTAAGGCTTACCGAACTAATGGTGCCGGCTACCGAGGCCGTATAACTGGTAGTAGCTGTAGCAAATGCCGGCGATAGCACGCCATGGCTAAGCGTTAGATGCGAGAGGCTTTTATTACTGCCCTGCAGCACCTTTATGTTAACTGTTGCCATACTGCTGCCGCTGCTGTTGGTAGCTGTAACCGTATAATTGGTGGCTGGTGATGCGGTTGTTGGTGTACCGCTGATAACGCCTGTGCGGGTACTGAGGCTTAGGCCAGCGGGAGGTAAGGGGCTGATGGTGTAGCCGCCGGCGGGTAGTTCCTGAACATAGTTGGTATTCGTGTTGCCCCCTTGATTGGTATTAGCGATATATAGGTTACCCTTGCCATCAATCGCTATGGCTATGGGATTTAATAATTGCGAACTAATAACTACATTACTGCCGCCACCTACCGGTATTTCGGTAACGGTAGTATTATTAATGTTTACAAAATAAACATTACCAAAGGCATCCACAGCGACACCGTCAACGTTAGCGCTGCCGCTCCCTACGGTTAACGTGGTTATTGTTCTGCTGCCGGCCTGGATTTTTTTTACAGCGCTATTACCGATGTCGGCCACATAAACATTACCTGTGGCATCAACCGCAACGCCTTGTGGATTGCTAAATCCCGTTGCAATAACAACGGGTGTGTTGCTTCCGGCAGGGAGCTCTTTAACGTCGCCACGCGCCTGCTCGCTGTAGTACAAATTACCGGCGCTATCGATAGCAAAACCAACCGGTTCCGCCTGAGCTGTGATTATTGTGATTATCGCGCCGTTGGCTCTTGCCGGTAATTTACAAACGCTATTGTTTTGCTTACCAAAATAAACATCTCCGGCTGCGTCTACCGCCATTCCAACGGGTTTTATACCACCTGCCAGCACGATGGGATTGCCACCAGTTGCCGGAAATTCTACTATTTCGAGCGCCTGCAGACTACCTACGTATACGTTGCCTTTGGCATCAACGCCAATGCCGGTAATATCGGCCGCCCGTCCTAAAGCAACGGGCGTGGGCACGGGTACCGCGCCGCCCGTATTTGTTGGCGACAAGGGATTTATCGCGGTGTTTATATGGTAAACTTGCGGGCTGGCATAACTGATATGAGGCGCCTGGGCATATCCAACTGAAAACATGAATAATAAAGAAGCCCTAAAAGTCAAAAAAACTTTTAGGGCTGTAGCTTTAAAGCACGGGAAAAAACCTTTGGTGTTAAGCCGGACAAATACATTTTTCATACCGATGATTTAGAATAATTGCTGGCCGCCAATAAATGAAGCAAATTTCCGGCAGTGCGAATATAACCTTTAAAGATACCGGAATAAATACCAGGTAGTTGGTATTATCTAAGGGGAGATTTAGGTTGCTTAGTCAGAAACATGGGATCCCGGTAGCTATCAGAACCGAAAGTGCGGAAGGAATTTCCATCAATTGCTGTTAAGGGTTATCACCAACTATCTCCCCTATGTCATTTCGAAACCGCTGAAAGCGGTGAGAAAACTTATACGCCATACTTGACGAATGCAATGCGTAAATGCATTTGCGCAAACGCATAGCGCAGAAGATTTCTCCCTGCGATCGAAATGACATTTTTTTGGGGCCCCTCAGTCGTTGTTGCCTCTTAATAAATATCTCCGAATAAAATGGTGACACGATTTTGTCAGTAAAGGTACGTATTTTTGGCAAAATTAGCATCGCAAACCGTTCATAATGAGGTGTTCCAAAAATAGTGGTGTGTGAAAACTGGAACACTGGAACATGCCGGCAGCGTTAAATTCTGCGTGGAAAGGTCTGCGTGCTTTTGCCTTTGTTGGGTGCTGCCACCAACAAACCGCGATGCCGGTTAATTCTTTCACCCCGACATATCTTTACTTGTTGACGACAACTATAATAAAGGCGAAAAAGGCGGACTCCTGGTAGCTGCCGTGACGGGGAGTGTTAACCCGGGTTAACATTGACATTATGCTAAATAATTAATTATCAACAACTTAAACAGGATTAACACTGAATTGTGTTAACCCTGTTAACCCTTACGGCGCACTTGTTGATGCTTTTGCTAACGCCGACAAAGGCGTAATGTGATCCCCGGCACGGATAATACACTCCTCCGCCCTTTATAGTTGGTTCTTCCCCTAGTTTATTTAAATCTGCGTTATATACTCCTCCAGGTCGGGGGCGGAGAATCCTGTTTTTTTGTGCAGCCGCTGTTTCGATTTTTTGATACCCTCAACCGTAATGCCCAGCATATTGGCCATTTCGCGGTTACGCAGGCCAAGCTTCAGCAAGGCCAGAATGCGTATATCGGTGTCGGTTAAATTGGTAAATAAATGGCTAATGCGGTTAAAGAATCCCGTGTGCACAATTTCAAACAACCGGCGAAATTCGAGCCAGCTATCATTGGTCATGATGTGGGCCTCCATCATTTTCTCCAGTTGGGCTACCTTATCCTCATCCACAACACCATCGTTAGCAACCTGCAGCATATTTATCTGGGTTTTATATTGCTCAATAAGCTCGTTTTTTTGCCGCAGGCTCCTCGTGTATTCTTCCAGTTCCACTTTCGCTTTCAACAACTCCTCTTCAGCTTTCGCTTTTTCGAGCAATAATAGCATCTCCTGCTTTTCGAACAACGCCTTATCTCTTTTGCGTACCAGTTTTTGCCGGTTAAATATCAATACCGAAATAATGAGCAGCAAAGCCAAAATTACCAGTAGGGCGTCGCGCTGCGTCCGCTGTGCTTTTTGTTCGGCTTCAAACCGCTTTACCTCCGACTGGTGTTTGTCCAGCTCCCATTTCAGCTTGATACCTTCCAACGCTATAATATTATTCCGTTTTTCCAGGCTGTCCTTCGCCAGTTCGTATCGCGTATGAAAACCCGCGGCAAGCGCCTGTTTTCCGGTACCGTCATAAACAGCGGCCATCAGGTTATACCAATCAATCCGCTGGTTTAAAAATTCAGGCCTGTTTTTAAACAGGTTTTTTGCCGAATCGAGCTGCCGGGCGGCAGTTTGGTAATTATTATTGCTGATGCTGATGCGCACCATACGCAGCATGGCAATGGCCGCATTTTGCGTTTCGCCAAAACGGACAGATCCGCGGTAATCGGCCTGTAAGTAGGGTAGCGCCTTTTTATAATCGCCCTGTAAAAAATAAACCGAACCGATGTTACCCAAAACGATGCTCTCCCAAACCTGTATATTGTATTTTTGGGCAATGGCTAAACCCTGGTTAAAATATTGCATGGCCTGGCTGTAATTACCTTCGCCACGGTAAATCAGCCCGATGGTATTCGTCATGTTAATCCGCTTGCCCTGGTCGCTGGTATCGGTATTATAATGCAGCGCCTGCAGCAGGTAGGTTTTGGAGGCATCAAAATCGTTTACATTATACTCCAGCTGGGCCAGCACGTAAAAAAAGTCGCTTATGTTTGGCACATTTTCAAAGCCTAAGCTTTTAAAAATATCATATGCCCGCAGGTAATACACATAAGCCGGCACATATTGCTTAAACGTATCGAAATACTGTCCTTTGCGAAAAATAAAATAGCCTGCTTGGTAAATCTCGCCTTCTTTGCGGGCGCGCGTAATGGCTTTATCGTAATAATAAATACTGCGCGGGTTTTGCCCCAGATTCACCGAAAAAAAATCGGCCTTAAAATCATAAACCGCATATTCCAGCTGTTTATCACCCAGTTTTTTGGCCAGAGCGGTTAACCCATCCAACTGGTTAAAGGTGTACGCCGAATCGCGTTTACGCAGCGTAGATTTATAAATAATCCGCGCCTCGGCCAGTCGTTTTGCCGGGTCAACCTTTAATATCGTATCAAAATTTTGAGCCGATAGCCTGAGTCCGTAAAAAACGAATAGAATTACCAGTGAAAGTTTTACGCGCATTTTTTAAGCCGGGAGAATTTCCGGCTTAAAAGTAATGATTAGTACGCAGGACTCCTATGGGGAGAATTAGTTTGTTGGCGATGGGCGTTACCTGGATTTTTTTCTAAACACGATAAAAAATTAGCGCCCCGGAAGCTAACGGGGCACTAATTAAACCATCAATATTTAAGTACAATAAACCCTGTTTTGTGCCTGGTTTCGCCTTTTACCGAGTACTCCAGCGAATAAAAATATGTTCCCGGCAATTGCAGCTGCCCGTTTTTGTTGCTTCGTCCGTTGAACACCCGGTTACTGTTATCGTAACCTTTTGCTTCAAATACAAGTGCGCCGTTACGGTTCATGATCGTTAATTTGTTATCGGGATAGGTTTGGATACCATCAATTACCAGATAATCATTTATGCCGTCGCCATTGGGCGAAAGGCCTTGCCGAACCGCAACATTATCTTCCATTTTGGCTTTTTCAAGCGGCGGCGCAACACTCAATGACTCATCAGGGATGTTCAGCGTACCGAGTGCGCGGTTAACAGTTACAGCGTAGGTTTGCGTGGTTGATCCGTCCTGCGCAGTTACCTGTACAGTAATGGAATTAGCCCCAACCGCTATTGGTATTGGCGCAGATGCTGCGCCGGAAGCAATAGCCGTTGTGCCGTTGAGCAGGAGCGTTGCGGTCACATCGGCGGCGGTAGGTGTTACGGTTAACGAGCTCACCCCGTTTACCACATTAACTGTATAACTGGTATTGGAACCGGTGAATAACGGGCTAAGCACGCCAGGATTCAGTTTTAACGATAACAGGTAATCGTTTTTTGACGGCGCCCGCGTTATGGTAACTGTATAAGTTTTTTGTGTTAAGCCGTCGGATGCAGTTACTGCGGTTGTAATAACATTTGCACCAACTGCCAGCGCAACCGGGCCAAAAGCCGTGCCCGAAACTGCGGCCATGCCGTTAACCGTTACTATTGCATCCGCATCTGCGGTTACCGGCGTCACCTTAATTGATGAAACACCGTTTGCAACAGCGACTGTATAACTGTTGATGAGGGGTGCAAAGTAAGGCGTTAGCGAACCGCGGCTTAGCTGCAGGGCCGAAAGATTTGCATTTGTTGATGTTGCACGGGTAACCGTTACCGTGTAAGTTTTTTGATTAAGGCCGTTGGATGATGTTACGACAACGTCGAAAACATTGTCGCCTAAGCTTAGCGTAAATGATGGAGAGGCGTGGCCGGAAGCAACCGACTGGCCATTTACAGCAATAGCAGCAGTGCTGTCGGCAGCGCGTGGCGTTATAGTTATTGATTTCACAGCATTTACTACGCTTGTGGTATAAGAAGTGTTACTAACAGTAAACACCGGGCTTAACACGCCTGCGCTAAGTTTTAATGCCCCCAGGTTATCATTTGGCGATACTACCCTGATATTAACCGTAGCAACAGCGCCGGCGGTAGCGTTATAGGCGCCTACCTTATAATCTGTAGCTGCAGCCGGCGCGGCAGGCCTGCCGCTGATGACACCGGTGGTTGCATTGAAGCTAAGCCCGGCAGATAATGCAGGACTTATGAAGTAGCCGCCGGTAGGGCTGAATTTATTGATACCGCCCGAACCCTGCAACGCTCCGTACAAATTGTAATTGGCGTCGACAGCTACACCTACCAGGTTAGTTAAACCAGGTACTGCTGCAACCGGCGTTCCGCCGCTGGCCGGTACGCTATAAATGCCGCCCAGTCCCTCGTCGTCAACATAAATGGTTCCGGCAGCATCAACTGCCAAACCCCTGGGAAACGAAAACCCGTTTGCTAACTGCACCTGGGCAGCGGCACCCCCGATTGCAGGTATTTCAATTAGTGCCAGAGATGTATAACTGGCGGCGTAAACATTGCCCTTAGCATCAACCGCCAGGCCTGATACTGCACTGAGTCCATTATCAATCCTAACCAAGTTACTTCCGTTACTCGCCATTTTAAATACTCCGCCGTTAATGTCGGACACATAAACATTGCCCGAATTATCAACCGCTAAGCCAAAAGGGTGCGACAAGGTATTGTTAATTACAACCGGGGTACCATAAGTTACAGGCGAACCGCTGGCCGGTATTTTCCACACCCGGGCCTGGTCAACAACAAAAACGTTTCCGGCACGATCAACCGCTACGTTTGAGCTTTGCGTTAAAAAGCCTGATGCAATGGTTGTGGTAGTGCTGCCATCGGGGCTTATTTTTATAACTACCTCGTTGTTATTGTTGTCCTCCTCCGTTGTATATATATTGTCGGCAGCATCAACAGCCACGCCATTTTGCGAAAATGTCAACCCTGTTCCCAGAACAACGGGGGAGCCATACGCTCCTGTGGGCGCTGCGACATTACTGCTTGCCGGCGTAAGATTTGTGGCGGCGCCTAAGTTGAGCGTATTGGGGCCGGCGTAACTAATGGTGGGTGCCTGGGCCAACAATTTGCCCGGCAGCAGCAGGGCTGCAAACCCTATCGCAAAACTAAATTTCAGGGTAGTAAAAAAATGTTTCGGCTTGTGTAAAAATTGGTTCATGGTATCTGTGATTTTGAATTATTTTATTTTGGTTGAAGAACCTAAAATTAGGTAGTACGGTAACAAAAGCACAAAATTGACGGTGGACAAATGGGTGCCAAAAGGTGGACAAAAAAAGCAGCTATTATCGAATGCTCATTTTAAAAATTGCTCCGTTTAATATAAGTTATACTCCGTTCGGTGTAAATCGGAGGGCAGCGGGATAGTTACTTTTGTTGTGTTAAAAAAAGGAAAAGGATATCCTATGGAAGGCAATACAAGAGCAAGCGAAAACGAGAAATAAAATATTTTCGCACAATAATTTATAAATGAATAAACATTCATTTATATTTGCAGGAACTATGCGTGCCCGCGATACAGACAAAGAAAAATTGGTTAAACAACGTGCTATTGAAATCGTTGTAAAAGATGGTTTAGAAGGATTTAGCATGAATAAGCTGGCGAAAGCCTGCAATATTTCGGTGGCTACGCTTTATATATATTATAAGGACCGGGATGACCTGATACTTAAAATAGCCGCCGAAGAAGGTGTGCGGATGGCCGAAGCGATGCTGAAAGACTTTGATGCAAATGCCTCGTTTGAAAATGGTTTACGGGTGCAATGGAAAAACCGGTTTGAATACATGATGGCGCATCCGTATATCAATGTGTTTTTTGAGCAGTTGCGCAGTTCGAGTTATCACGCACGGTTTATGGAAACCTTTAAGGCCAACTTTGCACCGATAGTAACCAGGTTTATGAACAACGCTACAGAGCGGGGCGAGGTGGATGAAATGCCGATTGAGGTATATTGGTCGGTAGCGTTTGCGCCGCTGTACTCGCTCATCCGGTTTCATAACGAAGGGCAAAGCATAAGCGGCGCCCCGTTCAGCATATCGGACGAGGTTTTGTGGGCAACTTTCGACCGGGTGTTAAAGGCATTAAAAAGGTAAAAAAATTTATCTCACTTAATAAGTGAATGTTTATTTATTAAAGAATGAATAATTTTGATCATATATTGCTATTTAAAACCAGTTGCAGCACCCGCGCCGATAAAAAGGCCCTGGAGGCGATACTGGAAAGCCAGCCGGGTATCCAGGAATGGAACCTCGACCTGGACGATTGTGATTACGTTTTGAGGATCATTTCTTTTGAAATTACGCACGATCATATCATCAGATTAATGAACACGCACGGCTACCAATGCTGTGAATTAACCTAACATACAATGAAAAAACAAGATGTTATCCCGTTTACCGGGTACCAAAAGCTGGTTATCTTAATTTTAGCGCTAACCCAGTTTACCGTGATCCTCGATTTTATGATCATGTCGCCGCTGGGTGATATGCTGATGAAATCAATGAGCTTAAAGCCAGCCTCATTTGGTATTGCCGTATCGGCCTATGCCTTTAGCGCGGGTATTTCGGGATTGCTTACTGCCGGCTTTGCCGATAAATTCGACCGTAAAAAGCTGCTGCTGTTCTTTTATCTCGGTTTTATTGCCGGCACTGTGCTATGCGGACTTGCCCATAGCTATCCCCTGCTGCTGGCGGCACGCATTATCACGGGCTTGTTTGGCGGGGTAATCGGCTCTGTTTCCATGGCAATTATTACCGATCTGTTTGCACTGCAGCAACGCGGTCGCGTGCTGGGTTTTGTTCAAATGGGCTTCGGCGCCAGCCAGGTGCTGGGCGTACCGATAGGGCTTTTCCTGGCCAATCACTGGGGTTGGGAAATCCCCTTCTTTTTAACCGCCATACTAGGGGCTATTGTAGCTGTGGCAATCATGCTGCGCCTGCATCCGGTAACCGATCACCTGAAGGTGCAGCGCGATAAATCGGCATTTACACACCTGTGGCACACCGTAGCCAAACGCGACTACCGAATTGGTTTTGCAGCCACAGCGCTGTTGTCAATCGGTGGTTTTATGATGATGCCGTTTGGCAGCGTGTTTGCCATTAACAACCTGCATGTAACCCAGGCCCAGCTCCCTGTAATGTTTATGATTGCCGGCCTGAGCTCGTTATTAATTATGCCTGTAATTGGTCGGCTGAGCGATAAGTTCAGCAAGTTTAAACTATTTGCCTTTGCATCGGTATGGACAATGATCATGTGCGTTGTTTATACCAACCTGGGGGTAACACCGTTCTGGCTGGTTATCGTGTTAAATATATTAATGATGATGGGCGTAATGAGCCGCATGGTACCTGCCTCGGCATTAACCAGCGCCATCCCGGATATGGAAGACCGCGGTGCCTTCATGAGCATCAACGCTTCGCTGCAGCAGATAGCCGGCGGGGTTGCCGCGGCCATTGGCGGTTTGATTGTAACGCAGCAAACCAAATACAGCCCGCTGGAACATTATAATATCATCGGGTACGTGGTTGTAGGCGTATCGACGACATGTATATTATTGTTGAGCCGCGTTAATAACATGATCAACAGGAAAGTAGAGGCACATCCCGGTGTTGTTAAGCATGACGATGTGGTGGTGAGCGAAGGGTATTAGTGTTAAGTCTTGAGTCCGGAGTCGGCAGTCTTGAGTCTCTGGATGATGGCTAATAAAGGCAACGGGATGAGGCTTATAATAAAACCAAACCCGCATCCGTTTTATATTTTTTGAAACAAAATTTTACCTGAACGCTTTTGATCATATGAACGCTAAAAACAAAACACTGATTGCAATTGCCGCCGGCGTTGGTGTGGCCGGTTTGGCTTACGCGTTATGGCCGAAGAAAAAAATACCTAAAAGTGCCATAGTTCAGCCATTTGATAAGGACCGGTACATGGGCTTATGGAATGAGATAGCCCGATTACCCAATATCATCGAGAAGAACCTGAAAGATTTAACCGAAAACTATTCGTTGAATGAGGACGGCTCGATAAAAGTAATTACGCGCGCCTATCATACCCAAAAAAATAAAGTGGTGGAAGCGGAAGGCACGGCGAAATTTGTGGGCGCTCCAACCATTGGACAATTAAAAGTAGCATATTTTCTTCCGGTTTACCTGGATTACAATGTGCTTGATATCGACGAAGATTACCGGTATGCACTGGTAGCGGGTAGCGGGCTGGATTACCTCTGGATCCTTTCGCGCGATGAAGATATTCCTAACGATATCAGCACGCGCTTTCTGCAAAAAGCAACGTCCTTGGGTTTTGACGTTGGCCAAATGGAATGGATGAACGGCGTGAAAATAATATAACTGATTAACCATGGGCAAACAGCATGATACATTCCCCGGCGAACCGCAGGAAATGCCGCAACGAAAGGAGCAGCCCGAAATTAAGCAGCCAAACTACCCGGATACGCCCGAAATACCAAAAGAAGACCCGCAAATAGTGCCGGATGAGTTCCCGCCCGAAGAAAATTCACCGGAAGAACCACAGATAACGCCTATTTAATCTAAATTTTTGCTGAAAAATTATAGCTGGTTTAAACAAAAAATCAGGGTAATTTAAAAAAGATTTTGAACTGTTGATTTAATCTTTTATCTTTATCCTATTAACCCGATGGGAATTATCAACTAATAAATATCTACCATGAAAACATCAAAACTGTACACCAATATTGTTACCGCGCTGCTTTTTGTTTTACATATTAAACGGCATATCATATCCATCCGCAAAAGCATTTCGATGCTCGATTATTTGACCACAAACGGTATTTGACTGATACAAGGCTTAGTTGCTGATACACGACACTACACCAAAAAACAGCTGTTTCAATTAATAAGGCTCCATAGGATTTGTGAATCCTGTGGAGCCATTTTTTTGGTGTATTGTTGTATTGATAAAAGGCTATAACTGCGGCACTCCACTGTGCGAACCGTGCAGCAGCGAATTAATCAGCGTCTTTCTTTTCAGCGTGTTTATAGTAATGTGCGGCCATACAATTGGCGTTGCGGTGCCTGTTGGCGGGAAAACCAGGTTGATGGTTTGTGTATATTGCAGCAACTCGCTTTCGCTGCCGCCGGTGATTTCCTCTAACCAGAAAATAGCATCCATTTTACTTGCCTTAACATTGGTATCAATGAACGGAATATTCAGGATCCCGGCAGATGCATCAGGCGTATTGGTGGTCATATCCAGTGTAGTCATGGTGGTAACCGAGCCGGTGCCAACAATGCCTCGCAGCGATTGCTGCAGGAACGTATTAGGATCGGTGTGGTTAATTACGCCCGCAAATTGCGGATCGAGGGTGATAATTTCATTATACCCAAAAACGGCGGTGATCGGGCTGCCATCCAGGTTAAAAGGCAATGTGGAAGCTTTAGGGAAAAAAGTAGTGCCTGGTTCGGCCGATACCGTTGATGCACCCAGGGCCAGCACCGCATTACCGTGCGGGATGGTGCTTAAACGCGCGATATTAAAACCACCGTTCACATTGGTGACATTTAAAAACATACCTGTTTCGGCGTGGATAACGGTTCCGGCGCTAAAGCCTCTTTCGTTACAAAAATCCGTAGTGCATACGCTTGTTACCTGCTGCTCATAAAATAATCCGAAGATTTCCTGTTCTATCTGGTTACCATTAATTACCGGTCCGCGGTTACCGGCCTGTACGGCAACAGCCGAGAATTTCAGGTCTTCGCGATAAGGGATGATCTCGAATATAAAGCTGGGTTGTACGCCCGGCACCGAAATAAAATTCCATCCGCTGGCGGTTGTTCCGGCGGCGGTACCATCTACAACGCTTTCCCATTCGCCCACAAATTGTTTTAGCGGGCCGAGGTCAATTTCACTTAATTCGCTGGCGGAAACGAAACGGGCGCCCGCGCCAAATTGGTTTAGTTTATCAGTCATTTTTTTAATTAATAAGATTTAAAGGAATGTTTATTTTTCTTGAAGGTTTGGTTAAAGGCTCGGGAGTTGCACTGCAGGCAACCTTAATGCTTATGTTGGTTTTGGGTAAATGGAAACGGTGGTTTTCATGGTTTTGTGATAAGCAGGTGCTTTGGTCCGGTGTTATTTTTCCACGGGAGGCGAAACGTTCGAACGGCCCGGAAAACGGAATAAATTTATGACTATCATTTGATATTGGGCCCGAATTTTTCAAAAAAATATCAGGGCCGAAAATTGGATGCCTTTCTCATTTCGACAATTGCTTTGGTTGCCAATCCATCAGAATTCAGGCATTCACCGGCAGCGTGCCCACCCGGCAATGGCGATTTGCAGTAGTCGGTCAGTCCTGTTAAAAAAGATGACTTATTTGTGAGCCTTGTCATTTTAACTTAACATAGATTTCCCTAATTTTAGGCTCTAAACAAATTATCTAAAAACAAACCGCCAAAATTTAATATGGAAAACAATCATGATCACAGCAAATTAGGTGATGTTAACAGCGACAGCGCAGCTGCCAAATGCCCGTTTTTGGGCGGCATGCTAAAACAAACCGCAGGCAACGGCACCCGTAACCGCGACTGGTGGCCAAATCAGCTTAAACTAAATATTCTTCGTCAAAACTCATCCCTATCAAACCCTATGGATGAGGCATTTAATTATGCCGAAGCGTTTAAAAGCCTGGACCTTGCCGCTGTTAAAAAAGATATTTATGAACTGATGACCACTTCGCAGGACTGGTGGCCAGCCGACTATGGCCACTATGGCCCATTCTTTATCCGGATGGCATGGCATAGCGCCGGTACTTATCGCGTATCTGATGGTCGCGGGGGTGCCGGTTTTGGCACTCAGCGTTTTGCTCCTCTGAACAGCTGGCCCGATAATGCCAACCTGGATAAAGCCCGTCTGCTGCTTTGGCCAATTAAAAAGAAATACGGTAAAAAATTGTCATGGGCCGATCTGATGATCCTGACCGGCAACTGTGCGCTGGAATCCATGGGTTTTGAGACCTTTGGTTTTGGCGGCGGTCGCGCAGATGTTTGGGAACCAGCCGAGGATGTTTACTGGGGATCGGAAAAAACCTGGCTGGGCGATGAACGCTACACCGGCAAACGCGAACTGGAAAACCCGCTGGCGGCTGTACAGATGGGCCTCATTTATGTAAACCCCGAAGGCCCTAACGGCAACCCCGACCCGGCCGCATCGGCACATGATATTCGCGAAACATTTGGGCGCATGGCCATGAATGACGAAGAAACCGTTGCGCTTATAGCCGGCGGCCACACCTTTGGTAAAACCCATGGCGCTGCCGATCCGGGCCAGTATGTGGGTAAAGAGCCGGCTGGTGCTGCCATTGAAGAGCAGGGCCTGGGCTGGAAAAACACCTTCGGCACCGGCAATGCCGGCGATACCATTACCAGCGGCCTTGAAGGCGCCTGGACCACTACGCCGGCCAAATGGAGCAATAACTATTTCGAAAACCTGTTTAGTTTTGAGTGGGAGCTTACCAAAAGCCCTGCCGGTGCAAACCAGTGGAAACCAAAAGGGGGTGCAGGCGCGGGTACAGTGCCAGATGCACATGATCCTGCAAAAAGCCATGCACCAACCATGCTGACTACCGATATCGCCTTAAGAGTTGATCCCGTTTACGAAAAAATTTCAAGGCGTTTTCATGAAAACCCGGCGGAGTTTGCCGATGCCTTTGCCCGAGCCTGGTTTAAGCTTACCCATCGCGATATGGGTCACCGCGCCCGCTACCTGGGCCCCGAAGTACCCGAAGAAGTGCTGATATGGCAGGACCCAATCCCGGCAGTTACCACTCCTTTAATTGACGATAACGACATCGCCGCATTAAAAGCAAAAATACTGTTCTCGGGGTTAACGGTATCGCAATTGGTATCAACCGCCTGGGCTTCGGCTTCAACTTTCCGCGGATCGGATAAACGGGGTGGCGCCAATGGCGCACGCGTTCGGCTTGCCCCGCAAAAGGATTGGGAAGTGAACAACCCGGCACAATTAGCAAAAGTATTATCGGTACTTGAAGGTATTCAGGCTGAATTTAACGGTGCACAAACCGATGGCAAAAGCGTTTCAATTGCGGACCTGATTGTATTGGGTGGAAGTGCCGCCATTGAAAAAGCTGCAGCAAACGCCGGGCATAACATCACCGTACCATTTACACCGGGACGTGGCGATGCCTCGCAGGAGCAAACTGATGTGGAATCATTTGAATATATGGAACCGCGGGCCGATGGCTTCCGCAATTACGCAAACGCGCAATCGGCTGTTGCCGCCGAAGAGATGCTGGTTGACAAAGCCCAATTGCTTACGCTAACCGCGCCGGAAATGACCGTGCTTGTTGGCGGCATGCGTGTGCTGAATACCAATTTCGACGGATCAAAACATGGCGTATTAACCAACAGACCTGAGACGCTTACCAACGACTTTTTTGTGAATATCCTGGATTTAGGGCTGACCTGGAAAGCAACTTCGGACGCACAAAAGGTCTTTGTGGGTTCGGACAGGGCCTCGGGCGAAATTGAGTGGACCGGCACCCGTGCCGATCTTATTTTCGGCTCGAACTCCGAGCTGCGGGCCATTGCCGAAGTTTATGCCTGCGACGATAGCGGCGAAAAATTTGTGAAAGACTTCGTAGCTGCCTGGACTAAGGTTATGAACCTGGACAGGTTTGATTTGGTTTGATAGTGATATAATTCAATAACGATTATAAAGCCTTCGGCAGTTGCCGGAGGCTTTTTTTGTAATACAAATTCTGTAAATTTAAATTTAGTTTCGATGGCCCACAGATACCCCAAAGCTGACGGATAGGCAATGCCCGGAACGGACTATCAACCTGAAATCAAAAAAACGTAAAATATGGTCGGGAGAAATTTAGTTTTAATGGGGATCATCATTGCCCTTATATTACTGTTGGTAGCAACGCTGTATTATCCCGGTGGTTCGCAAAGTAACCCCAATTCGGTTGGTTATCATTGGGGCGACAATTACTTGAGTAACCTGTTTGGCGTTAAAGCGGTAAACGGGGCCGATAATTCATCAAGGCCATGGGCCGCTGCAGGCATGCTTTTCCTGAGTGCCTCTTTTGGATGGTTTTTTATTAAATATTCGGCTAATATGCCCTCGAAAATCTCTGTTGCCGTTGTTAAATATTGCGGCGCCGGCGCCATGATTTCGGCATTTTTAGCTATAACACCCCTGCACGACCCCATCATACCTGTTGCAAGTACCCTTGGTTTGATTGCCTGTTTTTACATCACCATGTTTTTGTTCAAATCCAAACTGCATTTCCTCAAACTGCTGTCTGTCATTTGTCTGTTGCTGTTTTATACCTGTGTCTACCTGTACTTTACGCGCACTGATTTAAACATTTTACCCGTTATGCAAAAGCTTAGCCTGCTGGCAGATATAGTATGGGTGCTGAGCCTGGAGTATTTTGCCGGGAAAGCGGCCCTTGAATATGTAAAATCGGCCTGAAAAAAACTTGCGCTCCCCATCTGGTTGAGTTCGGCCACAAAACCGTCATGGCGAGGAACGAAGCCATCTCTACACCTGCAAGTCATGGACCGGTTAGTTTAAGTTGACCGGCGCGCCACTTTGGTTCCGGAAAGGACGTATCGCCAGGCAATCGCGATAATTAGCACGCGGCTTTAAATCCCTCCTTAGCCCGCCGTATGCTGACTAGCAAGCCTATAGATAGCTTCGTTCCTCGCTATGACGAAAATAGTATAATCGCGTAACCACATTCTAACAGGTAAACAAAAACCCTTGGGGGGGAAGGGTTTGGAACACCCATACTTACTCCTGCCCTTTGAAAACATTTTCCTTCGCCATAAACAAGGGTAACGATCCATGGTTTAATACGCGGTCGTGAAAGTTTTTGATATCGAAATGGCTGCCTTGTTTTTGCTGCAGCTGCTCTTTCCACTTCATGATTTGTGCCGCGCCGTATTTATAGGTAACCACCTGTGCCGGCCAGCGGCGGATGCGGGCAATCTCGCGCAGGGCGATATCATCCTGTCCGCGGATATTTTTTTTCCAGAACTCAAGGGCCTGCGCATCTGTCCAGCCGTAATAATTTAGGCCTACGTCCAGCGACACACGTACCGAGCGCACCAGGTCCCACTCCCATTTGCCCAGTTCGGTATACGGGGTTTGGTAAGCGCCCAGTTCCTTACCCAGGTATTCGGCATAAGCGCCCCAGCCCTCCACAAAGCCATAGTAAAAGAAAAGCTGCTGCACCGGTGATAGTTTGGTGGCCGCCGCTATGGACGATTGGTAATGATGCCCCGGCACCGCCTCATGGATAAACAGCCAGTCGACCTGGCGCTTATTGTAGGGCTTATCAAACAGGTTATAATAAAAGGTATTGTTATCGTAATAGCCGGGCGTTTGGGCCAGCTGTTTGCTTTCGCCCCTTGTTATAGCCAGCGGCGGAACATCGGTATCGGTAAACAGCAGGTGCAAATTACTGTACACAATAGCTTTGGTATGCTCAAAAGCCTGCTGTACTTGTTGCGGATTAGAAACGAAAAAAGAAGAATCGTTCAAATGCCGGTAAAATTCACCTTCGCTGAGCCCGGTTTGTTTGCGGATAGTTTCGATATGATCCTGTACGCGTTTAACCTCGCCCAAACCAAACTGATAGATCCCATCGGGCGTAATGTTATCGCCCACCCAGCGTTTCAGCAGGTAAGTATACCAGGCTTTTCCGTCCGGAACGGTAATAATGCCCCCGGCGGGGATGGTGGCGGGCTGGTTTTTAAGCCATCCCTGTTCCAGCGCAATCCGCTCCAGGTTCAGGTCGGTTTCATACCGCATCAGTTCAAAATCTGCCCGTTGCGCTGCAGTCAGCTCATCCATTTTATACAATGGCAGTTGCGCCTGTATCGATTTGAAGAAATCCAGTTGCTTTTGCACATCTGTGGCCGAACCGATGTGTTGAAATCCGCTTATATAGCTTAATTCCAAATCCGGCAGGTGCAGGGCTTTATAACCGCTCACAAAACCGGCGCTAAATTGGGCAAAATCCTTGTGCTGCGCGCATGCGGATAATGAAAAAAACAAAGCGGCCAGGGCAAAAAAGATCCTTCTCATTTCTTTTTTGTTTATAGACGATAAGGGGTGTGGGGTTGTTACAGATGGGGTGAAAATCTAGTCCATCGTCATGGCGAGGATACGAAGCCATCTCTACGCCTGCTAATCAGCATACGGCGCGCCAGAAGTGGACCTAACGCCACATGGTTGTTAAATGGGTTTATTCTTGAATCAAGTCATCATATAAATCCTTCCATTCAGGATTTAATGAATTGATCAAATTGATTTTGTTTTTACGACTTCCTGCCTGAATGGTTTTTTCGGCCGCAATTGCCTCTTCAATCCGGGGATAAAAGAAGAAATATACCAACTTATTGCAATTATATCTCGCTGTAAAACTGTTTGGGTAATGCTTGTTTTTATGCTGCCAAACGCGACCAGTGATATCAGATGTAACACCTGTATATAAAACAGTGTGCAGCTTGTTTGTCATGATGTAAACACAACCGCCTTTTTGGAAAATCATAATGCAAGATAATAATTGCCGGTAAACTTGCGGCAATTCGTCTTTCTTTCCCGGCATTCTGCTGTGTCATTTCAAGCAAAGGAACTGGTCCCTGACTTGCAGGCGTAGAGATGGCTTCGTTCCTCACCACGATGGGCGGGGCTAAGCTTTATCGCAAGGGAGGAAATTGTAAAATATCGGCGATGTGTGGTTTCTTGCCATAGCCGTGAAAACCGTGAGGTATGAGGTAGGGGCGTCGAATTAGGGTAACGAACCGGTTTGGTGACCTCGCTGCCGAACAAGTAAAAACAGTTAAAAATCTGCGTGGACAGCATGGATTTGGTGTATTAAATTCATTGCGTAGTTCATATTTGCGTATTTATACAAACCGACTTGATCTGGTGCTATAATACCAATCCATTCATCACCTAAAAAATATCCTTGTAAAGAAATGGTATTCGAATCTATATAAAAGAGGCTTAGCACCACATTCCCTTGTTTATCAACCACTTCCAATCCTTTTCCGTCATCAGCGGGGTAGAATGTCAAAATATTACTTTTAAACAAAGTCCATTTATTAAAAACCATTTTTCCAACAACTTCGCGGTTTGCTATATATCTCATTGTGGTTGAAATGTATAAACGTCCGCTTTTTATTTTTAGAGTCAGATCCGAAAAGAGTGAAGTGTTGGCATTCATTTGAAATCCCGGAATTGAAAACGGCACTCCTTCTTGAAAATGATTTGGAAATATTCTGTATATGTATGTTCCTATTTTGATTTTAATAACTGGTTTTACAGTTGAAGATCCATCTGATGAATATGGCGGTAACAATATGCCCCGGAAAAAAGCTTGATCTTCCCATTGTTGTTGTGGAGTAGAAAAAAGGCCTTTTAATTTATTCGGGGTGTCAATTAACAAAAGTATAAATGCCCCAATTACTCCTATAATAGTAATAACTCCATAGATCGTTTTAAAAAACAATTTTGCCTTTTGTACTATCCCAGCCTTCTTATTTGCAATATTTTTTGTGGTTCCCTCAATAGACAGTTGTTTTTTCCTACTCATTTTAAGTTGTAATTACTTGATAATCTTAGCCATAAAGGTAAAGCTATTTTTATTAGTAAATTATGTTTATTTGTCCACAAAGTGGTTTTTTACTAATTTTATTGGGATAGTGTCTGTTTTTTTAACAGGCCCCCGCTAGCTGTGGCTGTCCGTTCCATTTTAATCATGCATGCCATAGCTGGTGGTGGGATTTGTATGATGATTTAATTCAAGACTAAATCGCAGTAATTGTAAATGGAAAAAGTATGCCGGCTTTTAATCCCCCATAGCCCGCCGTATAATTGACTTGCAAACGTAAAGATGGCTTCGTTCCTCGCCATGACGGGTGGTGGCTATGCTTTATTTCAGTTGAGGGAATTTTTAGAATAAATTCTGTCAATCAAAATGGAATAGCATACGGGCCTTATGTCCCCAATAGCCCGCCGTACAACCGACTTGCATGCGTAGAGATGGCTTCGTTCCTCGCCATGACGGTTGCGGGCCAGGTTTTATTTCGGATGAGGGAATGTTGGGATAAATCACATCAATCAAAATGGAATAGCATACGAGCTGTAGGTCGCCAATGGCCGCCGGATAACTGATTTGCAGGCGTAGAGATGGCTTCGTTCCTCGCCATGACGGTTGGGGGCCAGGCTTTATTTCAGGTGAGGGAATTTTTAGAATAAATTCTGTCAATCAAAATGGAATAGCATATGGGCTCTAGTCCCCAATAGCCCGCCGTATAACTGATCGGCAGGCGTAGAGATGGCTTCGTATCCTCGCCATGACGGGCGGTGGCTAGTGAATTACCCCTTCAATAACCTATTCACCGTACCCAGGCCTATGCCTAATTGTTCGCTTATCTGGCGTTGGGAGTGGCCTTCGGCGGAGAGTTGCAGGACTTTTTCCGCGAGTTGTTGCTTGCGGGCCTGCGCGGCGGTGAGCAGGTGCTGGCTTTCGGGACTGTTGCCATCGAAACGGAACTGCAAAAAATTGCGATGCTTCTGGATGCGGCCGAGGCATACATTATCGTCGCCGTAAACCTGGTGGTTGCTGCGCTGTTTTATTTGTTTTATGTATCGCAGGCTGTTATCGGTATTGCTGATACCGATGGTGAAGGCACTGTCGGCAAAGTTCATGAGCAGCTTGCTGCCGAGCAGGTCGCCTACCGAAAGCGGTAATGATGGGTTACGGCGCTTTGGCGTGTGCGCCAGCACCAGTATGGATAACTTATGCTCCACGCGCATGGCATTTAGCCTTTGCATTAACCGCAACGCCCCGGCTGCATTGCCGGTGCCGGCGCCGAGGCAACTGATATTATCGATAATAAGCACTGTTGCCTGTAGTTGCTGAATGCGGTATTCGAGACTCGTGAGCAGCAGTTCATCATCGACCATGTCGCCGGTATTGGCTTCGAGCAGGTTTGCGGTATTGAATTGCGCACGCAAAAAGTTATCGTTAAAAGGTGTAATATCGGTTTCGCCGGGCTTGTTATACCGCTTGTGAAACTGCGAGGTGCTGAGTTCGAAGTCGGCATAAAGCACTTTGGCTGCCGGGGCGGTGCAAGGAAAAGGACCCGTTTTTGCGCCGCGTGCAATGGCATTGCCTATCTGCACGGCCAAAATGGATTTGCCGGTGTTGGTATTGGCAAAAAGGAAGCACAGTTCGTGCTGGTACCAAAATTCGCCGAAGAGCATTTTGGCTTCGGGCTCGCGGTCGCCAAGTTCCATCCAGCGGTTACCGGTATAAACGGTAAATAAGTTGCGGATGGCCATTGGATCGGGTTGCTGTGGCGTTTGTTTTTTTCTTTTAGCCGGGCGGTAAGGTATTCCGCGGATTTCGGCGCGCAATTTCTCAATTGCGGAAGGGCGTTCGAAGGTGGAGTAATCGGGCATGGGGGAGAGTTATTGAGTTATTGAGTTATTGAATTAGTGAGTTGGTGAAATGGTGAGTTGTGAGTGGGTGAATGGGCGAGTTGGTAACGTTTGTTGATGAAATATTGTCTGCGCGCTCCGCCTAAACCTACCGTATACCCTCATCTTTAATTGTGGCGTTAAAAATGCGCCGTAGGTGCAAAATGTCGGTAGAAAAACACGCATACAACGTTTTTGCGCCATAGGTGCAACAGATAGCGGATTATTTATAGGCTCGATGTGTTAGTCGGTCAGGTTCTGTACCTATGGCACAGATGGATGCTATGACATAATTCTACCGGCCTTGAACCCCGCCGGGGTTCCTGAAAAAGGCGCGGGTACACGGTAGTCTTTAAACGGCAAAGGCCTCAGCCATCTCCCCGTGAATAGTGGAATGACTTTAACTTTGTTTGTGTTGAGAACTTCGCCTGGTTGCGTATTATCTGTTTATATAAATAACATAAATCCTGGTAGTTAATAGCGCAGATAAAGGACTGTCGCAACAAATATAAAATATGCTGAACACAGTTTTGGTGACACGATCTTGTCAGTACTGGTGGGATTGGAGGAAAGGGCAAAAAAAACATCGCAAAAGATAATAATGATACCGGGACAAGATGTTAAAGTTTACCGGCGTTTCGCGTAAGCGATTGCAGTGAAAAGCCCACAGGCCCGGTAAAAAAAACAAAAAAAGGCCAAATTTTTACCGGGGCGAGGACTTGTAACGTAAAGCGCGACCCCCTTTTTCTATCGAAAGGGGGATACGCCCTTGTTTTTTAGTCTTGAGTCTGTGGTCAGAAGTCTGTAGTTGGCTGGGGGAGTTTTAATTGGCGGAGATTTTCGGGGTGCAAAGATAATAAGGAGCCCATTATTGGATGGTGACATGATTTTGTCAGTACAGGTATGGGTTTTTGGCAAAATAGCCTTCGCAAATAGCTCATAATGAGGTGTTCCAAAAATAGCGATGTGTGGAACATGGAACACTGGAACATCGAATGAGAGAAAAAAAACCTCGATTATTGCTTCGGGCAGCGTTTAAATTTCACCAACGACAGGGTGCTACTACCTTCCTCAAAATAAATTTTAAAATAAATTTGCGTAACTCAGAAGTTACATATACATTTGAGTAACTTTAAAGTTACGCATTATGGCAAAATATATTAAACACGATTTTTTTTATCCCACCACCCCGGGGGTGGTTTGGGAGTACCTTACCGACCCTGAGCTGATGGCGCAATGGCTAATGAAAAACGATTTTAAACCTATTGTTGGTCACGAATTTCAATTCCGCACCAACCCGCATCCCGATGTGAATTTTGACGGTACGTTTTACTGCAAGGTGCTGGAAGTGGATCCGCCTAAAAAACTTTCCTATTCGTGGAAATTCGGATCGGGCGACGGGGTGCTGCATAATTCGGTAGTGAACTGGACCCTGGTTGAAAAAGAAGGCGGCACAGAGCTGCAACTGATACATAACGGCTTTGAAAAAGAAGCGCTCTTCCTGCCGCTGTTTGCATCGATGGAAACCGGCTGGCTGCGCAACATGAACAAGATTTTTGAACTGATAACCGCCGCAGCCGATGGAACAGCAAAGGCTTGACGTTTTCCAGGTAATTGCCGACCCCAGCAGGCGGCAAATACTTTACCTGCTCAGCAAGGACAGCAGCACCATTAATGCCCTGGCCGAAAACTTTGATATGAGCAGGCCCGCCGTGTCCAAACATATAAAAGTGCTCAGCAATGCGGGCTTTATTACCATTGAGGATATTGGCCGCGAAAGACACTGCGTGCTGAAACAGGATGGCTTTAAGGATTTACATAAATGGCTGGAATATTTTGACGCTTTCTGGGCCAATAAACTCAACAAGCTGGGGGCTTTAATAAACGAACGCAATAAATCGCAAAAAAAATAAATTATGAATAACCAGGATTTTACAACCACCATTGTGGTGGACCAAACACCCCGGCAGGCCTTTGAGGCCATTAACAATGTTACCGGCTGGTGGACAGACAATTTGGAAGGAAAATCGCACAACGAAGGCGACGAGTTTTCTGTGCGTTTTTGGGATGTGCATTATTCCAAACAGAAATTAATCGAGGTAATTCCGGATACTAAAGTTGTATGGCTGATCACCGATAGCCAGCTCAATTTTGTGGAAGACAAAACAGAGTGGACGGGCACTAAAATTAGTTTTGACATTACTAAAGAAGGCGATAAAACGCAGGTGCGTTTTACACATCATGGCTTAGTTCCGCAGGTTGAATGCTATAACGGATGTTCGAATGCATGGGGTGGTTATATAACCAACAGCCTGTATAAGCTGATAACCACCGGCAAAGGACAACCTACTGAGAAGGAGTCTTGAGTCGGGAGTCTTGAGTCCTAAGTCTTAATAAAACTGTAGTTAATTATTTATAATCAAAAAAATAAAATCATGAATAACCAGGATTTCACCACTACCATTTTGGTAGACCAAACCCCGCAGCAGGCGTTTAACGCTATCAATAATGTTCGCGGATGGTGGTCGGAAAGCATTGAAGGAAGCACCGATACGCTGAACAGCGAATTTGATTATCACTATGAAGATGTACATCGCTGTACGATGAAAATTATTGAGATGATCCCGGTGCAAAAAGTTGCCTGGCTGGTTACCGACAATTATTTCAACTTCACCAGCGACAAAAGCGAGTGGATAAACACCAAAATTATTTTCGAAATTGCGGAAAAGGACGGCAAAACGGAGGTTCGTTTTACGCACGAGGGCCTGGTTCCCGAATATGAATGTTACCAGATTTGCAACCAGGCCTGGACGCATTATATACAGGATAGCCTGCGCAACCTGATAGCCACGAGCAACGGGCAGCCCGAACTGAATGACGAAGAAAATAGCTACAATGCCCGCCTGGCCGACAAATTTGATTTGAAATAGGCAGTGCCAGGCCGCACTATGGCAGGAGCCAAGAATCAAGAACCAGGAATCAAGATTGAAGCTTTTGTCCTGAAGCTCGATTCTTGACTCCTGGCTCTAACCCGATAGCTATCTGCACGACTAAAGGCTCATAACTTAGCACTAAGCGTATGTGATATTCTCCAATGTGAAAGTGTAGGGCAGCGACGAAGTGCCGGGGCCGCCGCCGGTCATAATAATATCGGCGCCGGCAATGCCTAACAATGATATCTCCGTATTAACTTGCGAAATGATAGCGGAATTCATGATGTCGCCCGGCGCTATCATGGCCTGCGAAATAACCCCTATCCAAATAGTTGGGTTGAACTGGAATGTGGCTTTTTGACCTGGTCGGATATTTGTCTCGGTAGATAACAGCGTGGCGTTCCTGTAAACATAGGCGTTTATAGCACCTTTTGGCAACATATTTAAAATAGCAGTTTCCTGTGGCGTAGCGGCCTGTCCGCTTGGTTGCAAAACATCGCCCGATGTGGATGATACCACGCTGAACTGCTCACCGGGCGCGGCGTTTTGCTGCGGGCTCCGGTTTCCGTAACTATCGGACACAGCGACGGTCAGTTGCGCAGGATAAACAAAAGGATGGTTCCACCCCGGCGCGCAGTTTTCAATTACCACCCAGGCTATGGCTGTTTCGGCGTCGGGCGCAAGTATATTCTTTTGAAAAATAACAACCTGGGCGCTCCCCTGATCGTTGGAATTGTTGACGAAACGTAGATTAATATTGCTCATGATAATAGTTTAAAGTCGGCTTAAAATTATAAAATCCTCTGCTACTATCACAGCACCCCGGCGTAATTTTTTTATTACCGGTTGCGCATCAAACAGATAAAACTGCCCTTAAATCTTCTTGATTTTTATCTCCCCGGATAAATTTTAATAATTTATTATATAATATCTATAGAAATAGTAGTATTTAAATAAATATTGTATATTTGCGCCGTGAAAATTAATACAATACAAGCTTAATTGTCATGTTAACGCACCAGGATCACAATTCTTCAGCCCCTTTTATCCTAAAGGAACCCATGTGTATGTGCATGTGTTGTTGCAGCTAATGCCTGCATTCAGCAATCGAAAGACTTTTTCTGTCTTTCACTCAAAATCAAACTGCTTTTTTCAATCCCATAATAGTACTTATGAAATAGATACGGAATATCAAAATACAACCGGCAAGGAAGCCTTGCCGGTCATGTTGCATGATGAGTCAGCCCAGTAACGGCAATCACTAACTGACCATCAGGGTTTTATTAACGAATTAACATTAACATAAAACATTTTAAATATATGGAAATTTATATCCATGCAAAAAAAGCACGCTTTAAGTTCTTTAAAATACTCCTCGTCCTTTTACTGCCCACGGCCGCTTTTGCGCAAAACGACGGGCAGATGCTCATCAATTCCCGCCTTAACGGCATTGTTCTCGACTCGGTAACACAACAGCCGGTAATCGGTGCAGTAGTGCAGATCAAAGGCATCACCCACTCGGTGTCAACAGGCGCCGACGGCAAATTCTCCTTTGTAACCGGGCAAAAACTGCCCTACACTTTAATTATCACCTTTGTTGGCTATAAAACCAAGGAAGTTTACGCCACCGGCAGCCCGGTAATTGTCCAGTTAGTTGAAAATCTAACCATATTAAATGATGTGGTTGTGGTGGGATACGGCACCCAGAAGAAAAGTGATGTAACCGGCTCGCTTTCGTCTATCGCCAAAGAAAACCTTAACCAGGCCAGTTCGTCGGTTGATAATCTTTTAAGCGGGGCAGCGCCGGGGATACAGGTTACCCAAAGCTCGGGACAACCGGGTGCATCGGCCAGTGTGCGCATCAGGGGTGGCAACTCCATTTACGGCGGCAACGAACCATTGTATGTTATTGATGGCTTCCCCATTTATAACGATAACGCCAAACTGTCTTCCTATTCAGGCACGGGCACCAACCCTACGTCTGCCGGGCTCGATGCGTTGTCGACCATCAACCCTGCTGATATTGAATCGATAGAAGTTTTAAAGGACGCGTCGGCAACATCTATTTATGGATCGCGGGGCGCCAACGGTGTTATCATCATCACCACAAAAAAAGGAAAACGCGGCACCAACAACGTTTCGTACCAGGGTTATTACGGCGATCAAAAGATCAGTCATACCATTCCGTTACTTAACGGTTCGCAATGGGCAAGCCTCCGGAACGATATTTTAGCCAGCCAGGGGCAAGCCCCGGCATTTACCGATGCCCAGGTAGCTGCCTTTGGCAACGGAACCAACTGGCAGGCAGCCGCATTCAGGACTGCACCTATTCAAAATCACGAGATAACATTATCTGGCGGTGATGAAAAATCGAGATATTATATAGCAGGCAACTATTTCGACCAGGACGGGATATTGCTGAACACCAATTTCAAAAGGTATTCGCTGCGGATAAATTACGATCGCGATATTTCCACCTATTTTAAAATTGGCCTGAGCGCTTCAACCACCTACTCCGAGGCTAACAGCCCTGCGGCCAATATTGCCTCAACAACACTCAGCAGCCCCAATATTATCACCAACCTGATAGCAACTTCGCCGGTTTTGCCCGTAAAAGATCAAAATGGAAATTATGTACTCAACACCTACTCCACCGTACCGTTTAACCCGATCCAGGATTTAAACTCCATCATCAACCAAAACAATGTAAACCGCTCGGTAGGCAGTTTTTTTGGTGAATATAAACTGGTGCCGGGCCTTACGGCAAAAGTTTCCTTCGGGGCTGACCTGGCGAACGCCAAACAAAATTTTTACGCACCCTCATACACCGCCGATAGTTATGGCTCGTTGGGTTATGCCAGCGTAGGAACGGCCATTTCCAACTCCTGGTTAAATGAAAATACGCTTACTTTCGATAAGGTAATTAACCATCAGCATTATATCAATATCCTGGCTGGGTACACTACCCAATATTCAGTTTCGGAAACTGAAACAGCCGGCGCTAAAAACTTTGTTACCGACCTAACCACGTTTAATAATTTGTATAGCGGCTCTATTATTATTGCCCCTACTTCAAGTTCGTATACTACATCGCTCAATTCGTACCTCGCCCGTATCAATTACTCTTTTGAGCACGAATATAACCTGACGCTTTCCGGTAGAGCCGACGGTTCGTCGTCATTTGGCGCCAACAAACACTGGGGGTATTTCCCATCGGCAGGTTTTTCATGGAATGCTAACCAGGAGAAGTTCATCAAAAACATTAGCGCCATCAGTAATTTAAAACTAAGGCTATCAGCGGGATTAACAGGTAACCAGCAAATACCACCCAACCTGTATTTGAGCCTGTTAAATGCATACCCGTATAGCTTTAATGGTTCGCAATCCTTTGGACTTGCACCATCACAATTGGCAAATGAGGATCTGCACTGGGAACAAACCGCCCAATACGATGCCGGGATCGACCTTGGCTTGCTCGATAACCGCATCAACCTGGTTTTTGACGCCTATTATAAAAAAACAACCAATTTGTTGTTGAGTGTACCTATTCCGTTGACTACGGGCCAGTCCAGTTCGACTCAAAATTTAGGCAGCGTTGAAAATAAGGGGATAGAAATAGCCCTGAATACCGATAACCTGAAGGATCATGAGCTTACCTGGAAAACGACGGTGGTATTTTCAATAAACCGCAACAAGGTACTAAGTTTAGGGCCAGGCGAAACTTCGTTTTTCCCATCGATACCGAATGCGACGCTGGGCTTTTTACAGCCTGAAATAATAAAGGTTGGGTTACCGCTGGGTACTTTCTGGGGCTACAAAACCGCCGGCATTTTCCAATCGGCTGCTGATATTGCGCAATACCCCACCCTGAATACCAAAGCCAACACCAAACCCGGCGATCAGCGTTTTGCTGATACCAATAACGATGGTTTAATTACCACAGCCGATAAAGTAAACCTGGGCACTGCTCAGCCGAAGTTCACCGGCAGCTTTACCAATACTTTTAACTATAAACATTTCGATCTGGTGGTGTTTCTTCAGGGATCGTACGGCGGTAAAATTTATGATGCGCTCCATCAACAGTTAAACATCACCAACCTTACCCAAAACTCCTGGGCCGATATTGCCGACCGCTGGACACCTACCAACCCAAGCAATACCGTACCCCGCGCTACCAACGGGCCGGTTGCTCAAATGGAGGATAAATATGTCGAAGACGGATCGTACCTGCGCTTAAAAAACCTGAGCCTGGGATACACATTTACCGATGGCATACTAACCAGCCTGCACGCAAAGGCGCTCAGAATTTACATAGCGGGGCAAAATTTGGCCACCTGGACCAAATACAAAGGCTACGACCCCGAAGTAAACAGCTTTGAGCAAAGCAACATTGCACCCGGTATTGATTATGGGGCATACCCCAATTACAAAACATTCCTGGTCGGCTTAAACCTTACTCTTTAACCTCATAAAAAACAGGACAAATGAAAAAGATATTTCTACAATTTATAATAATCGCCACCCCGGTAATTGCTTTGATATCGTGCAATAAGCTCGATCAGCAGCCGCGGTCGGCCATTACGAGCGATCAATTTTACAAAACACAATCCGACGCGATTGCGGCAGTCACCGCTATTTACAGCGAGTTAACCTATGATGCCGGCGAACAGCCACTTTACGGCAGGGAAATTAATTTTTTGGCCGATATGACTACGGATGACTTGTCGGCGGGACCATCAGCTATTAATCCCAATGTGCGGGCGCTAAGCTCCATTACCTACACCGCGACCGACGATCGCGTGGATGTGGTGTGGCGGCAGCTTTATACCGGCATTGCCCGCGCCAACATCGCCATAGACAGGATTCCGGCAATAGCATTTGACACCACCCAGCGGGCACGCCTGGTGCGCGAAGCCAAATTTTTGCGGGGATTGTTTTATTTCGACCTGGTGCGCTTTTGGGGCGATGTACCCCTGGTGATCCACACCCCATCGTCGGCAGCTAATTTGACCAGTTTGAATGTCAACAGGTCGCCGTCGACTGCAGTTTATGCGCAGATAATAGCGGATTTAACCGATGCGCAAAATTTGCCTGCATCGTACACCGGCGCCGATTTGGGCAGGGCCACCGGCGGAGCAGCAAAAGCTTTACTGGCAAAGGTTTATTTGACGCAAAAAGACTGGGCAGCTGCCGCCGAAAAAGCCAACGAAGTAATTACCGGTCCCTATGGCTATGCTTTGTTTGCCAACTATGCCGATGTTTTTAACCCGGCAACCAAAAACGGCAAGGAGCATATATTTTCGTCGCAAATATCATCAAACGGGGGCCTAGGCAATTCAAGCACGTTGATGGGTGCTGCTTTCGCCGGCTTCAAGGGCAATGTACCTGCAGATATCCCGGCAGACAGCGGGGTTTACAAAATATTCGGCAGTAATGATACCCGCAGAAGCGTAACCTTTTATAGCTCGCTCGTCAACCCGGCAACCGGGACCAGTTTCACATTTCCTTCATTTTATCTTGGCAAATATGTAGACAGGAGCCAATTGCTTACGCCAAATCAAAGCAATATCAACTTCCCGATTTTGCGCTATGCTGATGTCTTATTGATTTACGCCGAGGCTTTAAATGAACTTAACGGCCCCACCGCCGATGCTTACAGCGCTATAAACCAGGTACGCAACCGCGCACAAATTGCAAGTCTGCCGCTAACCCTTTCGCAATCCGATTTCCGCGATTCACTTTATACCGAACGCCGGCGGGAGTTTGTACAGGAGGCCCAGCGCTGGTTCGACCTGGTGCGTACCGGACGGCTGGTGCAGCAGGTGCAAAAAGTAGCCACTAAAACCAATGTGAGCGCGACCAACAATTTGTTCCCGGTACCGGCTACCGAGATCAGTATTAATCCGGGATTGACGCAGAATCCGGGGTATAATTAGGTTTCGTTAGTGGTCGGTGAGGACACCGGCCACGGGGGTGAAAAACGTGGGAGCGTGCGATTCCCCTCTTGAGAGGGGTGTAGGGGTGTGTAACACGGCAGCTTCGCTTAATTGGCGGTGCTGTATGCAGGGCTAACACACCCCTGCCCCTCTCAAGAGGGGAGCCTGCCTCACAGACCGGAGAGCATTTAACATCATTTTAAAAAACCAACATATCCACTTATATAAACTAACAACAACATCATGAAAAAACTTTTAACAGCAGGCGTAGCAGCCCTGGCGCTGTCCACGCAGGTGCAGGCGCAAAACTTTACCCAGCAACAGCAGCCCTTTAAAGGGACGGTGGGGCGAACATTAGCCGAGTCAAAAGAAGACTGGACCGGCCCCATAAAAGCACCCAAAGGCGCACCAAACGTAGTTTGGATAATACTTGACGATGTGGGCTTTGGCGCCAGCAGCACCTTTGGCGGGGTAATACGAACCCCAACTTTCGACAGCCTCGCCAGCCAGGGTTTGCGCTATTCTAATTTTCATACCGCAGCAATTTGCGCCCCTACCCGCGCCGGCTTACTCACCGGGCGTAATCAACACTTCGTGCACATGGGTGGGTTTGCACATACCATGCTATCGGCCGGTTTCCCCGGCTGGGATGGCCGGATACCGTCCGACAAAGGCACCGCTGCCGAAATACTCCGCGAAAATGGTTATAACACTTTTGCAGTGGGTAAATACGGCTTAACCCCCGACGAAGACGCCACCGATGCCGGCCCGTTTGACCGCTGGCCGTCCGGAAAAGGTTTCGATCACTTTTTTGGCTTCCTTGGCTCGCAAACAGATCAGTACAAACCTGATTTGGTTGAAGATAATGCCCATGTACAACCAGATGGCAGGCACCTGAACGAGCAGATTACCGATAAGGCCATCAGCTATATTACCCGTCAGCATGCGGTGGCGCCTGATAAACCTTTCTTTTTGTATTACTCGCCGGGCGCCACCCACGCGCCGCACCAGGTAGCAGCATCATGGAGCGACCAGTACAAGGGTAAGTTTGATGGTGGCTGGGATGTTTTCAGGGAAACTGTTTTTGCACAGCAAAAAAAACTGGGCATTATACCGGCCGACGCGCAATTGCCCGAACGTAACCCCAATATAAAAGCATGGAGTGCCCTTGGCGCCGACGAAAAAAGGTTATATGCCCGTTTTATGGAGGTATATGCAGGTTATTTAACCTACACCGATCATGAAGTTGGCCGGCTAATCAATTATTTAAAACAAAGCGGCCAGTTGGATAACACGCTGGTATTTGTAATTATAGGCGATAACGGCGCAAGTAAAGAGGGTACGCTGAATGGCGATATCGACAAGCAATTGTTTACCAAGACCATAACCGAAGAGGAAAACCTTAAGAACAACCTTGCCAAAATAGGCGAAATTGGCACGCCGGACGCGCCGCAAACCAATTATCCTTTAGGCTGGGCACAGGCTGCCAACACGCCTTTTAAATACTGGAAACAGGACGCAAATGCCGAAGGCGGGACACGCAACCCGCTGATTGTTTTTTACCCCAAAGGCATAAAAGATAAAGGGACCATCCGTACCCAATACGGGCATGTGATAGATGTGCTACCAACCACACTGGAGTTTTTAGGCATCAACCCACCCGAATATATCCGTGGTATAAAACAGGATACCCTGCAGGGAACATCATTGGTATATTCATTTGATCATCCGGATGCGCCTTCGCGGCATAAAGTGCAGTATTACTACATTTTTGGCTCACGGTCTATTTACAAAGATGGCTGGAAAGCTGCCGTTTATCACCACCCCGATTTTTTTGATATTTCTGCCGGCAAAACAGCTAATCTTGTCCCATCAAGCGGGTTCACCAACGAAACATGGGAACTGTATAATTTGAATACAGATTTCAACGAGCGTATCGATCTCTCCAAAAAATATCCTGAAAAATTAAAGGAATTGCAGGCGCTGTTTGACCAGCAGGCTAAAGCAAACAATATATATCCGTTTATCGATTGGGATGATGTATTGAAAGGCCGCATCCATAAAAAACAAACCGAATCGGTACAATAAAAAAGGCAGAAAATAGAGTAAAACAAGAGTCAAAAGCAAGGCTTGTGCGATTCCCTTCTTGAGATTAATAATCCATGATTAGACAAGCGGAACGCAATACATTGCCGCGCGATCCCTCCCTTGGGAGGGTAGGGAGGGGTTATACGCCAAGTATAATTCGGACAAATAAATCGTTTAAGCAAAGTTCGATAAACCCCACCCTACCCGCCCCAAGGCGGGAATAGCACGGGCCGCTGCTTTTGGCATCGCCTTTTAATATGTTCCTACCCTCTCAACACGGGAGTCAATATATTATAGATATAACCAACAAAAACAATGAAAAACCCGACCAAACAAACCGCCACTGGGCTGTTGGCCTTGCTGGTAATACCATTTTCGTTTCAATCCTGCAGTCAAAATGCAGCCGCCTTTACCCAACCGGTAAAGGCGGTTATCGAAACTAAAAAGAAAGTATGCTGCGAATCGAACATTCCTTCGCGGTTTCATTTGTTGGGCGATAAAAAAATAGACGCATCTATCCCGACAGGAAATACATCGCACGCAGGCATGGTTTGGATAAAGGCCGGAACTTTTACCATGGGAGGCAACAACAACCAGGCATCCGCAGATGAATATCCCCGGCATAAGGTAGCCGTTTCGGGCTTTTGGATGGACGCTACTGTTGTAACGAACGGCGAATTTGCAAAATTTGTGAAAGCCACAGGTTATGTAACCACTGCCGAGCGCAAGCCCAGTTGGGAAGACTTGAAAAAACAAGTGCCACCCGGAACACCAAAGCCCGACGATAGCTTGTTAGTAGCAGCTTCGCTGGTGTTCAACCCGCCAAAACAAGCAGTCGACCTGAACGATTACAGCCAATGGTGGGTTTGGAAAAAAGGGGCAAACTGGAGGCACCCGCATGGCCCGGGAAGCAACATTAAAGGAAAAGAAAATTACCCGGTGGTGCATATTTCGTGGTATGATGCCGAAGCCTATTGCAAGTGGGCCGGCAAACGCCTGCCAACAGAAGCCGAATGGGAATGGGCAGCCCGTGGCGGTTTAGAAAACGCTGTTTATCCCTGGGGTAACGAACCTGTAGATGCCGGTAAACCCAAAGCCAATACCTGGCAGGGCCATTTCCCGGATAATAATACCCTGCGCGACAAGTTTTATTACCTGGCGCCTGTGGGTTCATTTGCGCCGAATGGTTATGGTTTGTATGATATGGCCGGCAACGTTTGGCAGTGGTGTGCCGATTATTATAACGATAAATACTATCAAACCGTAAATAAACCGGCTGGTATAAGCAACCCGCAAGGCCCTGCCAACAGCCATGATCCCGATGAGCCGTACGCAAAAAAACGCGTAATACGCGGCGGATCGTTTTTATGTAACGACAGCTATTGCTCGGGATATCGGGTGGCGCGACGGATGAAAAGCAGCGAAGACAGCGGACTGGAACACCTCGGCTTCAGATGCGTGCAGAACTAGCAGCGAATCAGATTGATTTATTCAGTTCGAGATCTTCAAACCCAGAGCTAAAGCTGTTTGTTGTAACAGTTGTTTATTTGGGCGGCTCACCGGCAAACAGTATCCGGCAACGTGTATTTGATTGCTCTCGATGGCATCTATCCGGGCTATGGCTACGATATATGATTTGTGGATCTTCAGGAACTTATTTGGGGGTAGGCTGCTTTCAACCGCTTTCAAACTCGAATAAACAGTGTATTTTCTATCAGCAGTAATAATATGAACGTAATTCAGCATCGATTCGATGTACAAAATATCATCGGTCCAAATTTTTTCAAAACGCTGGTTGCATTTCACGTAAATAAAATCAAGCTGCTCGGTAATAAACTTCACGGTTTGTGAACCGCTAACTTTTGCCAATGCTTTTTTGCATGCTTTTAAAAACCGCTCAAAGGTTACAGGTTTCACCAGGTAATCTGTAACCTCCAGTTCGAACCCTTCTATAGCGTATTGGGGAAACGCAGTTATAAATATAACCTGCTGAAAAATGTCCTGGCTCTTTAAAAATTCAATACCTGTCATCTGAGGCATTTGGATATCCAGGAAAATAAGATCTACCAATTCAGTCTCCAAAATTCCTTTGGCAATAAGGGGATTGCGCACCGTTCCAACGAGCTTGAGAAAAGGCACCTGGCTCACGTAGTTTTCTATTTGCTGCCGGGCAAGCGGCTCATCGTCAACAATTAAACAATTAAGCATCACTTTAAAGTTAACGTTAGGTTTATGATGTACTGGCCATTACCGTTATCTTGCTGAAACTGATACCTGTCGGCATAAATAAGTTCCAGACGCTTTTTTACGTTTACCATGCCGATGCCTTTGCCAGCATCATCAGCGTTTTTTAAACTCTCATTGTTAAACGTATTCATACAGTAAAAAGACATGGTGTTACCAGCAAAACCAATTTCAATAGCTATGCTATTTTCCTGCCCGTCGAAATCCGAAACATACTTAAAAGCATTCTCCGCAAAAGTGATGAGCAGCAACGGCGCAATCAGCAAATTCTCGTGGTCGCCGGTAATTGTCAGTGTTGCGGTGCAGTTATCATTGCGCAGCTTTTGCAGGTTAAAATAGTTTTTAAGGTACGCCAGCTCATTCGCCACTGTGATGAAATCGGTATTGCATTCATAAAGTTGGTAACGCAATAAATCGGCAATGGATATCAGCGTGCCTTTTGCTTCTTTAGGGTCGATATCCAATTGTGTATACAGGCTATTCAGCGAGTTAAACAGGAAATGTGGATTTATCTGCGCTTTCAGGTAAGTCAGCTCCGCCAGCGATTTTTCTTTTTCCATAATCTCCATTTTCCGGGCTACTTCCAGTCGGTCCATGGCCAGTTTTACAAAGCAGCCGGCCAATACCCCCAAAAGCGCAATAAATAAACGGTTGTATTGCAGGTCGGTATAGTCCCACGAAAAATCAAAATGAATGGGCACCAGCATATGATGCAGAAACACACCCATCATCCAGGTGTAAAACGCTGCCAGCAACACCACTAACAAGCCCGATAAAACAATCAGCCGGGCAATGTTTTTTCGCCTGAAGTAATCAGGCATGATATATAAATAGATGATATAAAAGGCGCAAATAACCAGGCTGACATCCAATGCCGAAAAGTAAATGCGGTTAGGAATATTGTTGACATAAAAATACATGATGCGGCTCCACATCAGGTAGAAGATGATCCAGAAACTAAAATGCAGCAGAAATTTACGCATGGTCCAATTTATAGAAATCGCCACAAAAAATGGTGAATTTTATAGCAATGGTCGTTTTTCCGGGACGAACGGTGTGTTGCTTTTTTACCGGTCTCAATTCATATAAAATATACTGCCGTTGATATAATTCTGGCCGGGCGTATCCGCAACTCTCTCTATCCTTGATGAAAAAAAAGAATATGAAAACAATTGCAGCTGTGTTTGCGTGCCTGTGTGTATTAGCCTGCCAGGCGCAAACCATTGATACTGCCGCACAAAAGGCGGCATCCTATTTTAAAGAGGCCGAAATAGCTGCGCACAACCAGCATATCTGGAATGCGCAACTTTATGGCCCAACTATGTTTGTTGATCCGCAAACACGGGTAACTTATGCCAATATGCCCGACAGCGCCGGCATCTTAAAACCCGACGGCGATATTTATAAAGGCATTTTACCTGCAGACGTATTGCTCGCCAACACATCCGTAAACTGGCAGGGCAAACTGTGGTCGCTGATATTATGGCCATTGCCGGCGGACCGCGACGAACGTGTGAACCTGGTAGTCCATGAATCATACCACCGGGTACAGCAGCAACTCGGGTTCCCGCAACACAGCCCAACCGCCGATCACCTGAGCAGTATGGACGGACGGATTTACTTCCTGCTGGAACTGCAGGCCTTAAAGGCCGCATTAAGCAAACCCATTAGCCAGCGCGACGCTGACTTAACCAATGCACTGCTATTCCGCGAAAAAAGACGCGAACTTTTCCCGGCCACATTTGCCAACGAGCGTATTTTGGAAATGAACGAAGGCCTGGCCGAATATACCGGGGTAATACTGGGGAGGCCAAAACAAAACATCGGCGCGCATCTAAATCAAATAATAGATAGTGCCAGGGACCACAAATCATTTATCCGTTCGTTTGCCTACACCACCGGCCCTGTTTATGGTTGCCTGCTTTATCAAAAATCGCCCGGGTGGACATTGAAGATCGATTCCAATTCGGATTTCCCTTTGCTGATTGCTAAGTATTATCATATCAGTTTGCCAAAACATACTGAAACGGGATTGATAGCCAGGATCGAGAAGAAATACGATGGAGATGTTATCATAAAATCAGAGAAAGCAAAGGAGATAAAGCGTCTGGAAACGGTAAACGAATTTACCGATCTTTTTACCCGGAAACCGGTTTTGACCATTAAACTGGTAAAAATGGGGATTAGCTTTAATCCCAGTATTTTATTTGACCTCGGCGAATATGGTACCGTTTACCCCTCTGCGGAAATTAAAGATGTATGGGGGCATTTAACCGCATCCGCGCCGGGTGTGCTGATGAAAGACTGGCAGGTGATTACCCTGTCTGCCGAGGGCATCAGCCAAAACGTGAAGGAAATTGACGGCAAAGGCTGGAAGCTACTGTTAAACGATAATTGGACACTCACCCAAACCGATTCGCTTCATTACAAATTGGTTAATAAGAATTAACATACAGGTTAAAAGGCATCCCGAATTTCGCTGCCTTTAAACCGGATAGTGTCGTTTTGGATAAGTAAACAGGGTTTACACAAAGTTTCCACTTTTTGATTTTCACATAATTATCTAACTGTAAATAAGATAGTTTGGCGAAACAGTGGGTTTGCACTTTTTTGATTTTTTGCCCTGATTTTGTACATCTCCGGCAAAGCCGTAAAAAAAGCGGATTAAATAAAAAGTCCTGAGTCAGCATTCTTAATCCTTTTTTGCTCCTCCATTAGGGGGATCAGGACTCAAGACTGCTGACGCAGGACTAAATTAAAATCAGTATTTCAAAATAATATAACCTGTTTTGTGTTTGATTATGCCATTGGCGGTATAATCCAACGAATAATAATAGGTTCCGGGTAACTGCATTTGCCCGGTTTTATTGGAGCGGCCATCAAACGCTTTTGTTTCGTTATCGTATCCCTTGGTCTCGTAAATCAACGATCCATTGCGGTTAACAATCGTTAGCCTGTTATCGGGATATTGAGTGATGCCATTGATGGTCAGACGATCATTTACACCATCCCCATTAGGCGATAATCCCTGACTAACGGCAATACCATCGTCAGCAATAACCGGCGTTTTAACCGGGTTTGCCACGTATGCAGCTTCATCCGGAATATTTTCAGGACTGGCGGCTCTGGTGATAACTATTTTGTATGTTTTGATGGTAGTGTTATCCTGCGCGGTAACCACAACTGCTATGTTGTTGGCGCCTACTGTTAAGTCTATCGCTGCTGAAGCGCTTCCGGACGTTACCGGTGTTCCGTTTATGGTTACAGTAGCCGTGGTACTGGTTGTGGTTGGCGTTACCGTAACCGTGCTTACCCCGTTTACAACCGATGCTGTGTAATCAGTTGTGGTAGTTGCAAACGCAGGCGACAAAGTACCCCTGCTGATTTTGAGCAGCGAAAGATTGGCGTTGGCCGATGGCAGGCGGTACACAACTACCGTATAAGTTTTTGTAGTGGAGCCATCCTGCGCCGTTACCAAAGCGGTAACAATATTATAACCTATAGACAAGGGAATGGCGGCCGAAGCTGATCCCGATTTTACCAACACACCATTGATTTTTACTTTGGCATTAGCATCCGCTGTAGTGGGCGTTACGGTTAATGATGTTAAAGTGTTTGGTACCTGCGTGGTGTATGAACTATTGGTGTTGTTGAATACCGGCGACAAAACGCCGTTGCTCAATTTTAACCCGGATAATGCCGCATTTGGCGATAGCGCCCTGGTAACAAATACATTATATGTTTTAGTGGTGACGCCGTCCTGGGCTTTTACCACAACACTGATCAGGTTTGAAATATTATTGCCTGCCGTGAGGTTTATAGTTTGCGAAACAGCACCTGATTGAACCGCCTTGCCATTTACGGTAATAGTGGCGGTAGCGTCAACAGCTGTTGGTACAACGGTAATTTGCTCAACTGCGTTAACAACTAACGAGGTATACGCGCTGGTTGTTGGCAAAAACGACGGCGATAATGTGCCGTTGCTTAACTTCAGCTTAGCCAGGTATGCGTCGGATGAGAACCGGGATACTACTGCAGTGTATGTTTTCTGGGTTATTTTATCCTGCGCAGTTACCACTATTTTAATCGTGTCGTACCCTATTTTTAAGGGGATTGGCTGTGAGGCAACCCCCGACTTAACCGTTATGCCGTTAATTTTTACGGTAGCATTTACATCGTAAGTTGTTGGTGTTATGGTTATCGAGGTGGTGTTAAAAGTAGCATTACCTGTATATTTGATAGTAGCTGCGTTAAATACCGGCGTAAACTTAACCGAAGCCGAGGAGAAACCGGCCAGGTCGGCATTTTTTGAAATACCTGGCGTTGCTATAATTTTAAAAGTGATGGGCGTACCTGCGCATCCCGAACCGTTTTTGATAAAACTACCCATCGATAACGGACCCGACCCGGTGGGGATGGTTGCCAACAACGTGTTGCTGGTGGCATCAATTACACCAAGGGTATTTGAACCGCTATTTGTTTCATATACACGGGTACCATCGGCAGTTATGGAGATGCCTGAAGGTTTTGAACCCACGTTAATAGTTTGTATGCCGAATGTTTGGGTATTTAATGCTGTAACCATGCCAGCGGATGTATTGCATACATAAAGCGTGCCGCCATCAGGCGAAAGTGCTATTCCGGCAGGTGATGCGCCACAATTTGCAGTGGACGAAACGGTATTGGTAGCCGTAGCAATTACCGAAACGTTACCCGATCCTGAATTAGCTACATACACTTTTTTACCATCGGCACTTACCGCTATGCCCGACGGGGAGGAGCCTACCACAATAGTAGCCACAACCAGGTTAGTTTGTGTGTTGATAACCGAAACGGCGTTGGAGTTTACATCCGCTACATATAATCTGCTGCCATCGGGGCTTATACAAATGGCCTCCGGGTGACTGCCAACATGAATGTGCGCGACAATTTTATAAGTAGATGTATTTACAACGGTTACGCTATCTACTGTTGAATTGGTGAAATAGGCCATTGAGCCATTGGCGGTAACCGCCGTTCCTGAGGGCGAACTTCCTGCCGGGATGGTACCGGTTACTGTATTATTTGATGTATTGATAACCGATACAGTGCCCGCACCATCGCTAACTACAAAAACTTTCGAGCCATCGGGGCTTACGGTAACAGCGTCGGGCTGTGCGCCAACCACCAGGGTGGCCATGGTTAAGTTAGTAGCCAGGTTTACTACCGATACGGTATTTGAATTAAGGTTTGCAACGTATGCATGACCGGCGTTTATTGGCGTGGCCGTAACAGTGGCTGTTACTGCGCTGGTACCCGGATTTTTTACCGCGAATGGCTTAATATTGCCCACGCCGCTTGCAGCCAGGCCAATGGATGGTGTGTTATTTACCCATGAAAACGTGTTGCCCGTACCGCCAAAAGCCACCACAGCCGTCAGATCGCCATTGGCTACCGTTTGGTCGGCAATGGTGTTTACGGTGGGTAAAGCATTAACGGTTGCGCTCACCGGCACAATATGACTTGCGCCCGGGGTAGCGAGTGTTACATTGCCGCTTAAATTGCCTGCCGGAGCCGAAGCCGCTGTACGCACGTATAGTGTGCCCTGGTAACTTACTGTGCCTGCCTGCGCAAGGTTGAGCGTGCCGCTATAGCCACCAGTGGCCGACACTGATATTTCAAAACCTGAGGGGGCCGAAGCAGTAAGTGCGCCGGTAAGGCCGGTAGCTGTCACCAGGAAGTGTTCAACATCGGGACTGGCCGAAGCCGAACCAACACAGGTAAAAATAGAGCCATAGATTACGCCATTGCTAAGGGTTTGTGCTTTGCTTTGGGGGGATAAGAAAAAAAGTGTCAAAAAGATACCTAATGCAAGTAACGATTTTTTCATACAGTTTGGGTTTAATCAAGTTAGGGTAGTACCGGGATATAAAATTTTTATCCGGCACAAGGCTGTTTAACGGAAACCGCCGTGAATAGTTACAATAACGGCCATAGGCGCGGCATATCCGGTTTTAAATGCCGCAAAAAAGGGAAACACCTTATGATGATGTTTCCCCTTCCGATTTTAACTAAATGCTAACTAAACAACCTCAATACTTCAGCACCAGGTATCCTGTTTTATGTTTGTTGATGCCTTTTGCAGTATACTCCAGCGAATAAAAATAAGTGCCCGGCAATTGCATTTGGCCGGTTTTGTTGCTGCGCCCGTCGAATACTTTGGAAGCATTGTCATAGCCTTTCGTTTCAAATACCAATGCACCATTGCGGTTCATGATCATTAATTTATTATCGGGATAAGCCTGTATACCATCAATAACCAAAAAGTCGTTGATGCCGTCGCCATTGGGCGATATGCCCTGGTGAACTACTATTACATCATCTTCAATAGACGGTTTTTCAATTGGAGATGCCACCGCAACCGATTCATCCGGGATATTTATTGGCCCGGCGGCACGGCTTACGGTAACCGTGTAAGTTTTGGTGGTTGTGCCGTCACCGGCGGTTACAACCGTGTTAATGGTATTTGAGCCCACAGCCAATGGTATGTTTGGTGAAACCGCGCCCGAAGCTACCGCAGTACCATTTATTTTTATGGTGGCCGTACTTTCGGCAACGGTTGCCTTTACGGTTATCCCAGTAACACTGTTGGCAACGCTGGCAGTATAGGATGTGGTTGCGGGTGCAAACGCGGGGGTAAGTGTGCCTTTGCTTATGATCAGCCCGGCAAGGTTTGCATTGGTTGATTTGGCCCGATTTACCGTAAACGTATACGTTTTAGTGACCGATCCATCCGGTGCAGTTATGGCAACTGTTACGGTATTAGCGCCTGCACTTAAAGGGATAGCAGCCGAAGGAGTGCCGGATGTTACCGTAGTTCCGTTTACCTTAACC
>Ga0068855_100000621_pt1 | contig 43643 bp, 35 predicted proteins | sample KBSCornC52_FD_66592 | JGI IMG/M metagenome (GOLD analysis project Ga0068855, IMG submission 66592) | Corn rhizosphere microbial communities from Kellogg Biological Station, Michigan, USA - KBS Corn C5-2 | ecosystem: Host-associated > Plants > Roots > Rhizosphere > Soil ... | reverse complement strand
TACCTGTTATAGATAATTTCGCCACCATATATCATGGCGTTAGCCGAGTTTATAGGTTTAAAGGTGTAATCGCTGACGAATGAATATTCAATCGGGTCCTGCAAATTCTTATAAAAACCACCCACAAATAGTTGCTGATCGGGTTTTGGAAAAAACTCGTACCGAACATCGAAATTATCGGCCAGTGTGTGTTGTAAATTCGCGTTTCCCTGTTCCTGTGTGCCGTCGTTGTTGGGTGGTTGCGCCACGGGCAATATCTCGTAAAAACCCGGCCGAGCCAGCGATTTAAAATACAAGGCCCGCAAATTGGTTTTATCGTTAAGCTTATACTTCAGTTGCAGGCTTGGTAACAGGTCCGAATAAACCTTGGCTACGCTATCAGGCGCGTCCTGTTCAAATTGCAAAAAATGATAGCCCTGGTGGGTATTTTCCAAACGCGCGCCGCCAATTAACTCCAGCTTTCCGGTAGATAATTTCAGTTGTACATATCCGGCGGTAATATTTTCAAACGCGTAATAGTTATTTAAATCGTACCCTGCCGTTCCGTTGGGGTTGATGATGGAATCCTGCGCGTTATAAATATTGGTAAACTGCTGGCGGCTGCCAATACTGTTGTTACCCCCCACCGCAAACTGAACGTATTCATTTTGATAGTTATTCCTTTCTTTATGCCTGTACAAGCCACCCGCTTTTAATTCAAAAAGCCCGCGGCCCAATTTGGCTTTGTAGGTTACATTTAATTGTCCCTGGTAATTCTTATCGTCGTTATGCTGCCACACACGGTTACCCCCATCGTAATAATAGGGCGTGCTGTTAAATTTATTGGCTACCGAATCATAGGAGATTCTTTTGTTGGTGGTATAGCTTGCCCTGTCGGGTGCGTGTTCCGATGCATCCGAATAAACGCCCGCCCAATCAACCAAAAGATGGTCTGTAATGATATGCTTGCCATCAATCTTTAAATTTTCTAAATTTTGATGGTAGGTTGATGAGGTGTTATCCTCGTGAATTGAGCCTGTTCCGGGTACTGGCTTGCCCCGGTACAGCGACCGCCCTGCATCCCCACCAACCAACGTTGTATCAATACTCAGATAGGATTGTGCGAAGTATGTGTAGAGATAAACATTGTCGACGGCTATCTTATTTTTTGCGTTGATGGCATAGTCTGCATGAAAGACCAACCCATTATTCAACTGCTGGTTTGAGAATGTTCTGTTGGCAATATCTGTTTCGTAAGGCAGATAATTATTCTGCGGATTGGCGACAGCCTGGTTTAACTGGGAATTATCACCAAAATATTGGTTTTGAAAGTTGTCTGCTATCAGAATTCCTAACTTCTTATTTAAAAACCTGTTACCGTAAGTTACATTGAATAGTGAATTCGGTGGTGCATTCACTTGCTTGAAATCAAGATTGGTAACGCTAAAATCGGCCGGTGTTGCCTGGTAACCGGGCCCCCTGCTATCGTAAACACTTTGTGCCTGTATATCCTTTTTTGAAAAAGTGGTGAATTTTCTGTCGAAAAAAATGGCGCTGTAGCCGAGGGACGCGCTTGCATTAAAAACCAGCGTATCAGGTGCATCTTTAAATATCAGGTTTACCGTGCCGCCTATTGCATCGCCTTCCATTTCGGGTGTAAGCGATTTACTTACCTCAATACGCTGCAGCAGTTCCGACGGTATCACATCCAGCGATATATACCTTGATTTTGAATCGGGACTGGCAATCTTTACATCGTTCACCAATGTGTTATTGTATCTGGGTTCAATGCCCCTGATAACTGCATAAGCTTCGTCGCCTCCGTTATTGCGTTGTATGCTTACCCCCGATACCCGTTGTAAAACATTCGCTGCATTAATATCCGGTGATTTTAAAATAGCTTGCGCGCCAACAACATTCAATATATTATCGGCATTTTTTTCTGTCGATCGTGATGCCGCATTGGTTTCTTTATTAATGGACCCAAATACGCTTACTTCCTCCAGGTTATTTAGCTGTGCAGCGAGGGAGAAATTTAAAGTTACCGACTGGCCGCTTGCTATTTTCACCGGCTTCTCCAAATCAGTATATCCAACAAAGGTTACCTTTACTTTATATGTTCCGGGGGTAATTTCGGCTATTTGAAAATTGCCATTTCCATCTGTGACTGCCTCTTTAGTTGTCCCTTCCAAAACAACGTGGGCGCCGGGCAATGTTGTGGAATTCGATGCATCATAAACCTTACCCTTGAGCACGCCGGTTTGTGCAAAAACAGCCACCGTAAAGAATAAAAAAAACGAGAGTAAGTAAAGTTTTAAAACCATTGGTGACGCTAATTTTCGCCTCAAAACACCACGTCAATTCTGGATAAATTCTGAATTTTAGACGTCTATTCAACGCTTAACGCTATAGTAATAAACACTTAACAATGAATGACTTATAAGCGATAAATCTCAATATTTCTGTACAAAAACTTAACTATAATTTAAACCCCAAAAGTCGCTTTTCGGGTAAAAATTTTGTATATCGGCGATATTTAATTTGGTAATTCGGATGAGCTATATTTAAGGGTTCTTCGCTGTAGCTTAATTACCGAAAATTAGTATTTTCATGGTTTATTTAGCCAATCTTATGAGAACACAATTAAGCTTTATAATTGCCATTTGTCTTTGCTGTGGCTTAGCAACTGCCCAGCCCAGGCTCCTTGTTGCAGTTCAACAGGAAAAAGATTCTGTAGCCATATTTAACTTGAATACAGGGCAGCGATCGGCGCAGGTTAGCATCGGTTTCAAACCACATGAGATCTGTTATGACCCGTATACAAAAAAATGCTTTGCTACCGACTTTGGCCTGGAGGATTACGATCATCATTCCGGAAAAACAGGTAAAAGCTTCGAGGTGATCGACCCTTTTGCGGGGAAAGTTGTAAAAAAGGTTTTCACTAATGCTGATACCGCGGCAAACGGCCCGCATGGGATAAAAGTACGCCCGGCAAAATCCAGGGAGCTTTTTGTAAACATGGAGATCGGCGGCGATACCATGGTGGTTTATGATGTAAAGAGTTTAAAAGTAAAGCGAAAATTCGGCCTGCCAGCCGGCACGCATAACTTTGCATTCTCGGCAAAAGGAGATACACTATGGCTGATGGCGGGCAAAAACGGCGTTTACCAGGTTGATCCGCAAAGCGGCGTGATTTTACAGCATGCAAGCCTTGCATCGCCGGTAAGGGGCTTATCTGTTGGAAAAAATTGGATACTGGCATCAGGCTTTAATGAGGTTTGGTTATTATCCAAAACAGATCTTAGTGTTTTAAAACATTTTGGGGATTTCAAAGTAGGTCAGCTGTTTTATTCCAACATCACACCCGATCAAAAATATATTATTACGCCTGCAGCGCTTGATAATACCGTGTTGGTGATAGACGCGGAGACAGGCGCGGTCGTCCACCGCCTAAATACTGGCAAAACACCTATTAACGTTCAAATTTCCGGCAATTATGCTTATGTATCGCAGGATAAGGATTACCATATCGGGCAGATTGATTTAACCACGTTTGAAGTGACGAAAACGTTAGGCGTGTATGGCACAAATGGGATTATTGTAGTGGAATAATAATCGCAAATAAATGCGTATATTACATCCATTTATTACCCAATCCTTAAATATCATGTTTACGCCGAACCACCTTTCAGTTTTAGGAATCATCCACACAGCTATCAGCATATTGGCTATCCTGGTTGCTTTTGCTGCCTTATTTCGTTATGGAAAAATCGACCCGTTTACCGGGATGGGTAAATTATATATTTGGTTAACCGTTATTACCTGCCTCACGGGTTTCCCTATCATGCGGTTTGGGCACCCCACTCCCGGCCATTACCTGGGTGTTATCATATTGGTGTTGCTTGCCATTGCTATTTTGGGGAAACGGTTTGGCGTTTTTGGCAGGGCGGCTGATTTTGTTCAAGTGATACTGCTTTCAACAACGCTGTTTTTATCGTGCATACCGGCAATAGTTGAGTCGTTGACCAGGCTGCCGATGGACCATCCGCTTGCCAGCGGCCCGGATGACCCGCTTTTGCAAAAGGCACAGCTTATCCTTTTAGTCGTTTTTATTGCGGGCGTTATTTACCAGGTAATAAAATTGCGGAAGGCAAAAAAATTAGCCTGATCATTGCGACATCTGTTCAATCCGTTCAACCAATCCGGCCAGGTCAGAAATCCTGATCAATGGATTCATAATAGCAGTACGCAGATAAAACTGATCGTTAAGGATGGTATTTACGATATAGTATTTGCCTTCGGTCACCAGTTCGTGCAGGATTCTTTTATTTACGTCGTCATCTGAATTACCGCGTGAATATCTGAAACAAACAATATTGCTTTGCGGCTCATAAGCCAATTCAAAATTGTTGTTCGAGCGGATAAGTGCAGCAAATTCAGTTGCCAGAGAATACAACGTTTCGATGTTTTGTTTAAAAAGTTCATCTCCGTACATCCGCATCAGCGTGTAAACGCTCAGTATAGTCATCGATTTAGTGCACTCAAAAGTGCGCTTGCCGGAGTTATGCCACTCTTCTTTTTTCTGATCGGCCCAAAGGTATTGTGCTTTTTGCGCAAAGGTTTTGTAACTATCCTTAGCCTGCCTGTAAATTACCGCTGTCGACAAGGACGGTGTCATCATCATTTTATGAAAATCTACAATCACAGAATCTGCGCGTTCAATGCCATTCAACAAATGCTGATGCTGTGGCGAGTAAATAGCCGCTGCGCCGTGCGCGCCATCCACATGAAACCAGATGTTATTTTTTGCTGCAAATGCGCCGATTGCTGAAAGATCATCGTAAGCTCCGGTTGATGTTGAACAGGCGCAGCCTACAATACAAAATACGATTTTGCCCGACTTGCGTGCTTTTTCCAGGTATTCGTCCAACAAGTCCATCCGTAATTGAAACTTTTCATTTACATGTACTTTAATAATTCCGTCGGTTCCCAAACCCATTATCCTGGCAGCGCGATCAACCGAATAATGCGACTCTTCGGATACCATTACCGCCAGGTTGTTTTGATCATAGCCATGATCCCAAACATCGCCTACAGCTGCCCGGGCCGTGAGTAAAGCCGTCAGGTTACCCAATGTACCTCCCGAAGTAACAAAACCTGAGGCATTGCTATCGAAACCAAACTTTTGGGCAAGATGCTCGGTAACTATCTTTTCCAATGCGTTCCCGGTCATGCCCATCTCGTACACGGCTACGCCATTATTCAGAAAACTGCTCAATAACGATCCGAGAACGGCCGCAGGGGCGGGCGGTGGAACCTGGTGCCCGGCACAGTTCCGGTTATATAAATTAATGGAGCGCGCCAGCACATTTTTAAAAAGTTCATCCGGGGTGTCAAGCGGGGCACTGTTAAAATCATTTTGCCAGAAGCGCAATTGGTCGGCAGGCGACTCCCAGTTTAAGGTAGTTATGGCATTATCCGCCTGGTTTTTGCTTAAATGATCGGCAAGCAGATCAATCAGCTGGTGCCCGTTTCGGCGGAACTCTTCGGGAGAAAATGCCTTGTTTATTTGAGTGTCCATTGCAAATCAAGATAAAATGGTAAAAAAGTAAAATGGCAGAAGTTTTTAAAAGCAAAAACTCCGAAAAATTATCCCGGAGTCTTCATTTTATAAATCATTCAACCGGGTTAATGTATCAGGCTGTGCTCAATGCCTTCCAGCGATTTTCCTTTTGTTTCGGGCATCAATTTCCATACAAACAGCAACTGCAACACCATCATCACCGAAAAAAACATGAAGGTGAAACCCCCGCCAAGCTTTTCAGCAAAAAAGGGAAATGAATTAGCGATGAGCGCGGCCATTACCCAGTGCGTGAAACTCCCCAGGCTTTGCCCTTTAGCCCTAACCTGGTTAGGGAAAATTTCGGATATAAATACCCAGATAACGGCGCCCTGTGAAAAAGCAAAAAAAGCTATAAATGCAGATAAATAAAACGTTATATAATAGCCGCTCAGGTTGCCCGAAAAGAAGGAGTAAGCAACCAGCCCTAAAGTTATTATCAGCCCGAATGAACCGATAAACATCAACTTCCTGCGGCCAATTTTATCGATAAAAAATATGGCAACCATGGTAAAGGTAAAGTTAACTACTCCCAGTATGAGCGACGAGGTAAGCGAATCTTTGCTGCCAAGCCCGGTCATTTCGAATATGCGCGGCGCATAATAAAGGATGGCGTTAATTCCCGATGTTTGGTTAAAAAATGCTATCAAAATTGCCAGCATAACGGGGAATTTGTAACGGCCGCTAAACAAATTGGTGCCGCCGGGTTCTTTTGCATCTTCTTCGTTACTGTTAACTATGCTGTCGATATCCTCCTGATAACCTTCGGGGTTAATGATCTGTAATATGCCCCGCGCCTCATCGCTTCGCCCTTGTTGTAATAGCAGCCAGCGGGGGCTTTCGGGCACAAATTTCAGCAGCAGCAAAAATATCAGCGAAGGTATAGCCATCACCCCGAGCATATAACGCCAGGCATCGTGGTTCCCCTGCCCCAGGATATAAACAATCAGCAGGTTTGAAAGAAATGCCATCACGATACCAAATACAATATTGAACTGAAACAACATGCCCAGGCGGCCCCTGGCTGCGGGCGGCGATATTTCGGTTATGTAAGTAGGTGCTATAACAGACGAAGCGCCTACGCCCAAGCCACCAACAAAGCGCAGTATCATAAAAAGATACCAGTTGGTAACCATGGCCGTACCTAACGATGTGACTAAAAATAAAACAGCAATGATCAGTAATGATTTTTTTCGGCCGATGGAATCAGCCGGAATGCGCCCGAACAGCGCGCCGAAAACGGTGCCGATGATTGCCATGGCAACAGTTAATCCGTGCACCAGCGAACTGAGTTGCCAGTATTTTTGAATTGCCTGTTCGGCGCCGGAAATTACAACGGTATCAAAACCGAAAATAAAGCCGCCTAATGCCACTATGACTGACCATAGTATAACTTTTCGTTGGATCATAATAAGAGTTTATAATTGATGGTTGTTCAAATATAACTTTTATATGATACCTTACTAGCTGTTTTTAAATCTTAATAGCGATTGCGTTGGCCGCAACGCTATTAAGATTCAAGGGTTAGGCAGTTATTACTTTCAGGTCCTGCTGCAATGCAGCCAGGTCGAAGCCATTGGGTGCAGGTTTGGTGCCCGCAAAATCGCTGCTGATGATAGCGTACGACTCATCGCAATAGGCGTCCCAGAAGGACCACGTCATTTTTTTGATAGCTCCCCAGGTTATTACGGTAATATGGTGACTATCATATCCTATAACCGGAACGGCATGGCCGCCCCACGAACCGGGTGCGCCCTGGCCCCTGGCTCCGCCCGGCGGAACCGACCACACTTTTTGTGTTTGGGCCGTTACAGGCAACTCCAGCCCGATGTAACACCCGCCGAATAAATAGGTAGATAACGTAATATGGCTGTGGTTTTTCGGCTCAAGCGCCGCATAAGCCAATATTTTATGACCGGCAATACCCGTTTTTCGCCAATATTTCAACACCGTCGCTTCAACGGCGCCGTTATCATTTTTGCCGGTAACGGGGTTGTAACCTGTAATTGCCGAATAAGCGGCAATTATCTGCTGATCGGTTGGTGTAACCAATGCACCGTTGTCATCGGTCCATTCCATAATTAAGTGGCCGGCCGCTGCGCAGGTACAATCGCCAATTTTGTCATTGCCCATCATTCCCCAGGCTTTCGACTTAATGTTTTTAGCATAAGTATATTTTGCGGGGGCTGCCGGTAATGTCTCTGGGGTTAAATAATCCGCCAGAAGCAGGGTTCGCGGGTCATGAACCGGGCTTGATTTCCCTAATTTCATCCCTGAGTGGTCTGTCTTTCCTGTTTCCATTGCTTTGTGATTTTAAGTTTTAATTTGCAGTATAAAACTAGGAAAAGGAAAAAGCAATATCTACCGTATTTTTACCTGATAATAGTACGTAACTTTACGCGACTTGAAACACCATGCGTAAAGAGTAATGTGTTATTTAGAATATAACCAGTACCGGTTTATTTATTTTAACCGGCATTGTAGCGATTAAGCGTGCTCAACCGTACTATAAAATATTAACATCGAATTATCGGCATTTATGAAAAGAAAAATTTCAGAAAAATTGCTTGCGGGGATAGGAGCGTTGGGTTTATTATCATTGCTATTAACATCGTGCTTAAAAACCAACAAGAGTACTTATACCCCTCCTACTGCGCTCGTCTCTTTTGTACAAGCTTCACCAGATGAACCACTTTTGGACCTGGATTTAAATACCACAAGAGTTAATAATGATGCGTTAAATTACGGCGATCACCTTGATTATTTCAGCGCCTACGCCGGACAACGGGAGGTTAATATTTTTAATCATGGTACGTTAAACACCATTGTTTCAACCACCGAGACTTTAAATCCCAATACTGCTTATTCCATTTTCCTGGCAAACCTGGCAACAAAGCCCGAGCTTATTTTGCTTACCGATACACTCAACCGGCCCGCTTCAGGCTATGCAAGCGTACGGTTGGTTAATGTAAGCCCCGATGCACCGGCTGTCGACCTGGTTATACAGGGCGGGCCCGTAGTAGTTGCTAACAAGTGGTACAAGGGATATTCGTCATTTGTGCCGGTTCAGGGCAAAGCAAACTACACATTCAATATTGTAAAAACAGGCACCAATACTGTATTGGCTACCCTACCTGGCGTAACGCTTAACAGTGGTTTTATTTATACGTTTTGGTTTCACGGCCTTGCGGCATCAACTACCAGCACAAATGATTTGGCAATCGGCCTGATCACGAATGCCTATTTCTACTAAAAAGGTACAGGCATCCTTTTTAAATATTCACTTAAATAAAATAAGAGGCCATATCAAATCTATCCGGATACATTTTGTTCACCGGGGGTTTGACAGGCCTTTTATCGTTAAGGATTTATATATCTTCTTTTATGGCTTTCAATCCCTTTGTCCAGCGCAATAGCTGATCGACCATGGTTTTCGAAAGGGTATTAAATTTCTCTTCCGGGATGAATTGACCATCCTCATTAATAAACTGATCTGCCAGGGGTATATTCACCATTTCGTGCAGTGAAACGGTGCGTAACGACAGCAAGTCCATCTTAAGGCTCATGACCGCCCTAACGCCTGCAAAAGGCCCCGACGAGTAACTCACAATTCCAGCCGGTTTGTATGCCCACTCATGAACCAGGTATTCCAAAGCATTTTTTAAGGATGCGGGGTAGCTGTAATCGTACTCTGCAGTCACAAATATAAACGCGTCAGCCTCGGCTATTTTAGCGCTCCATTGTTTGGTGTGATCGTGCTCATATTGCCGCATAATGGAATGAACAGCTTCATTCATTAGCGGTAAACCTATTTCGCCAAGGTCCAGCAGTTCCACTTCAAAACTGCCGTGATTTTTTACTTTTTCCGTAATCCATTTGGCTATTGCAGGCCCTTTTCGTCCCGGGCGCACTGTTGACGATATTATTTTAAGCTTGTACATTTTACTTATGATGATTTTTATTAAATTATATGTTTAAACATCTAATTTGGACAAATGTAAAACATTACTATATCCGGGCTGATGTTTTGATCTAATTTTACATAAAATCAACACCCCGAGTAACAAAAAATGCGCCCCGAAAACCTAATAATGAATAAACCGTTAACAGCGTGTTTTAAAACCAGGTAGCCCCCGGTTCAATAAAATTGAGTTCTGCCATTGCGATGATTCTAAATCTGAAGCGCCTGAAGATCAGGCGTGCGCCGTCAGTTGAAACGACAATAAGTTACTTTTTAATTAATTTTAACATTAATGGTGTAGCGATTTGCTTTTTTCAAACGTAATACCCTTTGAATTACATAAATGTTTTATCATGAAAATCTTGAAAAATACCCCAAAAAATTGGTTTGCAGGCGTAAGTATTGTGTGTTTATCGACCCTGCTATTATCGTCCTGCTTAAAAAGCAGCAATAACGACTATTACAATCCGCCTGTTGCTTATTTTGCGTTCATCCAGGCCTCGCCGGATGAACCACCTGTAAATTTGTTTTTAAACAACAACCAGGTGAATTTTAATCCATTGCTTTTTGATGACTACCTGGGTTATGTGAGAGCTTATACCGGCTTAAGGACAATTAATGTGAACAATGCCAGTACAATGACTCAGATTTTATCAGACACTGCTCATTTGTATCAAAATCAATATTACACCATGTTTATGGTTAATAAACCGTCCACTCCGCAAACGCTGCTCCTGAAAGATACGCTTACACAACCGGCATCAGGAAAAGCCATTATCCGTTTTGTTAACGTTAGCCCCGACGCCGGCGCCGTGGATTTATGGATACAGGGAGGTGCAAAATTGGTGCAGAACAAAGCGTTCAAAGGTTATTCGGCCTTTATCCCGGTATCAGCAACCGCAGGTACGCTGCAGGTTACCCAGGCCGGCACCAGCACCGTACTGGCCACCTTGCCCGCTGCTCAACTGCTGGCCGGCTCGGTTTACACCATTTGGTTATACGGGCTTGCCAACACCACCGTCACCGGTGAAAAATTGGGTATTAACATAACCTGCAACGCGAATTACTGATAGTACCGGTCATGAAGTTTTACAAATGCCCGTCGCGGTGTTTGTAAAACTTCCTTTTGAAGGTTGATGCTTAGATATAATTTTTCTCCATCCCCAGCCAAAGAACAGCCCTTATTATCCGCTACCAGATAAAATTAAAGTCATTTATTGGGGATGGAAAGAATATCGCCTATCGCCCTGGCAGATCGTACCAGGTTATCTTTGGTGTTTAATAAAGCGTCGGATAAATCAGCCGGCTCATTTCCTATTGCCATTAAGGTATCAAAACATTGCAGCAGTTCAACTGATGGATTCAACGGAACTTTACCCGCAAGGCCAATTACAGGTATGTTATTCAGCTTTGCGTGTTTAGCTACGCCATACGGGCCTTTGCCACCCAATGTTTGCTGATCAAGGCTCCCCTCGCCGGTTATTAAAAGATCGCTCTTTTTCAATTCATCATCAAAACCAGTCACCTGTAAAAAATATTCGATACCGTTAACAAGTTTTGCGTTTAAAAAAGCGCTTAACCCGGCTGCCGCCCCTCCCGCCGCGCCACCGTGCTGCAAACCAGCCATATCCTTTCCGTATTGTGCTGCTGCCGCGAAATTAAAGTTGGTTAAAAAACGTTCAAGGAAAATAACATCATTGGCCCCTGCTCCTTTTTGCGGCCCGAAAACCGCCGCAGAGCCTTCGGGTCCCAGTAATTTATTATTAACGTCGCACAAAATGACCACTTCGCAATTAAAAACGCGGGAGTCAATCCCCGTAACGTCAATTATGGCAAGGTCTATAAGGTCAGTTGGAACCGGCTTCAAAAAACGCCTGTCTGCATCAAAAAATTTAACACCTAAGGCACTTAATATCCCGCAGCCGCCGTCAACTGTTGCCGAGCCGCCCATTGCTATAATTATTTTATTTACACCGGCATCCAGTGCAAACCTGATTAATTCACCTGTACCGTATGATGATGTTTTTAAAGGATCTAACTCACCCCTTTTTAAAAGCCTCAATCCGGATGCATCGGCCATTTCAACTACCGCTGTTTTACCGTCATCAATTAGGCCGAGTTGCGATGTAATTTTTCTTCCAAGCGGGTCGCTTACCTCTTTTTTTATGATGATGCCTTTGCAATGTTCCATAATTAAAGCTCCGGTACCATCTCCACCATCAGCAATAGGGAAACAAGTGGACGTGCAATTGAGCCGGCTTAATTGCAGTCCTTGTTGTATGGCGGCAGCGGCATAAGCTGCGCTGAGGCTATTTTTAAAGGCATTTGGTGCTACCAGGATATGCATTTCAGATAATTTTTGACAGGATGTAAACCATTGTTATTGACGTTAAGCCCATAAACAGTGTCGCAATAGTATAAACACTTAACATTGTTTTTATCCCCAGGCCCGAAAATTTGGCAATCACCCAAAAATATGCATCGTTGGTATGTGATATGATCATGGACCCTGCTCCCATTGCCAGCACGCAAAGTAACTTTCCGTTTTCGGAATCCAGGCCCAGGCTAACCAGCAAGGGCAATACGATAGAAGACGCTGTTATAATGGCAACGGTTGACGAACCCTGCGCAGTTTTTAATACGGCCGTTAGCAGAAACGGGAAGAATATCCCAAGGTAACGCAGATCGGGCATACCGCTAAAATGAGTACCTATTTTGGTGGCAGCCAATATAGCACCAAAGGCGCCTCCCGCGCCGATAATGATCAGTATGCTTCCCGCTTTTTCAATCGAATCATGCAGTAATCTGCTCATGTCGTCTTTAGTCCAGTTTCTTTTGCAATTAAATGCCAGCAAAACGCCAATCATCAGCGCAATTACCGGGTCGCCGATCGACAGCAACGGCGAAAGCCATTTGAAGCCGACATTTGTTTCGACCGAAAAAAAAGACTTAAAAGCTATCAGCAATAAGGGGACGATAATAGGCAGAAATGCTTTAAAAACAGATGGAGCATCATTTACTACGTCTGTGATAACTTCCTCTTGTGCTATTTCTTCCTTAAATATGCGCCCGGCGTAGCGGGCCCATATGTTGCCTACTATCATTGCCGGAATAGCAACGATTGCGCCGTAGGCTATCAATCGCCCTACATCAACGCCGATAGTACCTGCAGCTGCCGTTATCCCGGGATGAGGCGGAGCCATGCAATGAACTGCTAACAGCCCGGTAGCCAACGACACCGACATAATGGCTATGGGCACACCAGAACGCCTGGCCAGGTTTTTATTGAAGCCGCTCAGTACAATATAACCTGAATCGCAAAATATAGGGAGGCCAACAATAAAACCGGTCATGCTCATGGCCCAGGCGGCGCGCTTTTCGCCGGTCCTTCGTAAAATAAAGCCGGCCATAACTGCAGTGCTTCCGGTATATTCGAGCAGAACACCCAAGGTTGTGCCCAAGACAATAACAAGTCCTAAAGTTTTGAGGATGTTGCCGAAACCATCTTTAAGCGTACTGATCACCGCGACAAATGGCTGCTGCGTACTTAAACCTACCAGCAGTGCTGACAACAGCAGCGCAAAAAAAGCAGGGACTTTATACCGTGTCGTCAGCAGCACGATGAGTATGATGCCGACTATAAGGCATACCAGCAGATAGGCAAAACTTAAGGTCATGGACGCGGTTTAAAATTGTTTACTGCGCTTATAGCGTTAAATCAAAAATAGGTTTTTATTGGCGCAACGCTGCTTCCGGATGATAAAGATAGCACCAGGCTCCGGTTCGCTACAATGTGCGTTTTGCAACAACCTGGTAACATGCTTATTAAAAAATATATTTTACTTAAACCATTTTGTTAAAAACATATCCTATACATATATTGTATAGTTACTAAATGCACGCGAACAGTCAAAGAATAATTATTAATTTTATTTATAATTATTACAAATTAATTATTCCACCCCAAAACGGCAAACTAATAATATTTAATAATGTTAACTTTCGGTTGCAATTATTAACAATACAAAATACATTTTTTTACACTGGCCCCCTCCCAGTTTTGGTCCAATAATCAATTTTAAATTTCATGTAATGAAAAAGTTAACACTCATTTTTATCCTGGTAATTTCAATAACCAGTATAAGCTTCGCTCAAAACCAGGTAAGGGATACACACCCGGGGGCCAGCATTTCGGCCATTGATTATCGAACCGGCAACCTGCAGGAAGTATCGGACAATCAGGCAATTTTATTTAAAGATGCATTTATAAGCCTGGTATTAGGTACCCGCACCGCAAGGGTGATACTACTGCAAAACCCGGACGGCCGGAGAAGAGCTGTAATCACCCAGTCCGATCCTCAAACCAACGGCAATGCTTTTCAGCTTGAAATGGAAAACACCATTTCGCGAAGGACAACCGTACTATTCACTTTTATATATAGTGTCGATCAGAATAAGCTTTATTATTACGATCCAAACGCTCAAAATTATGCAGAGGAGTTTGTTGAGGGTGAAAACCTGAATAACCTGAACGATTGCCTGGCATTTGGAAAATTTAATATACAAAATGCCGATGAAGTCAGCAATAATGACGATGCCAACTACACCGAACCTGTAGATGTTGATGTAACAGCAACAGTGGCTCCGCCGGCTTTACCTGAATACGAACAACCGGAATGCCCCGCCGAAGGCTATTTATGGCAGCCCGGATATTGGGCATTCAGCCGCGACAATAGCGATTATTACTGGGTACCCGGTGTTTGGGTTGCGCCGCCAACACATGGCGTTTTATGGACCCCGCCTTACTGGGGTTACGAACGTGGGGCCTATATATTCCATACAGGTTATTGGGGTGCGTCCATCGGTTTTTACGGCGGAATTCACTACGGCTACGGCTACCAGGGAAGTGGCTTTGTTGGCGGTGAGTGGCACGGCGACCGTTTCCGCTATAATACTGCTGTGGTTAGGGTAAACGTGGTAAACGTTCATAATACCTATATCAATAAAACGGTAATTAACAACGTTACCATCATCAACAGGAACAGCTTTAATGGTGGAAATGGCGTGAATGCCCGCCCGTCTAAAAACGAGATCATCGCCATGCGCGAAAAACACGTTAGGCCAACCCCTGAGCAAATAAAAAACCAATGGGCTGCAAGGAATAACAGAGGCCAGTTTGCAAAGGTTAACGGTGGCACTAAGCCTGCTGATTTAGCTTTAGTTAAAGCGCCTGTAAAAGTAGCCCCACCCAATACCGGTGTAAAACCAGTAAGAAACCCGATGGACAACAAACACGCTCCTAACGGCCAGGCGGGCAATGTGCCAGCTGGTCAGCCGGGAAGCAAAGGTGTAAAACCGGGCATACTTGGGCATACTACCGTGAAGCCGATTACACCTGGCAATCCAGACGGAAAACCGCTTCCAGGTGGAAACGTTGCGCCAAAACCCGGAGAACCCGCGGCTGTGGGCGTGAAACCAGCCACCCCGCCAAATGCTCCGCAAAAACCGGTAGCACCAGGGGCGAATCCTGTTGGTCAGCCAAATGCTAACCCAAAACCGGTAACGCCAGGAGCGAATCCCGCTAATCCGGGAGCTAATCCTGCTAATCCACCAAGGGTAAACCCAAGGCCGGCAGCACCAGGGGCGAATCCAGTTGGTCAGCCAAATGCTAACCCAAAACCGGTAGCACCGGGGGCGAATCCTGCTAATCCGGGAGCTAATCCTGCCAATCCGCAGAGGGTAAATCCAAGGCCGGCAGCGCCAGGGGCAAATCCGGTTGGTCCGCCAAATGCTAACCCAAAACCGGCAGTACCGGGGGCCAAACCCGTAGCACCGGGCGCAAATCCTGCTAATCCGCCAAGGGTAAATCCAAGGCCGGCAGCGCCTGGAGCAAATCCTGTTGGTCCACCAAATGCTAACCCAAAACCAGCGGTACCTGGGGCCAAACCTGTAGTACCGGTTAATAAAAACGCCAAGCCCGGAGCGCCCGGCAGGCCTCAAAAACCGGATACTTCAAAACGGGTAAAACATAATTAACCTCATAAAAAGTATAGCAAAGCCGCCCCCTGGTGATCAGGGGGCGGCTTTTTTTTGTACCACCCGGTTGAAAAGACAAACAATTTTCGAAAAACCATCCACGATAAAGCGCATGTACAGAACATAAGCAGATCAAGGAAAAGCACCTAAAATACCGTGAAAACACGGTGTAAAAATCTAACCTTAAAATTTTAAATTGCCGGCTAATTCTGATTACAGCGCTATTAAAAAAACGGGCCTTCAGGTAGAAAAATAAGTGACGCGCGATTGCAAGAAAGCTATTTTTTTGACTTAGTTAAGATGACCTTTAAGCCAGAGCTATTGGAGAAATACTTTGTAAGAAGTTAGGAAACTGATTGTTAGAAAAACAACGAGATTGTTACAATAGGAGGGAAATATTAAAGCTGTTTGCCGCTTATTGTTTATAGCTTTACAGGAGGTGTGAGCTGAGTTTTATAAAAAAGTTTATTTGACTTAAACCTTATGCGAGAGCCTTTGTCAAAAAAAGCGTACGACGAGAAATTGTAAAAAAGAGCAACAATTTTTCAGATCTTGGTCGACGGACTGAAATACTTGCTTAATAACAGTACAATTACGTTGATTTAATAAATAATACCTTAAAGCAATTTAAAATTCTAAAGTTGATACCTGTGCATAACGATTAAACAATATGATTTATTATCGGCTATCCCCCCTACCGCCGGTAAATAGTTTTCAATTTGTGTTATCCGGGAATATCAATAAATTTATAAGATTTTAATTTTATCACCAGCAACTTAAAACCGTAATCCAATACAAAAATTCAAATCGTCATGAAACACTTTACACTTATCTTTTCGCTTTTTTTTGTCATGGCAGGCAGTGCCCTGGCGCAAAAACAGCTGCCGGCAACCATATTTATAATTGATATGCAAACCGGCGCACAGCAGCCCTCCACAAGCATGGATGCCATCAACTTTGAAAATGCTTTAATCACTTTGGTGTCCAATACGCAGACAGCCAAGTTACAAACCGTTGCCAAGTTTGGCCCCGGCCGGAGAAGCTACATTATTCAGCAATTAGACCCACAGGCCAACGGCGATGCGTACCAAATTACGCTGCAAAGAACCTGGCTGGGAACAACTAACACTGTATACACGTTCCAGTATAATGTCGATCAAAATAAACTATATTTTTTAGATGACAGCCAGCAGTGGATTGAACAAATGGTGCAGGGCGTTAACTTAATTTATTTAAGTAACTGCTACAAACTGGGTGCATTTAATGCACCTAACGCCCAGCCGCAGGCTGTTGCAGCTGTTGATAACTCACAACAGCAAGTAAACGTAAGCGATGCCGTTGATGATACTCAGCCAGTTGACGAAAACGTAACAGCTACTGTTGAACCACCGGCAATACCTGAATACGAACAGCCAGAGTGCCCTCAAGACGGGTTTTTATGGCAGCCCGGTTATTGGGCATACAGCAACGAAAGTGCCAATTACTACTGGGTACCGGGTGTATGGGTTGCGCCGCCAACCGTTGGCTTTTTGTGGACTCCTCCATACTGGGGATTTGAAGGCGGTATTTACGCTTTCCATGCCGGTTACTGGGGTAATACCATAGGTTTTTATGGCGGCATCGACTATGGCTTTGGGTATGGTGGGGTTGGCTTTGTTGGCGGCGAGTGGCGCGGAGGCCGTTTTGCCTACAACAGAGAGGTAGTACACGTAAGTATAAATGTACGTAATGTTTACGCCGACGCCCGCTACAGTGGCAGGGTTAGAAACCACGTGGCCTATAATGGCGGCAGAGGCGGTATAAACGCAAGGCCCAATGCTGTTGAAATGAGAGCCATGCGCGAAAAACACGTAGCGGCTACGCCTGAGCAGATCAGGAATCAACGGATTGCACGTTCAGATAAAGCACAATTTGCCGGCGCCGGTGGCCGTCCGGGTAATTTAGCAGCTCCAAAAGCTCCTGAAAAAGGCGCTTTAAACGGAGGCCAAAGGCCGGGCGGTACGGCAGGCCCGGGTGGCGCAAGACCTGGTGGCCAGGGTAATGTGGCCGGTGCAAGGCCGGGTGCTCCTACCGGCCCCGGTGGACCGGGTGCTCAGGGTGGCGCAAGACCCAGTGCTCCGGGCGCCCCGGGTAATGTAGCGGGTACAAGACCAGGCGCTCCCACCGGCCCCGGTGGACCAGGCGGTAACAGGCCCGTTGGACCGGGCGCTCCTGCAGGCCCTGGCGGTGCAAGACCTGTTGGACCAGGCGCTCCTGTCGGCCCGGGTGGTGCAAGACCAGCAGGACCAGGCGGTGTTGGCGTAAGGCCAGCGGGACCAGGCGCACCAGGTGGCGTAAAACCACAGGCACCAAAACCACAGGCACCAAAAGTTAATCCTCCCGCACCTAAAAAGAAAAATAACTAATTGACGTTGATAATTGTAATTCCAGCTTTTATAAAATAAGCCGGACACAAATAAACAAACAGGCCCCGGAAAAATTTCCGGGGCCTGTTTTGCTTATAAATGATGTTGCAAATATATCGCACTTTATTTTACCACTTCTTCCGCATGTTTCTCATTCAGAAAAACAAACTGGTTGTCGAACATATCCAGCTTTATCTTGCTGTCTTTATCCACCTTGCCGGCTAATATCTGTTTCGACAATTCGTTAAGTACCTTTTTCTGGATAACACGCTTCAGCGGCCTGGCGCCAAACTGCGGATCGTAACCCAATTGGGCCAGCCAATCCAGTGCTTCTTCAGATGCATCTATCGTAACACCCATCTCGGCAAGTGTTTGCTGTACTTGTTTAAATTGCAGCTTAACAATATCGGTTATTTCGTCCCTGCTAAGCGGTGTAAACATAATGATCTCGTCAATGCGGTTTAAAAACTCAGGGCGGATGGTTTTCCTTAAAAGTTCAAACAACTGGTTTTTGGTTTTCGCCATCACTTCGTCCTTTTCAAACTCATTATAATCCTGGAAGTTTTCGTGTATAATATTTGAGCCGATATTTGATGTCATGATGATGATGGTATTTTTAAAATTCACCACGCGGCCTTTGTTATCAGTCAAACGGCCATCATCCAGCACCTGCAACAGGATATTAAATACATCCGGATGGGCTTTTTCAATTTCGTCGAGCAATACCACGCTGTAAGGTTTGCGACGAACTGCTTCTGTTAATTGCCCGCCTTCATCATATCCCACATAGCCAGGGGGCGCACCAATTAACCTGGAAACCGAATGACGTTCCTGGTATTCTGACATATCAATCCTTACCAGCGCACCTTCATCATTAAACAGGTATTCGGCCAGGGCCTTTGCCAATTCGGTTTTACCAACACCTGTTGTTCCTAAAAATATGAAGGACCCTATCGGTTTCTTCTTATCCTGCAACCCGGCACGACTGCGGCGTATAGCATCGCTTATGGCTTCAATCGCTTCTTCCTGGCCAGCTACACGTTTGTGCAGTTCATCCTCCAGGTGCAGCAATTTTTCGCGTTCACTTTGTATCATTTTGGAAACCGGGATACCAGTCCAGCGCGAAACCACACCTGCAATATCTTCTGCAGTAACTTCTTCTTTCAGCATACGGCTGTCTTCCTGGTTTTCCAGCAGGGCCGCTTTAAGTTCCTCAACTTCTTTCTGGGCTTTTACAATGGTGCCATAGCGTAGTTCCGCTACTTTACCATAATCGCCGGCACGTTCGGCCTGCTCAGCCTCCAGTTTATAGTTTTCTATCTGCTCCACTTTAAGGTTAATGCCATCAACCAGATCTTTTTCACCTTGCCATTTGGCATGCACCGAATCGCGTTCGGCAGTCAAATTAGCTATCTCTTCGCTCAGTTCCTGTACCTTTTTCGTGTCCTTTTCGCGTTTTATCGCTTCACGTTCAATTTCAAGCTGCATTATACGGCGGTTGAGTTCATCTACCGCTTCAGGTACCGAATCCATCTCTAAACGCAGTTTAGATGCGGCTTCGTCCATCAGGTCAATCGCCTTATCCGGTAAAAACCTATCCGAAATATAACGCTGAGACATCTCCACTGAAGCAATTATCGCTTCGTCTTTAATACGCACCTTGTGGTGGGTTTCATAACGTTCTTTCAAGCCACGTAAAATCGATATCGCATCGGCGGTATCCGGTTCATCAACTAATACCATCTGGAAACGGCGCTCAAGGGCTTTATCTTTTTCCAGGTATTTTTGGTATTCGTTTAAGGTAGTAGCACCTATCGCCCTTAATTCGCCGCGGGCCAGCGCTGGTTTTAATATATTAGCCGCGTCCATGGCTCCTTCGCCCCCACCGGCGCCTACAAGTGTATGTATCTCGTCAATAAATAAGATGATCTCGCCATCGGCCTGTGTAACTTCTTTTATGACCGCTTTTAAGCGCTCCTCAAACTCACCTTTATATTTGGCGCCTGCAATCAACGCGCCCATATCCAGCGAATAAACGATCTTCGTTTTCAGGCTCTCCGGTACATCACCCTTAATAATACGGAAAGCAATACCTTCGGCAATGGCGGTTTTACCCACGCCGGGTTCGCCCACCAAAATAGGATTGTTTTTTGTACGGCGCGAAAGAATTTGTATCACCCGCCTTATCTCCTCGTCGCGGCCAATAACCGGGTCAAGTTTGCCCGATTCCGCATACTCATTTAAATTACGGGCATATTTATTTAAGGCGTTGTAAGTAGCCTCGGCGTTCTGGTCAGTTACCTTATTATCGCCGCGCAAGCTCACAATAGCAGTTTTAAGGTCTTTTTCGTTTACACCGTAATCTTTTAACGCGCCGCTGGCTTTATCATTTACCGACAATATGCCCAGTAAAATATGTTCAACCGATACAAATTCGTCCTTAAATTCCTTTACATACGATTGCGCTTTTTGCAGTGCCGAATTTGCTCCCGAAGACAAATAAATATTGCTGCCGCTCACTTTTGGAAACGACTGGATCTGCTCGTCGAGGCTTTCGTTTAAACGATTGATGTTTACGTTAAGCTTCTTCAGTAAATAACTGATCACATTTTCGTCAACCAACAATAACCCTTTTAACAGGTGTGCAGTTTCAACTGCCTGTTGCTGATTGCCGGTGGCAATCTCCGATGCCTTTTGCACAGCCTCCTGTGCTTTTATGGTAAAGTTGTTAAAATTCATGGTATTTGATTTTTTTGTTGTCTGAACCGGGATTTATCGGATTGATTGGATTTTCAGATGTTGTGACATTGACTATCAAAGTTCATACCCGCTGTAAGTAATCCCTCAATCCGTTAATCGTACAAATCCCGGTTCAGACCATCAAATCACTTGCCACAACGGTTAAACTGTTAAAATGTCCTTCCAAAATAATTTGAGCCGCTATTTTGTCACCATGTGCCGCAGTATTTTTGTTGCCTTGTTGCCGATAAAATTTATACTTTTGTATCCCCCAATTAAAATTAAAAAACCTTGAATAAACGCCAGCTCAGAAAGTTAGCTTCAAAGTACAAGATATCGTGGCGCGATTACTATACGGGCCAAAACCTGGTGTCTGTACGCATGGCAAGCATTGTTTTTTTAATACTTAACGTGGTAATCCGGTTGCTTTACCTGCTGTTTCCCTTAAGTCTTACCCGCGCCGAAAACTTCCCGGAATTTAATATTACCAACTGGATTTTTATCGGCTCCAGCTTTTTGTACTACCTGCTTAGTTTGGTAATGATTGAGCAATATCAAAAACGCCGGGAATCGACTGCCATAATGTCGCTGTATATTTTTTCTTTTGCGCTTTATCTGCTCTTCTGCGGCATGTTTTCGAGTTTCATCGCCACATCCGATCCGCGAAATGCCATCGTTTTGTACCTGATAGCTTTAACAGTGGTGAGTGTGCTGTGGGTTTTTGAATTTTATGAAACGATAATCCTGATTGTAGCGGCCGAACTTTTGTTCACGTCGCTGCTGATACACAGCCATACCGACCCCACCGAAATGGTTTACAACCAGCTGGTTTCGGCCATTTTATTAGGCGGATTTTATGTTATCTCGAGATATTTTTACACCTACAAAGCAAATTATTACCTGCAGGTAAATGAGATCAAAGAAAAAAACCTGGAGATACAACGTGGCAGCGAATTTAAAAGCCAACTGCTTGGTACTGTTGCGCACGACCTGCGTAATCCCATAGCAGCTGTTGAAACGCTGGCTATGGTGATGGAAATGGACGAGATTGACGCCGAACTGCAGGAGAACCTGAACTTAATAAAATCGTCATGTGTACAGGCGCGTACTATTATCGATGAATTGCTGGAATCGGCCAGGAACCAGAATGCTACAGAGTTTGTAACCGTAAAAACTGATTTAAACGTGTTTTTGCAACAGATAATAGACAAATGGCAACCCCAAACCGGTAGCAAACAACTTGAATTGATTAGCCGGGTGGTACCTGCTATGGTTAAAATTAACCACGAGAAGTTTCAACGGGTTATTGATAACCTGGTGGGCAATGCGCTCAAGTTTTCGCGGGAAGGAACAATGGTAGAGGTGATTTTAAGTAAACATGATCACCATATCATTATCGAAATAAAAGACCAGGGCATCGGCATCCCGGCAGACAAATTACCTATTATTTTTGAGGCCTTCACCAAAGCAGGTCGCCCGGGCCTCAATGGCGAGCAATCCACCGGGCTGGGTTTGAGTATTGTAAAACAAATAGTTGAAAAACACAACGGCACCATAGCGGTGGAGAGCGAGGAAGGCATCGGATCGGTTTTCAGGATTGTTTTGCAGGAATTATAACAAACACGATCACCACAGGATCAATCTCCGCTTTAAAAGCTCAACACTAAAACACCGTCACCGGTACAATAATCTCGAACCGGTTGCGCCCTGTGCCGCCAAAAGTGTCGTTATTAAGGAGCCGGCTGTACCTGAAACCAAACGAAATTGACGCCTGGTTAAAAAACTTCGAATCGAAATAAACCTCGGCACCGGTTGAGCGGAATGTGCCTTTAATTTTAGCGCCGTCGGAATAAAAATCAGTGGCATAAGTATAATCGTAAAAGGCGTTACCCCTTATGCGGGACAGGTAGAAGGTATTGGCAAAGCCTGCATCGGGATAGGCAATCGGGAGGTGATAGTTAACACCTAACTTATTCATATTGTACAGGTTTTCAGCCGCGTAGCCTCTTGAAAAAGGAAAAGAGTTGGAGAAATCAATTACATCTCCTTTATTTTTCTCCTGATGCGCCAGGTTAATTACCAGGTTATGGTTGACCATCAATCCCGGCAGGTATAAAAATCCGTTTGCCAAAAATTGCTGTGATGTAATACCCGTAATAGCCGATTTATAGTTGAGATAAAGGCTTTGCCCCAACCGCGGATAGATGTTTTGTTTGGCCTGCTGTATAGTGTTGGAAAAACTGATGTAGTAGTTCAAATAACTGTACGACCGGTCGGCAAAAAGGTTGCGGTACGCTGGCTGAAAGCTCACGTTTGAATAATACAGATCGGTACCGGCGCTTAAAAATGTATAGTTTTTTCCGCTGGTTAAATTTAAGGGCAGTTGAAAACCGCCATGCAGGTTGGTTTCGTTCCAGTAAATATTGTTACTTTTATAATAGCCCTGCCGACCTACGATATAATCGCTGCCGCCGGAGAGGTAAGGAAATAAAGCGCCATAAACCGCATCGAAACCAAACTCTTTGTAACCTTCATCCCGGTTGTAGGTAAATGACAGCTCGGTTTGCAGGGTATTCAGCACGTTTTCACCGTCGAGGGCTAAAGTGTAATTGGGATCGACAAAGTTGGGGATCAGGCTGTGAAAATTGAATAAATGGTGCGATTTACGGTATTTGGTTATGGGGAGTGTATCATTTTTAACGCCGGCGAGTAAATCGGTTGAGCTATCGCGTTTTAAGGCGCTGATACCAAAATCAGGCAATTTCCCGCGTAACCTAACCGGGTCCACGGAAGCCCAATGCAAGTCTTTTTTATCGAACTCGCTTATTTGCCAGCCAACCGCTGTAAACCCTACCCACGACAATTTATTTTCCGAAACGGCCGGTTGATAATTGCCAGTGTACCCTTTTTGAAAATGATTTTCTAACTCCAATAGCTTCCCGCTGCTTAACGACAAAGCAAACAAACCATCATTAATTCCCGATGTCGCCGAGAAATAAACGGTATCCTCCCGAAGCGCGAGAAACCCGATAGGCTGATAAGATAAGGGCAACAGGAACTTGTCGGCACCTGTTTTAATATCAATTAAATCCAGCGTCATTTCCCCTTTTGGCGTACGTATTGCCGCAAGCAGTTTATCAGCGCCGTAAAACTTAGGGTAAGTATAAAACAGGTTTTGTTTATTGGGGATAGCAGCAATGAGCTTACCATCGCCTGCATCCAGCAAGTGCAAATAGCATTTTCCATCAGTGGCTTCCTTTACAGCCACAATCCTTTTACCATCGGCACTAAAATCCGGCGAAAAATATTTTGCCCCGGTAGTAAGTCTTCGCTCCCTGCCCGTATTTACATCCAGCAGCATCAATTCACTATAGTCGCGGTAATTCCAGCGGATGTCCGGGCGGTAGGCGGAATATACTACTTTACCATCGTGATAGCCAAAGTAATTATCGAGCGAAACACTCCTCACGCTGACATTTCTTTCCTGGCGACCTTTTTTAAGCACGAATACCGGATTATGGTCGTACGTACTTTTCATATAAATCATCGTACTATCGTTCACATAAGCAGGGTATTCTTCGTTAGCCACAAAGTGAAGTGCCTTGATTACGGAAGGTCTATATCCATACTTCGGCAATACTACCGTCTGTTCGTTTACCGCAGTGTCAACCTGTTTCCTGAAATGGTTTAAAGCATCATCGCGGAACCTGGTAAAATCTTCTCCGGAATATCTTTTGATGGCCTTTTCAAAAGGATAAAAAACACCCTTATATGCAGCGGCGTCATGGGTAACTTTTTTCCAGAAATCATCGCCATACTTTTCTCTGCCATACGATACCAGCATATAACCCAGCGGATACCAATCAGGGGTAAAATCGCGGTAGGATCCGTTGCGCAGTTTCATGTAACTGTATTGTGTGTCGGACGCCCATAAAGCGCGGAAGCCGTTAAAAAAATATGGGAGCCGCCCCCTGCCCTGGTCGCTTACATAAGTTTCATTAAAAACCGCATCGCCCTCAAAAAACCAGTTTGGTATAGCCAGGTCATTGCCCAGGGCCTGCCCACCCTCGCCAAAAAGCACCTTCAGCACATGCGAAAAACCGACATTAAAATTATTGTATTGCTGCACGTGCCTGAATTCGTGAATGGCCAATTGCTCGGGCCAGGATAAACTTCCCAATTCAAAATTATTTTGTTCGGGAGTTAAATAAAACTCGCTTCGGAATGGCGCCAGACCCACATAAGCGTTGGCAATAGTAGTTTGATTTTGAAGGACGATACTGATTTGCCGCTGCTTAAAGCCAATGGTTGGCTTTATGGCATTGTTCATTTGCCTGATGATATTGGCTACCCGTAAACCCGCTGAATCCAACCCGACCGGGAATATCACCTTGGCGGCCGGCATATCAATTTGTTTCCATTTGATGGATGGCGGGTTGCCGCCGAATTCTTGCGCTTTGGTTATGGTGGCAGTTGCAGTTAGGAGTAGCAGGAAGAGGGGTATTTTCAGGTAGCATTTCATTAGGGTGAAAGTTAGGACATTTTATCTGAATCAGAATATCTGAATCAGAATTTACAGAATTACAAAATTCACAGAATGATTTTTCGGCGTAGAAGGATATTTAATCAACTCCTATTCTGTTAATTCTCAAATCCTGTAAATTCTGATTCAGACAATATTCCGAAACTCCTGTGACACGCCGTACGGCAAAAACTACTACATTTGCCGATTGTTACTTATATCATGGCTAAAGTTTCTATCAACCTGGCAACAGGTTCCATACAAAAAGAAGAATTAATTGTCGGGATTGACCTGGGTACCACCAATTCGCTGGTGGCTTTTATAAATCCCGATAAAAATCCGCAGGTAATAAATGATACCGGCAAAGGCGTATTGGTGCCATCGGTAGTGCATTTTGGACCAACCGGGGATATTACTGTTGGCAACGAGGCAAAGGAATATTTAATTACCGATCCCCAAAACACCGTTTTTTCTGTTAAACGCTTATTGGGCCGCTCCTATCATGATATCGAGAATTATAAGGACTTCTTTTCGTACAAAGTAATTGACGATAACACCGAAAGCCTGGTTAAAATAAAAGTTGGCGATAAATTTTATACGCCGATAGAATTATCGGGCCTGATATTAAAGGAACTGAAAGGTCGCGCCGAACATGCTTTAAAAACCCCGGTTAACCGTGCGGTGATAACTGTGCCGGCTTATTTTAATGATTCGCAGCGCCAGGCCACACGCGACGCGGGTAAACTTGCCGGGCTTGATGTATTGCGCATAGTGAATGAACCTACTGCCGCCAGCCTGGCCTATGGCATAGGCTTAAACCCTGAAGAAACTAAAACTATTGCTGTATATGATTTGGGCGGCGGAACATTTGATGTATCTATCCTGCAAATACAAAATGGGATATTCGAAGTATTATCAACCAATGGCAATACTTTTTTAGGGGGCGATGATTTTGACAGGGCCATAGTTGATTACTGGATAGAAAAGAACCAACTGAACCGCGCTGAAGTGCTGACAGATAATAAACTGGCCCAACAACTCCGCTTAAAAGCCGAAGAAGCGAAAAAAGCATTTGCACACCAAAGCATGGTGAACGATAAGATAGGCGATATCTGGTGCACCATTACGCGCGAAACCTTTGAGGAACTGATTTTACCCAAAGTTGAAGAAACCATTACCTGCTGCAAAAACGCATTAAAAGACGCCAAACTTGATATCAGCCAAATTGATGAAGTAATTATGGTTGGCGGCTCAACCCGTACGGCGCTGGTTAAAAAAATGGTATCGGCCTTTTTTGGCCGGCCGGTTCATGACGAGGTAAACCCTGATGAGGTTGTAGCCCTGGGTGCAGCTATACAAGCTGATATTATGGCCGGCAACCGTAAAGATATTTTATTGCTGGATGTTACGCCACTGTCATTGGGTATTGAAACCATGGGCGGCTTGATGGATGTGATCATCCCCCGAAATTCAAAAGTACCAACCAAAGCAGGCAGGCAATATACAACCAGTATTGACGGGCAGGTTAACATGAAAATTGCTGTTTACCAGGGTGAGCGCGACCTGATCAAAGAAAACCGGAAGCTGGCTGAATTTGATTTAAAAGGTATCCCCTCCATGCCGGCGGGTTTCCCCAAAGTAGATATTAACTTTTTGCTGAATGCAGACGGCATCCTGAAAATACAGGCTGTTGAGTTGCGCAGTGGCGTAAAACAGGAAGTGGAAGTAAAACCAACCTACGGCATCACCGACGACCAGGTAGAACAAATGCTGATGGACAGCATCACCCACGCCAAAGACGATGTGAGTCAGCGTATGCTGATAGAAGCCCGTACCGAAGGCGAGCAAATGGTTTATACCGTTGAGCGTTTTTTACAAAAGAACGCCAGCTTTCTATCCGCAGAAGAATTGGAAAAAACCAACACCCTTACTGCTTCACTAAAACAAACGCTATCCACCGGCGACAAGGATGCCATCCATAAAGCAATTGACGAACTGAATGAATTTACCCGGCCTTTTGCTGAAAGACTGATGGACCATGCTATAGGTGTTGCGATGAAGGGGAAGAGTGTTTAGAGATTAGAGATTGGTTAATTAGAGATTAGTTAGCTTAATTTAACCGCAGAGATCGCGGAGGAGACACACTGAGAAAAAGAACTTATAAATAATTAACTCCGCATACTCCGTGTTTTCTCTGTTTCTGTGTTAAAATAAAAATCATTTCAAACAATCGTTTCTAAAAACTGTCATCTACTAAATCGTAAAAAAATATACATTTTGAAAAAAATCATTTCCGTTTCACTTATTGCGTTTTGTCTCTCCCTTTCAGCGTGTGCAAAAACGCTTTATTTCCGACAGATTAAAGACACAACCATTAAACCACTGGACACGCTCCGCTACGATTCCCTGATGCTCAAATTAGCCAATGGTGATAAAACGGGTCGATGGCCGGTTAAAAAATCGCCGCGACCGTTGCCAGGTGCCATTTTGCCGTTTTACCGGGTGGTGGCTTATTATGGTAATTTCTATTCGAAAAATATGGGGGTATTGGGCCAGTATCCACCTAAAATTATGCTGGCTAAATTACAGGGCGAAGTAAAGGCCTGGGAAAAAGCTGATACTACCACACCGGTAAAGCCCGCTATACATTATATATGTGTTACCGCACAGGCTTATGCCGGCAAAGATGGTCTGCATAACCTGCGTATGCCTTTTAGCCAGATTGATAAAGCGGTTGAGATGGCACATTCCATTAATGCCATCATATTCCTTGATTTGCAGGTAGGTTTCAGTACAGTTGAAAAAGAAATCCCGAGACTGGAAAAATACCTGGCCATGCCTGATGTTCATTTAGGGATCGATCCGGAATTTTCGATGAAAGAAGGCAGCGTTCCCGGCAAACGGATTGGCACCTTTGATGCTGCCGATATTAACTATGTTACGGCATACCTGGCATCGCTTGTAAAGAAATATAATATCCCACCCAAAATATTTATTGTTCACCGCTTTACGCAGCGCATGGTTACCAATTATCAGAACATCAAACTACATCCGGAAGTACAGTTTGTGATGGATATGGACGGCTGGGGCGGCGTTAAGTTAAAACAGGACACCTATCATTATGCTATCCATAACGAACCGGTGCAGTTTACCGGCTTTAAATTATTCTACAAAAACGATATTAAAAAGGATACTAAACATATGATGACGCCTGCAGAGGTTCTTCAACTGAAGCCAAGACCCATTTATATTCAGTACCAGTGAGAAAGGTGAAAGGTTAAAGGCGAAAGGTAAAAGCACTAAGGCTGACTTTTCAACCCTTTTACCTTTAACCTTTCGCCTTTGACCTCTTTATAACTTATCTATTGCTTCCTGTTCCTTTAGCGCGGCGATATTATTTTTATCGCTGTACTGATCGGTTTGGGTAGCAAAATCCTCCAGGATTGCAGCGATGGTGTCCAGGTTGTCGGCTACGCGTTGATGCATGTCGGGCAGGTCCTTTTCAAGGCGCTTATCCCCTAATTCTATATTGTCAACTTCTATTTTAGCCAGTTTTTGAATGATGGCCTGCTGACTGTTTTTTAAATCCTCCAATTCATGGACAATTTTTTCCATTAACCCGAATTTCTTTAACTTATCCATATGATTTGTGTTTTTAGTTATACCCAGACAACATAAACCACAACAAAATGTTTGAAAATTTGGATTTTCAGTTTATAACTAATAATTTAGTTATATGAAATCTACCTTACTTTTTTTATTCTTTTTATTACTAGATATAACTGTATTTGCGCAGTCCGCAACAAAACCGGACGATGCCTTATTGCTCGAATATTACCAAAACCAGCGTTTTGCCGATGCTGCCGACTACCTTAGGAAAACTTACCCCGAGCCGATCACCGATACCAAAGTAGTCGCCCGCCTGGCGTATACATCGCAAATGGCCGGAAAATCGGTTGATGCAGAAGGGTATTATCAGCGTATTTATAACCTCGATTCCACCAATACCGCTGTTTTATATAACCTGGGGGCCATTAACATAAAGCGGGGGAATAACTTGAAGGCCGAATTATATTATAAAAAGATCCTCCAAAAAGACACCACCAATTTTATGGTTTACAAGCAGCTAGCCGGTATCAGCCTGGAGAAGGGTGACCAGGTAGCGCGGCTTGGCTATCTTAAAAGAGCGAACCAGCTAAACCCGGCTGAACCTGACGTCGCATCGGATTTAAGCGACGCTTATGTGATTTTAAAACAATTTTCGCTGGCCCAAACTATTTTGGCCGAGGCTATAGCACAAGACCCGGAGAATACAGTATTGCTGCTGAGTCAGCTTAAGTTGGTGTATTCGCAAAACAAATGGGAGGATGCCAAAAACACCTGTATCAAACTGGTTGAATTGGGTAACCACGGCGGCTTTGTTTTAACAAAGCTCGAAATAGCCTATTATAATTTGAAGGATTACTGGTGCAGCGTGGAAACCATGGCCGAAATTAATGAACTGGAACTCACCGAAACTAATTTTTACATTGCTGCGCTGGCTTTTAAGGAGTTGAAAGATCAGCCCAATGCGATTGAATATTTAATAAAAGCGATTGACGCCGGTATATCGCCAAACATCGGTGATTATTATGCCGAGATGGCCGACAGTTACGAAACCCTGGCAAAGTATAAAAAAGCCGTGACCGCTTATCAAAAAGGATTGCAGTTTGAGGGAAAGCCCCTCACTTATTACCTGCTGGCTACGCTTTACGATTCGCACCTGAAAAACAAGGCTATGGCACTTGCTTATTACCGTAAATATGTAGCTGCTAAACTGCCTGCAAAAGAAGAGAAGTACAAAATATATGCGCAAAGCCGGATTTTGGCTTTAGCAAACTAACGCTGCATTAACCGCGCAACGTATTTTCCGATAATGTCAAACTCGAGATTAACAACCGAGCCCACGCGCACCTGTTGCAGGTTGGTGTGCTCAAAAGTATAAGGAATTATGGCCACCGAAAAGCTGTTTGCTTTGGAGTTTACCACAGTAAGGCTGATACCGTTTACGCATATCGATCCTTTTTCCACGGTGACGTTGCCTAGAGTAGCATCGTATTCAAAAGTATATTCCCAGCTGCCGTCAAGTTCGTGGTAGCCAATACATACGGCCGTTTGGTCAACATGGCCCTGCACAATGTGGCCGTCTAACCGGGCATTCATTTGCATACAGCGCTCCAGGTTAACCAGGTCGCCGGTTTTTAGCTGGCCCAGGCTGGTTTTATTTAAAGTTTCTTCAATAGCGGTGACTGTATGTTTACCATCCTCCAGCGCAATAACCGTTAAACACACGCCATTGTGGGCCACCGACTGGTCTATTTTTAACTCCTGCGCTATGGCCGATTCAACCGTAATGTGCAGGTTGCCCTGCTCCTGCCGTAAATTGGTTACTTTTCCTAAAGTTTCTATTATTCCTGTAAACATAGCGCCCCCTAACCCCCTAAAGGGGGAATTTTTGAATTGCAAATTTAATATTTATGGGATATCTTATTGTCAAAGTAAAGTGGTATTCCTTAACTAAGCGTTCGGTGTTTATTTCGTAATTTTGAAAATGCCTTTAATAACGCTTGGTATTCAAAACCTGCCGGATGTGCAGTCCCTCATTGACAATTCATCCTTAAAGGATTTTTTAGAAGAAACATTAAGAAGCGATAAATCATCGTTCGACGAAGTTTGCGCGGCCCTGCTTCAGTTTCACCAAGATGAAGGCGGATCGCCCCAGGTGCCGGACTTTGAAATTGCGTATTGCGAGTACGATGGAACAACTCATACAGGCAAAATCCGTTTTGAATACGATGTGTTTTTTACTTTTGGCTGCGCCGACATCTACCCAACACAAAAATCAACGGAGACTTCAAAATTCAGCATTGATGAGAGCAATTCAAAACTGCTGCTCTATGTAACCGACCATATTTCGCGCGATACGCTTGATGAGTTTTAGCTAAGCTTATTTAAAATTACTGCTTACTTCCAGCTTTTTATTTCGCAGATCGACGCCGCCTTCCAGTACCGATTTCAGGTTAGCCAGGTAAAACGTCCAGCCGGTTTGGCATTGTATAAAAAGGCTTTTCGATGGATCGCTTTCCTCGGGGATATTTTCCTGCGTTAGTTCAATAATTGAAACACCATTGCGGCTATAAAAGCTAATGGTTACTATACATTGTTTGGTGAAGGTAAATTTGATCAGATCGGTGCCGTTGGCTTCCAGTATTTCGCCTTTTTCTACCGTGTCATCGCCCCAGCCATACCAGTACCACTCGTAAACGTCCTCTTTCAAAATAAACTCATCCGGCTCGCGCAGCCGGCCAACTATCGCGTAAAAATCCGCTTTGCGCAAAAACCATTTTTCCAGCCCTGCGGGTGTAGCCCAGGCTTCATAGAGCGTTCTTATATCGTTGTTAAAGTCGCCAACTACTTTAAAGCTGGTCCATCTGTTGTCGGTCATGGTTGTATTTTTTCAGTTTGAATAATTCAAATTTAACTATAATAGTTTGGTGATTTGTTAACTTGCCTTTAAATCATCACCATGGGCATACAAAGCGCCGGAATATTGTTATACCGGCAAAAACAAAGCCAACTGCAGATTTTCCTTGTCCACCCGGGCGGCCCGTTCTTTAAAAATAAAGATGCCGGCGCCTGGTCGATTCCCAAAGGAGAGTTCCTCCCCGATGAAGATCCATTAATAGCAGCTAAACGGGAGTTTATGGAAGAGACCGGCAGCTCGGTAGACGGCGACTTTGTTCCCTTAAACCCGGTAAAATTAAAAAGCGGCAAAATCATTCATGCCTGGGCTGTTGAAGGCGACATTGATCACGAAAACATAATCAGTAATCTTTTTGAGATGGAATGGCCGCCAAAATCGGGCAAGAAGCAATCGTTTCCCGAAATTGATCGAACGGCCTGGTTTGATACAGAAACAGCCAAAAAGAAAATAAACGCGGCGCAGGTGGGGTTGATTGAAGAATTGCTGCTGAAACTGTCTACAGAGTGCTAAACGTTTTCTACGACGACTAACCTTTTTTGTCCGCCAAAATTTATTGCCGTCCCTTTTAAGGGACGGAACAATGGCCAAAAGTAAAGGGCTTTAGCCAAAAAACACTGCACTCGGTTTGGCTAAAGCCAAAGTTTTCATTTTATAGCATTCCGTCCCTTAAAAGGGACGGCAATGAAGCATTTTTACCTGGTTTAATATAACTTCCAGATGCAACCTTATTTTCGTCTGGTTCTACCGTAATATCCAGCGTTAGTTATTCTTTCCGGTTTTTTACCCAGTTTGAACTATTAGTTTCCACAGCACTAACGCTATGCGCGCTTTTTTCATTTAAAAGCCTTTCCATTACAAGGGCGGCTATCAATGCCTCATCTCCATTACCGTTTTGTAAACTTCCGGGCTTAAAATATTTACTTACAAAATGCGTATCAAAATTACCGGAGGTAAACGCTTCATGCTGCATCACAAATTTACCGAAACCTAAGGTGGTAGTTATGCCGGTAATCTGGTACTCGTCAATCGCCCGCGACATCCGTTCAATAGCTTCGGCCCTATCCTTACCATAGGTAACCAGTTTGGCAATCATCGGGTCGTAATAAATCGGGATTTCCATGCCCTGTTCAAAGCCGTCATCTACGCGAACGCCGGGGCCTTTCGGGGTAACGTAAGTTTGCAGGGTGCCTATATCAGGTAAAAAGTTATTGTCCGGATCTTCGGCATATACGCGCAACTCGATGGCGTGACCCTTTATCTGCAAATCCTGTTGTTTAAAGCTGATGGCTTCGCCCCTTGCAATCCGTATTTGTTCCTTTACCAAATCGATACCCGTTATCAGTTCCGACACAGGATGTTCCACCTGTAAACGGGTGTTCATCTCCAGGAAGTAAAAATTCAGCTGCTCATCCATAATGAACTCGACAGTGCCGGCCCCGGTATAATTTACCGACCGTGCGACATCTACGGCACATTTGCCCATTTGCTCCCTTATTTCGGGTGTTAATATGGATGACGGCGCTTCCTCAATAACCTTTTGGTGACGGCGCTGAACCGAACATTCGCGTTCAAACAAATGCACGATATTGCCGTGGGTATCGCCCAGCACCTGGATCTCGATATGGCGTGGCGAAGTAACATATCTTTCGATAAACACCGACCCATCGCCGAAAGCTGATGTAGCTTCGGATACAGCCAATGCCATCTGTTCTTCAAAATCGGCAGCTTTTTCTACTATCCGCATTCCTTTTCCACCGCCACCTGCAGCTGCTTTTATCAGGATAGGGAAGCCCACTTCAACCGCCCGTTCTTTTGCTTCGTTAATATCGGTAATGGCTTCTTCGGTACCGGGCACCATCGGGATATTGTATTTTAAGGCGGCTGCTTTAGCCGAAAGCTTGTTACCCATCACTTCCATAGCTTCGGGCGATGGACCAATCAATATCAAACCTGCCTCACGAACTTGTAATGCAAATGCTGCATTTTCACTCAAAAAACCATAACCGGGGTGTATGCCTTCTGCGCCTGTTAATCTGCAGGCGTCAATGATCTTCTGCCCTACCAGGTATGATTTGCTTGACGGCGATTCACCAATATAAACAGCTTCATCAGCATAACGCACATGCAGGGCATCGCGATCAGCATCCGAATAAACAGCTACCGTTTTAATACCCATTTCGCGCGCCGAACGCATTACTCTGAGCGCGATTTCGCCCCGGTTGGCAATAAGAATTTTTTGCATGGTAGCAAATGTAACAGATTAGCAGGAAAAAACGGGATACCCAATAATACAAACCAGTTGGTATTTTTTTTTTGTTATGGCACATATATCTTTACAATAATTTAAACGTGATTAAATTATCATAGACAAATATTGAGGTAGGTTTGATCCGGCCATTAACTATTAATAAAAAAATGAGCGTTGTTTTCGATAAAAATATTTAACTTGGATATTAATATTGCTTACGCCTCACAATTAAAAACTTTCCGTTGCAAATGAATTGCCAATCAATAATTAAATCAGCAGTTGTTTTTATAATTGTTTTGGTTTCATTTTTCCCGGAAAAAGCCTTTTGTCAAAGCGATTTTGAACGATCACTGGCCCAGAAGGTAGACTCGTTACTGGCGCAGGAAAAAACGGACAAGCGTAACACCCAATTGGTGCCTAATGATGCATCGCAGACGGTTACAATTCCATCGGGATGGGGCGGATATGGTACCTATATATTTGGCGGCATAGCCGGCGTTTACCCGCAGGTTTATCGTACAAGCGCTGACCTGATTACATACGGCGGCTTTTGTACCGGTAACCCTATAAAAGCGGTAAATGTTGCCGTGGGCATGAATTTAACTGATGTGCACCGATTGAGGGATTTTTCGGGCAATTTTAACATCAGCAGGGTAGTTTCGGCCGGAAGCAGCATCTCGGTTGGCGGCTTACAGCTTTTTGCACCCAGGGTATCGGATGCGAGGGGTACTACTTTTTATTTTGTTTTTAGCCACGCCGTACAAACTTTACCATCGGCTACGCAAGGAAGCTCGAAACTCACCTACACAATAGGTATAGGCAATGGTCGTTTTTATTTAAAGAGCCCCGACGATATTGCTGCCGGCCGGGGCCGGAACGGAACCAGTGTGTTTGGAGGAATATCGTACGAAGTAATGAAACACGTTAACCTGATTGCGGAGTGGGATGGCGTAAATTTTGGCATAATGACCGGCATAAGGCCATTTAAAAACCCATTGTCTATCGACTTTGGTCTGGCTAATATCACGCGTTTTTCGGCCAACCGGCCCGATGCCTTATTTGCCGTCGGTTATCCGCTTTCGGTCACCAGGAAAAAATAGAATAACGATATATAACGTAAACAGATAGTAAACTTTAAAATCATCGGGCTGATAAAGCCCTTCAAAAAAATAAACGAATAAAATTGCAATGAGAAAAATTGTCAATATTATATTGTTCGTAACGTTGATACTGGGAGCACGAAACGCTTTAGGCCAGCGAAGAAGCGGTTTTTCGGACTGGAACGTGCCTCCACCCATCTTACCCGGTGGCCTTAAAAAAGGCGGCGTCACGAACGATAAAATCAAACTACAGCCCCCGGCCGATGTACCGGCGCCTGTTTTAGATCTGGACCCCGACTTTAAGTTACTGCCTCCTGCACAGGTGGGGCTGACACCAACTGATGTAGAGGTGCCCGGGCAGCCTTTGTTTCCGGCTATGCCATTTGCCGTGGTTGAGATACCATCGCCGTCGGCACCTAAAATAATTGAGCTGCCCTTAAAGGCGCCACAAGATGAGGTTACAGAAGGGGCCACAGACATGCCATTAGTCCAGGAGCCCGAAATGCCTGAATTGCCAAAAATGCCGGTTGTAGTTGAAGGGCAGGCATCGGACGCACCGAACAGGCTGCCCCTTATTCCATCCATTTTAAAACAACCTGTTCCTGAATTAATAACCGATACCCCATTCCCTTTTACCGAATGGCCTGTTCCGCCAATACCCCTAACCATACACTTAACCGTTGTGCTGCCGGGCGAAGCAGATGATAATAAACCATTGCCAAAAGCTTTAAAAAAGCCAAAAGGCAAACCATCAAAAAAACGGGCAAAAAAACATTCGTAGTAAACGCCGGCCGGTTTCAAAGCACATAACCCGGCAGGCAAAAAGATATTGAAATGAAAACAATCTTTACTAAATTAAAATACTGTTTGACTCCCCTCTTTACCCTGGTGGTTATCCACGCGGTAAACGGCCAGGCCATTCATCGCGATTTTAAATTTAAAAAGGGGGAGGAATTTCAACGGCAAATTGTAATCAAATCAAATTGCCTGTTGCAACGTGGGGGTCAAAAATTAAATTTAAGCACATATTCATCAGTAAGCAAATTATATAAGGTCAATAACATTTCAGGTAACAGCGCATCAATGAGCATTACCGTGAACAAAATTATCGACTCCATTAACGCACTTGGGCAAAAAGTTGCTTTCAACTCCGATAAAAGGCCCGATCCGGATTCATTTATACAAATGACCTTATTACAAATGATTGGCAAACCTGCCCTAATTTCGGTTGATGCCGCGGGCAAAATACTATCGGTACAAAAACAATTGCCGGCCGATGATACACTGCTATCATTTACAGGCATACAAAATGAGACATTAACCGCCGGCAGTTTATTGGAATTTACAATTGACTTTCCGTCAAATGCGTTTTTGAAAAAGGGATATACCTGGAAAAATACCGCAGGCACCGCAGTCACCAATTTTACCATTTATGCTGTAAACAGCCGTACAACTACAATTACTTATACCACAACCGACCTGGCCGGCAATTTAAACAGCAGGATAAACGGCGTATTACTTGTGGATAACGATTCGGGGATCATCTTAAAAAGATCGACCCAGAGCGTTACAACGGGCTATGAATTGGTAAAAGGGGTAATTTACACGGCAACGCGCCGGACGGCAACCTCAGAGGTATGTTATAAAACACCAGCTGCATCAAATTAAGTAGAAACGGAAAACTAAAAGTTGTTTAAAGAGGAACATTCGGTACCCGAAAAGGCATCCGGATTTTTGCTTTTTATAAAAACACCAGGCTGCATCACCTAAAGGCCTGTTAACCAACAAATAAACTTAATTACCCAATGCGTTAACTTATTAATTAAAAAAATAGCTTTTGCGTAACTAAAACTAACGGGATACCGTAAAAGACTGAAAAAAGATAAACAGCATGGACGCTTTAATTATTTTTGCAAAAGTCTTATTTTCTCTCGCAGGGATTTTGTTTTTGGGAGTTTTATTCTTCAGCTACCTGAAATACTTAAAAAGAACCTATTTCCCTAACTGGAAGTTCCCTGATTATATTAGTGTTGGCTACGCGGAATACCTGTATAAAAAATACATCCGCAGAACTATTAAACACTAATTTATCGCTGGCTTGTTTTCAATTAATAATTCTAAAAACTTGAGGTCGAGCCAGCGGCCAAATTTATACCCAACTTGTTTAAAGTGAGCAACCTCGGTAAAGCCAAATGATTGGTGGAGAGCGATGCTTATTTCGTTATCCGCACTAATGCCGGCTATTATAGCGTGCATGTTCATTTCGGCAGCGCGATCAATCAGGGCCCGCAATAGCACCTTACTTACTCCCCTTCCCCTAAATGATTTTTCTACATACACCGATACCTCGACGGTATATCGGTAGCAGGGCCATACCCTGAAATGCCCGAAACTACTGAACCCTGCTATATTTCCATCTACCTCGGCTATAAACACCGGGAAATTATGACTTACCCTGTCCAAATACCAATCCCTGCGCATTTGCAGCGTATGCGGCTTTTCGCTGTAAACGGCTGTGGTATTTATAATAACATCGTTATAAATCCCGAGTATTGCCGGCAGGTCATGCTCGCCTGCGGGACGAATAGAAATTGATTGAGGAGCCATATCCATTAAAGCAAAACACCCCGTAACTTAAGTTAAAGGGTGCTTTGTGATTTTTTATTGTTTTATGGGAGCAGCGGGAGGAGGCGGAGTACCCAGACCAACACCCGGAGGCGGAGTACCCGGTGCACCTGGGGGCGGCGGACTACCCGGCCCTTTGCCCATTTCGGGCAGCGTAACTTCGGGGTGCGAATTACCTCTGTGGCAAGTATAACAGTTAACACCTGATGTTTCTATCATTCCTGTTGAGTCTTTCTTAGCCTCAAAATATTTCTCGTTTATTTTACCCATCATTTCAAACATGTGGCGGGCCATTTCTTTTTCAGGCTTGCTGTCGGCGGCAAAATCCAGTCCCTTACCATCTGCATTGGCTGCATGGCAAAAATTACAGCGTACACCCAGCGACATGGACCATTCGCGCATAATTTTATGCACCTGCATCTCCGTGGTTTTCTTGGGTAACACTTTCAGATTAACTGGCCCGTCATCGGCAGGCGCCATTGAAGTAAAGGCAACAAAAGTTACAACGGACGCTAAACCCAGTGTAACAAACATTTTTCGGTTTATTAACATATTGTCATGATTAAGTCATCTAAAGTAAATTTTTAATTTGAATGTTACAACCTTAAGTTTAAATATACCCACCTGTTGCAGCCCGATTGCCAATTGTAACAATAATGATACTTTTTAAAAATAAATTTGGTTTACTACGAACTATTCGTAGATTTACGAAACAATCGTAAAAAGATGGAGAAATTATCAAAACAAGAGGAAGAAGCCATGCAGGCCGTATGGCAAAATGGCCAGGGCTTTATAAAGGATTTCCTGGACCAGATTGATGAACCAAAGCCACCCTATACAACACTTGCCTCCACCGTAAAAAACCTGGAACGCAAAGGCTTTGTTGTTGCCGAAAAACTGGGAAACTCCTTCAGGTATGCCCCCGCCATTGATGAGCAGGAGTACAAAAAGAAGTTTATGAGCGGTTTCGTGAGCGACTACTTCCAAAATTCATATAAGGACCTGGTTACCTTTTTTGCCAACGAAAAAAAGATAAGCGCCAGCGATTTAAAAGAGATTATTAAATTGATTGAAAACCCTAAATCCTGAAAGCCATGCCCCAGTTATTTGTATTCCTGTTAAAGGTGAATGTAGCACTGCTGGTATTTTGCGCGGGCTATTACCTGGTGCTCAGGCACCTCACCTTTTATACGCTCAACCGTATATACCTGGTAACTGCCATCCTGTTTGCATCGGTGTACCCGCAAATAAACCTATCGGAGTTTGTGCAGCAACATCAGCAAATTGCCAAGCCGGTGCAGGCAGTTATTGTTAATTTCCAGGCGCCTGCCAGCGCCTTTATTAAACCACTGAGCCAGCCAAACTACTGGTATTGGGTTGAATTTGTTTTTTGGGCGGGCGCGGCTGTGTTTGCCTTCCGGTTGCTTGTTCAGCTTTTTTCACTTTTGAAAATATATCGCAACTCCACTGCGGCGCACATAATGGGGCATGATGTGAGGATAATTAAGGGTGATTCGGGGCCATTTTCGTTCTGGAAAAGCATTTACGTTAACCCTGCGCGGCACGAGCCAACCGACCTGACATCGATACTGATGCACGAGCAGATCCATATCAGCGAGTGGCATACGCTGGATATATTGCTGGCCGAAATAAGCACCATATTCTACTGGTTTAATCCCGGTATATGGCTGATGAAAAGAGCCATTCGTGAAAACATTGAATTTATTACTGATCGAAAAATATTAAACACCGGGGCCGACACCAAACAATACCAGTATAGCCTGCTGAACGTAAGTTTCGCGGCAGCTCCCCGGGGTATAGTAAACCATTTTAACATATCAACCATTAAAAAAAGAATTATCATGATGAACGCAAAAAGATCCTCAAAAGCTAAACTAACACGTTATGCGCTTTTGATCCCCGGTGTAATTATTTTACTCCTGGTGTTTAGTATAACCAAAGCAGCACACACCGGCAACACTATGCACAAAGCATCTGCTGTTATAACCAGGTATGCTGCTGTACTGAAAAATAACATTGCCAGTGTTATAACCAAAACCGGCGTTACTGTGAATTCGACAGCCTCAAAAGTAACTGATACTATCAGGAAGGGCGGTTTCTACTTAACCACATCAAAACATTCAGATTCATTAAACTATGTTATAAACGGCGTAAAAGCCGGCAAAGCGGCCTTCAAGGCGCTTGATCCGGGCAATATTTACAGTATTGAGATAATGCCGGGGACTGAAGCTGCAAAACTTATCGACAAAATTGACCTGAAAAGTAATGTATTGTTTATCACCACGAATGATTCAAAAGCAGGTAAAAAATTCAAAGAAGGAATAGATAAACTGAATGGCAGAGCAAATATTGCCGGCACATCAGCATCTGCCTCCATTGCCGGCAGCGGTTCGGTAAACATATCCGATGGTGACGAGCCATCAGTAGCCGTGGGGAGTGGCGAAAGTACAAGCGTAACAGCCATAGCGGGAGAAAACTCCGGGAGTGTTAGCCTTAACGTTCCCGCAAGGATTAGGCTGAGACCTATGAAAGTACGCAGCATGAAAGGAAACATCAATATTATAACTGATAGTTTGACATACAATAGTAAGCCAATGGTGCTGCAGATTACCGGCGATTCGTTAAAAACGTTGACTTATACAACTAAAAACATGACATATACTATTAAACCAAAGCTTAAGACCTTTGCCTATAAAAATAAAGTATATAAATCAAACCTTTCATACACACCTAAAGCATACACCATCAGCGCTTATGGTAACGATGAGACCAATATTGAGCACTTGTCATCAAAACTGATCATCATTGATGGCAAAGAAGCCGATGCGCGCGATTTGAAAAAACTTTCGGCAGCGGATATTGAAAGCATGAGCGTAAAAACCGGCGATGACATGACCGAGAAATATGGCGACAAAGCCCAGAACGGTGTGTTATTTATAACTACCACAAAAAACAAGGATAAGTAGTTATTTTGAGTTGACCCGATAGCTATCGTGTGAGTTGATTAAGTTGATTGGGGGATGATAAGATCAGTTAGTAGTTAAACCAGGTCTTTTTTTACCGGATCAACTTAATCAACCGTTTACCAAATCGGTTGATGCGGAAAGCGTAAGTTGTCGTGAGCTAACTAATAACAAGGCTGATATCCTTGAGGCTGCAAATTTCGGGAATAAAAACCATGAAAGTACTGACACCGTTTTGTCAGTACTTTTCGTGTTTTTTGAAGTGGTTTGTGGTGGGAAACCGCCAAAAAGACGCCGAAACGGACTTTTTGGAGGCATTTATTGATCACTGACTGTTCCACCCTGTTCCTCTGTTCCAGAGGAACATCGGAATTTTTTCACTAATCAATGAACCAAAGACTATTGACTTTTGACTATTGACTATTAACCAATGCCCTACCCTGCTTCCGCAGTTGTTCATTTTCTAATATTTCCAACAAAGCTTTTTCGGCTGTATTTAATTCGCCGCCGCTTATATTATTCTGATCATCGATGTTGTGGATGTATTTAAAAATGGCGCCGTCTTCATAACTTTTTATGACCGTTGGATGCACGTAGTATTTTTTACAAACTGTCCGCGTATTTCCCAGGTTTAATGCAACTCCATCAAGTACCGATACAATTTTTCGGTGGCATTCGGTAACCGAGGTAAATTCGCCGGCCTGTTTAAACCCATAAAGCGCACTCACGCTACCGGCCCAGGTGCGAAAGTCCTTGGCAGTAAAATCTTCGCCGGTTATCTCCTTTAAATAACGATTTACATCCTCAGACGTAACCGTACAACGGGTACCATCGGTGTTATAATATTGAAAAAGTTCTTTTCCCGGAATTTCCCTGCATTGCCGCACCAGGCGCGCGAGCTTCCGGCTTTGCAGCGACACCTTATGATATACACCTTTTTTACCTTTAAATTCGAAGTTCAACGTCGATCCTTCAATTTTCACGTGCCGGTTCATCAATGTAGTTAAGCCAAACGAACCGTATAATTTCTTGTAAGCCTCGTTCCCAACACGAATACTGGTTAATTCCATCAACCTTACCACAAGCGCTACAATTTTATCATGATCCATTTCGTGCCGGCTAAGGTCCTTGTCCACCTGTTTACGGATAGCAGGCAATTGCGCGGCAAAGGTTTGCATCCGGTGGTATTTGGATTGATTCCTGATTTTATTCCAATCGGGATGATAGCGGTATTGTTTTCTCCCGGCCGCGTCGGTACCGGTAAATTGCAGATGACCGTTTTCAAAAGGCGAGATCCATACATTGGTATATGCAGGTGGTATTACCAACCTGGCAAAGCGGCGTATTAGCGTTTTATCTTTCACCAGTGTTCCGTCCGCATCATAATAGCTATAACCTTTACCTGATTTTTTACGGGTATAACCGGGCGTTGAATCGGATACATAACGTAATCCGACCGACTTTGCTGTTATTTTAGGATCACGGCCAATTTTTTGGAGTTTTTTCAGGAGGATGTTCATTGACTAACAACATCAATGCCCGCGCTAAGTTTTATCGGCCCTGTTACAAAAAAGCAAAGTGCTTATAACCAAATCCTTATATTTGAGCAAAAGCCAACAACAACAGCCATGGAACTTGTCCCCGTTCAAGAAAAATTGGAAGATAATAAGTTATTTGCAGGCGATCCGGATTTTGCCGGCAGCCTGCAGATGTCGGTTGATTTTTACAAAAAAGTGGGCTTCAATATGCCCTGGATATGTTACTATGTAAAATCAGAAGATCAATTTGTGGGATGTGCAGGTTATAAAGGGAAACCTGTAAACGGAAAAATCGAAGTAGCTTACGGCGTATTTCCGCAGTTTATGAACAAAGGCATAGGGACGCGCATTGCCAAAGCGCTTGTTGACTTATCTCTCAAAACTGATCCTGCTATTATTATCACCGCCAAAACTCTACCTGAGGAAAATTATTCAGCACGGATACTTCGCAAGAATAATTTTAAACTCCTGGGTACTGTTATCGACGAAGAGGATGGCGAAGTTTGGGATTGGGAATATATGCCATAGGGAACGCTTGGCTATTTTTACGCTCTTCTGACCGTTATTTAACAGCAAAGCGCCAATTTTACGTTCATATTCAAAATCATCAAAACTTATGAAATACAATTTTTTAGGGAACACCGGCCTGGTGGTGTCTGAACTGTGTTTTGGCACCATGACTTTCGGCGGCACAGGTATTTGGGAAAACATCGGCACCACACAGCAGGCCGAGGTAAACGAATTGATGAAGGTTGTTGTTGACTCAGGCATCAACTTTATTGATACCGCTAACGTTTATTCTTATGGTTTATCGGAGAAACTGTTAGGGCAGTCCATAAAAGACATTGGCTTTAACCGCCACGACCTGGTAATTGCCACTAAAGTACGCGGCCGCATGGGCGAGGGTTTAAATAACGTGGGGCTTTCCCGCTACCATATCTTTCAATCCGTTGACGAAAGTCTGCAACGGCTGCAACTGGATCATATCGACATATTATACGTGCATGGCGTTGATCCTAAAACGCCTGTGGAAGAAATAATGCGTACCCTTAACGACATTGTGCTTACCGGTAAGGTTCGCTACGTTGCCGTGTGTAACTGGCCCGCCTGGATGGTGATGAAAGCATTGGGTATTGCCGAGAAAAACGGTTGGAACAAGTTTGTGGGAATGCAATATTTTTATGCATTAGCCGGGCGCGATATTGAAAGAGAAATAGTTCCATTGGCAGCTGATCAAAACCTGGCCATAATGCCATGGAGCCCGTTGGCCGGCGGCTTCCTCGGTGGAAAATACAACCGCAACACCGAAAAAGCAGAAGGCTCGCGCCGCACTACGTTTGATTTCCCGCCTATCAACAAAGAG
>Ga0068855_100000619_pt1 | contig 43655 bp, 26 predicted proteins | sample KBSCornC52_FD_66592 | JGI IMG/M metagenome (GOLD analysis project Ga0068855, IMG submission 66592) | Corn rhizosphere microbial communities from Kellogg Biological Station, Michigan, USA - KBS Corn C5-2 | ecosystem: Host-associated > Plants > Roots > Rhizosphere > Soil ... | reverse complement strand
AAGACGGAATGGCCAACATCGGTGGATTCCTCTGCACCAACAACGACATCCTCGCCCAGCAGGAGAAAGATCTCCTCATCCTCACCGAAGGCTATCCAACCTACGGAGGTCTCGCCGGCCGCGATCTCGAAGCTATCGCCGTCGGAATCCAGGAAGCTCTCCAGGAAGACTACCTCCGATATCGCATCGCCTCCACCGCCTACCTGGGCAACCACATCTCCGCCGGCGGAGTCCCAATTGTCCAGCCTCCCGGCGGCCACGCCATCTATATCGATGCACGAGCCTTCCTCCCTCACATCGCATCCGATCAGTTCCCCGGCGTAGCCCTCGCCACGGAACTCTACCTCGAAGGCGGAATCCGCTCCGTCGAAATCGGCACGCTGATGTTCGCCGCTGCCGCCCAGATGGATCTCGTCAGACTGGCAATTCCAAGACGCGTTTACACCCAGAGCCATATAGATTACTTAGTTGAAGTAATTCTTGAGGTCTACGCAAAGCGTGCGCAGATCAAAGGCATGCGATTGACCTACGAGGCCCCTTTCCTCCGCCACTTTACCGCTCATCTAGAACCCGTTTAGCCGAATTGGGGTTCATCCGGTAACTCTTAGAATTAATTCATGTTGTGCCAATCTCAACCCATTCCTAACATCACCTCCCACAGGCCGTTTCCCACAGCCTCCGGATTGACAACCTTGCATTCTCTATACGAATCTAAAGGCGAATAAAAGGCGAATGATTCTACCCCATGCCTTCCTCAGCCTCACTTCGCAAGCAGATCGAGAGTGCCTTTGAGCACCGATACCCCTCCGTTCTCACGCCCTCCGCAAAAGCAGTTCGCGAAGTAGCCTCCACCGGAATCTCCCAGATCGATGACCTCCTTAACGGCGGCCTACCGGTAGGAGCAATCACTGAGCTAACAGGGCCTGCTTCCTCCGGGAAAACCAGCATCGCCATCGCTGCGCTTTCCCGTCGCATACAGGAAGGCGGTGTGTGCGCATGGGTAGACGCCAACGATGCATTCGATCCCGAATCCGCTGCGGCCAACGGCATCTCGCTCAATCAACTTCTCTGGGTGAGGTGCTCCGGCACACAAACCGCCAACCAACCCGACAAATTTCGAACCAGCAATTTCAGGCAAACACAACCCTGGCCACGTCTCGATCAAGCCCTTCGCGCGACGGACCTGATACTCCAGTCAGGTGGGTTCGCATCTGTCGTGCTCGACCTTGCTGATGAATCCATCGAGCATGGACGACGTATTCCGCTCGCGACCTGGTTCCGGTATAGGCAGGCTGCTGATCGCACACGATGCAGCCTGATCGTGCTTGGCAAAGCGCCGTACGCCCAGTCAAGCGCAGCTGTCGTTCTTGAGTGTGAGCAAGCTGCCCTCGATTCCGCGAACCACAACGTGATCCGTAGATTCATCTACAAAGTCCATCGTCACCGGGAACGCTTCACCTCCATCACTTCGATTGATCGCAAGCCTCCTGCTTCCATATGGTCAGCGCACGCTATGTGGAATACCGAGAAACGCGCATGAAGTCCAGAGGTCAACCCGATTGTCTCTATGCTGCAGTGCATGCAGCAGAATTCCCTGCCCAGGCGATCCTGCGTTTACGACCTGATCTTCGTTCTCATCCATGTGTTGTCCTCGCAGGCTCTCCGCCTGAAGAACGCGTCTGCGCACTTAATCTTCACGCAAGAAAACGCGGTGTTGTACACGGGATGACTCGCCTTGAGGTTGATGAGCTTGGCAATATACATATACTTACCTGCTTCGCAGAAACTGAAGCCACCGCCAGAAACGTCTTTTTAGAAACCCTGCTACAGTTCTCACCTCGCATAGAAGAGACGTTCGCAACCAACGCATCTGCATTCGTACTGGATATCACCGGTACTGAGCGCCTGTTTGGTCCACCTCACGAAATCGCTCTTCGTATACGAAGCGCGCTCTCGACCGTAGGTTTTCGTGCGTCCATCTGTATCTGCACCAATTACGATACGGCTCGCATCAAGGCCGAATTCTCAAGTGGAATCTCTGTCATTCCATACGAAAAGGAATCCGAAGCACTCGCTCCTGTCCCCATCAGTGCCTTGCATCTAGAACTCGAACACTACGAGACATTCGCGCTCTGGGGAATTGGCACACTCGGCGAGCTCGCGGCTTTGCCCGAAGAAGAATTAATCCCGAGGTTTGGCCAGCCGTCGCGAGCATGGCTGGCGCTCTCTCGCGGATATGCCGAGCACACGTTCCAGCCGATGGAAGCACGATTTGAGCTAAAGGAGCACATCGAATTCGAAACACATATCGAACAATTGGATTCCCTTCTCTTTGTATGCTCAAACATGATCAACAATCTTGTGGCAAGAGCTTCGAGCCGCGCACTTTCACTGGCATCCATTCGGATCGACATGTCACTCGAGGGCTCAGCACAATACAAGCAGGTGATCCATCCGGCAATTCCGTCGAATGATCGCAAATTCCTGCTTAAGCTTATGCAACTTGAGATAGCAGCGCATCCTCCCCAGGCAGCTGTCGATAGCCTTACCTTGACGGCTGAAGCTGGCCAGCACTGCAAAGTTCAACTCGATCTGTTTGCTCTGCCCATGCCTGAGCCCTCCCGCCTCGATGTAACTCTTGCGAGACTTAAAGCTATCGCCGGCGCAGACCGTGTCGGCTCCCCTGTTCTGCTGGATTCGCACCGTCCAGGCAATTTTCAGATACGGGAGTTTTCAATCAACGATCAACTTTTTACAGACGCTAAAACTCTCAATCGCACATGTCTAAGGCGTGTACGGCCGCCTCACACTTTGCGTATGCAACTCAATACCGGAAAACCCGCGGCATTTCGTGATGGATCAGCTCCTTTTTGTGTGTCCGTTGCCTATGGTCCCTGGCAATCAAGTGGATGCTGGTGGGCAGTCGACCGTTGGGATCTGGAAGAGTGGGATGTGATGGCTACAAATGACTCCGGCGAATCCATCGCTTGTCTCGTTGTTCACGATCATTTGAATGGCAAGTGGCTGCTGGATGCTTTTTATGACTGACCAGGAATCCAAACCGGCTCTCTGCATAAAGAACACCCGTGAAGATTACATAGAACTTCACATCGCGAGCGCCTTCAGCTTTCTTGCCAGTTCGTCCGGCCCCGATTCCTATATCGAACGCGCTATTGAAATCGGCATGCCCGCCATGGCCCTGACCGACAGAAACGGCCTGTACGGCGCAGCGCGCTTCCACACCTCAGCGACCCAAAACGGAGTAAAAGCTCACATAGGCGCGGAGATCGCAGTATCATCTTTCGGCAAACACAGTGTTCCACCATCATGGCTTCCTAATCTTCATCAAGATGAGCCGCCTCGCATCGTTCTGCTATGCAAATCCCAGACTGGTTATCAGAACCTTTGTCAGCTCATCACGCGATTCAAAATGCGTGAGACAACAAAAACAGAAGGTGCGGCAACATTCGACGATCTCGAAGAATTCTCAGAGGGGCTCATCTGCCTCACAGGCGGCGAAGAAGGTCCTCTCGCATCAGCTCTCGACCATGATGGTGAAGCCGCAGCCACAAAGCATCTCGATCGCTTAACTTCAATCTATGGCCGCAACAATATATATGTTGAACTGCAACGCCATCAGGAACGCGAAGAGGAATTTCGCAACGCCTGCTTCCTGAGCATCGCCTCGCGCATGTCCTTGCCGATAGTCGCTAGCAACGGAGTACGATGCGCTTCGAATGCAGATCGTGAACTCCTCGATGTTTTTACCGCGATCCGCAATCACACCACTGTTCACCAGGCCGGCAGGCTGCTTAGTAGAAATTCCCTGCGCTATCTGCGCTCATCGCCCGAAATGGTTGAGATGTTTCGAGACGTACCTGAAGCAATAGCGAATACCCGCATTATTAGCGAGCGGCTTGAATTCACTTTGAATAATCTTGGCTATGAATTTCCTCGCTACCCCGTTCCGAACGATGAATCGATGGACAGCTTTCTCGCCAAACGTGTTGAAGAAGGAATTCGCAAACGCTATGCGTCTTCATTGAAAAAGCCTCTACTGGAAAGGGCTCGCAAACAGGCGCAGCATGAACTTGAACTGATCGCAAAACTTGGTTTCGCAGGCTATTTCCTAATCGTTTGGGACATCATCTGTCATTGCCAGCGTAACGGTTTTCTGGTGCAGGGACGCGGCTCAGCAGCAAACTCTGTCGTCTGTTTCGCTCTTGAAATAACCGCTGTTGACCCCATAGGAATGGAGCTACTATTCGAACGTTTTCTCAGCGAGAGCCGTGGGGAGTGGCCCGACATCGATCTCGATCTCCCCTCCGGTGATCATCGCGAAAAAGTTATTCAACACATCTACGAAAAATATGGCGCACTCGGCGCCGCAATGACCGCAAACGTCATCACCTATCGTGGCCGATCCTCTGCCCGTGAAGTCGGAAAAGCCCTCGGGTTTGACGAACAGCAGCTTTCCAAACTCTCCGTCTTGGTTGGCCACTGGGAGTGGAGGGGTGCCAACGACACAATGGAAAACCACTTTGGTCACTCAGGCTTGGATATACGGCACCCGTTGATCGGTAAATACCTTGAGCTTTGTACGCGTATGTATGACCTTCCTCGCCATCTAGGCCAGCACTCCGGCGGAATGGTCATTTGCGCAGGAATGCTGAATCGCATCGTCCCCATTGAGCGCGCATCCATGCCTGGTCGTACCGTTGTGCAATGGGACAAGGAAGATTGCGCCGATCTCGGCCTCATCAAGGTAGATCTTTTGGGCCTGGGCATGATGGCAGTTCTCAAAGACTCTCTCGAACTAATTCCCAGGCATTACGGAGAGCAAGTCGATCTTGCATCGTTACCTGAAGACCCTCTTGTTTACCAGACGCTATGTAAAGCAGATACAGTTGGAATGTTTCAAGTCGAAAGCCGTGCTCAAATGGCTTCGCTTCCCCATAATGCGCCGGGGTGCTTTTATGATGTTGTGGTACAGGTAGCGATTATCCGTCCTGGACCCATCGTCGGAAAAATGATGCATCCATATATGCGCCGCAGACAAGGCAAGGAAGAGATCTCCTATCCTCATCCCCTGCTTGAATCAGTGCTGAAAAGAACTCTAGGCGTGCCCCTCTTTCAAGAACAGCTTCTGCGTATGGCAATGGTCGTTGCCAGCTTCTCAGGATCCGAAGCCGAAGAACTGCGTAGGGCCGTAGGCATGCGCCGCTCCATGCAACGAATGCGCAATCTTGAAGGCCGCTTGCGAGAAGGCATGACGCGAAACGGCATAAACGAAGCCGAACAGGACAACATCGTCCAGGCAATTTCGTCATTCGCGATGTACGGCTTTCCTGAATCGCACGCCGCCAGTTTCGCCCTCATTGCATACGCCTCTGCCTACTTGAAGGTCCACTATCTTGCTGCTTTCGTATGTGGTCTTTTGAACAACCAGCCCATGGGATTCTATTCGCCCGCAGTCCTCATCAAAGACGCGCAACGGCACGGCCTGCGAGTTCGCACCATCTGTATACAGCGCTCCGATTGGCCATGCACCATCGAACATGAGATGGACAACACTCAATCCCTTCGAATCGGACTGAATTACGCCAAAGGCCTGCGGCAGTCTACCGCGGAAGCCTTGATTGCTTCGCGTATCTCCCAAGGCAATTTCCGGTCTGTCGATGATCTCGCCTCGCGTGTTCCAGAACTGAACCGGAAAGACCTGTCATTACTGGCCCAAATCGGAGCGCTGAATTCCATCAATGAAGTGGCACACCGGCGCGATGCCCTATGGCAAATTCAACAGGCTGGCAGACCCGTCGGTCCATTGCTTCGAAATAGGACAAGCAATCCATCCGTAAGCAACAACATGCCCTTGAGAAAAATGACGATCGATGAGCGCCTTGCCGCCGACTATTCTGGCACCGGCCTCACCTGCGGACCTCATCCTATGAAATATCACCGCGATTCCCTCAGACGCAAAGGATACGTATCCGCCAATGAACTTCAGCGATCCAGTACCAACAGTTTTGTGCGAATAGCGGGCTCCGTAATTGCGCGTCAGCGTCCAGGCACGGCCAAGGGGTTTGTCTTCTTGTCTCTGGAAGACGAAACCGGCATCGCTAATGTCATCATTACTCCGGACTTGTTTGAGCGCGAGCGCGTCCTCATAACCCGCACTCGATTCCTCGACATCGAAGGCCTGCTCCAGATCCAGAGCGGCGTAGTCCACATAAAAGCACACTGCATCCGGCCCATCGACATAACAACAGCCGACCTCCGCTCGCACGACTTTCATTAACTGCCAAAACGTCTTACGCTGAAACCGCGTTACGATGAAGGTATGACTGGCCATCAATCTGCCCCGATCGACACTCCAGTTTCTCCGACCGTCAGTGATCCGGCCTTAAGAGCGCGAGAGCGGCTCATCGTCGCTCTCGACGTGCCAGACGCTACCTCAGCAGCGCGCCTCTTGGACCAGCTTGAGGGCACCTGCTCATGGTTTAAGGTTGGCCTCGAACTGTTCGTTGCAGCCGGTCCGTCTGTGCTGGAACCGCTCATCACGCGCGGTTACAACGTCTTCCTTGATTTGAAGCTGCACGACATCCCCAATACTGTGGCCGGAGCGGTTCGTTCCGCTGCAGCCCTCGGAGCGCGAATGCTCACGCTGCACGCCGGCGGAGGCCCAGCAATGCTGTCCGCAGCAAAGGATGCGCTGGTCGGCCTGACGAATCCCCCGGAATTGCTCGCCGTCACGGTGCTCACGAGTATGGATGCAGGGCAATTACACGCCACCGGAGTTGGTCGCTTGCCCTCTTCTCAGGCGGAACTACTTGCCAAAATGGGGATGGAGGCGGGGATCCGCGGCTTTGTTTGCTCCCCTCATGAAGTCGCAGCGTTGCGCAAACTCACTGGACCGCAAGGCGTGCTGGTCATCCCCGGAATCCGCCCGGCTGGAGCCGCGATAGGTGACCAGAAGCGTATCGCAGGACCGGCGGAAGCCCTGCGTCTCGGAGCCAGTTTCCTGGTCGTCGGGCGACCTATCACCCAGGCACCCAATCCTGCCGAAGCAGCCTCCGCCATCCTCGAAGAAATGACGGAAGCACTGTAGCGTCTCTCAACCCGCTAATGCGAAAAGCCCGGCAATTCGCCGAGCTTTCTCACGAGCTGGGACTTACATCAGAACTTAGAGTTTTTCATAGAAGTCACACGCTGAGCAGGAGATATATATACCTCCAGGGACGCCGCGCTCGCGGTCTTTTACTCGCTTGACGATGCGCGTCGGTTTGCTGCACTTCGGGCAGTCGGTGGACTTCGTCGTGTCCATTGCTTTCTTGCGGTCACCAGTTTTGGCAATCTTGGCCATGATTCGGGTGTGTCTCCTTTGAAAATTGTCTCTGCACTCACGCGCAGCATTTCACGCGCGGCTTCAACGACGCGGTCATTCACCTCTGCTCAAGATTTTGGCGGAAGGCAGCCAGACTCGCTGTCTTCAGTTTACATCAGCGGCTCCTCGGGACCCTTCATTTAGGCTGCTGATCCGAAGCCGGCGGAGTACCCGTGGCCGGTGCCGGTGTAGGCGCTGCAGTCACCTTGCTCCCATCCTTGGCCGGATCTGCCGCGGCCCCCTTGTCTTTATCCGCCGCCTCAGAAGTCTTGGCCTCATCGGCCCGCCGCGCCGCCGCTACATCTGGATAATCATCTGGCTTCTGCTTCGGAAACTGCACGGGCTTCATCTGTCCTGCTGGATTGCCGGCCCTGTCAGGTACTTTCTCTCCCGGAGCGGTCAACGTTGGAGGCGGAGCCGGAGCCTGCCGGTCAGGATCACGCTGCACATCGCCCATCTGAACGGTTCGCGTCTTCTGCTGTTCTGCTGTAATGACGGGTGTGCCGTCCGTGCGCATCAGGCTGTCAACTTCGTCTTTCTCAAAAATCTGCGGCGTCTCGCCAACCTTGGCAACTTCCACGCGAATAACCCGGTTGCCGTTGATGCGTACAAACTCCACCGGCTGTGGAGGCTGTCCGTAAATCCACTCCTCAAACGGCATCTGCCCATCCACTTCGCGCACCTTGCGTTGTGGCTGCCCCTTGGCGAACAGCACCATATCCGTGCTCATCCCCACCCACACGTTATGGTTCAGGATGGCTTCCTTCAATTTGGGCGGAAGTGTGTCTGTAAACGCCTGGATCGGTGTCTTGACATCGAACGAGATCAACGGGCTCAGCAGCGCCTTCACCTGCGAAGCCGTCAGGGAAGGAACACCTCCCTTGAATTCCAGAGTGACGCGTGCCCCCGTCGGTTCTCCGTCATCACCGCCTTGCACCATTGGCGTCATCTGCGTCCCTGTGCCAAGTTGAATGTGACGAAGGAATCGATGTTTCAGGTCCGGGCCGCCGTTGATCATGAACTCGATCTTGTTGTGGTCGAACTTGATATCTGTCAGTACCACCGCATCACCCGGTTTCGCGCACAACCCGAACTGGGTAACCATATTGAGATACGCTTCGCCAGCCGGATTCAGCTTCCCGTTCGCCTCGAGCGTCAGCCCTTTGTGCCCGCGCGGAAACGGCCGCATCGCGAATCCCTGCTCGGACTGCAGGATGCGGATCAACTCCAGACGCGTCTTTGCGTCCAAACCAGTCTTCGGAAGTTGAATGTCTGTCGGCGTGATCTGGGCGTAACGCCGATCTACTGTTCCATTCGCCGACGTAACGTTTCCGGTACGCGTGTCGATGGTGATCGCCTGCCCCCCTGCGGGAACCGCGACGGCGCAAAAAGCGATTACGCACGCACCTGTACAAGTAGCTGAAAACAATCGTGCAACAAGCGAAGAATCTGCGGATGTTATCGAATGCGCGATCATGGGCGTCCTCCCATGGATGCACTTGGCACTGAGCCAACAGTAGTGCCATTTCACTGGAAAGGTCAAATCGTGATGCCAACCGGAATCGGGACCCTGTGGGCCGGACAGAATCAGGGCAAATCTTCGCGGCCAACTGTTGGTTCTGATGCCGCCTTGGGCTCGACAGGTGGCGTAGCTGCGGGAAGAATCTGTACCAGTGAGGGAGCAGTCGGTTCCGCGGCCTGCCCCATCGCCGATTCGTGCTGGATGCGTGCTGCGGCGTCCAGATCGACTGGCATTCCGCCCGGCTCAAAAACAGGTGCATTGTGTTGAAAATCCAGGTCGCGCGTCGCCCGGTACAGCACCGGGAATGCGATCAAAAGCACAAGGCAGGCCCACCAGCTTGCGTCCAATCCGTACCCGCCTCCGGTCACCCAGAACGGTCCCATCGGATTGCCCTCAACGATCGGTGAATGGCTGCTGACCCCACTCACCGTCAGTCCGAAGATGAGCGCCTGTGACGCCTTCCATGCGAAGTTCAATCCCCAACTCACCCACAGTGCTCGAGTACGCAAATAAGCGGTAGTGAGCAGGAAACTGAACACGACTGAAATCGCAATGCTCGCATTCGTTGAACCCGGTTGCATGGCGCGGACGATCGCATAGAAGAGAGCGAAACCGAAGGCCGCCCCCGACGGGCCAACGACCACCGCGAAACGCTGGAAACCGTATCCCCGGAACGCCACCTCTTCGCCCAGCGCCAACAGGGCGAAATACAGGACGTCTGCGACAAGCCATCCCCATGCCGACCGCTGGGCTGTGATGACTATGGCAATCCCACCAATCAGCAGCATCGGCAGCACGCAAACCACTACCGCTCCCCACCCAATCGCAGCGCCAATCCCGATCTCACGGGTCCAGCCCGGCCGGAGTGGCAGTCCTTGAGCGGCAATCGAGCGTACCTGCCGATCGAACAGTGATCCAAAGGCCGCATAGCCGAGAATGAGGAGAGCCGCGAACAGGAACTGTTCAATCAGCGGCTGCCACGCATCCCTCTGGATGCCTATAGCAGCATTCCGCGCGAACGACCGCACCACGAAGTAGTAAAGAACGGCTGCGATGAACTCAAGATAGGCACGCAGCTTCCTTCTGCGTTCCGGCGCGCTCATTGCCGTCCCCACTCAAACATCAATTGTGCAATACAGATTGTCATGTGCGACGCGCGATACTCTCGGCCTGTGGTGTGCGCCAGTTGCTACTCTTCCGTGTAGCACTGCGCGATCTTGCGAAACTTCTCTTGCCGCGCCGCCACCAGCGCATTCGTGGGAATCTGCTTCAACTCCTCCAGGTGCCGCTTGATAACGGTGCCCACGATCCCGGCCCCCGCAGGATGATCAACGTGCGCGCCGCCGGCAGGCTCACTGATGATCTCGTCCACGCAGCCCAATGCGGCCACCTCAGGTGCCGATATCCTCATCGCCTCGGCTGCATGCTGCTTTTGCGCCGCGTCGCGCCACATAATCGCTGCGCACGATTCCGGCGTGATCACGAAGTAAAGCGCATTCTCAAGAATCAGCACGCGGTCGCTCACAGCAAGCGCAAGCGCCCCGCCCGATCCGCCCTCTCCACTAATGATCGAAATCGTTGGAACCCTCAGGCGCGACATCTCGCGGATATTCCGCGCAATCGCCTCCGCCTGTCCCCGCTCTTCCGCGCCAAGCCCCGGGTACGCACCAGGAAGATCGATAAAGCTGACAGTGGGCCGCCCGAACTTCTCAGCCAGCTTCATGCAGCGAAGCGCCTTGCGATACCCCTCCGGATGCGGCATGCCGAAGTTTCGCTTGACTCGTTCCTTTGTGGAACCGCCCTTGCGGTTGCCGATGACCATCACCTCGTCCTCACCGAGCCGCGCCATTCCACAGACCACCGCGGCATCGTCGCCAAAGGCGCGATCTCCGTGAATCTCGCTGAAATCGGTAAATATCCGTTCGATAAAATCCATCGGATAAGGCCGCTGCGGATGGCGCGCCGTCTCAATTCTTTGCCACGCAGGCGATACCGGCTGCGGGCCGCTGGGTGAACCTGATGCGTGTTCAGTCATCGGTAATCGGCAGTCTTGAGGACATGATCAAACTCCCATCCCCGATGCTGCTCATTCAGATTCTACGGGTTGCAGCTACGTTGGTACAAACTGCATTCAAAGCTCAACGCACGCTCCCTTCAGAGAAAACCTGAACGCGCAGAGTATATTGCTTCTAGCCTGCAATCAGAACTACCAGTTTTTTACGAAGGATTTATGACCCACTCACGCAGAGACTTCCTCGCCATCAGCGCCATGGGAGCGGTTGGCGCAGCAATTCCGCTCGATGCCGCACAAGTTCCTGCCCCCTCGCAGAATCAGCAGACGCCCGGCGCTCCCCCCGCATTTGGAACCGCGCAGCCCGTCGGCCCCGAGGTCAATTCCACCACCTTCGCCGAAGCCGAGAAACTCGTCCAGATCCAGATGAGCGAGGACGCCCGCGCGCAAGCCGCCGGAAACTGGCGCATGGCCATGGCTCCCATCTACGAACGCAGAACCGGCCCGCGCAAGCTCCCCCTCGAATCCAACCTCGCCCCGGCCACCGTCTGGAGCCCCCTCCTCCCCGGCATCCCGCACCCAACCTCAAGCGCCACTCACTTCACGCGCAGCGCCGACCCCCACACGCCCCTCCCGTCCAACGAAGCCGACATCGCTTTCGCGCCCGTCGCACAACTCTCGCGTTGGATTGAAGGCCGCCAGATCACCTCCGAGCGACTCACCAGCATCTATCTGGATCGCCTTCAACGCTTCGATCCGAAACTGCGCTGCGTAATCACGCTGACCAAAGATCACGCTCTCGAACAGACGCGCCAAGCCGATCGTGAAATAGCCGCCGGCAAATATCGCGGCCCGCTTCACGGCATTCCTTGGGGCGCAAAGGACCTCCTCGACACCGCCGGCATTCCAACAACCTACGGGGCAGAACCATACCGCGATCGCATCCCGCAACATGACAGCGCTGTCGTCCAGCGCCTCAACGACGCCGGAGCTGTCCTCGTCGCCAAGCTAAGTCTCGGAGCACTCGCCCTAAACGACATCTGGTTCGGCGGCCAGACGATGAATCCATGGCTCCTCGAAGAAGGCGCATCCGGCTCCAGTGCAGGTCCCGGCGCCGCCACCGCTGCCGGCCTCGTCGCCTTCGCCATCGGCAGCGAAACCGGCGGCAGCATCGTCAGTCCCTCCATGCGCTGCGGAGTTACAGGACTGCGCCCAACCTACGGCCGCGTGGCCCGCACCGGTGCAATGACCCTCTGCTGGTCACTCGATAAACTCGGCCCCATGGCACGCCACGTCGAAGACACGATCCTGGTGCTAAACGCAATCTCCGGACCGGATTCGGGCGACATCGCCAGCCTGCCCAGCACTCTCTCCTTCAATGCAGATGCGAAAGTTGCCGGCCACCGCGTTGGCTATTTCCCTGCATGGATGAAGGAGTCTCCAGCTACAGATGTTGATCGCGCATCACTAGATGTTGTGCGCAAGCTCGGCATGCAACTCGTCGAAGTTTCCCTGCCCGACTGGCCATATGACTCGCTTAATTTGATTCTCTTCGCCGAGGCCGCTTCGGCCTTCGAAGAACTCACGCTCAGTCACAAGGAAGCTGAACTCCGCGCGCAGGTCCCCGACGCATGGCCAAATACCTTCCGCCAATCGCGTTTCCTCTCAGCGGTCGATTTCGTACAGGCCGACCGCATGCGCCGCAAAGTTGCCCAGGAGATGGCCCGCATCATGTCGGACGTCGACCTGCTGCTCGTGCCCTCACTTCGCGACGAAATCCTCGTCATCACCAACAACACCGGCCACCCCTCGCTCACCTTCCGCGCCGGTTTCGTCGAAGTTTCCGAGGCACGCAGCGATTGGGCGCCGGATCCGAAACATCCTCTGCCAAAATTCTCGCCACCCCGCCGCGTTCCCCACGGCATCACCCTCATCGGCCGGCTTTTCGATGAGGGCACTCTGTGCGAAGCGGGCCTGGCCATGGAGCGCGCGTTCGCCGTCGCAGGCGAGAGACCGCCGGGCTTCGAATAACCGCTACTTCCTTTTAGCTATTTAGCTCTTGACCTTCGATTTCTGACTGCTGGTTTATTCGGCGTCACTTCAGGTTTTTGAATTCCGGCCTTCTCGATGTGCTCTTTGCGTGCATTGCTGTACGCGCGCCAGAATGTCTGCGCCGTCATTGGGCCGATATCAGGCGCCTTCGGGCTCTGCTCCCGCTGAAAGACGTGTGCGTACAGCATTGGCCCAAGTAGCAGAGCCATTGCCGATTCGATGTCGAGATCACGCGGTAACTGCCCGCGTACTATTCCGCGGTGCAGAATCTTCTTGAGGCACTGGCGCGGCGGCTCCATCACCCGGTGGCGCCAAGCCTTGCCGAACTCCGGATGCAGTGCCGAATATGCGATGAGCGACGGGGTCATACGATTGCGCACGGCATCATAGTTGTCTGGCGGCTTTCGCGTCAATACTGTGGTGAGATCGCGCTGGACATCACCGGTGTCGATATCCTCCGGCTCGCGGTCGAGGCCGTTCACCATCAGCATCACTTCCAGCAGCAGCGCTTCTTTGTCCGTCCAGTGGTTGTAGATCGTCGCCTTGCTTACACCCGATGCTTGCGCAATCGCATCCATGCTGGTGGTCTCAATGCCCCGCTCGGCAAACAGCTCCAGCGCAGCATTGAGAACCTTGTCGTGTGCTTCCGTACTTCGAGGTCGAGACATACTTATCGGGCCATACCTATGCTTCGATCTTAGAGAATCGCCAAGCACCAAGTACCAGAAGGACCGTCCCGACGCTGACGAGTACAGCCAGATCGATGCTGATTCCGAATGCCGGACGGAAGGTTACCGCGCTCAGCAGCACCGACCGCATTCCGTCAATCCCATAAGACAGCGGATCGAGCGCGGTGATGAACCCGAGTATCCTGCCCTGGTTGGTCAGTGGAAACATGGCGCCTGACAGAAAGTAGATCGGCAAGACCAGAAAGTTCATGATGAGCTGAAATCCCTGCATGTCCTGAAGGCTGGAGCCGAAGATAACTCCTAGCGCCGCGAAGAGCATGGCGATGAGCACCATGAATCCGACAGCAACCGGAATCGCAACCCAGCTCGCAGGACGAAATCCGGAGATAAGGCAGATCACCAGAACAAGCAATCCCTGAATCACCGCCACGGTGCAGCCGCCAAGCGTCCGTCCAATCATGATCTGAATGCGCGCCACCGGAGCCACAAGCGTCTCCTTGAGGAAGCCAAACTGGCGATCCCAAAGCAAGCCGAGGCCGGAAAAGATAGAAGAAAAGAGCACCGACATTCCGATCACTCCCGGTGCGATGAACTGAAAGTAGCTACCGTACCCGGCACGCTTGAATACAGGATTGAGCCCAAAACCCAGTACAAGCAGATAGAGCATGGGCTGACCCAAGGAAGCAATGATTTGCGAGCGCGAGCGCGTGTACCGCTTGAGTTCGCGCAGCCAGAGAATATAGATTGCACTCATCGGTTACCTCTTTTGCTGTTGCCACATTTTGGCAAATTGCCGCATCTGGTCAGTTGAGTTAGCGCTCTCGTCGCGAATCGTCGAGCCCGTCAGCTTCAGGAACGCGTCCTCAAGCGATGTTGTGCCGGTCTGCTCCTTGATTTGCGCCGGAGTTCCCTGTGTGACGAGCTTGCCGTGATCGATGACGCCAATGCGATGAGCAACACGATCCGCCTCCTCCATGTAATGCGTGGTGAGCATGACGGTGACATCCTCGGCTTCGTTGACCCGCTTGACGTGACTCCATAACTGATTTCGGCTCTGCGGATCCAGTCCAAGCGTAGGTTCATCCAGAAACAGAATCTTCGGAGTATGCAGAAAGCCACGCGCGATCTCGAGGCGGCGCTTCATCCCGCCGGAGAACTTTTTCACCTGGTCGTTGCGTCGATCCCAGAGTTCAAACAGCTTGAGAAGCTCTTCTGACCGCTGATGTCGCATCTTGTGCGGCACGTGATAGAGCACGCCATGGATCTCCATGTTCTCCCATGCAGTGAGATCGCCATCGAGACTCGGGTCCTGAAAGACGATCCCAAACCGCTGCCGTACCTGGTTTTGATGCGTCTGCGGATTCAATCCATCCAGTTCAATAGTGCCGCTGGTGGAATGCAGCAGCGTTGTCAGCATTTTGATCGTTGTTGTCTTCCCCGCCCCGTTCGGGCCAAGAAACGCGAATATCTCGCCCGCCGCCACCTCAAACGAAACATCGTTAACGGCGGTGAACGAGCCAAAAGTTTTTACGAGATTTTGTACCCTGATCATGCAAGCGACCTCCGGGCCAAATCAATACTGAACGGTTTAGTTCAGTTTGTCAACCCAATCGAGGATCGATCGTAGAACAAGGAGGTGGTTGCTGCTAACGACTACAGCCAAGTGGCTCGCCGGACTTGACCACTCGCTCATCTCTGGATGAGAAATCAATCCAGAGATGAGCGCCTCTTCCTACCGGCAACAGTGAGCTTTCGAGCGGCCCGTACGCTCACATCCTGAGGCTCTGAGGACAGGCGCGCCTAGACCCGGAATTCAGTGGGATTGCGATCCTAAGATGAAAAGCATCGCAACGTCAGTACTTTGGCTCCAGGACTGCGAACTCTCCGTCGTGGCTAAGGAAAACACTGGAAAAGAAGCCTGTCGGCAGCAGCCCGTCATAGCTGGCTGGATGCGAACGCGAACCCTTCTGCTCACTCCTCAAGGTCAGGAATGGGACCTTCGACATCTCAATCCCGCTGATTTTCAAATCCTGGGGCGGCAGGGCCACAAATGCCTGTTGTTGTCCATTTGCTCCGCTACCGTGCCATGAAGCGCCCTCGATGAGTCCGAGGGCCAGGTACTCCGCTGGCCCGTAGAGGAACGGGCTATTGGATCCCGAATCCAGCATCAGCCGAACCGGCCTCCTTCCGTTGTAGAACCGAGCGCTCATAATGAGTAACTTTGCGGGTCGCGAACCTGCCGATGTGTCTGTCGAGGTCTGGTACGGAATACGTTCGCCCTTCATCTCCAGACTGATTTCCCCGGTGTCATCAAGGCAGAGTTGTGCGTGCCGGTTGTCGATGAGCATGTCGAAATGCTCGAGAAAATCCTCTCCCAGAATTCCCGATATTGGGAGTCCAGTTTCCTTCAACCTTGTGAGATCGGAGATCACCACCCTCTGGCTGCGTACGGCATGTACACCAACCGCAAGCTCATCGAGGTTCGTGGTGGATGCGGCTTCATGAAATCCGACCCCTTCAACAATGGCCGCCCCGGCAGTTCCCAATCCTAGGTCAGTGGCAAAAGAGGTATCCAGGATCGTCATCTGGGCTCCGGTGTCGAGCAGGAAATCCTGAGGGCCGGAGTGATTCACTGACACTTGAACAATCATCTGGTAGCGGTTCACGTGGCGGAGCGGTACACTTGCGACATTTCCCGGACACCGAGTCTCGCCTGAAAGGGTGGGGATGAGGGCTGCAGTGAGCATTGGGATTGTGAGCCACCTGTACGTTGGCATCGGGAGACCTCCTCAGCCGAATGGGCTGAGGCGACTCTGAATGGGCGGCTCTCCATGGTCTTGATGGGGTTCTGATCAGATTCTGTAAAGCCTTGATGTAGTTCTGAACTGAAACAAGGGGACCTGATGCAAGCGACTAAGTCCTTTGTTTTCCGTTTCGATAACTTTGAAGTTCGCGAGCGTGAGTTCTGCCTGGTGAAATCGGGCGAGCTTATTCCCGTGGAGCCGAAGGCCTTTCGCGTGCTCCTGATCTTGCTCCGCAACCCTCAAAAACTGATCACGAAAGACGAACTGCTGCATGCCGTTTGGGGCGACACTGCGGTTACCGAGAATTCACTTGCGCGGAGCATAGCGCTGCTTAGACGTCTGCTCGGAGATGAAACCCGAAAGCCTCGCTACATTGAAACAGTGGCCACCGTCGGCTATCGCTTTCTGTGCAAGGTTGAATCTTCTGCCCGGTCAGGTGAAGACCAGGAAGACACAAGCAGTCCGGATGCACTGAGCGGGACCACTCTGACGGAAGAGGCTGCCCACGTCGAAATTGCTGGCAGTGCATCACATTCCGAGTTCGACAAAGCAGCGCGCACAGGTAGAAGCCTGACGGGGATATCGCTCTGGGCGGTGGCCGGTGCCGCGCTTGTGGTTTGTGCAGCCGCTGGATTCTTGTATCTGTTCCGCCCAATGCCGCAGCCACACATCACCACGTATTCCCAGATCACTTACGACGGTGCCCGGAAGACGCTCCTTGGAACCGACGGCAACCGGCTTTTTTTTGATAATGGGTCGTCCGACTCCATCGCTCAGGTCGCCGCCACTGGGGGCGCCGTCTCGATGATTTCGATTCCCGGCCCGCGTTTCGCTTTTCCGGAGGACGTTTCCCCCGATGGCGCCAATTTCCTCATCGCAACAAGCGAAAAGGAGTCAGGCCTTGACCTCGCACAATGGAATGTCCGCGTTCCGGAAGGATCGCTGCACCGCCTGCCGAACGGGGTTAACGCAGCGTTTTCACCGGACGGCAACTCCGTGGCCTATCAGACCGGCGATGGTGGGCTTTGGGTCGCCCGAAGCGATGGGTCGGGTGAACAGAAGTTGGCCTCGGGACAATCCTTATTAAGTTCCGACGTACAGCCTTCGGAAAGATCGGACCGGTTCTCGTTCCCTCGCATAGCCTGGTCGCCGGATGGAAACACACTTCGGTTTGAGAATCACGGCAGGCTGTGGGAGATATCTGCGAGCGGTTCCCACCTTCACGAGTTGATTCCCGGCTGGCACCTTGCATCCACTCAATGCTGTGGCAGTTGGACACCGGATGGGAAGTTATTCGTATTCGTGGATAGACCGGGTGGACCCATCGCACAAACGGAGATTTGGGCACTGTCTGAGCGGGGCGGGATGCTGGCGCGCCCTCTCGCCCAGCCCGTTCAACTGACCACCGGTCCGATTGCGTGGGGTCAGCCCATTGCCGGCAAAGACGGAAAGAAGATCTTCGCGACGGGGAAAACGCGCCATGGCGAACTCGTCCGCCTTGATTTGAAGACAAAGCAATTCCAGCCATTCCTTAACGGCATTTCCGCGCACTTCGTCTCCTTCTCCAATGACGGGCAGTTTGTGGCATATGTGTCGTACCCAGCGGGCATTCTTTGGAGCGCCAACCGCGACGGAAGCAACCCTGTGCAACTCACCGAACCCCCAATCCATCCTTTAATGCCTCGCTGGTCGCCCGATGGCACCCAATTACTCTTCTGTGACATGTCAGCCCCGCCTTGGGCAGCTTACGTTGTGGCTGCCAGAGGTGGCAGCCCACAAAGGCTTCCTGGGAGTCCGGAACCGCGGGCAGATGCAAACTGGTCGGCCGACGGAAAAGAGATTGTCTTTTCGACAACAGGCCCTTTCAATCGGAACGGCAATCTGCACATTCTGAACCTTGCCATGCACCAGGTCACTACTGTTGCTGGATCGGAAGGTCTCTACTCGCCACGCTGGTCTCCCGATGGTCGGTTCATCGCTGCGATGCCCATTGACAGCAACCGTTTGGAGGTCTTCGATCGCGATACCCGGCAATGGTCCGTACTGGCCCACGACGGTATCTTCGCGTTTCCATCCTGGTCCACGGACGGCCAATTCCTTTATTTCGCTCACTCCGTAAAAGGAGATTTCGGCGTATTTCGCATTTCCGTGAGAGGTGGCCATCTGGAGCACATTACCGGTTTGAGCGGTATCCATCTCGGAGGCGGCTGGAGTTGGATCGGATTGGACCCAACCAATTCTCCGATGGTGATGCGCGACGTTGGCAGCGAGGACATCTACGCTCTTGATCTGGAGCAGAAGTAGGGTGGCGATATTGATCAATTCCTGAGCGCGTTAAGGAGAGATCAGACGATGCACGATAAGTCCTCGATTTTCCGCTTCGCAGATGTGGAGGTTCGCGAGCGCGAGTTTTGCCTGGTCAAGTCGGGCGAGCTCATTCCCGTGGAGCCGAAGGCCTTTCGCGTGCTCCTGATCTTGCTCCGCAATCCTCAAAAGCTGATCACGAAAGACGAACTGCTGCAGGCGGTGTGGGGCAACACTGCGGTCACGGAGAATTCTCTGGCCCGCAGCATCGGACTGTTGCGACGCCTGCTGGGAGATGAAACCCGGGACCCGCGCTACATCGAAACCATCGCCACGGTCGGTTATCGTTTTTTGTGCAGAGTGGATGTTTCGGAAGATGCTTCAGGGAAACAGGAGAGAACGAGCGAGCAGGCTGCACAAGGCGATTTACCCGGTTCGGCGCACATCCCCACTCGCGAAAGAACTGACGTTCGAACGGACCGACGTCGGAGATTCATTGTGCGGTCAAGTGCTGCGATCGCGGCCATCGCTGGATTGTTTCTGCTTTCTTTGACCATCTGGAACATGCCGCCTCGACTGCCTGTGGTCTCCGATATCGTTCGCCTTACGAATGATCACAATTCGAAGATCCCCATCAACGGGGTTGTAACTGACGGACTGCACCTTTATTTCATGGAAGAACAGATGGCGGGAGCGGGTTCAAGCATCGCGCAGGTTTCCGTTTCAGGCGGCGAAACCACATGGATCCCCACAAGCTTGAAGAACGCTCTCGCAATTCTCGACATCTCGCCCGACAAATCGAAACTTCTTCTGGTCGCCGGCGTGGGTGGCAACGACGATTCAGATGAGTTCTGGATTCAGCCGCTGCCGGCGGGAACCCCGCGACGTGTGGCAAACCTGAAGGCTTCCACTGTGGAGTGGACGCCCGATGGGTCTCACTTCATCTACTCCTATCAGAACAAGATCGGAGTTGTGAACGAAGACGGAAGCAATCTCAAGATTCTTGCGGAAGTCCCCGGTTCGGCGGCGTGGCTCCGTTATTCGCCGGATGGCCGGCTGATTCGTTTTTCAGTTTTGCAGAATTTGCAAAATTCCAGTTCGCTATGGGAAATGAGAGCAGACGGCACAAATCTTCACCCGCTGTTGCCGAATTGGAAGGAGTCGCTCGACCAGTGTTGCGGACGGTGGTCTCCGGACGGAGACTACTACTACTTCCTTACAGGGTCGTTCTTCCTGGGTGGCGGCGGGCCCTCGCAGGCCATCTGGGTGATGCCGGAACGCCATTCCCTGTTCAGCCGCACCATTACGCCCACCCGTCTGATGACCGGACCACTGCGTTTCGGCGCTCCCACGCCCAGCAGCGACGGAAAGAGGGTTTTCGCCGTAGGAGATGAGAGCCGGGTGGAGCTTTTCAGCTATGACCCGCGCGCGCACAGATTCGATCCCTATCTGGGCGGACTTTCTGCTGGTCCGGTTGCTTTGTCGCCCGATGGAAAGTGGGTGGCCTACGTCTCGTATCCGGAGATGATGCTATGGAAAAGCCGACCTGATCTGAGCGATAAGATGCAGCTTACCTTCCCGCCTGTGAGAGCCTTCGCGCCCCGATGGTCTCCGGACGGATCACAAATCGCCTTCAACAACGTGCAGTTCCATCAACCGTGGAAAGCCTATTTGGTCTCGGCTTCAGGAGGAGACAGCCCAAAGCAGATTGCGGCTTCTGCCCCTGCAGACGCAGACACAGACCCAACATGGACGTCGGATGGGAAATCGGTCATATTCGCCAGGGCTCCGGCAGGCGCTCGAGACGGGCAGGCCATCTATCGGGCGGACCTCAGTAGCGGAAATCTCACCCTGATTCCCGGTTCCAGCGGGTTCTTTTCACCGAGAACCTCTCCGGACGGGCGTCATATCGTGGCGTTCACCACGGACGCGAAACAGTTGATGCTTCTGGATCAGAACACCAGCTCCTGGTCAGCATTGGCGCAAGCAGATCATTTCGGCTTCAACGAGTGGTCACCTGACGGAAAATACGTCTACGCTATTGAAAACAACGGCGAATCCGGCAAGATTGTTCGAATCGGGATAAAGGATCGAATTCTGGAAGACGTCCTGAGCCTGAGGGGCTTCCCCCAGCTCGACGATCTCTTCGCAGATTCGTACGGACTGACCCCGGATGGCAAGGTGCTCCTGATGCGCGATCACAGCGTCCAGGAGATTTATGCCTTTACCCTTGCAAAAAAGTAATATGCCAGCCGCAACCTTAGCTCCTGCCTTGACGAATTATGTTGATCCGCTCCGAACTTTGCTTTTTCTGCTTCCAAAACATACGCAAACCGGCCTATGTTAGTAACCCAAACCTCTTCCCTGACAGGCTCGAAAATAACCGCCGAAGCAACGCAGCAGAGAAAAGGCCCGATCGGACCGCGCGGAAAGCTCAACCCGATCAAGATATCCAACGGCAGATTGAACGAAAAAAATGCCAAAGCAAGCCCAACCTTCGCGATCTGAGATGAGAAGACAAAAAGCATTGTCTCGCTCAATCGAAGGGGCACTGCTCTTGGTGCTCGCGTGCGCGACGGCAATTGCACAGGCTAACTCAGAGCTCACCGGCACCGTTACAGATCCAAGCGGCGCGGTCGTTGTAAAAGCAAAAATCGCGCTCACGAATCTGGCAACAGGCATCAGCAAAACGACCGAGAGCGCCCCAACTGGCCTGTATGTTTTTAGTGGACTGAATCCGGCCAACTATAACCTGAAGGTCACTGCAAACGGTTTCCAGACGTTTATCCAGAACGGCATCGCTGTCAACGTTTCCTCAACCACCAGAATCGATATCAAGCTAACCGTGGGCGCCGAATCGCAAACCATTATTGTGGAAGCCAACGCGGTTGCGGTGCAGTCCGGCTCAAACGTAATCAGCAGCCTGATCAGTTCCCAGCAGATCAGCGAAATCGCCACAGAGAATCGCAACTTCGCGGCACTGGCGGCGCTCGGGCTGGGCGTGAGCTCAGCACTGCCCGATAACAATCCTCCGGCTTCGTCTTCCAACTACGCGATCAGCGTGAATGGATTGCGCACGAGCCACAACATCTGGTTGATCGATGGAGGTGAAGCCGATGACCGCGGCGCTGGGGGTCAGATGGACATCATGCCTTCTCAGGATGCCATCGCTGAATTCACCGTCCTCTCTTCGAACTATCCTCCCGATTACGGCATCTCTTCGGGCGCCACGATGAGTCTTTCACTCAAGAGCGGCACGAAGCAGTTCCACGGCGAATTATTTGAATTCAATCGCAACACAGCCTACGACGCAAACAATTACTTCAACAAGTTGTCTACTCCCGTTACACCTCGCGCTCTTGTGAACTACAACATCTTCGGAGGCAACCTCGGTGGGCCGCTGTTGATTCCTCGCGTTTACAACACCAGACGTGCGAAGACATTCTTCTTCTGGAACGAAGAGTGGCGCAAGGTTCTGAACAGCGCCGGCACCAATACTCAGAACACCATCGACCCACTCGACATCCCCCGTGCCGGACAGAATCTCACCTATGTGGCTCCCGGATTCGCGCCGGAAGCCTACATTGTGGTGCCGAACATCTCCACCTCAAGCTCCTACTACCGTGCGAAGTTGCAGCCGCTGGGACTCACTCCCGGTCATTGCTGGAATGGACCGACGCTTTTTGATTCCCATGGAAATGTCAGTGGATGTCAAGATCCACAGGTCATTCCAGCGTCACTCTTCGACAACAATGGAGTTCTGTATCTGAATTCGCCGGTATTTCCGCGCCCGAATGTTACCGGGCAGGACAAGAACATCACAAGCGCTTCAAATCCGATGGATGTGCGCGATGACGTCATCCGCATCGACCACACCTTCAACGACAAGTGGGCAATCCTCGGGCACTACATGCACGATTCTCTCACTCAGGGTAATGCGACACCCTTCGGCAGTTGGGGATTCGCAAGTTATAACACCCTCACGAGTACCTTATCGAACCCTTCTTACTCTGCGGCCGTTAAGCTAAGCGGCACAGTGAGTCCGAACCTGCTTATCGAAGCCAGTTTCAATTTCGACGGCAACATCTTCGATGGAATTAACAGCGCGAATAGTCAATTGCCGTCCGGCTGGAATGTTGCTCCGATATCTTCCGCGTTCAAGATCACGCGCAACTCCCTCCCGGGCATGGGCTACATGGAACCTTATGGCGTGGTCGAAGATACCGGCTCCGCGCCATGGCATAACGCAGCGCAGGATTATGAGCCCAAGGTGGACATTTCGTATACCATGCGCAAGCACGTGGCAAAGTTCGGTTTCAGCTACAACCGTTACATCAAAAATCAGCAACTCTTCGGGGATCAGCAGGGCATCTACACCCCGAGCAGCGCCACAAACGATAGTCTGATGGACCTCCTGCTTGGACTCACAAGCAGCTATTCGCAGTTTCAGGCCACTCCAACCCGCCACTATGTCAACCAGACTACGTCGGCCTATGCCATGGACAACTGGCACGTGACGCCTCGTGTCAGCTTCCAGCTAGGCCTGCGTTTTGATGCTCTGCCGCACGCATGGGAGCGAAGCAACGCGATTGCGAACTTCGACGCCGCGGCATACGATCCTGTAGCCATTCCTCTCTGGACAACAGCCGGCACCATCGATCCTGCAAGTGCCAGCATCTCCGTCGTTGACACCGTTCCCTACTACCTCAATGGGATCGGCCTCGCTGGAGTGAATGGCGTCCGTCGCGGTCTGGTTGACACCAACTCCAACACATTTCAGCCGCGTGTCGGATTCTCACTCAATCTCTATGGCAGCGGAAAGACCGTTCTGCGTGGTGGTTTCGGAAGCTTCTACGAGCGCACGCAGGGCAACGACATCTACGCCGCAGCGACCAATCCGCCTTTCGCATACAACCTGAGCGTCAGCAACACCTACTTAAGCTCACCGGGAACTAACTGGCAAACCGGCGAGAGTGCCGCATCTGAAGGTTTCCCCATCTTTGCAGCGGGCCTGATCACTCTAGCTCCGCACAATTACGCGCCGCCCGCCGTAGCCATGTACAGCCTCGGTCTGCAGCGCGAACTCGGGCCCTCCATCGTCTGGGTTATTCAATATGTCGGCAATTCGGCTTGGCACCAGTGGGATGACCGGCAAATTAACAATCTCCCAAACACTATCGGGAACGTCAGCATTCCCGAGCCCGACGCTACGCAAGCTTCAGTCCCAGTCACCTGCCTGGCCGGCGATCCGGGAAATCATTCGCCATTTGGCGATGACACACTTTGCCAGCCTGGCTTTCAATCCTTCGCCGGGGGAATGAACCAATTCCGCACCTTCCAGGGCTACGCAGATATCCAGCAGCAAGAGATGGCCACCAACGCGACCTACAATGGCTTCCAAACCGGACTGCGTTTCCAGGAGAAGAGGGGCCTTAGCGGCGAAGTCGACTACACGTGGTCTCACGAGATCGACATTCAATCGGACGACAATAACTGTTGCGTGAGCAACCCCTGGTACCTGAAGTACGACAAGGGCTCGGGTGCGCTCGACCGTCGTCACATTTTGAGCGCCAACTACGTCTACATACTGCCGCTCTTTGCGAAGAAGACAGGCTTAATTCACTCGATTGCCGGCGGATGGGTCATCGCTGGGACCACCGTTGCCGAGAGTGGATTGGTGCAGACCGTCACCGGCGCAGGGGGAATTACAGCGAGCGGCAACACTTACGACCCGGTCGGTCTGGGCGGAGGATATATTGTCCGTCCGAATGTCAGGGGAAGGATGACCTATCCGAAGAGACGGGGACAATGGTTTGACAGTTCCAGGTTCTCCAACGTTATTCCGGTTTGGCAGGGGGGACCTAACATGGGTTTTGGCAATGCAGCCAAGGACGCGGTCGTTGGGCCTGGTCGTCTTCATTTCACAAGTTCGATATACAAGTCCTTCGCGTTGACGGAGCGGGCGCGCTTCGAATTGCGCTTTGAATCGTTCAACACCTTCAACCACTCTGAGGCAAACAGCATCAACACCAACTACAGCCCCCAGAACGGCGCCTTCAGCAGCATTCTGAGTCACGGCAACACCTTCGGTCAGGTCATAAGCACCTATGATCCGCGCGTACTCGAGCTCGGTGCCAAGCTCAGTTTCTAGCTCATTGTCCTTTGTGCCTTGTTATCGCGATCCAACTTAAGTGAGACAAGAGTTAATGAGCTGCCCACATCCGACCAGTTACGCTCGAGGTCCCACTCGGTTACAGCTTACGAGCCGCCGGCGAGTTTCCCGTCGAAGTGGACCTCCACCGCAACCCGTAGACTATCTATGGTCACCAGCAAGCGAGGCGAAGCACATGAGGTGGTCCAGACTTTGTGTCGATGATCTGTGTCTCGATCACAGCCTCAAAGTTCCTTTTGCCACGGCAGGACGATTCTCTTGCGAGAGTGGATGACAGACCACCAGAAGAGACCAATTCGCTTGCAGCGAGAGTGCCATCGTTCCCAAGTCCAGCTTCAATCAGAACAGGGACGCCCGTCGTCGGGTCATCGAATCGCGCGATCACGGCGTAGTCGCTTTTCCAGGCGTTGAAGGGTATGGAAAGGTCCGTACTCCACCGAGTAGCCGAATTTCGCGAATCAATAATGGAGGCAACTGGCTCTTTTTGCGCTCCTGAATGTGGCGGATTTGCCACTTCGATTCGGTATGGCAGATTTTCGCTTAGGCGAATTGTCCATTTGTTATCGATTGCTCCGATGAGTACGACCGGTTGTCTTCGAAGATCCGCCAACGACGTCTGTTCAGCTCCGACGACTCGGAAAGGTATTTCTTTCTTTCCCAGCAATGCTCCCATCGAGGCGAGAACAGCGGCGTCGTCGAGGGCGATGATCTGCTTGCGAAGCACCATGTCGACGAACTTCTTACTCTCAGGAGATGCTGGAGAAGGATCCTGAAGTTCGTGAGTATCGATACACAAGAGGACCGGACTGCCCACGTGGAACGAACTCCATATTTCGGGAATATTGCTCTGGGGACGATTCCTCAATAGCCCGGCAGCGACGGCAATAGCGACGACGGAAGTAACCGCGGCTGACCAATAAAGCAAACGTCTCTTTGAGATCTTTTCCGGGCTTGCCACTTCGGTGGTCAGAGGGGGAGTTATCGGAATCTCAGTCTTTGAGGGGATCTCTACCGGTTCTGGAATCTTGGTGACGGGTTCGGAAACGGTGGTTTCCGCCGGTCTCGTGCTGCGCCGAACCGCCTGGATTCGAAATTCCGGGACATAGGAGCCGCGGGGAAGTTCAATCTGAACCGCATGAGCGCCGGCAGACTCACCATAATGCTGACCGAGGCGTTTACGGACCTCATTCGCGGTGACACGCACAATTGAATCGTCACCCGTGTCGTAGTCATTGGTCCGCTCGAAGACGTTGATACCGATCGTACGTTCTTTCAGTTCGCCGGCGTTGCCTGCGAGCGTCTGCAGGACTACATGACTCAGGAACCGCTTGCAGCGGTTGCTCTGGGTGAAAATCGGAGTCTTCAAGATGCCGTCCAGTTCCGCACGGACAGCCGCCTGAAGATCAGCGCTTAAAGGGGCGCGCTCTACTCCGCTTCCTTCCATATTGGTCGTACCGGACGCCATTGTACCTCTTTATTCGGTCGCAGGGATGACTCGTGGAGTGCGACAAATCCAGGGCGGAGCATTCTTCGCGGCCCCTTAACGTTCACTTTTAACTCGACTGAAAGTAAACGCATTAACAGCCAAAGTCCTCTTAACCTCCGGCCTTAACTGTTGCGAACCTTGCTAGTGGTGCATTCAGCGAGTAGGGTCAACGCCGTTTTCAAAGAGAACACATTCCTCAATAGAAACCAAGTGAATTCGACCCACGCTTGATCGCGTTTTGTTCTTGGACGATCTTGCGCAACCGATGGAAGACAAGCTTTCAGGAGGCTGTAATGAGAATGAGGCATCTATTCCCAGTGCTGTTAGCTCTGCTTGCTGTATCCGGCAGCATGTTCGGACAGGCGGGGGCAACTGGCACGATTCTTGGGACGGTGACCGACAGTGGGGGAGCGCTCGTTCCCAACGCCAAGATCACTGTAACCAACACGGCGACGAAAGTTGCCTCCCAAACCATGTCTAACAACGCGGGCGATTACAACGTTCCTGCGCTGAACCCGGGGACTTACACAGTTATCGCTGAGGCCACCGGCTTCCAGAAGGCAGCGGTCTCTTCCTTCACATTGACGGTAAATCAGCATGCTCGTGTTGATTTCGCGTTGAAGCCGGGTGCAGTAACTGAGACGGTAACGACGACGGCGCAGGCCGTATCACTCGACACGGATACAGCGGAGTTGTCCAACCTGGTCAGTCAGCAGCAGGTGGAGGGCCTTCCACTGAACGGCCGCAACTTCATGCAGCTTCTGCTCGTAGGAGCCGGCGCGGTGACCGTCGGTGGCGAACAGGGCACGATGCGGCAGGGAGAAGGAAATGCCATAAGCGTCAATGGAGGCAGACCGGAGGGCAACAACTACACACTCGATGGCTTGGTGAACACGGACGCTGCCCTGGTTACCCCGGCGGTGATTCTGTCGCAGGATGCGATCCAGGAGTTCAAGGTTTCGAGTGGGACCTATTCTGCGGATCAAGGTTTCAGCGCAACGCAGATCAACATCGTAAGCAAAGGTGGAACCAACAGTCTGCACGGAGCGGTGTTCTGGTTCGATCGCAATGACGCCTTTGATGCAAAGCCATTCCCAACCGCGAACGATTACATCGCTGGGAGGGCAACTGCGAACCCGGTCTTGCGTCAGAACCAGTTCGGTTTCGTAGCCGGCGGTCCGATCTTTATTCCGAAGGTGTACGACGGCCGCAACAAGAGCTTCTTCATGGCCAACTACGAAGGCTGGCGGATCACCAACGGCGCGCGTCAGGTCACCCAAATGCCGAATCCAGCGATCTTGACTGGCGACTTTTCTGCAGAGACGTACACGGCTCCTTCCGGTTCTGGTCTGCCCGGCGGTCTGCTCCCGGCGTACGGAACGGCCGATTGCAACAAGCTACTCTCTCTGGCAGGTAACTGCATGCCTGTTGATCCGACCACAGGCCAGCCATTCCCGGGCAACAAGGTTCCCACGGCAGCTCAGACGGGCAACGTCGGTCAGGTTGCAATCAAGAACGGCTTCTGGCAAACACCCACGATTCCCAACCAGCCGGAAGGCACAGTCAACTACATCAAGAGTCTCGGATTCCCGCTGCACCAGAATCAGCAGACATACCGTGGCGATCAGAACCTGGGCAAGTTAGGCTCGGTCTTCTTCCGCTACACGGACGCCAACTACACCAACCAGGGCTTCTATAACTCCCAGGATCTTGTGCACGGATATGAGATCTACCTTCAGAAACAGACCAGCTGGGCTGTATCGCACACTGTTAATCTCGGCGGAAAGAGCGTGAACAACTTCCGCTTTGGTCATCTCACCGCGACTGCGCCGCAAGGGGGACCGCAGATCACTGCGGATGCCGCGTCGGCATTAGCTCTGACCGGAACCTTTCAGAAATTTACCGCTCTTCAGCAGACATGGCCCAGCGTGGTATTCAATTCCGGTGGATTCGGCAGCGCCGGCGGTTCGGTGAACTCCTACACCGGTTCCGATGGTCCGACCTGGGAATATGCCGATTCATTCACGACAGTCCACGGAAAACATACGCTTGGGTTCGGCGTCGACTATCGCCGCTGGCGCCTGATCCGCAACCTGGATGACGACTTCTATGGCGACTGGCAGTTCAATGGAGCGACGATTCAGACCAATAGCGCCGGCTGCACTACGGCCAGTGGTTTGTGCGGAACCGGCAACGCGGTAGCGGACATGCTTCTCGGTTATTATGGCAACGCGGGCGGATTCGTCCCGGGCCCACTGAGCCCGTCGAATACCGCCGGCAACCCGCAAGACCACGTTTTCAGCTACTTCGCGCCTTACGCCATGGACGACTGGAAGGTCACCCAGAAGTTGACGGTGAGCGCCGGTCTGCGTTGGGATTTCCGTCCTGCCGCATACGAAGCATCAAACCATTTCTTCTGGCTCGATGACAAAAACCCGGAGGGTGGGCTTTGTTACGCTGATCCTCAGCTCACCAAGAACGGAGTAGCACCAGGTGTAGGTCTCGACGGTGGTCCGATTCTGCGCTACTGCGGTTCGGTTCCGCACCCAGGCTCGAAAACTCCGTTCGCACCGCGCCTTGGCATGAACTACCGGTTAACCCCGAAAACCGTCATCCGCGGCGGCTACGGAATCTTCTTTGATTCTGCCGAAGGGCGTGAGATCGACAACTCTGGCGATATCTATCCCTATGCAATTCGCAACGCTCTCAATCCTACGACCAACCCAACGGCGCCAAAGCTGACCAACAATATGTTCCCAGCCTTTTCGACACTCGGATCGTTTCCGGTCTCGACGCTCACCTTCCTAGCCGTAATCGAATCAGACAACCCGCTGAACCCTTACGTCCAGTCCTGGACAGCCGGAGTTCAGCGCGAATTGGCGCATAACACTACTCTCGATGTGAACTACATCGGCACTCACGCCATCCACCTCCTTGACCGCCGCCAGATCGCTCAACCGAACGCCATCCCAGCTGAAAGTCTTGCCTTCTGCCAGACTCAGGTCAATGGAAAATACGTCAACCTTGGCGTGGCTCCATGTAGCAACGCCAGCCGGAGACCCTACCCCAACTTCTCCAACATTTTCATCAACAGCGACTGGCACGGCTACTCGCATTATAACGGCTTGAACGTGAAGTTCGAGCACCGCGCCCGTGAGCTGGCATTAACCGCCGTCTACACTTGGGCGCAAAGCAAAGACGACAAGTCGGCCGCTGCCGGAGTAGGCGCAACCGGTGCGGGTTTCCAGGGTTTCATGGACAATCATCATCCAGAACTGGATTACGGCCTCTCTGATTTCGACGTAGATCAGAGATTCGTATCCAGCTATATTTATCAACTTCCGTTTGGCCGTGGTCAGAAGCTTGCTGCGGGTGTGAACCGCGCTGCCGATCTTATCATCGGCGGTTGGGAAACCACCGGTATCGCTACCTTCCAGGCAGGCTTCCCGTATAGCATCACCGCCACGGATCTCGGTGGAGTTCAGGGATCATTCTTCCAGCGCGCCGACAAAATCTCCGGTTGCAACATTCATAACAACCTGACCAAAACCCTGCAACGCATCAACTTCGATTGTTTTGCGCAGCCGGCACTTGGCGTTTACGGCAACACACCCCGCAACTGGCTCCGCCAACCGGGAATCAACAACTGGGACATGGGTATTGGGAAGAACTTCCGCATCGGCGAGAGGCTTCAGTTCAAGTTCAACGGCGACTTCTTCAATGCCTTCAACCATCACCAATATGCAATCGGCACAGGAGCCCTGATTGGCAGTGGCAATGGAGGAGGAACTGCCATCAACAACTCTATTACTTCCACCACGGCTGGGCAGATTACTGCTGCGTCTGCTTCACGAATTATTCAATTAAGTGGAAAGTTAGTCTTCTAAGGCGCAGCGGTGTCAGCGGTCGCCGCCACTTACGTCTGTGGCGGCGGCTTCGCTCACCAGGAGCTCCATCCTTGATTGCTGCAAAGCAGACGGCTCTTGGTTGCAGTTAACCGCACGTATACACGCATGAGATTGATTTGCATTTTATCCGGTTGATATCCGAAGGAAGGAAAGTAGTGAGCCCATTCTCTAACTGCTCAGCACGTAGGGTGAACCGTCGTGAGTTCGTCGCCAAAAGTACAGCAGCGTTGACCTGTGCTTTCGCGATTTCGCAGACGCGCGGGTTTGCAGATGTTGTAAGAACCGAAAGCGTAGAGGTCGAAACAACGTACGGACGCATTCGTGGACTGAAGACGAACGGACTCTCAACATTTAAAGGTATCCCGTATGGAGGCTCTGCGTCCGGCGTGAACCGGTTCAAAGCTGCGGCACTACTGCAGCACTGGAAAGGTGTTCGAGACACGCTGAAATCAGGACCGCCATCGCTTCAACCGTCGATGCGGCCCTCGTTCGGCACCAGTGAGGGCATGCCGGCTGAGGACTGCCTGTTTCTGAACGTATGGACGCCGGCGGCTGATGGCCGCAAGCGTCCGGTGATGTTCTACAGCCATGGAGGCGGTTTCACCGTCGGCTCCGGTGGAGCACCGTATCAGGATGCCAGCAACCTGGCGCGCACATGGGATGTTGTGGTTGTAGCAACAAATCATCGCCTGGGCTTAATGGGCTTTCTCTACCTCGGTGAATTGGGCGGAGAAGAGTACGCTACTTCAGGCAATCAGGGTCTTCTTGACATCTGCGATGGACTGAAATGGGTCCATGACAACATCGCTAATTTCGGGGGTGATCCGGACAACGTGATGATCTTCGGTGAGAGCGGGGGGGGAGCCAAGACTTCATGTCTCTACGCCATGCCTTCGGCCGAACCGTACTTCAACAAAGCCTCGATCGAGAGTGGCCCTGGCATTCGAATGTCGCCCCGTGAGATGGCGGCTGAGACCACGATGATGGTTCTGAAGCAACTGGGTCTCCAGAAGAACGAGTGGCGCAAACTGCTTGAGATCCCATCGGAGAAGTTGCTGGCCGTCCAGGTTGATCTTGGCAAACAGCCGAACAACGGACCGTTGACGATGTCGGGAGGCCGCCGGGGAATAGGCGGTGGAGGAAGACCAGGCGGATTCGGGCCAGTCGTGGACGGCACCATACTCCCGCACCACCCGTTCGATCCCGAAGCCCCGGCGATCTCGAAGGACAAGCCCCTCATTGTGGGCTACAACCGCGACGAGACGATCTTCTTTTTCATGGAATCTCACAACACCGATGTTTTCAACCTGACGGAATCAAGCCTCAAAGACCGCCTGCAAAAGGAATTCGGTTCCAACGCAGAAGAGGCCTTTAGTACCTATCGCAAGAGCCGGCCGGATGCGTCACCAAGCGATCTCTACATCGCAATCTCAACAGCCCGCATGATCGGTTTCGGCTCAATCACGATCGCGGAACGAAAGTTCGCACAGCACGGCGCACCCGTCTACACCTATGTCTTTACCTATGAGTCGCAACACATTGTTCCCGGAACACAGCACAAAGTCGGTGCCGCGCACGCGTTGGAGATCGCATACAAGTTCGACCTCATCCGACCCAGCGGGAAGACCTCAGACGGTGACTCGCAACAGACGGCAACACGCACCATGATGGACACCGGCCCCGACAGTTTGAGAACCGCAGAGAACATGAGCCAGATGTGGAGTACCTTTGCGAGAACAGGCAAGCCTGGGGCCAAGGGACAGCCAGACTGGCCAGCTTACGACACGAATCGACGTGCGACGATGCTCATCAACGCTGAATGCAAGGTTGTCGACGATCCGTTCGCTATCGAAAGGGAGTTCTGGGACCGGCTCGAACCCTGAAGCACAAGACGGCTTTCTCGGAGCAAGCCGGAATTCCCACACTCAGTTGTCAACAATTAACGAAAGGAACACAATGAATCACCGGTCATTATTGTTCGCTGGAATCTTATGTCTCTCGACTTCTCTTGCTTTCGGTCAGACCTCCATCTGGGTCCCTGACAAGGCTCATAGCGAGGTCGACTTCTCTATACTTCACCTGGGTCTTTCCCGTGTTCACGGCCATTTTGGCAACATCGGCGGCACCATCGTCCTGAATGAAAGCGATATCACAAAGTCGACAGTCAACGTCACGATTGACGTCAACACCGTAGATACCGGCGTTGCGGGGCGCGACACAGACCTCAAGGGCGCGAACTTCTTCGACGTTGCCCAATTTCCGACGGCCAACTTCGTGAGCACAAGCGTCGCAAAGAACGGAAGCTCGCTGGCTGTGTCAGGAAATCTGACTCTACACGGAGTAACGAAGCCGGTAGTTCTACAGGTTGAGGGTCCGAGAGGCCCAGTTCAGGGCATGGACAAGAAGCCTCATACGGGCTTCTCGGCGACTGCAACAATAAGCCGAACCGCTTTTGGCATCGCGCCCAAGTTTCCGACCGCCGTTGTCGGCGATGAGGTGAAGCTGACGATCGATCTCGATGTTGCCAAGTAATAGCGACTGGTGCAGAGTGACGCGAGCCAATTGCTCCCATGTTCGAGACTGCAATACCTCAAGATTCTCCGGTGTCTGATTGGGCGGGAGAAGCTTACGATGCTGAAGATCACTAAAAGTCGCTTCTATCTGGTACCAGTTCTCATGCGGACGTTGGATATCCTGGAGGTCCTGTCGAATAGTGATCAGCCGCTGAGGATGAATGAAATCTCGCAAAGAACCAGGATTTCAAAGACGACGACCTACAGAATTCTCAGGACACTGGTGTACAGGGGTTATGTTGCACAGGACCTCGAAGGACGGTTCAGTATGCTCAAGGCACTGGAAGGGCGGGGCCTTCCAAAATCGCGTGCAGCCATCGCCGACTCTGAGTCGGTAGGAGAAACGGGCCTGACGGGGGACCAGGTGATTGAGGTACTGCTTAGCGTCCTGCAAACATTGAGACCAAGACGCGATGAACAACAAGTGGATAATACAAAGGCGCTTTTATAACCCGACAAATCGACGAGAACTTTGAGACTATTTACGCGGAGCACCTGAAGGAATATGACTTATCGAATCAGTTCGAATTTGCGCCGTTACATCACTGTTGTATTGGCCGTGTTTGGTCTCTCGATTTGCACCGCTTTGGCTTCGTACGCTCAAAGCGGACCGCTTAACACGGCCCTGGTTGCCGCACATTGGCCCGCACTCTGGATCGCGAGCCCATCGGTCGAGGGAACCGAGCCGGGCGTCTTCTACTTCCGGAAAGAGATCACGCTCGCTTCGGTCCCTCAGCACTTCTGGGTTCATGTCACTGCAGACAATCGATTCATTCTGCATGTCAACGGCAAGTATGCAGCCGAAGGGCCGGCACGTGGAGATCTCTTCCACTGGCGCTTCGAGACCGTGGACCTTGCGCCGTTGCTTACACCTGGCCGCAATGTGCTCGCCGCTACTGTGTGGAATTTCGGCGAGTCAGCTCCCGTAGCTCAGATGAGCTATCGCACTGGATTTCTCATGCAGGGAGATACCTCTGCAGAGGCACTCGTAAACACCGGCAAGAGTTGGAAGGTGCGGCAGGAAACGGGCCGTAGCGCACTCGGGCATGAAGGCGCACGCGGCTACTATGCGGCCGGACCTGCTGAAAAGATTGATGGACACCAAATCGACTGGTCCTGGGACCAGCTCGATACCGATCCTTCCGGCTGGAAAGCGCCTCGCCCACTGGGGCCTGCCGCCACGCGCGAGGCTCAAGACGCGCCAAATCGTTGGGAACTCGTCCAGGATATTCTCCCTCCCATGGAACATCGACTCACCGGTGCAGGAGTGCCAGTCCGGGTGCAAGGGATGACATCGAGTCCAACATTCCCTGCGGAGCCACTCGAGATCCCAGCCAATTCTCACGTCACGCTTCTGCTCGATCATCGAACGCTTCAAACCGCTTACCCCGAGTTGACAATGAGTGGGGGACGCGATGCAGAAGTTCACCTCACGTATTCTGAAGCTCTTTACGATGCGCAGGGGAAGAAGGGCAATCGCAACGAAGTCAAGGGTCGTCATATCGAAGGAATCAGAGACTTGTTCATATCCGGCGGGGGCGATGCACATGTGTTTGAGCCGCTGTGGTGGCGTACCTGGCGATATCTGCAAATTGAAGTCACCACAAAATCAGAACCCCTGAAGCTCAATTCGCTGCGTGCATGGTTTTCTGCCTACCCATTCGAGGAAGAGGCGAAGATTAGCGGTGATATCCGCAATCTGGACCGCATATGGCAGACTGGCTGGCGGACCGCCCGCCTCGATGCACACGAAACTTATATGGACGCTCCTTACTGGGAGCAGCTTCAGTATGTAGGCGACACGCGCATTCAGGCACTCATCTCTTACGTGGTCTCCGGCGACCCTCGTCTTGCGAGACAGGCAATCATGAATATCGATGACTCGCGCACGCCAGAGGGTCTTACTCAAAGCCGCTATCCCTCGGGCCTGCCCCAGTTCATACCTCCTTTTTCTCTGCTCTGGATTAACATGCTGCACGACTATTGGATGTACATCGACGATCTGCCCCTCGTTAAGAAGACTCTCCCGCATACACGCACAGTCATCGATTGGTACGCCGCACAGCTTCGTTCCGACGGCATTTTGGGGCAGGTGAAGTGGTGGGAGTTCGCTGATTGGACAGCAAGCTATCGATACGGCGTGCCGCCACAAGAGGCAGATGGCGGTTCAACGTTCTTGACCCTTCAATTCATTGAAGCGCTCCAGGCGGCCGAAGAACTGGAATCGGCGTATGGCAGCAAGGAACGAGCAACGGAATATCAGGCGATGATTAGCCGCGCGACCGAAGCGCTCAATCGCGAAAGCTGGGATGCCCAACATGGCCTCTATGCCGACACGCCTGCCAGGAAATCATGGAGCAAGCAGGCCAATGTGCTGGCGGTCTTGCTCGACGTGTCTCCCAAGGATCGACAGAAGGCAATCCTCAGAAGAGTAATGGCCGCAAAGGATCATGAAAGCACCGAAGTCGAAGGCACGACAGTCCCGCCAATGTCCGAGTTGAGCTACTACTTCCGCTTCTATCTCAATCGTGCGCTGGTGCACGCTGGTCTCGGAGACAGCTATCTGGCACAACTCGCTCCGTGGTACAAGATGCTCGATCTAGGTCTGAGTACCTGGGCGGAGACACCTGAACCGGCCCGTTCTGATTGTCATGCCTGGAGCGCTAGCCCAAACTACGATTTGCTCAGCATTGTTGCGGGCATCCAGCCTGGCGCGCCGGGTTTCAACAAGATCAAAATTGAGCCAAATCTACGCGGCTTGCATCAGTTGACCGCGTCGATGCCACACCCGAAAGGCACGATCGAAACCTCGTATCAATTCAACGGCACCCAATGGATTGCCACTGTGACGCTGCCATCCGGTGTGGAGGGCGAATTTGAGTGGAAAGGCAAGACGTTGGCGCTTCACCAGGGAAGACAAATACTCAATCTCCCTTAGCGATCAACACTGTGATCAGACCGTCCACTTGCTATTTGTGCCACGTCTCCATGCAAGACGGGTGATCGCCTCACGATCTTTAGCCATCTGGTGAACCGCCGCACCCTTCTCAGCCAGCGCCCCGGTCGGACAAGCCTGAATGCATTTGCCGCAACCTGTGCAGCTATCAGCAGTGCCCCATTCCTCTGCCAGGTCGCTCACGAGCCGCGAGCGGATGCCCCGCGCTGAAACTTCCCACACGTTGGCGCCTTCCAACTCCGCGCAGACACGAACACAACGCGTGCAGAGAATGCATCGATTGTGGTCAAGCACAAACCGCGGGTGCGTCATATCCACTGGGAGCGCCGGATTGTTGTACGCATACCTTACATGGGTGATGCCCAGCGCCTGGGCCAATGCCTGCTGTTCGCAATGCCCATTCGAAACACACGACGAACAAATGTGATTTCTCTCCACCAGCAGCAGTTCGACCGCCATCTTGCGATACAGAGTGAGCTTCGCCGAAACTGTCCGAATCGACATGCCTTCCTGCACAGGGGTCGTGCAAGCTGTAAGCAGCCGGTCGGTGCCCGCCAACTCAACCACGCACACCCTGCAGGCTCCTACATCGGTCAGTCCGTCAAGATGGCAAAGAGTTGGAATCAGCTTGCCATGTGCACGCGCTGCCTCAAGTACCGTCTGCCCTTCCAGGGCGGTCACCAGTTCACCATCAAGCCTCATTGAAATTGTCTTCTTCGGCAACTCAGGACTCCTTCCGTTCAACGGCTTAATCCTCGTCGGGTGTACTGCGAAGATCGCAGTGCAGACAGCGGCGGCACTCTTCCGCTGCTTCTTTTCCTGTAAGGCCAACCACAACTTCTTCCTGCGAGCGGCTGCGGGTTTGCGGCGAAATGGAATGGCCACTGTGCCGCCGGCTCAGGCTGGGCTCACCAGCAACCTCACGGATGAGGTGATAGACCGGAAAGATCTCGTTCCATCGCGATGTCCCCATCAGCCGTTCGTCGATCTTTTGCGCGGTATGCTTCCCACCTGCCATTGCGTTCGATACGTTTGAAGCCCCGGTGATCACGTCTCCGCCGGCAAAAAAGTCCTTCCTGCTCGTTTCGTGCGTAAAGCGATCCACGATGATCGTCCCGTCTTCGCTGAGCGCCAGTCCGGATGCACGGCAGAAATCCTGGTCAAAGGTTTCGCCGACTGCCAGGATCACCGCATCACAGGCAAATCGCTGCACCTCATCCGTAGGAATCGGCCGCCGCCGTCCTGACTTGTCATATTCGCCAAGCCGCGTCTTCACAACTTCAATCGCCTTCACATTCCCGCTCGGATCACCTAAAATCCGATGCGGCGCAGCAAGAAACACAAACCGTACGCCCTCTTCCTCAGCCGCCTGTATCTCCTCGTCGATTGCCGGCATGTCCTTCCGTTCGCGTCGATACAAGATCGTTGCAGCCGACCCCATCCGCAATACGGTCCGCGCCGAATCAATCGCAGCATTCCCGCCTCCGATAATGCACACGCGCGTGCCCAACGTCGGCATCTCGTGTTTGGCGACCGACTCCAGGAACGGCAGCGCCGGGTGCACCCCCTTCAGTTCAGTACCCGGCAGATACAGCCACGACTCCTTCCAAGTACCGACAGAGAGAAACACCGCGTCGAAATCCTGCGCGAGTTCGTTGAGATGCAGGTCCACACCCACACGCGTGTTGAACACGAATCTCACCCCAAGAGCCTCGATGAGCTCAAGCTCCCGCTTCAATACACTCTTCGGCAGCCGATATTCGGGAATCGCAAATCGCAGCATGCCGCCTGCCTCGGCACGTTCCTCGAAGATCGTCACATCGTGCCCCAGCATGGCAAGATAGAACGCCGCAGTGAGTCCCGTTGGCCCCGCTCCCGCCACAGCGATCTTCTTGTGCGTCGGATCAAGCCTTCGCGTCAGGATCCGCTCCACCATCGGTTGGAACTTCTCCGAGCCATAAATCTCGTCCGCCAGAAAACGATGCACCTCTCGCATATTCACCACTTCGTCAAACGACTTGCGGCGGCAGCGGTTATCGCACGGATGTTGGCAGATTCGCCCTGTAGATGCTGGCAGTGGGTTATCGAAAATGACGGATTCGAATGCATCCTCGATCCGCCCTTCCTGGCAAAGCTCAAGGAACCGCGGAATATTCATCCGTAGTGGACAGCTGTTCTCGCACGGAGACAAGGCAAGCTCCTGGCAAACACCCGCCGGGCATCGATGCTCCAGAATGTGATCTTCGTATTCCTCCCGGAAATGGCGAATCGTAGTCAGCACCGGATTTGGCGCTGTCTGTCCCAGTCCGCATAGCGAGCACTCGCGAATCATGCGCGCAAGTTCGTCCAGCAGGCTCAGGTTTTCCTTGCTCCCGGTCCCTTCCGTGAACGAATTCAAAATCCGCAACGCCTTATTGAGTCCCACACGGCATGGCACGCATTTCCCGCACGATTCTGAATGCGTGAACTCGACGAAATAGCGAGCCACGTCCACCATGCAATTGTCTTCGTCCATCACCACCATGCCGCCTGAGCCCATGATGGATCCGATCTGCGCCAGGCTCTCGTAATCTACCGGCGTATCGAGCATCTCCAGCGGAATGCAACCTCCCGACGGCCCCCCGGTCTGGACAGCCTTCACCTTCCGCCCATTCGGGGCACCCTCGCCAATGTCATAGATGAAGCTCTTCAGCGGAGTGCCCAGTGGCATCTCCACCAGCCCCGTGTTCTGGACCTTCCCCACCAGCGAAAACACCTTGGTACCAGGGCTCTTCGCGCTCCCGGTTTCGGCGAACCACCCCGCCCCGCGCGTAACAATCGGCGGGATATTGCACCAGGTTTCTACGTTGTTGATGTTCGTCGGCTTGCCCCAAAGTCCCTTCTGCGCAGGGAACGGCGGCCTCGGGTGGGGACGTCCAGCAAATCCCTCCAGCGATCCAATCAGCGCCGTCTCTTCGCCGCAAACGAAAGCGCCCGCTCCCTGGACAAGTTCAATATTGAAATTGAATCCCCGATCGAGAATGTTGTTTCCCAGCAGCCCGTACTCCCGCGCCTGTTCGATTGCACGGCTCAACCGACGCACCGCCAGAGGATATTCGGCCCGAATATAGATGATGCCTTCGCTTGCCCCCATCACATAGGCGCCGATGATCATGCCTTCCAGCAGGGAATGAGGATCGCCCTCGATCTCATTGCGATTCATGTACGCCCCGGGGTCTCCTTCATCTGCATTGCAGATTACGTACTTGGTATCGGCTTTCGTCTTCGCAAGAAAGTCCCACTTATTGCCGGTCAGAAATCCCGCGCCGCCGCGTCCTCGTAACCTCGAGGCCTTGATCAGGTCAATCACTGTTTCGGGCTTGCTATCGATTAGCACTTTGTAAAGAGCTTGATACGCCCCAGCGCCGATCGCCTCCTCAATATCTTCTGGGTTGATCAGGCCGCAGTTGCGAAGAACAATCTTTTTCTGGCCCTTGAAAAACGGGACCTGATTCCAGAGCGGTACCTCTGGCATTCCGGTTCCGTAGCGAACATGCGCCGTGATGTGGTCCCATTCCTCGATCTTGCAGTAGAGAAGATCCGGAGGCATTACTCCGGTCGATAGGCTCTCTAGAATCCGCCCTGCATCATTCGCGCGTGCCCGTGGCAGCATCATGAGCGGTTGCCACGGGAGACGCACGCTCACCAGGGGCTCCTGAAAGCAAGCTCCAAAGCAGCCGACTCCGCTGAGAATCACATCAATGCCGCTCCGCTCGATCTGCTCGTTCAGCGCGTGGTACACCTCTTCCGCCCCATTGCCGCGGCCACATGTCCCCATACCCACCGTAATGCGCGGGATTGTCGGCACCAGCTTCGCAAGCCCAGCCTCTCGAACCGCGTTGAATGCACCAATATCAAGAATCCGCGGCATCATTCCCTCCCTTGCTCAAGGGCGCGGACTTCGCGCTGCAGTGAACGTTCATTGACATGACTCAGAATGTGGTGATTCACCTCCACAACCGGCGCCAGCGCACACTGCCCGAAGCAGGCCACCGTGCGGATAGTGAACTTGCGGTCGGCGGTCGTTACCGAAAGCTTGTCCGCGTCATTGCCCCCGCCAGACATCTGCCCTTGCATTCCCAGGTCCAGGCAAACCTTCTCCAGAAGATCGCGCGAACCTCTCGTGTGGCAGGCCGTCCCACGGCATACGCAGATCACGTTATCGCCCTGCGGATCCAGATTGAACAGCGCATAAAATGTTGCGGCACTGTACACGCGCGCCGGCGGTATGCCGGTTCCTCTAGCGATGTAACGCAAGGCCGGCAGCGAAAGAAACTTATGCGCGTTAGCCATCTGTACCTCTTCGAGGATTCCCAGCAGCGCTCCAGGCCGGCCGCGACGCTCCGCAATCACCTGGTCGATCAGGACCTTCTCCCGCGGTTCGAGAACATCGTTAGTTGCCGTTACCATCGGCTCTCCTCTCAGCAAAGATGGGTGCACCCATTGGCGTGTGAAGTGATTTGTTGCGGCAGGGATTGCCTGCGGAGCATACCGTCAGGCTTGAGCTGGAGGGCAGCATGGAACCCTCGCTTCTGGACCTGGCTCCGGGAAACGAATGAGGCAAAAAGGCGTTACTCCCGACAGTGCGCACCCAATCCAGCCGTACTCGCTCGCACCCCACGGAGTGCACCCCGGAAGAGGGTCCGTTGGACTTCTATACCGATGGAAAAAGGCGAGATGTGCTTCACGTCACGTGCGACTGTGACGGGACGTTCCATTCACCGGAATCACCTTCCGACAGTACGTCTCATTTCTGCTTGACGGGCTCGCTTTCGCGCTCTTCAGAAGCCTTCCCCGCACCTGTCGATTTTTCAGAACGATCCAGCGTCGGTTCGGCCTTAATGCACTTTCGCTTCCGCCGGTCCGCTCTCAGCCTCTGCTGCGGAGCCCTTTGGATTAGGTCCGAGCAGAGTCTGCAAACGGTACCCGGCTTTCTCTGCCTCAGCCAGTGACTCCTGAATGCGCTTGCTCACGTCCTGCACGTCAGCTTTGCTGGCTGAAGGCTGTCCGGCAAGGCGCAGCAAGGCGGGCATCTGCAGCCACCACAGCAGTTCCTCAAGGGGCTCCTGCACCAGGTAGCTGTACTCGCCCGCATCATGAAGCCCGCTCAACCAGCGAACATCCGGGTCAGACCAAAGCGCGCGCGGAACACCGGCCACGAATTGCGAGAGCACAGGTGCGGGCCTGACGGCTTCTTTCCCGTGTGCAGTCTGTCCTGTCGTAGCGAAGTCAGCTCGACTCCCCAATTCGTCTTCGACCGCCGTTGCATTCTCGGTTGCCATTGCAGGCTTCGGCTTGGCCGTTTCCATCTGCGCCAGCAAAACCACTTTGATCCGCGCAGCGGCACGCCACCCGGCTTCCCCTTCAAATCCGAGACTCGCGAATGCCTCCGCTAGCGGCTTGCGCAACCGAAGCTGATCGAACGCCTCCAGCGCCACCTGCTCCGGATTCTCAGCGTCAATCGAGTCGGCCAGAGTCTCCAATGCGCACCAGGCAATGATCGGGGCCCACATCGCCGTTGCCGTCATCTGCGGGCTCGGACTCGGCAACACCCGCCGTGCCGCAGAAGTCCAAGGCTCGACAAAGAGCGCTTCTACAACAGGGATGCGCATCGCCGCCGCAAGCCGTTCGCGGAACGCCGGCCCCAGTAGTCCTGGCATCGTCATCGCTCTCTGCGCTCCGCCACGCGATAGGAAGGCCGTTTGCGCTATCCGCATGAACGCCTCGCACCGGCTCCACGTCACGTTGAACAATTCGCTTCGCGCGCGGTTCATCTTGCGATCGATCGCCACGCTCACGGTCCCATTACCAGCCGTTGTCCGTGGATGCTCCGCCATATCCGTCAGCAGCCGGACCGTGTTCTGGTTCAAAAGCGCACGAAGAGCCTGGTGTGTCGGTTGCAATTCCAGATCGATCAGCGCATCTTCAAGGCTTGGTACTCCTCGTCCGTTCAATTGGTCGCAGAGCCGGTCCCACGGTTTCTCTGCAGACGCCCACTTCTCATGCCAATCCATCAGGACGTGACATTGGTATGCGTGCAAGTGGAACGTTAGCCCGTGTTCCGCAACATCGCGAGCCCTGCGAAGGTACTCCAGTCCGGTCAGTGAATCGCGATAGGCAAGAATCGCCCCCGAGTCGCCCCCGAATCCCAATCCATCGTGAATGCGCCTCTGCCGCAATTGCGCCGAGCCCTTGTCGGCATACGCTGCCGAATTGTGAATCGTCCCGTGCGCCTCGCCGTAACGATTGTTGTAAACCACCAGCGCGCGTTCATTCCCGGCCCGGTTCGAATACGCAAAGACGTTTTCGTCCACCGAGCCGGACCCCTCGAAAAAGTCGTAGAGCAAAAAGTTATGACTCTCCGCGAACACCCAGCGGCGCTTCAGCAGCGGAGCAATCTCTCGCTGGTGCCGTTCCACCAGCCACGGGTCCGCGGTCTCGTCGTAACGCGGCCGCTGGTACTCCATTCCGTACTTTTCCGTGAAGCCCTCAATTTGTCCGTGACCGAACATCGGCAGTCCCGGCAGCGTCGACATCACCGCTGCAACACCAAAGCACTTGTCGCCCTTGCCGAACTGGTCAATTGCCGTCCTTTCATCAGGATTGCTCATGAAGTTCACGTAGCGCTTCATGATGTCCGGATCGAACTCCAGCGTGTTCTTGATGACCGACCGGTACTCCGCATTCTTCTCGTCCCGCATCATGTTCATGAAAGCGCTGTTGTAGACGCGGTGCATCCCCAGCGTGCGGACAAAATACCCTTCCATGAGCCAGAACGCCTCGGCCAACAGCAGTGTCCCCGGAACCTCCTGCGCAACCCGGTCCACCACTTCCCGCCAGAACTCCAGCGGCATGAGCTTGTTGAATTCTGCCTGGCTCATGCTGTATTCCGCACGCGATGGAATCGCCCCGCTCGAACCCGGTCCCGGAAACCACAGCCGGTGGAAGTGCCGCTTCGCGAGCGTCATAGCAGCGTCAAATCGAATCACCGGAAACAGCCGCGCGACATAAAGGATGGTTTGAATCACCTGCTCGCGGACAGCCGCATTCAGATAGTCAAGTTGCGCCGTATCGTTCCACGGAAAGCTCGTCCCATCGTTCCCGTGATAGATGTAGCGCGTCTCGCCGGTCCACTTGTCCCGCCGGCGAAACACGACAGCGGCATCCGTCTGCTCAAAGTAGTGATCTTCAATTTTGATTTCCACGCGCGAGTCATGCGACAGATCTGGCCCGTTAAAGCTGTACGCCGGATATGGCGATTCCCACCGCGAAATAAACCACTCCGGATGCTCGATCACCCAAGGCGAGTCGATGCCCATATGGTTCGGCACCATGTCGCTCGCCAGCCGAATCCCCTTGTGATAACAACGGTCCCGCAGTGTGATGTACGCGGCCTCACCGCCGAGGTCCTCGGCAATCTTGTAGTCGAACAACGAATATGCCGATGCCACGGCATCCTGATTGCCGCAAAGCTGCTTGATCGTCTTCGACGCGCGGCTCCGCTCCCACACGCCGATCAGCCACAGCGAATCCAGACCGCGATTCGCCAGCGTCGCCAGTTCCTCATCCGGAATCTGGTCAAGCCGATGGATATGCCGCCTGTACTGCTTGCTCAACTGCGCCAGCCACACGTATGTGCTCTTCGCAATCAAGACCGTGTTTGGCATCCAGGCTGTATCGGGACTGAACTTCTCATACTCATGCGCCGGATCTCCGAACACGGGAACCTGCGACTCGCTCACAATCGACGGCCAC
>Ga0068855_100000617_pt1 | contig 43745 bp, 30 predicted proteins | sample KBSCornC52_FD_66592 | JGI IMG/M metagenome (GOLD analysis project Ga0068855, IMG submission 66592) | Corn rhizosphere microbial communities from Kellogg Biological Station, Michigan, USA - KBS Corn C5-2 | ecosystem: Host-associated > Plants > Roots > Rhizosphere > Soil ... | reverse complement strand
GAGTTCCAGCTCGCTGGCCTCAGCCGCCATGGAGACAGTGACATCCGCCCCGATGATCTGGGAGCAGATCTGGCTGACCACTTCCGGGACCACCGGGTTCACTTTGCCCGGCATGATCGACGAGCCGGGCTGCATCGCCGGCAGGCGAATTTCATAGAGTCCGCAGCGCGGCCCGGAGGACATCCAGCGCAGGTCGTTGCAGATCTTCGAGAGCTGGACCGCCGCCGTTTTCATCGTGCCACTCATGAGGGCAAACTCCCCGGAATCCTGCGTGGCCTCGACGAGATTGTCCGCCAAGGTGACCGGGATTCCGCTCACTTCGGCGAGACGCTGGGTGCAGAGGGCCGCATAGCCAAGCGGGCTGTTGAGCCCCGTGCCGATGGCCGTGGCGCCCATGTTGATCGCCAGGAACTCCTCGCCCGCCCGCGTGAGGTGGCGAATGCCTTCCCCGATCATCACTGCATAGGCGCTGAACTCCTGGCCGAGCGTCATGGGCACGGCGTCCTGGTTTTCCGTGCGGCCCATCTTCAAGACGTCGGCAAACTCGCTAGCCTTGGCATCCAGGGCGACGCGCAATTCGCGCAAGGCGGAAAGGGTGTCGCGCAGGGTGAGCACCACGCCGAGTTTGATCGCGGTGGGATAGGCATCGTTCGTCGACTGCGAGCAGTTGACGTGATCGTTGGGGTGCAGGTGCTGATAGTCACCCTTGTGATAGCCGAGGATTTCCAGCGCGCGGTTGGCGATGACCTCGTTCGCGTTCATGTTCGTGGAGGTGCCGGCGCCGCCCTGGAACATGTCGATGACGAATTGATCGTGAAGTTTTCCGGCGGCGATTTCATCGCACGCTTTGACGATGGCCGCGGACTTCATGGAATCGAGCACGCCCAATTCGCAATTGGCGAGAGCGGCCGCTTTCTTCACGTAGGCAAAAGCGCGGATGAAATGTTCGAAGTGATAGAGCCGGATGCCGGAAAGGGGAAAGTTCTCCACGCCGCGCAGCGTTTGCACCCCGTAGTAAGCGTGATTGGGCACTTCGCGTTCGCCGAGCGAATCGTGTTCGTTGCGGACCGAAGAAATCAGCGTCTCCACTTTTTCACCGGCGATGCGGCCCGCGGCGTGACGCAGACGCTCGCTGAGACGGGCCGCGATTCGACCGGCGATGCGGCAAAAGACCTCGGGCTTTTCCACCCGCACTCTTTCCCAGACGGCCCGCGGGATTTGCCACACCGTGGCGCCATGCCGCGTGACCGCGCTCGTGGCGTGTGGCGACTCGTCGAGGATCACGCCTTCACTGATCACCGCACCCGCGGAAAGGGTGACGAGATCGATCTGCCGCGCCTGCGTTCCGCGCATAATTTCGACCTGGCCCTCCTGCACGATGCCGAGCCAGAGGCGGGGGGTGCTTTCATGGAAGAGATAGTCACCCGCTTGATAGGTAACGGAACTGCCCAGTTGGATGACCGCATTCAAGTCCTCGGTGGAGATGCCGATGCGGCGGGCGGCGGTGGTGATGGTGTCAGCGTCGAACATCATAGAGAATGAAAGTTACCTGGGCATGAACGAACCGATGAGCAACCCGATGGAAACCGCGCCGATGGTCGAGACAAGGCCGGGTAACATGAAGGAATGGTTGAGCAGATATTTGCCAATGCGGGTGGTGTGGGTGCGATCGAATTGCATGGCGGCGATGAGCGTGCCGTAATTGGGAATGAAGAAGTAGCCATTTACCGCCGGAAACATGCCGATGAGAAAGGGCGCCGGAATGCCGAGAGAAAGGCCGAGCGGCATGAGCGCGCGAGTCGTCGCGGCCTGGCTGTAAAGTAACATGGAGGCGAGGAAGAGGCCGATGGCAAAGGTCCACGGCGCGGCTTTCGCCATGTTGCTCAGCCCGCCAATGATCGTCTCGCGGTTGGCATTGATGAAGGTATCTCCCAGCCAGGCGAGACCGAGAATGCCAATGATCGCCGTGACGCCGGACTGGCAGGTCTTGCATTTCGGGACTTCCTCCACCGGCGCCCGGGTCACGGTGAGAATCACGGCGGCGACCGCGAGCATGACGATCGCGATGGCCACGGGCATGGAGAGCACGGTTGGCTTTGGACTGAAGGCGTCGACCGTGCGCAGGGTCGGGAAGATACCCGCGAGCACCACGAGGGCGACTCCCGCGAAGAAAATGAAGGCGCTCGCTTGCGCGCCCTTTTTCAGCGGCGGCGCTGTCGCACCGGACGTTTTGCCCGGCGGTTGCAGTTCACCAGAGGCCAGCAGGCGCTGGTATTCCGGATCGTCCTTCAGTTCCTTGCCGACGTGCAATTGCACGAATGCGGAAATCAATACGGCGAGCAGCGTGGAGGGAACGCAGATGAGCAGGATCTGCACGAGTCCGACGTGGTGCGCGGCGAGCAGGCCGATCATGGCCGCGGTGGCGGCGGAGACCGGGCTGGCGGTGATGGCTTGCTGGGAAGCAATCGTGGCCACCGCCATCGGGCGCTCGGGCCGGATGCCATTCTCGTAGGCCACCTCATAAATCACCGGCAGCAGGGGATACACGATGTGGCCGGTTCCCGCCGCGAAGGTAAATCCATAGGTGACCAGGGGGGCGACGATCGTGACCTGTTTCGGATTGCTGCGGATGATCTTCTCGGCCACGCGGACGAGAAAGTCGACGCCGCCCGCGACCTCCATCGCCGAGGCGGCCATGATCACCGTGAGGACGATGAGCAGGACCTCGCCGGGAATGGAGGCGGGCGCGATCCCGAAGCCGAGGACCAGGACGAGCAACCCAACCGCACCCCACAGGCCGAGACCGACCCCGCCGGCGCGGGCGCCCATGGCCAGCGCTCCGAGGATGACCAGAAATTCGAGGATCAGCTTGATGTCCATAGGGAGTGCCGATCAACGGACGAGATCGTAACGCAGGACGAAATCGATGCGGTGGGCATCGCGCTCGGAGTGATCGAGGGTTTCGTTGCGGCCGTAGAGATATTCGAGACCCATGCGGAAGCTCGTGGTTGGGTTCCACATGAGGTTCGCGCTGGCGTAAATGGTGTTGTCGGTCGCGAATGCGCCGAGCGATTCCGGAGCGTCGACGTGCACGTAGCCCCCGGAAATCGTCGAGCGCCAATGCTCGCTCCACTGGTGGGTGTAACCGGCCATGGCGGCGAAGACGGGGATGGCCTTGAGCCGTCCGTGATCGAGCGCGGCGTCGAGGCCGTTGCCGCTCGTGTCGTTGATGTAGCGCGCGTCACCTTCGCCGTAGGTGACTTGCGCGGTCAGCTTGTCTTTCTCGAAGAAATTGAGCGCCCCCGAGAGACTTGCGCCCCAGCCGAAGACATTTTGGCGCGGGCCGTGGTCGGATTCAAACGAGAGCTCCCGGAAAAGACCCGAGCCCTGGAGGTGGCCGCGGATGCCTTCCCAGCGAAAGCCGAGGACGCCATCCGGGATGTGATTGACCACCGTGGAGCCAGACGTGAATGCGTCGTTGCTGGTGTCGATGTTGCCGTCCGGTTGCTCGACGCTGGCGAAGAGTTGGACCTTGGTCGCGCCATTGTAGATCGGCTGCGTGTAGCGGATCTGGGGTTGGCGGCGATTGAGGATGGCGTTGGGGCCCTGGTAGTCGACCACGTCGGGAAACGCGTCGGGGTCCATGAAGGCGGAGTAGGTCTGGCCGATGAGGAAATTCCACGCCTGGCCGTAGAAGTGCCGCACGCGGAGTTTCATCGTGTTCGAGGTCGAGTCGTCGAAGAAGTCGTACTCGGTGTAGATGCGCAGGGTGCTGTCAAAGGGCACCGGTCGCCGAAGCTCGAGCGAGAGGCGGGTGCCTTTGGTCTCCAGGGTGGTGCGCTCGCCGCCCTTCGCCCCTTGCTCGCCCGGGACGGGGATGCTGGAGGGAATGAAGAGGTTCGGGTTGCCGTTGTTGGCAAAGTCCACGATCGAATCGATGCGAGCGGAACCACCGATCTTGAATATCGTGTCCGTGCCGGGGATCGGCACGAATCCTTTGAGCGAGGGGTCGAGCGGAGCGTTGTTGAGGCGCGGAGCGGCCTGTTGCAGATCGTTGAAATCATCCGCATCCCGGATGACGCTGCGTTCCCTCGGTACAGCATTCGCGGGCAGTTCGCCGACGGGCACGTTTTGGCCGACGACCGTGACGGAGCGTCCGCTGGGCGGGATGCCGGTCCGGGACGTTGGTGCGGAGGTGGGCGCGGAAACCGACGGCGCGCGCTGTTGCAACTGTTTCTCCAGCGTAGCGATGCGGGCATTTTGCGCGGCCATGGCGCGTTTCATTTCGCGGAGGGTGGCTCTCATTTCCTCCATCTCGCTGTCGCTTTCCGCGAGAGTCGGCGAGAGAGAAGCGATGAAGACAAGGGCCGTAATGGAGGAGAGCGCGACGAGCGGTTTCATGAACGGATGCGAAGCGGCCGGTCGATAGGCGTGACCGCGAGTCATGGATTTCGCGGGTCAGTCTGCCGGTCGTAAAAACCGTCGCCTATCGGACTTTGGTCCTACGGGTTTTCGAGGCGGACGAATTATCTCAAAGCACCGCCGTTCTGCGCCGCACCCATGCGGCCGCCAGGAAGGTCACGACGAGGCCGACAATGGCGCTGACGATGAGCATGGTTGTGACCCTCGGATCGCTGAAATTGCTCGCGGCTGGGACGAGCGCCGCGCCGAAGTTGCGAGCAGAGGTGGCCAGACCAAGGACACCGCGCGTTTCGTGTTTTGGGCCGCCCGTAACCCAACCCGCAACGAAGAGACCGAACATGTAGAGAATGGCGGCCAGTATCGCGCCGCTGCCAACCACCCCCAGCACGGCGCGAAGGTTGAGCGCGACGAGCAGGACAAAAAGGAGGAGCAGGCTGAGATTTCCAGCCTTCGCGAAAAGCGGAGCGGCACGGGTGGCGAAAGCTGGCCCGAGGCTCTTGACGAGCATCCCGGCGACCAGCGGCAGAACGATCAATAACAGCAGCGGGCGGGCGATGTTCCACGGGTCCGCATGCAAACCTGGAATCATCAGGGGCAGGGCAAACGGCAGAAAAAGGATGGTGCCGATCGTTAGCAGACCCATGAGCGCGATGGCGAGGGAGAGGTCGCCGCGGGCCGTTTCAACGAGTTTAGGAAGAAAGGGCGCTCCCGCCGCGCCGCTCAGCAGGATCAGTCCCACGGCATGTTCGTGTTGTAACGGAATGATCAGGGTGAGCAACCAGGCGAACGCCGGTGCGAACGCGAAGTTCAATACCACGGCCAGCAATACCATTTTTCCCTTCCGCAACGGTTCGAAAACGGCGCGCGGCGTCAGCTTCAAACCGACTGCTGCCATGCTGCTCACCAGGAAAATGAACACCGAATCTTTCTCCAGCGATTCCAGGAAAGGCGGCATACATGAGCGGTTTGCCGGGAGGACGCTGGCGAAGTTATTTCGGGGCTTCGGCCATGGGGCGCAGGGCGAGTTGGCCTTTCCGCGCGAAGTTAATGGATTCGCCCAGAATACGCAGGGCTTCTTCCGGCGCGTGAAATCCCGTGGAATTTTCGGCCTCGATGAAGTCGAGATAGAATTGCGCTTTGCGCTGGTAGTCCTGGGCGCTGGTGATTTGAGCGGTCGGTGCGTTGGCCGCCCGGGCCGATTTGAGATCGGTGATCAAATCCACGAGCGCATCCATTGCCTGGTTGCGCATTTTGTAGGTGCGCTCCTGGATCAATTCGACGCGGTCCCTCAATTCCGCTTCCGGCCATTTGTGGCACGTCTGGCAGGCTTCGTTGATATTCAGCACGGGGCTGCGCACATGATGGTCGCTGATCTTCAGCGCGCCTTCGCGCTTGTAAGGCATGTGACAATCGGCACAGGACACACCGGAGCGAGCGTGGATGCCCTGGTTCCATAACTCGAACTCCGGATGCTGCGCCTTGAGAACGGGCGCCCCGGTGTCGGCGTGCGTCCAGTCCTTGAATCCGCTCTCATCGTAATGCGCGAGGATTTGTTCGACCTTCAACCCATTCACCCAGGGATAAGTCAGGCGTTTCTCGGGGCCCTTGAAATAATACTCCACATGGCATTGTCCGCAGACAAAGCTGCGCATCTCCTGGCGGGTGGCATCCCGGTTCACGTCGTAATCCTTCACGCCCTGGCTCGCTTTGAGCGCGCGGATCCCTTCGATGAAGCCGGGCTTGGTGACGCGTAACTGCAGAGTCTTCGGATCGTGGCAATCGATGCAGGCGATGGGAAAGGTGACCAGTTTGCGCGCCTCGGCAAAGGGCATCTGGTTGATCTTCTCGAACCCCTTGATCATGTCGCCGTCGCCGGCCTTTTTGTAGGGCACGACCGTGGACGCGTGGCATTGCAAACAGGTTCCCGGTTGCTTGGTCACCTGTTGGCGCTCGGTGTAAGTCTGGTCGTCGAGCATGAAGGCGTGTCCGCGTTCCTCCCGAAAGTCCTTCGCGAAAGCATAGCCGGCCCACATGATTTTCAGCCGTGGATCTTCCTCGAGTCGCGACTGGGCGACGACAGAACGGGGATCGGCGTGCGTGGGCGTGCGTGGCTCGGCTTCGCTACCGCCATAGCGGGTCCGCACCTGGTCCGAGGTGCGGCGATAACCGTCGTATTGTTGGGGAAAATCCTGGCCCCACACCGCGGGGTCCTGCGTTTCCTCGGTGAGTTCCACGACCCGGAAGAAGGGATTTTTGGCCTCTTGTTTCCTTTGAAAGATGGAGATGAGCACCACCGAGGCGATGATCGCACCGACGGCCGCGAGGCCGACGAGCAGGATGAACATGGTGAGCGGCCGCTCGCGGTAAAAGTTGAGAAAACGATCGCGGAGAGGTTGGGTGCTCATAAGGCGTTAATTCAAGTGCCCAACACTCGAGTGGCAGCGAATGCAGGACAGCGTGTCGTGGGTCGAGGAAGTGGCGGTGTCGATGTCGTGCACGACGTCCCGATGGCACTTGCGGCAGGCTTCCTCGGTGACGCGCCGGCTGCGGTCCTTGATCTGGATCGGTTCGTGAAAGTGATCGGTGGTGAAGGCGAGCGAGTGGAAGAAGCCGTGCTCCGCCTTGGTGAAATATTTGGGAACGAGTCCGGCGGGAGTGTGGCAGTCGTTGCAGGTGGCGACGGCGTGATGGCTCGATTTGGCCCAGGCATCGAGATGATCCTGCATGATGTGGCAGTTCGCGCAGGCGGCGGGATCATCGCGCAGATAGGACCCGCCCCTGGCATAGGTGAAGGTGAAAGTACCGAGGCCCGCAGCGACCCCGATCACCACGGCGATCCCGGTGGCCAGCGCGATCGTCCGTTTGCTTTGCGGAGCGATGGGTGGAGGCAGCGGCTGCGATTTCATTTCCGGCGGCGCATGGCTTCAGAAGGGAGATCGGACGGTTCGGAGCAGTGAAAACGGCAAACGAGGAAAATTTTTCCCGTGGGATTTCAATTACTCCCCGGATTCTCCCGCGCCTATCGGACTTTGGTCCTACGGACGTTCACTCTCTTCCCGACTTTCCGCCGCCGGTCTTCGCGAGGCGCGGCTCGGTAGGAAATCTCAGCGATCCGGCGCGTCCAGACGAATCAGTTCCAGACGATGATTGGCCGTCGGATTATGCCGTGACGGACCGGCGACGAGCAGGACTCGATCGGCCGGAATTTTGTGCGCGTTCAGCCATTGACTGGCGAAAGTGCTCCAGTCGACATGCCCCTCGGAAAGATCCACCGGATGGATCCCGTAGGAAAAAGCCAGCCCCTGGCAGACCGCGGGATCGATGCTCGGCGCCACGACCCAGACGGCAGGTTTGTTGCGCGAGATGAGCCGGGCCGTCGAGCCGCCGCGGGTCGGAACGAGCACCAGATCGCTCGGCACGGTTTCGAGGGCGTTCTCGACGAGCGCGGCCATCCGGTCGCTCGGGGTGGTGCCCACGGGACGCTGCAGGAATTCCCGCCGGGAAGCGAGAGCGCCCGGCGGACGGTGTGATTCCGTGAAGGTGGCAATTTTTCCGAGCATCGCCACCGCTTCCTCGGGAAAACGGCCCATGGCGGATTCGCCGGAAAGCATGACGCAGTCCGTACCGTCCAGGATGGCGTTGGCCACATCCGTCGCTTCGGCGCGGGTCGGCAGCCGGCTGGAAGTCATGGATTCGAGCATCTGCGTGGCGGTGATCACCGGTTTGCCGGCGAGGTTCGCCCGGGCGATGAGGCCCTTTTGGGTATAGGCGATTTCCTCGATCGGCACTTCCACGCCCAGATCCCCGCGGGCGACCATGATGCCATCGGCCGCGGCGAGAATCTCGTCGTAGTGAGCGAGGGCATCGGCGCGCTCGATCTTCGCGATGACGAACGGCTGCCGGCCGAACTTCGCCGCAGCGGCGCGCAATGCTTCGATATCGGCCGCCCGTTCGACGAAGGACTGGCCGACCGCATCCACGCCGGCGCCCAGGGCAAACTCCAGGCACGCGCGGTCGTGATCGGTAAACGCCCCGATCCCCAGATCGATCCCCGGCAGATTCAATCCTTTGCGCGAGCGCAATTCGCCGCCCACGGCGACGACACAACGGACATCGTTGCCCACGACGCTCTCGACGACGAGCTGCACCAAACCGTCATTGAGAAAGAGCCGGTTCCCCGGTTTCACCACGCGCGGCAGCGGCTCGAAGCTCATCGAGACGCGCTCTTTGTTGCCGACGATGTCCTCGTTGGTCAGCGCGAAGCGTTCGCCGGGCAGGAGCTGAATGGGTTCGGGATCGATCTTGCCGAGCCGCATCTTCGGCCCGGGCAGATCGGCCATGATGGCCACGCGGCGCCCCACCGCGCTGGCCGCCGCCCGGATGCGCTTCACGACTTCGCCATGATGGGCAAATTCCCCATGGGAGAAATTCAGCCGGGTGACATTCACGCCCGCGCGGATGAGCCGCTCGAGCATTTCGGGTGATTCCGACGCGGGACCGATCGTGGCGACGATCTTCGTTTTGTGAGCAGGGAGGGCCGTTTTCATGAAGGCGACCATCGTAACACACCTCTTACAGAGCGTCGCCTCTTCGAGAAGGGCTGGCTGGGCAGACGCGACCAAAGCGGCTACGGTCACGCATCGGGGCAGCTCACTGCTGCCGGTCTTGTCTCTCCTCTGCACTTGATGCTAAACCTCCTCGCGTATGTCCATGCCGCCGCCCACACCCGGTCCCGTGCCAACGAAGAAGACAAATTGGTGGCTCATCGGGTGCGGCGGTTGCCTGGGCCTGATCGTGCTCGGTCTCATCGGGGGTGCCGTGCTCGTCTTTGGAGTCACGCGGGTCATTAAATCCACCGAGCCCTATACCACGGCCGTTTCCGCCGCGATGAATTCACCGGCGGTCCAGGCCAGGCTGGGCACTCCGATCCAGCCCGGCTTTTTGCCGCAAGGAAACGTCAACTCCCATACCTCGAATGGCGTGACGACGGAAACGGCCGATCTGACGATTCCGCTGAAGGGACCAAAGGCTTCCGGTCACGTGCACTATGCGGCCAGCAGGGAAGGGGCGAAATGGGAGGTGCGTGACTTTACCGTGACCGTCGATGGGACTGGGGAGCAGATAAAACTCGTCCAGTAGCATCGATGGGCGGAAGTCATTTCGCCCCAACTGAGGTCTTGGCCCGCGCGGAGATCGTGATGGGTTGTCTTATGCTGAAAGGACATTTGCCAAGCATGGGGCAACGAAAAACGAGTCTCGAAAGTCCTGAGGTGGTGATGTTCGTGGTAACGGTTCGGGTGAATCCCAGTCGTGTGCTGATTTGGGCTGCCCTTCTCGGCATATTCTTTCTGCTGGTAGAAGTTTCGTGGGCTCACGGTATACCGCTTGGCTATGTATCCCCTGACCGGACCCTCACCGCGATGGTCGTTCCGCTCGGACGCGACTTGGGAGCTAAAGCGGTTGAGGAAAACACGGAGTACGAGTGCCGCGTCGATATTTACGACGCCAAACAGCATCGTGTCTGGTCAGAGAATTTCGGCTCTGCCGATCACGAGCACGGACGAGGCGTCGCGTTCGCCCGTTGGTCCCCCGACTCCAATTACTTTGTGTTCTCGACAGTCAGTTCCGGGGGGCATCATCCGTGGCAGTATTTCACGTATGCGTTCGATCGCCGGCATCATGCCCTGCGAGGTTTGGATGATCTTGTTGGTCCGGTCGTTCGCGCAAAGTTCCGGTTTTCGAGCCCCGATCGTATTTCGTTGGCAGTTTGGAATGTCCACGCGCCTAACGCCGAAGCTCCGAATCCAACGAAGCGCGTTTCAATTGCACTACACAGGTTATTGAGATGAGATCCGGCCGTGAATTGGCAAGGACTCCAGTTCCAACCACCTCTCAACACTTCTCCTCTGCGGCTCTGCGCCCTCTGCGTCTAAAACCCTTGGTCGCGTCTCCGCCGCGCCTCAAATCGCCCCCGTGCCGCCAGTTCGAGGCCCCTCAAATTTTCCCAAAAAAAAGGTTGCCGGACCCCACCGAGTGAGGCATTCATACCGCCCCTCGCAACCCAGAGAAATCCTGAGTAGCTCAGTGGTAGAGCAGGCGACTGTTAATCGCCCGGTCGTAGGTTCGAATCCTACCTCAGGAGCCATGCGAAGCAGGGCGGATGAGCTTGCCCCAAAACCGCCGGCGGCGCCCACTGGATGAACCATGGGACTGCGGGGTTAATCCTACCTCACGAGCCACTCTGTGAGATCACTCGGTCCCAGAGTATTCCTTCTGATGGCAGGCCTTCGGGAACCCAAAGTGCCAGCAGAAGTGCCAGCAGAATTTACTGCTCGCGCGAACTCGGCACCCACTACCCCGCTGCTCGGTAGCGATTCGACCCGGCCTGATGTCAGCCTTCATCAGCCAATGAAAAACCGTTACCGACTCTACCGCCGCCACCGTGGCGGGTGCTTTTATTCTCAGGATGCCACAACCGGCAAGCAGGAGAGTCTTAAGACCCGCGACCGTCCGACCGCGCAACGTCTCTTGGCAGCAAAAAATGCCGCCGACGAGCACCCTCAGCTCAACCTCGCTCTCGCGCGCACCTACCTGACAGCCCACGACCCGCGAATGCTCAAGCGGCGCTGGCAGGAGGTCATGGATTTCTACTCCTCGCGTGGTCGGGACTCCACTCGCGAACGCAGCACTCGCGCCTTTCGAGGATCCGCTTTCAACCACCTGCGGGATCGAGTCATCGTCGAGACCATTGCCGACGACTTTTTGAGCGTCATGAAGGATCGCGGCCCATCCATTGTCCACTATTTGCGCCGCCTCCAAAATTTGGCAGTGGATCTCGGTTGGCTCCCCTGGCCGGTGCTGGCAAAAGCCGCTTGGCCGAAAGTGTCGACGGGCTCTAAAAGGGCCATCACTGAAAACGAGTATGGAGCGATCATCGCCGCCGAAGGCGACCTTGAGCGAAGCCGCTACTACCGCCTCCTTTGGGAGATCGGTGCCGCGCAAACCGATGGCGCCATGTTGACGTCCGAGAACATCAATTGGGAGCAAATGACGCTCGTTTACTGGCGCAAAAAATTGAATGCTTTTGACCCGCGGTGGGGTTTTAGACGATGACGCAATGGGAGTGTTGGCGGTCGTATCCGGCGCAGTGTATGCCTCGGTCAAGTTCTTGCTCAAGAGGGAGCGGCCCCCGCCGACACTTCCTTTCGAATTTATCGTCAGAACAATCGGGTGCGCAATTTTGTTGGGCCTGGAGCTCCTCGTGGCGGGTGATATCGTGAAGACGGTGGTGGTCTCGCCCACAATGGAGAACGTGAGTGTGCTCGAAGTGATCGTCCTCAGTCGGACGTTTCTCAGCATGTCATTGCAGTTGGAACTCAAAGGGTGATGGCCCGGGCAAAGCCGGGCTAGCGGAGGTGAACCACTGAAGTCTGAGGGGCGCGATGTATGATGACGAATTCAACGATGAGGTGGAACGCGGTAATCGCCGCGCCGAGCACCTGAAGTGGATGGGGGCGGACCAAGCGGAATTTCAGTACGCGGAGGTATAGACGAAAGTCCTTCGTTTCGGCGGTCACCGCCGGGCAATTCAGAGCGGCGCACGGCGGCCGCTGCCAGATGCGACCGGCTCCCAGACCACCTGCGCTGTGTATCCGAACGCGTCCGCGATAGTCTCGATCCGCGCCGCGTAAAGTGCCTTCGCGGCATCCAGGCAGCGTACACTCACCGCCCGTTGTTGGAGCAGGGACAACGCCTCATTCTTGATTGGATTGATTTCGGCCTCGGTGCCTGGCGCAAAGGTGAGCGTGAGGGATGCGGGCTCGTCGGAAACATTCAACACACGCGGAGGCGGGAGGTTCACTGTGACGACTTTGCGCCGGGAATCCATCGTGACGATCAGTCCCGGAGCAGAATCGACATCCACGGTGTATTCGACCTGCGCCGAGAGGAAAACGATCGGTGCGGGTGGCGTGGCGAGCTTGATTGGGAGGACCTTTCCGTCCTGCTCGTCAGCGGGGATGCCGCGTTCGCTCGTCCCGACCGCCGCCGTGCACACTCGGACTGACCCCCGTTTCAATGCGGTTCTCAAAATCTCAGCCGTGAGCGAGTGATTCTTCGGTTCGGCTGCGTGTCTTCCATAAAAAACCCAAGTGCCCGCAAAGAACGCACCTAGGGAAAACCACCCTATAGACCGAATGAAGTTCGTAAACATATCGAAAAAGAGAACTCAGGAATCACTTTGAAGGCCGGGGAATAAGCCGGGGTCAAGCTGCCATACAGCAAAAAACGACAGGGTCTCGGAAGCTGCCGTTTCCAATATGGTAAGCAAAGTGCAACAATTTTCTATTTTCGGTCCGACTTGTGCTTGACTGACGTCCGCCACTGAAGATAGACCGTATTTCCACCCACTTCCTAATCCCTATTCCTTATTGGTTGTCTTTCGAAATACCGGCGAATCCAAACTGGCGCGGCCGCGCGGTAAGAAGATTCGGAAGCGGTGACAAAACGGTTCCATCTCAAATCCCCACCTACTGCAGGTCCCATACGCCGCGAGGAGTCATCCCGCCCGTGAACGTCAGGCAGTTCCCTAGCAATATCCTATGAGTCAGGCGCAGAGTGATCAGTTTTTGTTTCTTCAGAAAGGAAGCCTGTCGGGCGGTGCCCGTCTGGTGTCCACCCGCCGCGAACGGCATCCGATAAATCGAGGAGAAGCCGCGCACCGCATCACCCCTGCATGCAACCGCGTTTTAGCCGGTCTGGCAATTGCTGGAGGAGTCCTGTTGTTCGCGGCAAATTCCATGGGAGGCACCGTTACCGCTGTCGGGCTGAACAATTTTAACCAGGCGACCCCGCCTGCGACTCTTTCACCCGACGTGCGATTGAGTGCGGGGAGGGAATTCAGTCTTGCGCTGAATTCCGACGGCACGGTCGTGGGGTGGGGGAATTCGGGTGAAGGGCGTTCGACACCGCCGTCCGGTCTCGCCGGCGCCCTGGCGATCTCTGCGGGAAGCTATCACAGCCTCGCCGTAAAAGCAGACGGCACAATTTCCGGGTGGGGCTATGGCGCCAACGGTCTCCTCGATATACCAGCCAACTTGCAATCCGTCGTTTCGGTCGCGGCTGGCAGCTATCACAGCCTTGCTCTGCAGCGGGATGGCACCGTCGTCGCGTGGGGTTACGTCGGGAACGGCCGGGCAACTCCTCCCTCCAATCTTCGGGATGTCGTCGCCATCGGAGCAGGACGGGATTTCAGCGTGGCGCTGAAGTCGGACGGCACCGTCGTCGCGTGGGGCTTGGATGATCAGGGGCAAACCGACGTGCCCGCCGGACTGGCAAAGGTTGTGGCCATCTCGGTCGGAGCAAATCATACGCTCGCCTTGAAATCCGACGGAACGGTCGCTGCGTGGGGCTTGAATGACGCGGGGCAAACGACGGTCCCAGCAGGGCTGGCCAATGTCGTTGCCATCGCTGCGGGCGAACAGCACAGCCTCGCCTTGAAAACGGATGGGACGGTACAGGGATGGGGAGACAACTCCAGCAATCAGTTGAACGTTAACGGCTCCGATATTCGCGCGATCGCGGCCGGCGGTTATGATAGCCTCGCTCTCCATGGCACTGGCCCGCTGATTACCACACAGCCGCACGGTCAAACCTCTCTCGCCGGTTCCTCGATCACGCTCTCCGTCGGCGCAACCGGCAGCGGACTCGCTTACCAATGGCAACTCAACGGTAAGGACATCGCCGGAGCGACTGGCTCGACCTTGACCCTGAACAACGCCACCCGGTCCACGGCTGGTATCTACACGGTCCGTGTCACGAGCGCGAATGGAAGCACCATCAGCCAGAATACCGTGGTGGTCGTTCGCGGTCACCTCAGGGCGATGCTTCCGCAAAGGTTGCCGGGCGGATCGATGCGATGCTTCTTCAAGGATGAATTCGGCGATCCGATTAGCGCGGCGAATCTCGGGCGCTATCAGGCGCAAGTCTCCACCGATTTGCAAAGCTGGACGCCTTTCAGCCAGCCGCTTTCTCTCCAAAATGGCCAGATTCAAGTCGATGACCCGGCCGCCCCGCAATACGTCCATCGCTTCTATCGCGTCGGAGAACAGTGAGGGGTCTCCAGCAAACAAATTTCTTACGGCCAGGATTATGACTGATTTCAAGACCCATCTGCGGACATTAGGATCCCTCGTCAAACAGACGCTGCTCGTGCTAGGCATCGCCGGAGCAGTGGCGGCAACCGCGCACGCCAACGTCACTGTGTCCACTCTCGCATCTGCGTCGATCGCCTGTGACACTGCCGGTTCCGGCGGCACCGGTGTGTACACGACCCTCGCCGGCCCCGTTTTCCAAGAGGCCGCCAATCGTGACATCTCGGCCATCGGCACGATCATCCTCAGCGCACCCGCGGGATGGGAGTTTGATGCCAGCACGACTCCTGCGGTGGCCGTTAACCGGCTCGACAGTGGGACTCAGTTGTTACTCACACTGGGCACGACCACCATCACCTCCACCGCGGTCACGCTGAATGTCACCGCACTTGATGCGGCCGGTGGTGCCATCCAATCCGTCGCCCAGATCGCCATTTCGAATCTGCGCGTTCGGCCCACGAGCACGACCTTCCCGGCCACGAATCCCGGTAACATCACTGTCTCGGGAACCGCCACCTTCAAAAACGGCGCGCCTGCAACTTTCGGCGCACTCACGGAAATCGCCGGTGCTCCGCAAAAGCTGGCGTTTGGCACGCAGCCGGCCAGCACGGTTGTGGGAAGCGCCATCAGTCCGGCCGTCACGGTTCAGGTTCAGGATCAGTTCGGGAATCTGGTGACGAGCAACACGAGCACGGTGACGATCAGTAGCTCGAATACGTCCTTCATCGGAAGTACGCTGTCCGTTGCCGCAGTCGGCGGCATCGCGACTTTCAACGCGTTGAAACCTTCGACTTCAGGCGCCAACAAGACCTTGGCGGCGGCCAGCACTGGCCTTACTGGCGCGCTTTCGAATTCGTTCAATGTCAGCATGTCGCTGACCGCCCCTACCTCCGTCTGGAAGCGAGTTCTGGACGGTCCTTCCTCGGACTTTGTCAATGACACGCAAGCGAATGCGGCCGATCTGGACCTCGTGGGAAATGCGGGTCATCCGGTACTCTACACTTACTACGATGACAACGGTAATGCATCGGATACTGACGACTTTCTCTATTTCCGTGTCCGCGTCGGCGGGTCGAAAAGTTCCAGCAGTTCGGTATTTACGTCGGGCTATATCTTCCTGGGGGTCGACGTGAATGGCGACGGCAGGATCGACTTCTTCATCAGCATCACGAAACGTACTACCGGGGAGCAGCGGATTTCCGTTTGGAGTCCCGGATCGGGCCTAAACGTGTCGCCAAGCACCACCACGATCACGAGCGAGTTGCCCATAGTAAATTTCGCCACCAATCCCACATTCGTCGATTTCAGTCCGGTGACGCCGACCAATGACCCAACGGCGACGGATGTTAACCTCAATGACGCGGCCCTGGGGACCTCGCCATTGCCGCTCAACGTCAACGATCACTTCCTCAGCTTCAAGATTCCGTTCAACAACTCTTCGTCGGCAACGGATAGCCTCAAGGAGGCTCTCGCGGCCAAGGGATTGTCGGTCACCAAGAATACTCCCCTGCGCTATATCCTTGCGAGTTCGACCCAGTCGAACTCCCTGAACAGCGACCTGAATGGATACAACGGCGGAGTGAAGTCCAGCGTGACCTTTATCGATCAAGGCGCCTTCTCTCCCTTCCTGAGTTTCTCGAATTCGTTCCCGCTAATCACCAGCAACGGCGGAGGCGCCACTGCCCAGCTGATCGTGCCTTCCGGAACGCTTGTCACCACGGTCACCGCCACGGACGCGGATAACGATCCGCTCGGATACTCGATTTCCGGCGGCGCCAGCGCGAGTTCCTTTGCCATCAACCCAATCACCGGAGCCCTTTCCTTTACTTCCACCCCAAGCCCTGGGACCTACACGGTCCAGGTAAAGGTGAATGACCTGGTCAGCCCCGGAGGCGCCATCAAGGATGTCAACAGTTACGCCACCCAGACCATCACCGTTACGGTTCCCAACCCGGCGGATACCACCCCGCCGACGGTTCTGAATATCACCTCAACCACGCTCGACGGCCAATACGAAGCGGGTGTGACGATCCCGATTCAGATTCAATTCAGCGAGCCGGTGTTGGTCACTGGGACGCCGCAACTCGTCCTCGCCACCATTCCCACTGCGAGAACGATCAACTATGTCTCGGGGGCCGGCGGCGATACGCTGACCTTCTCGTACACCGTGCAGGCGGGTGATACCGCAGGGGACCTGGATTATTCAGGCACGGGAGCGCTCACGCTCAATGGCGGAACGATCAAGGACGGAGCCGGAAACGGCGCAATCCTGACGCTTGCTTCCCCAGGCACGGCGGGGTCGCTGGGGGCAAACAAGAATCTGGTGATCGACACGACTGCGCCTGTGTATGTTTCGGGCACGGCCTCCGGCAGTACGGTTGTCCTTTCGTTCACCGATATCAACGGCCTCGACGCGATCAACCCGCCACCTGCGTCGATGTTCTCGGCCGCGATCAATGGAACCGGTGTGGGAATAACCCAGGTGGCCGTCGATGCCGTGGCCAGGACGGTGACGCTTACGCTGGCCTCGGCGGCCGCGAACGGCCAGACGGTCGCGGTCACCTATACGGATCCGGTCGGTGATGACGGATTCGCCATTCAGGACCCTGCCGGAAATGACGCGGCCAGTTTCTCGACGGGCAATATCAATGCGACGCCAGACACCACTCCTCCCCAGATCATTGGGGTCACAGCCTACGACGGAACGGGTGCAGTCCTCAACGGGCAGTTTGCCGCGGGCGCTGTCATCCCGGTCCAGGTTCAATTCACTGAACCCGTCATTGTTACCGGCACACCGACGCTGACGTTGTCCACCGGATCGGTCAACGAAGTCGTCAATTACTCGAGCGGCAGCGGCCAGAACGCTCTCATATTCAACTACACCGTGCAGCCGGGTGATACTTCTCCGGACCTCGCGTATATTTCCTCCTCTGCCCTCGCTCTCAATGGCGGAACGATCAAGGATGCCGCCGGCAACAACTCGATCCTGAGTCTCCCGGTTCCAGGCGCGGCGAATTCGCTGAACTCGAACAATGACATTATCATTGACACCACGGTTCCGGTATTGGTCAGCGGAACAGTCAACGGAACTACGGTTACGCTGAATTATACCGAGGCTAACTCGCTCGATTCCGTCAATGTGCCGCTCACCAGCGCATTTGCCGTCACGGTCGCGGGACTCGGAGACAGCATTTCCAGTCTCGTAGTGGATCCGGCGGGTAATCGAGTGATCCTCACACTCTCCAGCCCGGTGCTGACCGGTCAGTCCGTGACCGTGGCCTACACCGATCCGACAGCGGGCAACGACGCAGCCGCAGTCCAGGACGTAGCGGGGAATGACGCCGCTTCATTTGCTGCGACCACTATCTCCAACGTGACCGGTGACGCTACGCCCCCGACATTGACGAGCATTAATGACAACGATCCGGGAAACCTCGCAACGGTCGGGCAGTTACTCACTTACACGGTAACCTTCAGTAAGCAGATCGATGGCACCACCGTCACGGCCGCGGACTTCTCGACCGCAGGCACTGCTTCGATCAATCTTGGAACGATCACGCAGACTTCGAGCGGCGTCTTCGCCGTCCAGGTGACGCCGACTTCGCTCGGCACAATCATCCTGCAGATCCCGGCAGGAGCGCAGATTCTGGACCTCGCTGGAAACGCGCTGAACACGACGACCAGCCTGAACGGCGGCGTTCAGACGGTGACGGTCACGAAAGGCAATCAGACCATCAATTTCACGGCGATCGCCGATCATGTTTATGGTGACGCGCCATTTGCCATCAATGCTACGGCAAGCTCCGGGCTGCCGGTCACATTCAGCATCGTATCCGGTCCGGCCACCGTCTCCGGAAATACCGTGACGATCACCGGGGTTGGCAGTGTGGACGTGCGTGCTTCACAGGCGGGAGATGGCTCTTACAATGCCGCACCGGACGTCGACCGTACGTTCACAGTTTCGAAAGTGAACCAGACCATCACTTTCGGCGCACTGGCGAACCACACCTACGGCGATGCCCCATTCACGGTCAGTGCCACGGCCAGCTCGGGCCTCGGCGTGACCTTCAGCATCGCATCCGGCCCGGCCACCATCTCCGGAAGTACGGTGACGATCACCGGCGTCGGCAGCGTGGACATTCGTGCCTCGCAAGCGGGCGACACCTTCTACAACGCCGCGCCGGACGTCGACCAGACCTTCACGGTCGCGAAAGCGAACCAGACCATCACTTTCGGCGCACTGGCGAACCACACCTACGGCGATGCCCCATTCACGGTCGGCGCCACGGCCAGCTCGGGTCTCGGCGTGACCTTCAGCATCGCATCCGGCCCGGCCACCATCTCTGGAAATACCGTGACAATCACCGGCGCCGGCACCGTGGATGTCCGTGCCTCGCAAGCGGGAAATGGCTTTTATAACGCCGCATCGGACGTCGACCAGACCTTCACGGTCGCGAAAGCGAACCAGACCATCACTTTCGGCGCACTCGCGAATCACACCTACGGCGATGCCCCATTCGCTGTCAGCGCCAATGCCAGCTCAGGCCTCGGCGTGACCTTCAGCATCGTATCCGGTCCGGCCACCATCTCCGGAAATACCTTGACGATCACCGGGGTTGGCAGCGTGGACGTGCGCGCTTCGCAACCGGGAAATGGCTCTTACAATGCCGCGCCGGACGTCGACCAGACGTTCACAGTGGCGAAAGCGAACCAAACCATCACTTTCGGACCGATTCCGAATCACAACCCTGGCGATGCACCGTTCCCGGTAACCGCCACGGCAAGCTCGGGCCTGGCGGTCACGTTCACGATCGTCTCCGGTCCGGCAACCATCTCTGGAAACACGATCACGCTCACCGGCTCGGGTACTGTGGATGTGAAGGCTTCGCAGGCGGGAAATGGCTCTTACAACGCAGCGCTGGACGTGGATCAGACCTTCACGGTGGCCTCGGGAGCCGATCCGACGGCGAAAATGAATCTCCGAGGCGCTGGCGTCTCTATTCTCAATGGCGATAGCACTCCAGGCGTGCTGGATGCCACCGATTTCGGACGCGCGATCGCGAGTATTGATGCTATCCAGAACACCTTCCTGATCGAGAGCTACGGTACGGGCACGGTGCAGTTGACCGGCACTCCGGAAGTGGTGGTGTCCGGGGCCAACGCCGGTGATTTCATCGTCGGCCAGCCTTCGGCATCCTCCATTGCCTCGGGTACCTCGACGAGCTTCACGATCACCTTCCAACCGACCTCGACCGGCGTGCGCACCGCCACGATCTCCATCGCCAACAACACGACTTCGGCCAATCCCTATACGTTCGTCGTCCAGGGCACCGGAACGCTTGATAATCACCCGATCGACCTGTCGTTAATCGGCGGCCGCGTTCGCGACGGGGCGCCTGGTCCGGTGAACGCTGGCACACTGGTCGCCAATCCGGACCTTGGAAATGCCAATACCTTCCAACTCGTTCCCGGCCCCGGCAGTACGGACAACGGACAGTTCACCATTATCGGCAATGTTCTCCAGCTGAACACGGCGCCCGACATCACCGTGCAACCCACTTACAGCATCCGCGTGCGGGTTTCCGATTCCAGCGGTGGATCTTTTGAGAAGGTGTTCACCATCTACGTGATGAAGATCCTGGTCGAAGACGGTGACTTCCTCGTGGCCGACCGTGGCCCGTACAACAGCACCGGGACGATTCTGCTCATCACCAGGCAGGGGCTCGTTCAGCAGATCATGACGACGACGATCAAGGATCCCTACGAGATGACCACCGATGCCGCGGGCAATCTGGTCATCGCTGACTATCAGCACGACTTGGTCACGCAGCAAATCAATCCCTTGGGCGGTATTTACACGATCGATCGCCAGACAGGAGCGCAGAAGTTGGTCGCTGCGGGCGCACCGTTCGTCACACCGCTGGGAGTAAAAGTGGAAAGCAGCGGAAGCTGGATTGTCGCAGACTCTGATGCCTATAATTACGCTGGCGCCGTCTTCCGGGTCGACTCCACGACCGGCACAAAAACCACCCTCGCCACGGGAGGCAATTTCTACTATCTTCAGGGGCTGGCCCTGGCTCCCAATGGCGATATCTATGTCTCCGATGTGGGCACACCGAAGAAGATCATCAAGGTGAATCCAGTCACGGGTGCACAGACCGTCGTCTCCAGCGGCGGACTGCTGCAATTCCCAGTTGGGATGGCGGTGCAGAGCGACGGAAACAACCTCGTCGTCGCCGACGCTTACGCCAGGAAGCTCATCTCCATTAGTCTGCCGGGCGGTCAACAAACCGTCATCTCATCCGATCCGCAGTTCATCCAGCCGACGCATGTGACCATTGAGGCCGATGGGAACTATCTCGTCACCGATGGTAAATCGGTCTCGACGACTCGCCGGTTGTTCCGGATCGACAAAGGCACCGGAATCGCAACCCAAATATCCAGCGATGGCTTCTTTGAACAACCACGTGGCGTCACTCTGGCGAAGTAATAGGAAGGTGAAACTCGCGCATGAAAAAACTGAATAAAGAAACTCTCCTGAACCGGCGCGCTTTCCTGAGACGCTCGATCGTGGGACGCCTGATCCCGGCGGTCACCGTGTATCTGGTTGCGAAATCCACGCCCCCGCTCTTCGGGCAATCTTCAGGTCGGCAGGAGCCGATCTGACCCGACACCCATCGAGGACACTCCTCCTGAAACTGCCGGCAGCCATTGTCCACCACACCGACCATTGCTGCCTGCCTCATGGTCCGCAACGAGGCGGCATTTTTGGATGCGTGTCTCCAAAGCCTGGATGGTCAGATCGACTCGATCTATGTCACGGACACCGGCTCTACAGACGATTCTATCGCTGTCGCCAGGTCGCATAATGCGGTCATCCGCTCGTTTCCCTGGTGCAACGATTTTGCCCGTGCGCGGAATGCCAGTATCGCAGAAGTCGCCGAGGATTGGATTATCACCCTCGATGCGGACGATCTCTTTCCTCCCGGCGAAGCTGCCCGGCTCCGCACCCATCTGGAGGCGAACGCCTGCGCGGCGACCGTGCGCTACGCGGTCCAATCTGGCTATACCTCGGTCCGTGCGTGGAAGATTCTGCGGAACAGACGCGGAGCGCATTTCGAGGGCTCCATCCACGAATCGCTATCATCCTGGCTGAACGAATGCCGCCGGTTGGCTTTGCCCGTGCAGCATACCGACATTCGACTCGTCCATACCGGATACGTGGCACAGGCGTTGCCTGGCAAAGTCGGCAGAAACCTGCCACTGCTCGAGGCCGAGTGGAACCACACCGCTCCCTCTGCCGTGGAGCGAAGGTTCCAGATCGGCGCCGACTTCGGCCTTGCACTGGCCCTCGACAACCGCCCCGCGGAGGCCTGCGTCTTCCTCGACAACCTGCTCGAAGAGCTTGCCTCGCTCCAGAAGCGTTCGTCGCCTCCTCCTGCTGCTTCGCTTCAGGCGTTGATCAACCTTCTTTGGATCTTATCTGAGCGGAAAGATCCGGCGGCCGCCCTTGCATGGACTCGTAAGCTCGAACAAAATCTTGGTTCCTCGGCCGTGTATCAGTTACATCGCGGTCTCGAAGAATTTACTTCCGGCAATTATGCCGACGCCATCCACTGGTTGCAACGGTTTGCGCATTCACACGATCCGGATGGTTTTGAGGTTCCCATCCGCGAAGAGTTCCTCGGGGTCGGCCTCTGGCGCGTCGTCGGGCAATGTCATATGGGCCTCCACGAGTATGAAGAGGCCGCAAAATATTTTGATCGTTGCCGCCATCTCGAACCGGGAAATCCGGAGCATGAGTTGCGGCATTTTGTCGCCCGGCGCATAATACGCGAATGATCGATCCGAACTTCGCGGCCTATGTTCCCACCGTGCGGGAAAGCTTCTCGTGGGAACCGATTCCTGACGGCTGCATCCTTTACGAGGAGGCCAGCGGGAAAATGGTTACCCTGAATGCCACCGCGGAGGCGGTCCTTACCCATTGCTACGGTGAAATGACCGTCGCGGAGATTTGTCGTACGGTCGAGGGCGAATTCCAAATTAGTCGTGAAGAATCGGAAAACGTTTTGAAGCGCCTGCAGGCCGAGGGCGTCATCTAGCAAGCGGCCGTCATGCCGATGAGTCTCCTGCTCCGGTACAGCAAATTAGGCTTCGACGTCACCCTGCGGCTCGACACGAGGGAATTGGAAAGTCTTGCCGCCACTCTGCATTCCTCCGCGCTGGTCAGCATATCGGAGTGTAGCGGTGAAACTCCGGCAGACCTTGTATGGCGGCGCGCTTCGGGTGGCCGATGGCGTATCCTACTGAAGGGTGAGCCGTGGGAGACCGACTGGCCGCAGGCCGAGGATTTGTATCTTCAAAGCGATAGCCTCCTGGATGACCTCGTCCGCGAACGCCTCCCCGCCGTTCCGCTTCTCCACGCGGGTGGTGTCGTCGACGCAAAGGGCTGCGCACTCGTCATCTGCGGAGAATCTGGAGCCGGCAAGACATCCCTCGTACTCGCCTGCCTCCTCCGAGGATGGAACTGGCTCTCGGACGAACTGCTTTGCTTCCGCCAAAAGGATCCGCGTTTCGTCGAAGGTTTCCGCCGAAATTTCAACCTCAAGGAACGCTCGTTCTCCTGCTTTCCTCAAACATCTGATTTGCCGGGGACACGCGAGATTCTCGTGAACGATTTCCGGAAGCGCATCCGCTTCTTGAATCCGGACGCCCTGCGCTGCGGTTCCTTTGCGCCCTCCGGCGTCATATCGGCCATTGTCGTGCCGGCATACGATGCCTGCGCAGAGGCCCCGGTATCTACACCTTTGTCCAGCTTGGAACTCGTGCATTCCCTCGCCCGCGAACTTCGCACGTGCGATCCCGTCACGCTCGCATGGCTTGCGCAAATGGGACGCACCGTGCCGGCTTTCGCGCTGCGATATCGCGCACCTCACCGCGCGGCAGAGCATCTCGAACGTTTAAGGAATCAATTTTGAACGACGGCACGGTACATAAACTCTACGATGCCCCGGGTTGTCGCCCCAATCCAGCTCAGGCACTTCTGCTCAAAGCCGCCTGCACTCCAGCGAATGTTGCTTGCGATTTTTGGAAGCAATGGCGTGCTGAAAACGAGCTTGCTTCCTCCGGAGCCGCATCCGTGCGGTTATTGCCCTGGATCTATCTTCGACGCGAAGAATTAGGGGTTTCGGCAGAAGATGCGTCCGCGTTGGAAAGCCTGTATCGCTTTGCCTGGATGACCAACCAGCGGTTCACAAACAGCGCGCTGACCGTCCTCGAGACATTGGAACATCATCACATCCCCGTGCTCCTGCTCAAAGGTCTGCCTCTACTCGTGGAGGCCTACAAGGATATCGGCGGGCGCTACATGGAGGACTTCGATATCATGCTCCACGAAGAGGATGTCGAACGCGCCGTCGCCGCTCTCGCCGAATTCGGATGGGAACCGACACGCACCTCGGCATTCTCGGAACCAGCACGCCGCTGGCGCCACTCAGAGGAGGTCAGACATGTCTCGGGGCCGAGTTGCGATATTCATTGGCGTCTTCTTTGCCGGCCGAACGAACCGGTCGATGAAGAGCCGCTTTGGGCCTCATGCCGGACCATTCTTCTTCGTGATCGACCCGTGCTCACATTATCGCCGGAACATATGCTGGTGCATGGCCTGGTCCATGGATTTTCCTGGGAAAGAATACCGGCCATCCGTTGGATTCTGGATACTCATCTTCTTCTGCGACGGCACACGCCGAATTGGCGGCATGTTGTCGCAGAAGCGGCTCGCCGGGAAGTTACCTTGCTCGTCGCGGATGCCATTGCCGTTTATGACGAGATTCTGCCCGGCGAAATTCCGGCACAGGTCCGCAGAGACCTAGTCGAGCAGCCGGTAAGTGACAAGCAACGGCGTGCACGCGAGCAGCTCACTGGTCCATACGAATCCGCCTCATTGCGTATGGTTTGGGATTTGTATCTTTCAGATTGGTCGCGCGCTTGTTTTTTGAAGGAAGTACCGCGCGGCCTGAGAGGTTTCCTGCAGCATTTCAAGATTTACTGGCGTGTGAGATCTCTCTTCGCCATACCGTTGAAATTTTTGATGAAGATACTGTCCAGGGCAAAACGTTGATCGGACCCCTGCGATATGTCGCCCGGGGGACCTTGCAATCTGAACCGGGCTTCCGGTGTTTTTATCTGGCCGCACTGGGATTTACGCCCAGCGTATCCGGGGAAACCACGTTTTTCGACCGAAGAGACCGCCAGCGATTGGCTCTAGACCTCCGCGGAATTTAGGGGCGTTGAGAAGGCGTGTTATATCGCGTGGATCGCGAAATCGGCTCGTATACGACTTCGCCCTAACCGCGCCTGCTCTCTCAAACTATTCGGTCACTATCTTGACTATCGTTCACGATGTCTCACTCTATCCTGTTACCGTAATTGACCAGTTAATCAATTGGGATCACGAAGCAGGTAACACGGAGCAATTCCGGCACCTTCTGAAGGATATCTTCCAAAGTGATGATGTCCGCCGATTGGCAGGAGGCCTTTTGGCCCAAGCCAAATCGGGAGAATCAATAGAACACGAAGACGAGCTTTAATCTGTTCCGATTAAACTATTCAGATTGGCGATTGTCCTTTTTAGCCAGTGTTTCGTAATTGCTCGTGCAGCCTGCGAGAGCCAATCACGATTCTCCATGCACGCCAAGACCTCGATTGCCGCAAAATGCGTTGGTGCATTCGGTGCAGGCTTCCCTAATTGGGGCGAGCAGTTTCGCGGCCGTCAGTGGCGCAATGTCGTGTTCTTGGAATCCAAGCAGAAACTGCCACTTCTGCCGTGTTCAACCGCGCTGGTAGTCGATGGCTATTGAGCAGCGCAAAGGCATCCTGCAATGAGTTAATGCCGCTGATGGTTACGGCGATGGCCGCCCAAGGCGATCGATACGTTCGTGTTCGGCTTGATCGTCCTCCGATGCGTCTTTGATTTGGAGAGCTCGCCGCTCGTCGGCTGATTCAAATCTTCGCGATAGTTCGGATCCACATACGAGTGGCTGTAGAATTCGTGGTGGTAATGTTCCAATGCGCCGGAGTCTTCTTCGTGGCGCGGAGCCGTCGCGCGGGCCGGCGGAGTACCGAGTAGCCCCAGAGAGACCAGAAGCAGCGCCGCCGCTTTCAGAATTCCGAAAGTGATGCTGACATGGGCCGTTGGTTCGCCATGCCCAAACGTGCAGGTGGAGCGGGCTTGGGAGTTTGGTTCCAACGCAGGTTGGACTCCGATCGTGGAAGTTGAGTTTGGCCTCGGTTGTTTCATGTGTCACCCATTCCTGGTAAAATGACGCATCGGCGAGAGGCGGGGGAATTTAAGCGGATTCCACCGCTGACACTTTCAACTCGCCGACCGTCTATATATGAATCGGTTTCCGAGACGCCGCCGGACTTCTGGCTTACGCGATAGCGCCCCCCGGTGTGCCTGATTCACCTATCGTGTCCTGAAAGAGCCGCGATTTCAGGGAAAGCGGATTTACCTCAGATCGGCGAACGTGGAATCCTCGCGAGGAATGGCGCTGAGCCTGAAAACCGGAATGGTTGGCCACAAAGAGGCGCAAAAGGCGCAAAAAGGAACGATTTCCAAATCGTCTTCCACACCGCGACGACGATGAGATGAGCGGCGGCCCTTCGCGTCGCAGTCCATTTGGCTTGTGCTTTTTGTGCCTTTTTGTGGCCAACCCATCTTCCGATTTGGGCTGAGACGAACTTTCAATTTCCGTGGTTCTCTTTCTTCCAGAGTTCCGTCAAGAGATCGACCGACGTGTCGACGAGCTTCTGAATGCCTTCGAGAGACACGAAATTCGCGCCGGCCAGAGTCTCATAACCTTCGTGCTGGAAGGCTTGGGCCGTAGGTTCGTAGCCGACCCAATCGTTGGTCAATTCGCTCACGATGGTGTGGGGAAAAGGGGAGCGCTTCTTGACCGAGATGCCCCATTCGACAAACAGCTCGCCCGCATTGGTCGCGATGGCGAAAGGGCCAATCCGCGCGGCACTGACCGGGACGTTCAGCGTATGTGGCATGGCCTCGGCGGTGCGCTTCGCCCCCTCAAAGGCTTCCGGCCGCCAGCCCAGGCGGGTGATGGCTTCCGGACGCTGCGCCTCGGCATGGCAGCGCGGCACATCCACGTCGCGCCGGAGGTAGTCCACGGCGACCGGTCCCTCCACGGGAAGCGCGGTCTTCGCCGCGTCGACGGCGGCCCGGGCAAAAACCGCGGAGCGTTCCTTCCAGTCGGGCGTCCACATGACGGGAGGTTCGATGTTGCCGGAGCACCCTTGCGTGAACACGCAGATGGCCTGCTTCCCACAGGTCTGCGCCATCTGCTCCGCGATCACGCCCGGGAAGTCCGCCGACCAGGTGTGAATTTTGATGCGATCGTGCAGGCAGGGATGGCAGGTGAAGTTGACCAGCGAACCGAGCATCTTTCCATCCAGCGCGTCGAAACGGACCAGCCACAGTTCCGGGTCAATCACGCCTTCACAGCCCAGCACTTGCGGGACTTGCTTCAGGTCATCCAACTTCTTGAGCCAGGTATTCAGGGCGAGTCCGTCTTCCTTGGCGATGACCCGACGATTGACGTGCCCTTCATAAACCAGCGAGCGACCGATGGACAGGCGCGCAGGCTGGAGCGCCTTGTCCGCCTGCACGATGCTGTCGGCAATCCGTTTGGGCAGCGTGTCGATGTAGGTCTTGTTGGCCAGGGCCTCGGCCTTCGCCGGGATGAGAGGTCCGCTGTGGTTGTGACTGGGGCAGATCAACACCGCGTCGCGAGTGATGCCCGTCTGCTGGGTCACCAGCGCGATGACCTGATCCGTCAGGTCGCGTCGAATCTTCACGAGATCGATGCCCACGATGGCCAGCTTCCGGTCCCCGTTCTGCACCACCATCGCTCTCGCCCAGAGAGGATCATCTGTCCCATTACTTGCCGGCCCCGCCGGCCCGGTGATGATGTCTCCCACCGGCGGCGTGATTTCCACCTGGCTGAACCCGGCCTTCAACTGGCCACGCCCCTCTTCACCCGCGACGAGCCGGGCGGTGCACCACACCAGAGACAACGTGAGAGCCAGCCCCGTGAGCATCCGCCGTCTCCCACTGCGACCGCGTGAACCTTGGGAGGGAGAAACACCGGCGAGCTGAAGGTGATTCGGGTGCGTGTGCATGGCTTTGATGAGGAAGCCTTGTTGCCGGCGCCGTCTTAGGGCGAGGTGTGTGCAAAATGGTGGGCAGACGGTGAGTTTCGGCCGGCCGAAACAGTGCCAGAACTGGCTCAGGGGCAAGGGGAGGAAAAAGGAGTGCTCGCAAAGCAAATGACTCGCAGCCACGCGGTATCCCTCTCTACCACTTGAGAATTCGGGGCTGGGTCGTCAGTCAGAAAATGTCGCCTGACCCCTATTTCCCCCTATTTCCCCGTGACCCCTATTTCCCCGTCGTGACCCCTATTTCCCCGTCGAAGGAGGTGTGCGCCGAGATACTGGTTGGCCGGGATGTTTGCCTGGAAGTGCTGAAAGCTTCCACGAAAGTGCTCGGCGCGATACACTCAGGTGTGATTCCTCATCTGGTGGCCGGAAAGATCTTACCCTGGCGTCGCTATTGGACGCCGCTTGGGGGGCGGTTATCGGCAGGGCATGATGGGCGCGGATTCATGGATGACCCTGAAGACATTTATGGTCGAGCCATGAACCCCGAGGTTCATTCGCTGCCCGATTTGCTCTCCAGCCCTTTACTGGTGCTGACCGGCCAGCCCGGCATTGGCAAAACAACAGAGGTAGATCGCCTAGCTTCGCAAGCTTCGACATGGCTATCCCACGGTGAAGAACTGGTCCATGTGCGTGGGCGAATCATCACGTCGGACGAAGCCCTTCGACGAGAGACCGTCGATTCCCCAAAATGGAGGCGGACCATCGCTGAGGGCGGGAGCATTCGCCTGCTCTTCGATGCCACCGACGAAGCGCTACGGCGAGTTTCAGCCTTGGTTGAGGTGATGGCACATTGGCTAAACGACGAACCCCGCGAAAGGATCAAAGCGATCCTGGTTTCGAGGGTGGCGGAATGGCACCTCGCTGATAGTCAACTGCTCGCCGGGCTCTGGTCTGAGCGACCGGATAATCTGGTCTATGAATTGTGTCCTCTACGTTGGAAAGACGCCGAACTCGCAGCACGGGAAGCCAACATTAACCCCGAGGCATTTCACCGCGAACTCGTTCGTCACCAGGTCACGGGACTGGCGGCCCGACCGATCACATTGAGGTTGCTCCTGGAGGAAATGCGTCGGAGTGGCAGCCTCCCAGGCAGCCACCACGAACTCTTCTCCATGGCCATTGAGCGTCTTTGCGAGGAAGTTGATGAAGCGCGTTACCGCCACGAAAGGATAGCTCGCCCGAAGCCCGCTCACATTGCCCGGGTCGCGGCGCGAATCGCCGCACTATCTATGGTGGGAGCGCGAAATACAATTGTCCGCAGCGCAGACGAACCGACTGGCGATGAGCTATCCGTGAAGGAAATCGCTGGTGGCGACGAGGTGGTAGACGGCGAAAAATTCTCCGTAACCCGAGAATTGCTCGCGGCCACTCTCGATACTCCGCTTTTCAGCTTTCGCGGGGCAGATCGATACGGCTTTGATCACCAGACTTTTACGGAACACCTCGCGGCTGACTACTTGCGGACCTGCACTGTCCCGCAACTTCGTCGTCTGCTGTGCGTCGAGTTCGAGAATATCGAACGAGTTGCACCGCAGCTTGCCGAAGTAGCGGCACGAGTCGCGCTAACCAACACCGCTTGGTGCGACCACTTGATTGCTGCCGAACCTGAGATGTTGCTCCGTGCCGACGTGTCCCCTCTTTCCGACCAGCAGCGGGAGCGCGCCGTGGCCAGCCTTCTGAAGCGAGCGGAACACGAGGAGGCCTTCGATGAAGCTGGCACCGGATATTTTTACAGCACCTTCCGTCACCCCCGCCTGGCAGAGCAACTGCGCCCCTACATCGGAGATCCCGGTTACAACCGGGTTGTGCGGCGTATGGCCATTGCGATTGCTGGTGATGCACATGTGTCCGAGCTTGAACCATTGCTGTGGCAGCGCATCGAAGCCAAGGACCCGGCTTCTAGTTCAATCTGTAATGCACTCGACGATCTCGTCGGTCCGCATTCGCATGGCCGCCTTTTCGCCGCGCTTCGCGGGGAGCTACCCGATGAAGCTGGAGGCCTCAGGAGCCTCGCGCTGAGAAAGCTGGTGCCAAGTTCGATCTCGGTGCGAGAGGCTCTGCCCTTCCTGGACGCGGCACCGCATGACCAGCACTATTTTGCCTACGGGCTAGCAAAGCATCTCACGATTGGCGATCTGCCTCCTGTGCTGCAAAAGATGGAAGTAGGACGCTTTGTCGGCCATGAGGCGTTTGGCCTTTGTGAACTGGCTGCGAGGACCTTCGAAATGGCCATGGAAAACCTCGACCAGGCAGAAGTGGCTGCCGCCCTCGCAAACTATTGGCGCGCAACGCAGCGAACATACTTTGTCTTGCCGTCTCGAATGATGCGCAACGAGCGGGACCCTCTAGCCCTCCTGCAAGTTCCCGAAAAAAGACGCACTCTGGCAAAACTCGTTCTCACATTGCCAGGAACAGAAGTCCAAGACATCTATCGCAGCGAAGAAGTGTTAGTGAAAAATGAGGATGTCGTCTGGCTGCTCGAAGAGTTGCCTTTTGTCCCCTCGGTGTCTCTGCCGGTGTGGGTAAAGATCTGCATTCAAAAGCTATGGGGGAATTTTCCGGTGGAGGCGGATGACCTACTGCGCAGACGATATGAGGAATTTCTGGAGTTGCGTGCCAGCTTGCCGAAGCCAAGCCGTTTCGATATTGCCACGACTCTCCGCCGTCTGCGTCAGGCGCATAAGCTGCGCATGGATCGAATCCAGGAACACAACGCCCGCCGCTATCGTCGTCGCACCCGGACTGAAAGACTGGCGGCGATTTGGAAAGAACTCGATAGCAACGATACCGTGTGGGTGGGTTTCTGCGATTGCGCCTTCGACCAAGAGGAGAGCGATCCGAAACGAGATGGTCATCCCGACCGGGGCGACATTACAGATTCACCAGGCTGGCTACTTGCCGATGAAGCGCAGAAGCAAGGCTTACGCACAGCCGCTCGTCGCTTCCTCCTTACGCACCGAGATGGCCGTGTGCGGACCAATTATTCGGAGTCTGCTTGCCACGGTATCGCACTTCTACGTGATACTCTCGATTTCGACCAACCTCTCCACGAGGCTATTGTCGAGCGGTGGCCGCATGTAGTTTTCGATGAATTCGATCATGGGAGCCCAGTGCAGTATGCTACCATTGCCGCCGTGTATCGGCTCGTGCCCGATACTGCAACTGCCAACCTTGCCGAACAACTGCGCCGTGACAACGCCCGCAGTGATGGGCACATGATCGATCTGCGTCGCTACTTGCTGTGCTGGGACGCCCGACTTGTCGAGGTCGTCCGCAGGTTTGTTTTCAGCCGCGGATTAAAACCACGCGCTATCAGACAGGTATTCAAATTTCTCGACGAACATGACCACCCATCAGGACTTCTTCTACTCGATGAAATCTTGAAGCGGCGCGGCGGCTACCAGCCACTGGATAAACGCGGGCGCGCCATTCTCGCAGTAGGGTTGTTCTTACTCCGTGCGGAACGCTGGCCGGATTCCTGGAAGGTCCTAGAAAAATGCCCACCAAAACTTGCACGGCAAGTCTTCTTCGAAGCTGTTCACGATCTCCTTTACGGCGATCTTCGTTTTCATGAAAGACTGAGCGCGCAGCAGCTTACCGAAGCCTGTGAGCGTTTCATGCAGTGGTTTCCCAGTTCTGAATATAGTGAGCGACACGACGCGCATGGACATGTCGCGTCGAGGCACATGATTCCCGATTTGCGCGACGGACTTATGGCTGAACTGATCGCCCGTTCCACCCCGGAAGCCTGCCGGGGCATCCTGCGGCTTGCAGCGGCGGCCCCCCCCGAGGAGCGCATCTGGATGCGGTGGCGCTACAATGAGGCAGTAAAAAATGCTCTTCGACGCGCATGGACAGGCCGCCCTCGGACCAGTGCCGATCTTCTAACGATGATGCGCGATTCCCGCGCCCTTACGATTGACACAGCCGATGACTTGCTCGTTGTCGTGCTCGCATCTCTGGATCGGCTTCAGCAACGCATGAAAATCGCCGAAAGCCCGGAGTTGCACGCCCTATGGAACGAAGCGGGTCGCCACAGCAGGCGCTCTCCCAAAGACGAGGAAATGTTTTCGAATGTCGTGCACGACTGGCTTCAACGAGACCTCGGTCCTATTGGCGGTATAGTGCTCAACCGCGAAGTGCAGGCCACACGACTCGGTAAGCTCGACATCAAAATAGAGGCGTTGTCTTCCAGGGGTGGCCCCACCTTAACCCTGGTGAGCGAGAACAAGGGGGATTGGCATCCGCAGGTTACGACGGCGCTGGGACGGCAATTGGTGCAGGGCTACTTGATACCCAACAACTGGAGTCATGGAATCTATCTTGTTGCTTGGTTCGGCCTGGGACGTGCTCGAAAGCGAGTAACAGCCTGGCCGCCTGCGACATTGGGCGAGGCCGTGACGTTCGCTCGGAGGTGGCAAGAGGCACAGTGCCCGCCTGGATTGATGGTCCGCGCTATAATACTGGACTGCACATTGCCGGAGCGAACGGTGAAAAGTAGGTCGCGCTCCTTGAAGAACAGGCCTTAGTTAGCTGCGCCGCACGGGCAGTTCGGTGGCCGCCCTTGGCACAGCGTTTAGAAAAAAGACACGGGAGAGATGGGGGTCAGTCAACAGAACTGTTGACTGACCCTTTTCTTCCCGCACAGGGAAGCTACCAGTGCGGCCGCAGTCGCAGGATAGATCGAGACGTAATCCGCAATCCTGTTGGAGAGATTCAGGTCGCTCGCGGCGAGGGTTCACCTCGTCACCTCGTCAGCTCAAAATGCAGCACCGCTGGACTCGTTGTGTGGCGCGTGCATTTATAGCCGAGCTGCAAAAGATCGATCCCGGCGAAAAGGCTCTCGCCGCTGCCCAGGATCACCGGTGAAACGACCAACTGCAATTGGTCGATCAAGCCCGCTTGAAGATATTGCCGGACTGTCGCGACACCGCCCCCGAGCCGCACATCCAATCCGCAGGCCGCCTCCCGCGCCCGCTGCAACGCGGCGTGAATGCCATCGGTGACAAAGTGAAACGTCGTGCCGCCTTCCATCTCGAGCGACGGGCGAGGATGGTGGGTGAGCACGAAGACCGGCGTGTGATACGGCGGATTCTCACCCCACCAGCCCTTCCATTGGTCATCCGGCCACTCGCCGCGAATCGGCCCGAACATATTCCGCCCGAGAATCCACGCTCCGATGCCATCCATTCCTTTCTCGGCAAAATCATTGTCGATCCCCGTCGTGCCGTCACCCGAGCCGTGAATTCTTTGAAAGGCGCGCGTGGGGAAAAACCACTGGTGAAGGCCGAGGCCGCCGACGCCCAGCGGGTGTTCGAGACTCTGGTTCGGGCCGGCGCCGAATCCATCGAGGGAAACGGCAAAACTATGGACACGCAATTTGGACATAGTCGTTCTGATCTTGAGTTGAGGGTTCTCTGGACGTTCATCGATTAGACGAACGGCGGCTTGGTTTTTCGACAGAGGATTCGAAAAAAATCCGAAAGCTGCGTTCCACGGGCGCGACGGCGCCCAAGTTGGGCAGTGCCAATTACGCAGTTCCTATTGAGCGGTGCCATTGAGAGTTCCCATTCAAAGTCTCTTTGAGAGTTCCTATTATTGTGGTCGTTCGTGTGGTTGCATGGTGGTCGCGTCAGCGGTTGCAACGTGGGCCGGCACGCGGTTCACTCGTGGGCGTCACCGCTCCAGGCGTCGCTTTTCGGCCCGCACGTCGGGGAGACTGGCGGCCTCGCCGTTTTTCATGGGGGCCGGTCCTTTTATTTTGGTCGTTTCGCGGGCGGCTTTGATGCGTCGTTGCAAATCCTCGTCGACCAACCGGCGGTCCGCTGCGGTCCGAAGCGCCTTGGTTTTCAGGGCGAAGACCGCGTCCGCCAGCTGGGTGGGCGTCATTCCCGCGGTGGAGTAGTAGGTCTGCCACGGATTGGGCCGGACGCTGGCATAAAAACCCTGGAGCCGGCGGAGAGAGGTTCGCACTTCGCCGATGGTTGGCAGGCACGCTCCCTCGGTGGGGGAGAGATCCTCCATTCGCAGATGGCCAATGGATCTGATCCGAAGCCATTCCCGGGAGATGCGGCAAAACCGCTTCTGCCCGATGACCGACCGCATGGCGCAGAGAATGCGGAAATCCCGCTCGCGCATGCCCTTTCCATCCCTTACTTCAAAACACAGGTCCCGGCTAATCCGGACGGTGCAGCGGGCGGCGTTGACCGGCTGTTTGTCGAGGTGGCGCTGCATTTCCTGGAACCTGCGACGGGTTCGCTCTTCGGATTTGAGCGAAATGTCGAGGCGGTCGGCGGCCAGTTGCAAATCGCCGTCGCATTGCGCCTCGGCGTAGTTGACGAGCGCCCAACTAATCGCCCGGTTAATCCAGCCATTGCCGTCGCTGAGACAAGCCAACGGGAACTGCACCACTCCTTTGCATTCTTGCTTGCTCATATCGCGCCTTTCCCAATCAGGCTGCGCGGGCAGTCGCTATTCTGGTCATGGCTTCGCGCCCGAAATCATGGCCGATTGTGGTGGGTTGCCCTTTTGCCTGGGCGAGGTGTTTTTGAGTCAATAATGGCATGGGTCGATGTGACCTGGCTGGCCGACTATCCCGCTTAGATCAATCCCTTTTTAGAGCGTTTTTTGCCGCGAATGCCAGTCACGGGTCGCCGTTGAAAAGCGCCATTGTCGGGCGGCCATCCTGGCCGCCGTTTCTTTTGCGCCATGGGTCCACACCCGGCGGCGAAGATCGCCGCCCGACAATTACTTTCGCCTCACCAGCGGAGACGTCGAGGTTGGCGTTGTTCCCTTCCCCTGGGGCGGCGAAATCCTACGCTATCGCGTAAATGAGGGAGATGCGGTTTTCTCGTTTCTTTCCTAAGGCCGCCCCTCTATGCTGTATCGTATTCCCTAGGCACCCTGCATTACGGGGTGTCGTCCATCCCACACCATCCAAATGAAAAAACTCGCACTCCTCAGCACAATTCTCGTCGCGGCCACTTCCGTGGTTTTCGCGGCTGACACCAAACTCGAAGGCAAAGCCACCTGCGCCAAATGCGATCTCGGGATCGCCGACAAGTGCCAGGCCGCTGTGGTCGTCAAGGGCGCCGACGGCAAGGAAGTCACCTATCTCTCCGAGCCGAACGACAAGGCCAAGGCCCTGCACAAGGAAATCTGCAAGGGCGGCAAGGAAGCGACCGTCGAAGGCACGGTCTCCGAGAAGGATGGCAAGAAGACCATCACGATCACCAGCTACGCGATCAAGTAAGCTGTTTTTCGTCTTTTAAAGACTCACACAAAAGGGCGTCCGGTTTTCCGGGCGCCCTTTCTTTTTTTAGAGCCAAGAGTGGAGAGCCAGGTGCCAGGTGCGTTGATCTTTGCTCGTTCCTTACCCGGCTGCGGATCGCGCGGATCTCTTTTCGGTCCGGGAGAGAGGGAGCGCTTCGCGCCAGCTCGGCGGCTCGTTTGCGGATTCGTCGATGGCACGGATTGCCTTCCAGATGAATGACGACGCGCTGTAGACGCTTCTCAGAGGCATCGAGAATTTTCGTCGCGGTTGCGGAGTCGAGGGTGTTGTCGCGGAGATTGATGACGCGCAGGTTGGGCGGCGTCTCGATGAACCTGATGAGCGAGTCGAGGGCGTCGGAATCGATCCGGTTGGGGGGAGCACCCAGGACTTTGGCCGAGGGAGTGGAGCCGAGGTCGACGATCTCCAGAGCGGGATGGCCTGGCAAAGCAGTGAAGAGATCGGAGGCGCCTCGGGCGCTCAGTCCATTGGCCGCGAGGCTGAGTTCACGGATCGTTCGGTTGGCCCGCAAGCCGCGGGCGATGAGGGATGCGCCGGGATCGTGGAGGTGATTGGTACCCAGATACAGGGCCGTGATTTGCGGGGTGGTGGCCAACAGTTCGGCGGCGACGGCGGCGCTGGTGGCGGTCAGTCCATTGCCGCCCAGGTAGAGCCGTTCCAGATTTTGCGGCGAGGTCATGATCGCCCGAAGGACGTGGGAGGCGCCTTCGTCGCCGAGCCCGGTGTTCACGAGATCCAGGGTCCGGAGTGAGTGAGGGCGCCGGAGCATCTGCGCCAGCCTTTCGGCGCCTGGCAGACCGATCGGATTTCGCTTCAACCAAAGTGCGGTGGTGGGGGCGCCCTCTTCGATCGCCGCGCAGAGCGGTTCGAGGCCGTGGACGGTAATTCCATTGCAGCCGAGATAGATCGTTTCGAGATTCCGGTTGCGGCGCATCGCCTGGCCTACAGTGCGAGCTCCTTCGTCGCGTAGCGCGTTGGTTCCCAACAAAATGCTGCGAATTCCCTGGTGACTTTCCAGCGCCAGAAGAATGCGTTGCGCGCCTTCGGGACCGAGCGCCTGTTTGCAAAGGTCCAGCCGTCCCTCCTCGATCACCCCGCGTGGAAATTCGTGGCGTGCGTCGTTGGCTTCGTGTTGCGCGAGCCAGGCGAGGAGCGGGTCGAGTTCTCGCGGATCGCAGGGAACGAATTGGGCGGGTGGTTCGTGGACCAGCGGGCAGAGGATGGGCGTTTCACCACTCATGTTCGGCGTAGTCTTTCAGGAACTTTCCGAAAACGGGCGAATCCTCGATTCCAGAGACGATCGGAGCATAGATCCGGGCGGCTCCATCGATGACGTCCAGCGGAGGGACGAATCCCGAGGCCCGTTGCTCGCGCTTCGCGAAGCGCGGGTTCTCATTCGTGATCCAGCCCGTGTCCACGCTGTTCATGTAAATGGCGTCCCGCACAAAATCGGCGGCGCTCGTTCGCGTCAGCATATTGAGCGCGGCTTTGGCCATGTTGGTGTGCGGGTGTCGCTCCGTCTTGTTCCTGCGGCCAAACTGCCCCTCCATGGCCGACACGTTGACGATGAATCGTTCGGTGAAAGGGCTTCTGCCCAAAAGCGGCCGCAAACGGGTGGTCAGGATGAACGGGGCAAAAGCGCCGACCAGGTGCGTCTCCAGCAATTCGGTCGTTTCGATTTCGCAGGCGCCCAGGACCCAACTGTTTCTTGCCCGGAGATCGAGCGGCTCACCGTCGAATTCCATCGCGAACGGCTCCGGAACGGAGATGGGAAAAAGCGCCTCCGATTTTGGTGCCAGCAAGAGTTGGGACATGCCATTCGCCAAGGCCAATTGCGCCTCCGCGGCTTGCAGCGCCGCATGGTATTCCGGCGGACGTCGGACGGTCTGGGCGGCGTTGTTAATGAGAAGATCGAGGTGCGACTCGGTGGCCAGCAGATGCTCGGCGAACCTTTCCACGGCGGGTAAATTCAATAAATCCAACGGCACCACGCGAAGACGGTCCCGCCACTCGGCGAAATCCGGCGCGGAGGCGAAGCGCCGGATGGCGTCGTAAGGAAAGCGGCTGGTGACGATGACGCCGGCGCCGTCGCGCAGGAACTTCAGCGCCACTTGGTGGCCGATCTTGATTCGCCCACCGGTAACCAACGCCCGGCGTCCCGTGAGGTCGGTCCGGCGGATGCGCCACGCGTGGTTTTTCGCCGCACATGCGGGGCAGAGCAGGTGGTAGAAGGTATCCACCACGGTGTAGAGTGCCTTGCAGACGTAGCAATTGGCCGCGCGCCGGAGCGTCAACTCCGCGTCGCGTTCCGGCAAAAGCGGCGCGGAATCGAGTGGCTCCTGGCGGCAACGCACGGTGGCTTCGATGGTGGCGCGGTCGGCGGAGGATTTTTCTTCGCGGGCCGAACGGCGGCGTTCCTTGCGCGCGTCGCGATACAAACGCGTCACCAGGCCTTTCAGTAAATCGACGTCCGGGATGATGTCCGGATCGTCCCCGATGGCGCGCAGGACTTTGATGCACGCATCCCACTCGTCTCGGGAAAAGGAGGAAGTTACCGGGGCCGGATCCATTGAAAAAAGCGTTGCAGCAGTGAGGGTCGTGGCGCGTTTCTTTTCACCCTCTGGCGACGTGGAACGAAGTCTGGGCCGGCCGGGCTCGAACCGGCGTCCTCCGCTTTATGGGGGCGGCGCTCTTCCACTGAGCTACGGCCCAGGTGCGTGTCTTTCTCGAAAGGGTGGGAGACATTCGCCGATGAAAGGCGCGGCCCGTTTTTATTTACCGACTCAGGACCGGCCGGGCTCGAACCGGCGTCCTCCGCTTTATGGGGGCGGCGCTCTTCCGCTGAGCTACGGCCCTGGTGAATGTCTTTCTCGAAAGCGCGTGCGACCTTGGCCAGCAAGCCCTTGAACACGCGGTAGTCGTGGTCGGCCCGCAACCCTTCGCAGAGCTGCAATAGCTCCCGTTCACAGGCGCGACAGTCGCCGGGCGTGAGCTTTTGCGGCGGCAATCTTCGGCGGCGGGAATCGCGCCTCGCTTGCCGCCAGATTTTGTGAAGCGCGCGCGCCAATTCCGGGCGGACGTCGCTTGGAATGTCCTTTGGTGAATCCTTGGCTGCCTGCAAGACTTCGACGGCCCGGGTCATTTCCGCATCGGACGGACCGGGGGAGCAGCTTTGGCCTGGCGATGGTTCACTGCGCAGGTCCAGGCGGATTTCGCGCCGGAGTTTCCACAAGACGGGCCGCAGGTGGGAGCATTCGACGGCGAGTTGGCGATTTTGCGGGCTTAACGCAAGAAGCCGCAGGGTCTGGATGCAGGAGGGTTCGCGCAAGATGGGTTTTCGCGTGGGCCATGTTTCCCCGATGCGGTTCGCTTCCTTGCGCAGTTTTCGGTAAAGCGAGTTGAGCAAAGTTTTCCACCGCTCGTTTTCCCACTTGCGGCCCTCCCCGCGGGAGCATGCCTGCAAGACGCGCAAGCACAGTTCCCAGTCGGAATTGGTCACGCGCTCGCTCATAAAAACGTGAAGCCAGGCCGGGGTCGAACCGGCGTCCTCCGTCTCGCAGATTCGGCGCTCTTCCGCTGAGCTACTGGCTTCCTTTGGAGGGGATTCATGACGACCTCCGCTTTTCGCTTTTCTCCGGGAGCGAAGCAAGCCCGGAGGAGGGGTGGGGGGAGTTCTTAGTGCTTAGTGCTTAGTTCTTAGTATTCGCTCATGCTGCGGACTGAGCACTAAGCACTAAGCACTAAGCACTGGCCGCCCCCCCGCGATCGGCCGTTACTTCGCAAACCCCTGGACCTTGAGCCAGTAGAGGCAATCCGCGACCCACGGATGATGGGGGCCGCCGTTATGGCCACCGCCGAGGCCCATGCCGTGGGCGCCTTTTTGGTAAATGTGCAGATCGAAGGGAACCCCGGCCGCGTGCAGGGCCTTGGCGAACATCAGCGAGTTTTCGACTTTCACGGCGTTGTCTTCGTAGGTGTGGAAGAGGAACGTCGGCGGCGTGTCTTTGGTGACGTGCTTTTCGTTCGAGAGCAGGTCGACGAGTTCCTGCGGCGGGTTGTCGCCGAGCAGGTTCTTTTTCGAGCCGCCATGGGTGAACGGTCCCATGGTGATGACCGGGTAGCAGAGGATGCCGATGTCCGGTCGCGAACTGAAACGCTCGACAGGATCGGCATCATCCGCTTTTCCGGCGTCGAAGTGGGTGAGCAGCGTGGAGGCGAGATGGCCGCCGGCGCTCGAGCCCATGATGCCCACGCGCTGCACGTCGATGTGCCATTCACCCGCCTTGGAGCGGGCGAGGCGCACCGCGCGCGCGGCATCGTTGATCATCGCCGGATGCCGATAGCCATGTGAGCCGAGACGATATTTCAAGACGAGTCCCGCGATGCCATTTTCCGCGAGCCATTCGGCGTAGCCCCTGCCTTCGTGGTCTGCCAAGCCGCCATAACCGCCGCCGGGGCAGATGACCATCGCCGCGCCGGTCGCCTTTTCCGGAGCGGGGAGAAAGGCGGTCAGCGTTGGCTTGTCGTCGTCCTTATCGCCCAGCGCGCCAGGAGCGCCATTCGGCCAGAGCGGAATGGGCGCGAGCGGTTCGGCGTGGAGGGAGAGGGCGGTGGCGAGAGCGAGGAGAAAGAGCGGGAGGCGCATGGGGCAGAAAAGAGGAAACGACGCGGTGTCCGATACTTCCCATTCGTCCCATACCTCCTATCGAAGAGATAGGAGATATGGGAGAGATAGGAAGAATAGGATTGCCGCTGCGTGAAACGCTTACACGTTTTCCGGAACCACGTACGGCTTGCGATACTCGCGGGTCAGCATCTTGTCCGCCGCGGCGTTGTCGATGAACCGCTCCGTCTTCGGATCCATCTTCAGGAATTCGCCGAGGGTGAGCTTGTCGACGTTGATGTCGACGTCGTTGGCCTTGAGATGCGTGGCCAGGCGCTCCAGCGAATCGAGCGCTTCCTTGTTGCCCTTGAACTTCTCGCGCAATTCATCCGGCGACGCCTTCTTGCCGAGGCGATAGGAGATATTCGCGGTGTGGCAGAGCGCGCTGGAGATGTGGCCGTCGATGATCTTGGCATTGAGGTCGGCCGCTTTGCGGCTCTTCACGCAGGCGATGAAGTTGCCGAAGTGGCTCTCTTCCTTCTCGGAGAATTTGCTGGCGGCGATCTTCGCCTTCTCGCTCTCGGAGATCGGATTCGATTCAGTCATGCCTTTCACGCCGGGCGGGTTGCCATACTTGCGGATGAGCTGATCCTTGTTGTCGAAGACGGCGGCGTTGTTGTAATCGGGCACCACGACGTAGCCATTCTCGTACTGGGCGATCACGCCGATGCTGGCGCCGCGATACTTGTCCATTTCCTTCGCGTCGGTCTTCTCGGGCAGGCCGCGCACTTCGAAGATGAGCGGCGCCCTTTCGTAGTCGTGGAAGACGAACATGGAGTTCGGTGTCTCGCCGTCGTCCTTGTAGCCGAGGCGTCCGCCGACGGAGACGATCTTGGGCGAGAGCGCGGCTTCGCCGGTGAAGCGGCGGGCGATGTCCATTTGATGGATACCCTGGTTGCCGAGGTCGCCGTTGCCGTAATTCCAGATCCAGTGCCAATCGTAGTGGATCTTCTTGCGATGCGGCGGGACGAGCGGGGCGGGGCCGGACCAGATATCGTAATCGATCGTCTCCGGCACCGGTTGATCGCCGGTGACGAGACCGATGCTCGGGCGGCGCTTGTAGCACAAGCCGCGCACATACTGCAGCTTGCCGAGCGGCTCGCTCTTCAGCCATTCGAGCACATTGGCGATGCCCGCGGCGGAACGGCTCTGCACGCCCATCTGCACGATGCGCTGATACTTGTCGGCGGCCTTCACAAGCTGGCGGCCTTCCCACACATTGTGCGATACCGGCTTTTCCACATACACGTCCTTGCCGGCCTGAATGCCCCAGATCCCGGCGAGGGAGTGCCAGTGGTTCGGCGTGGCGATGGAGATGGCGTCGACTTCACCGGAATCGAGCAGCTTGCGGATATCCTTGAACGGCTTGACCTGGTTGTTCGCCTTGGCGAGCTGGGCCACGCCCTTGTCGAGCACGTTGCTATCCACATCGCAGAGCGCGACGATGCGCACGCCCTTGAGACTGGAGTAGGCCTTGATGTGCGATTGCCCGCGGCCGTTGAAGCCGACGACGGCGATGCGGATATCGCTATTCGCGCCCTCGGAGGCAGCGCGAATGTAGGCGGGCAGGGAAAGGGCCGCGCCGGCGAGCGCGGATTGTTTCAGGAAGGTACGACGATTGGTTTTATGCATCATGGGGAGTGGTGGGGGTGGGGTGGGGGTTAATGTGAAATGACGAATGGCGAATGCGGAATGCGGTGGGGGTGCGAAATAGAGGAGCGAAGAGCGGGGGCTTTTATTGGCGGGAAAATCGTGGGACGCGGGGAGATAACCGTAGAAGGCGGGGCAAGTTTCGCACGGATATTATTCCGCGTTCCGAATTCCGGATTCCGCATTCCAAATTCGAGTCGTGTCCTGATTAGGGGCGGGGAGCATTTCACTCGCTTTGCCTGATCCACTGGTTCGCCCGCCATAGCCAGCATCCGCAGCCGAAGACCATCAAACCGGGGGTGGCGATTTTGCCTGCTTCAAACAGGCGCGAGGACAAATCAGGAGCGGTTGCCCCCATGTTCTGAAAGTAACTTGGCGGCGTGTTCCTCGCCGATTCCATTCTCGCATTCATGCTGCGCAACACAAAGAGGCCGGTGATCACGTTGATCAGCACCGCCGCAACGATGGGCACCCATTCGATCGGGCGCAACTTCAGGAGCGTTCCGAACGATCTTCTCATGGTCATTTCTCCGTTCGACGCGCGCTATTCCGCATTCCGCATTCGTTATTTCTTCCCCGCATACTCGTCGTAGTGCTGCGCGACTTTCGCCTGTTCGGTGTCTCCGGCGTGGAAGTAGAAGCGATAGCGGAAGGTTACGCTCTGGCCCGGGGCGACCTTGAAGTCACCGGCATGTTTGTCCTCCAGTTTTTCAAATTGCGCTTTGCCAAAAGGGTTGGCCGCGAAGAGGCCGTAGGTGCGCACGTGCCACCAGGTGGGATGCCGTGGGTTTTGCGGGTTGTCGAAGATGGCGATGCCGGCGGTCTTGCCTTCGACCGGACCCCAGTAGTCGCACCAGTTGCCGCGCGTGCCCCAGGCCTCGATGTCCTTCTTGCCTTCGCTGGTCACGATGTGGCCGTCGCCCTTGGGCGCGGTCTTCTCGCCCTTGGCCTTGGGTTTATCCACGCGCATCGATTCCGGCACGCGGATGGCCATCGAGCCGTCCTTGTCGTCCCCGAAGACCAGCTCCTTCTCGCCCGCCTTGATCGTGATGTTGAAATCGATCATCGGGCCATCCGTGCCCTTGTGGAAAGTGATCGTCCGCTCGTCGCTGCAGAGCTGCTCGCCGGTGCCGTCGATGATCCATTTGTTCTTGTCGTGGAGCACCGCTTCGTTTTCGCCGTTCTTCAAGTCGCCGAAGGAATCGTGCACGATCTGGCCGAGTTTGGCGTTCGGTTCGGTCTTGGGGATGGAGTCTTCCCAAAAGCCGATGCCATTGACATTGCGATGGCCCCACCACAGGCCCTTGTGGTGTGGGTGATCGTGGTCTTCGCCGGGCATGTCGTCCTGCAACGGCCAGTGCCGCGTCATGGCGCCGCCGGTCGGACCGATGATCGGATACATGTACGGCCGGCGCGCCCCCGAGAAGTGGTATTCCGTGAAGAGCTTGCCGTCGATCTGCACCGTCACTTTGTCCGCCTCCTGCTTGAGTTCCACCCCGGCGAAAGCGAGTGGAGTGAGCGAGACGGCACAGAGCGTGGCGAGGGACCAACGGAGGGGGCGATTCATGGAGAAGGGGGAGGGTGGGGAGTCAGGGGGTGTGAGCGGACAACCTGTGTCCGCGGAGTTTGTTTGGCGGGAAGTGCGACGAGTGACAAGGCGGAAGACGCCCCCAAAACCGCCGGACAACGATTGAGCACGAACGGGCATAAAACAGGATATGGCCCTCGTGCTGGCCCCGAGCCTGTCGAGGGACTCCCGCCCGCCCGTCGCTTTGGGTAGAGGTGCGCAATAGAGAACGTTATTGTAGGGCGGCGATCTTCGCCGCCGCGGGAAAGCGCATAGCGCTGGATGTGGACGGGCGGCGGCCAGGATGGCCGCCCTACAATCGCGTTTTCTGCCAGCGACGGCGGAAATGCCGGAGCGCGCCCGCGCCTTCCCGGTCTCCGCCCCCGAGTTACCTTGAATAGGAAGATGGGTGGCCACAAAAAGGCACAAAAAGCACAAGACGAATGGATTGCGACGCGGAACAACCCCACTGGTTTCATCATCATAGCGGTGAGGAGGACGATGGATGGAAATCGTTCTTTTTGCGCCTTTTGCGCCTCTTTGTGGCCAACCATTGCTGTTTTTAGGGTTACCTGGCTCCAGGCACGCCCAAAAAAGATGGGGAATGCGCCGGAGGGGCTCCCGCGCGTCCGTCGCTTTGGGTAGACGTGAGCAATAGAGAACGCGATTGTAGGGCGGCGATCTTCGCCGCCGCAGGGAGACGCATGGCGCTGGATGCGGGCGGGCGGCGGCCAGGATGGCCGCCCTACAATCGCGTTTTCTGCCGGC
>Ga0068855_100000615_pt1 | contig 43818 bp, 35 predicted proteins | sample KBSCornC52_FD_66592 | JGI IMG/M metagenome (GOLD analysis project Ga0068855, IMG submission 66592) | Corn rhizosphere microbial communities from Kellogg Biological Station, Michigan, USA - KBS Corn C5-2 | ecosystem: Host-associated > Plants > Roots > Rhizosphere > Soil ... | reverse complement strand
GACGAGGGCATCGTGATCGACGAGCGCTGTCAAACCAGCGATGAGGACGTGCTGGCCGTCGGCAGCGTCGCGTCATTCAAAGGCCACTGCTTGAATTGGCCCGCGGCTCGAGACACGACGGCCGAGACCGCGGCACGCGTGCTCGGCGGCGAGCGAATCAGTTTGCGCGCACTCGAACCGCTCGGGAATTTTCGGGTCTTGGGCGTAGACGTCGCATTCTTCGGTGACGCCTTTGCGCGGGCGCCGGATGCCGTTGAAATCAGCATTTTCGATGGCGTCGCTGACACCTATGCTCGTTTGAGCCTCGGCCAGGGCGGGACGAAACTCGTGGGCGGCATGCTGGTAGGCGATGTCCGGCACTACGCCAAGCTGCACGACTACTACGCGCGTGGCACGTGCATTCCAAAGCAGCCCGGGTACTTCGTGCAGTTGCTGTCGAGCGGCAACTGGAAAACGCCCCGGCGTTCGCCCGCTCGAGGTGCAGCGCCAGCGCGGTCCGCTCGAACCCGGCGCGAACCCCCGCAGCACGGCGACTGCGCGCAAAAGTTGTGATCGCGGCCACCGAACACCGGATGTTCCCGACTCAGTCGCGAGTGCCACCGGTTTCGGCGATGCGAACGATTCCGCAATATCGTTCTATCGGGCTCAATGCGCGCTCGGCTAGTTGGCTGATGAATCACGAGCAACGCACATGCCGCCCGCGCCGCATCAAAATCCTCTCTTTGTCAGCGGCGACCATCGTCGGCGCAGGTTGACCGGACAGTGTCTCACTCGCGCCGAAACTGTCCGGTCAGTTTTGAGTCAGCGCGCGGCGGGAAAGTGCGCGACGTGAGAAGTGGCAATGCGCGGATTCATCGGTCTATAGACTTTCTATTAAGGTGAGACTGCTTATTGCATCGAGTGCAATCGTGTTGGTGAGGACCTCGGAGGTGCTGATGAAAAATTCGAATAGGTGGGCGGTTTTGTCATTTTCGATCGTTGTCGCGGCATGCGGTGGGGTCGATCCGGGGTCCCCTGCTGGGACGGGCGCCGCGAGCGAGCCCGCCGCCGCGAGCACGGCGGAGGGGCTCGATGGCTTCAGTCAATACGCCGTCGGCGTGTACATGCCTGACGCCCGCTACTGCTGGTCAGACATGCTAGTGACCCTCTACACGGACGACGAGGACGACAGCAATGAGTCCGATGCGACGGCATTCGAGCCCACCAGCACCGCTCGGCGTGCGCGCCGAAGTAACACGGGCCACGGGGGAACGACTTGGCAATTCTGCAAGTTCGACGGCCGACCGTTCAAGTCACTGACCCGCTACGGGAACACCGACTACTACTACGCCACGTTGAAGCTTGGCACGACCTGTCCGAACGGATCGATGGAATTTGAACGCCAAATCGACGGCGAGCACGACTCGAACCGCAGCTACATCACAGGCCCTACCGGACCAAACTATGTTGCGTCCGGCGGTGTCCACCTGTTCTTCTGCATGTTCGGCACGAACACGGACAAGATGACCTCTTTCCCGGATTTCGCGATGCCCTACGCGGTATTTCACGATTACGACAGCGGGCAGCCCAGCCTGTTCTTGGCCAAGAAATGGGTCTATTCGGACGACGAAGACCTCCACAATTTCAACTATACGAGTCCGGGCTCGGGGCCAGACTTCGCACTGTTCGACAACATGGTGGGCGGCGGCAACAACACCATGTACGACCTCGCACAGGTTCGCTGATCTCGCCGCGCCGCTCGCGCGCACTTGCAAGGCACCGGCCGGGCTCGTCTCGGCTGGTGCAACTTGCGCTGCGCCGCGAGCGACATTCAGGTTGCGAGGAAGTGGAACGCGGCTGGCTGACGCGCTGTTCTGGATCAGGTAATCCGGCCTGCGACGCCGAAGGCTACGCCGGCCCATGACTGCCGCGTGACCATCAACCAGCTGCTCGATCCAACCCCGTTCCGTGGGCCTCATGCCTCGCGGCTTCGAACCCCGCGTGAAGTCTCGGGCCGCGACGCCCGTGGCCCCAGTGCTGCTCCCGAGAAACTTCTACTGCTCGGGCTGTGATCCCGACGCTGAACTTTCCCGAGCGATCCTCCGTGGTCGCGAGTGCTGCGCGCACGTGGAAGACACGGCGCGCGCGAAATTCGGCGAGACCATGGTGCGCCAAGTTCCTTGGCTGCTCGAGTCGGTCGCTCGCCACGTCGATTGGCTCGCTCACCCGCACCTCGACGCCGAAGGCTTCGCCGTCCGAGACGCGCTCTGTGACCATCAACCAAAATTCTCTAAGCGTCCCGAACCGTCACCGCGTCGGCGGGGCCGCGGGCGCCGGCGGCGAGCCAGCGGGCGTGGGCGCGGTACATGACGCCGTTGCGGCGGAGGGCCGCGTCGGTTTGGCTCGCGCACCAATCAGCCATGGCAAGGAGGCGCGCTGGGACGTAGCCGAGCAGGGCCGACGCGGAGTAACGCAGGTGAGCGTCGTGACCGGCGTACGCGTCGAGAAAGGCAGCGACGCGCTCGTGGACTTGGCGCGGTGAGACATGGGTGCGCGACCAGCTCGAGCCGTCGTCCACCGAGTCGTCGAGGTGCGGCGTGAGGGGGAGATAACGGTACGCCGTGTACGCGAGGTCCCAGAGGCGCGGGCCGGGGTAGCAAAGGTCGAAGTCGATGGCGCCCACGAATTGCTGGTTGTCGAAGACGTGGTTGTACGGGGCAAAGTCCGCGTGGCAGATCACCTCCGCGGGCAGTTTGCCGGAACACCACCAGACGTCGTCCGCGCGGCGAGCAAAGCTGGCGGTGGCGTCATGCCATTCGCGGAGGCGCCGGGCTACGGTGGTCAGGATATCGGGAGACCACAGCCAGATCGGCTGATCGTGGACGACCTCGCCAGCAATGAACGACCACATGTCCCGGCCCTGCTCGTCGGAACCCAGCGGCTCGGCGACCCACGTCACGCCTTGTCGGCGCACGTGCCGGAGCAGGCGCTGGATGGTGGCGGATTGCGGCTGGGCGCGCTTGCGGACGGTGTTGCCCACCCGCACGGCTCCGCCCATGTTTCCCCCGGTCAGCGGTTGTTCGTCCACGGTAACGTGGGGCGAAACGTAAGCCGATCTGCCGGCAGCTGCTAGCTTGCGCCGCTTCACAGCCAGATTTCTGCGTAGCGCCCCTGGCTCGTCGCCGCCTCATGCGCCACGAGCGAGCTTTGGGGAAAGCGCGCCATGCGGGGCGTTCGCCCTGGTTTACGACTGGCGGCACCGGTGCTCCGGCGCAGGCTCAGGCCAAACACGCCTGCACGGCGTGGACCAATTGCTCGTAGGAAAATGGGCGCGAAAGCCGCGCGAATTGCGCAAGCTCCTGTGTTGGGCGCTCGCCGCTGCAGACGAGCACCTTCAACTCCGGGCGGGCGCCGCGGAGCTTTGCGATCAGCGGGAGTGACGGCAAGCCTCGCATCCGAGCGTCGCACCACAAAAGCTGGATTGGCCCGTCGAAGTTTTGGCTCGTGGCCAGAGCCTGCTCAGCGTCGTTCGCGGTCAATACGTGATAGCCGGCGCGCTCCAGCATGGTGGTGGCGAGCCGGCGCACGTCGCGATGATCGTCGACGAGCAGGATCGTGTTCGGGTTCACTCGCGCCGGAGTCAGCGGACTCGGCTCGAGGCTGGCAGGGGTGAACGCGACCGGCGGACCTTGCACGATGGCTTGCTGTGCGGAAAAACGCAGGCTGAGGCAGCATATGACGGCAAGCTCCCGGCCAGCGACTCTCCGGATCCGTTCGAGCGTGAGCTCCAGCTCGGGCCCGGCAGATTCGACGTGCTCCGGCGCCACCTCGTGCAGGCGCAACTGCAGCTCGTCTTCGCCCAGCGTTTCCCGAAGCGCGAGCACGGAGTCCAGCAACGCGCGCTGGACGTCGGGAAAGTGACACGGCACGAGCGCGCGCGTAGGCAGCTCCAGCTTGAGCCGCTCCGGGGCGGCGAGCAGGTAGCGGAGGCCCCGGGCCAGCGTAGCGAGCTCTTGCGGCAAGTCGCAGATCGCGGCGGGCTGCGGGCGCCCGGCAAGCGACGTGATCGCGTTCACGAGCTCGTTGGTCTGCTGCGCGGCGCTCAAGATCGCGTCGATGCCTTCTTGCATTTGCCAGGAGGGGGCTGCTGAATTTTCGAGTAAGCGCGACCAGCCGCGCGCCACGTGAGATAGGTTGTTGAGATCGTGCTTGGCCCGGAGCAAGGCCAAACCGACGATGCTGGCGCGTCGAATTTCCTCGGCGCGCGAGTCGTCCGGATCGGGAGTAGCAGCCGTGCGCGGGTGATTGGCCATCTGACGAACCTAAGATAGCGCGCTTTAGCGGATTGGGTAAGCCGAGTCGCCCGTCGCGTGACCGTCGATGTTGAGCGCGCGAGTCGACGAGTCCAGATCTGCCAACGCCAGATATGAAATCGCTCCGGGCAGCTCGTTGAGCGCGCGTTTCAACATGACCAAGGACGGGACCGTCGCCGGCGCGCGCTTGCCGCGGAGCCGCTGATCGATCCAATAGCGCGCGACTTGGTCCGGCGTCATGTTCAATACCTCTTGATCGAAGCGGGTCCGCTCGATGTTTCCGCTGCGCTGATTCAACGGAATGAAGCGGTCACCGCCCGCGTCGCTCGTCTCCTTGTTGAGGAAGATGCGCCGCAGCTCGGCGAGGCTCAATGAGCGTTGCGCGCTCTTCGCGCCGACGACCACCGCGATTGTTTCGGAGCTCGCGCGGGCGACGTTCGAGGCAGACACAATCAATGCGCTCGCCGTCCACTTCACGAAGTCTCGGCGCCCGAACAGGAATGCGTTCATTAGAATGCCCACGCGGCCTGCATATCGAGGCCCTTGATGTCGTTGCCGGCGAAGCCCTTCGGATCTGCGCCAGGGAAGTAGCCGTAAGAGTATTCCGCCTTGAGCACGACGCGCGCCTCGGGTCGGAAGTTGAGCCCGCCCGTGAAGAGCACCACCTGATCGGCGACGCCGATGGACTGTGATTGTGGCTCCGGGCTGTACTCTGCCTTGAGGTAGGGCATGATTCCTAGGAGCGGCGTACGATAGCCAATCAGCGCGTAGCCGCCGAAGTTGCGCTTGTCGGGGCGGAGCCCGCCGTTCGGCCCGCGCGGACGACCGCGATCCGTATAGCGCCGGTCGTTCATGATCCACTCGGTTTGCAGGTGAAGATCTCGCCACAGCCACTTCAAATCCGTCGCGTAGCTGATCTCGTCGTATTGCTCGCTGACGTCGAGTCGGCTCTTTGGGCTGCCGTTCAGTAGATAGAGCTCGCTATATCCCTTGGTCACGCGGCCCGTGTACAGCGAGCCGCCAAGGGTGAGCTCGCCGAGTCCGCGATAGGTGAGCGAGAGCCGCGCGGTGACCGCCTTGTTGCCGTCCAGATCCTCGTATGGCACCTGGTCGCTGCGCCCGTTGGAGACACCGAGCGCGTAGCCCAGCTCGAGATCGCGACTGAGCGTCGCGCTGCCCTGGGCCAAGAGCCCGACTTGAGACTTGGGAAGCAACTGCGCGCCGATGACGAACGGCGCGGAAACACCGATGATCACCGGCGAGCCGTGATCTACGTTCCAGATACCGTAGGGCGTCAGCCATTGACCCGCCGAGACGGTGAGCCACGAGCTCGCGCTGTATTCGAGCGTCGCTCGCTCGATCATGATGCCACCGACGCCATGGCTACGCGTGTAGTCGGTGTAGTCTGCGTAGCTCGCGTCGTAACGCCGGACCTCGTTCGTCGATAGGCTCGTGTCTGGCGCGCCTTGCGGCAAATACGTGAAGCGGAACTCCGCGAGCGCACGCCAGCGGCTGGCGAGCTGCGCGTCGAAATACAGATTCAAGTTACCGACGAAAAAACTCGGCTGGCGATTCAAAAATAGCAGCCACGGGCTGTTCTTCGGCACGAACAGCTGGCGGTAGCCAAAGTCGCCGAAGCCGTAAATCTTGATCGCCGAGCCGGCCGCGCTGGTTTCGAGCGGCCCGGCATCGTCCTGCTCGAGCGCGAGCGGTTGTCCGTCGCTCGCACTCGGGGCCACCGGCGGAGGAGCTGCCGGAACAGCGGCTAGTGTTGGATTGGGCTGCTTGGGCGCGGGCACCACGGGGGCGTCGCTCGATTCGGCCCAGGCAGGCAAAGCGAAACAGGCGAGCGCCGCCGCGCAAGCAAATGACAGGCGGCGCATGTCAGTTCCCTCCCGGGACGAGCGTGCCGCCGCCCGGGCAGTTCCCGCCGCTGAGCTCGCTGTGCGGTAAACAGAGCGAGTTTCCGAGCAGCGGGATGTCGCAGCAGGCCCAATCACCGGGGCAGATACTGGGGTTGCTCTTGCAGCCGCTGAGCAAGCAGGCATGCGCGGAGAGCGACTCGCAGTAGGAGGCCTCGAATCCGGCGCAATCCGCGCTGCTCTCGCAAGCGTCGCCGTAGCCCGTCGGTGGCCGCTGACAGAAGCTGCGCGTGCCGCGCTGATTGCACGAATAGTCGTTGCTGCAGTCGGCGGATGACGCGCAGTCGGCGTGCGTGCAGTAGCCGCCCTGGTCGGGCGCAGCACAGTAGCCGTAGAGCGGGTCTGTGCAGTCGGCGTCTGCGGAGCAGGCCAGTCCGAGCGCAGCCGTCGGCGTGCACGGCAGCGCCGGGTCCGTGCGCCCGTAGCCGGCCGCGCACTCACAGCCTTCGAGCGAACCGACCTCGTTCGCAGCGCAAGCCACGCACTGCGTACCGCTGAGTCCGTAGCCGGCCTCGCAGGCGCAGGCCGCTCCTTGCAGGATCTGATGGGTGCCGCAGCGCTGGTCGGGATCGACCAAGCAGGCCGGTAACAGTGGAGTCGCGAGCAGTAGCCAGGCAAAGCCCAGCCGCTCCGCCCACGCCACTCGGGCGGAGAGAGACTTCGTCATGCTGATTTTCCTTATCGTGTGTTGTTCAAGTCATGCTGCGCGGCGGACGAGTAGCAGCGTCCAATCGTCGTCACGGCGCGGCGCGTGCGCGCTGGCCGTTTGCAAAAGGCGGTCTGCAATCTGGGGTAGCTCGACGCTCGTGCTCGCGGCGCCGTTCAAGGCGCGCTCCAGTCCGCTCACGTCGAACATCTCTCCGAGCTCGTCTTTGGCCTCGATGATCCCGTCCGAGTACAGGCAGAGGATGTCCCCCGGCTCCAGGTGCAAACTGCTGACCGGGATGTGCTCCAGCTCGGCCGTGATGCCGAGCCACGGCCCGGGGGCTTCGATCACCTCGCAGCGCTGCTTGGCTTTGCGCCAGATGACCGGCCATTCGTGCGCGCCAGCGAACACGAAGCTGCCGCCACCGGCGTGCGCTAGCAGCAACGCCGTGACGTACTTGTCGTCCTTCAGGCGCGCGCCAATCTGCTCGTTCAACAGGCCGTTGACCCCGCGGATCACCTCATCCGGCCGGGCCAACGGGTTGGCGCGAAAATAAGCAGCGAACGCCGATTGCGTGATCAACATCACTAGGCCGGCGGGCACGCCGTGTCCGGAGACGTCGCCCATGGTCAGCCAGAGCGCGCCGCTGCGCGGATGAGAGAGCACGTCGTAGAAATCGCCGCCCACCTCCTCGGCAGGCCGCATGCGACCGGCGAACTCGAACTCTGGATGCACCGGTGATGGCGGCAACAGCGCCTTCTGGATGCCGGCGGCGATCTCCAGATCGCGCGTCATCCGTGCTTGCTCCCGGGTCGCGCAGCGCGCTCGTGAGAGCTCCTCGGTCATGGCATTGAAGGCATTGCCCAGGGTCTCGAGCTCGTCTTTGCTCTTGAGCTCGACGCGCACGTCGGTCTGGCCATTGGCCACGGAAAACGCGGCATCTTTCAGGCTGTGGATGCTGCCGGTGATGCCGCGGCCAATCAGCAACGCCAGCACGACGCTGACGATCAGCGCACTTCCGGCCAAAATCGAGCCCGTCCACAGCGCGTTGCGCGTCCCGTGCAATTTGCTGAGCGCGCGTGAGTGAACCTCCCGATTTAGGTCCATTTCGAGATCGTGCAGCGCGTCCACCTTCAGATTTTGGGTGGCGTACCAGAGATTGGCATTTTCGGCGGGAGCGCCTTCTGCTGCGTCGAGGGCCACTTTCCGGAAGCGCTCGGTCGCGGCAAGCTTCGGATCCCGCATGCGCGCACGGTAAGCCTCGAAGTGTTGCGCCGTACCATTGTTGCGCAGGCCCTCGACGATGGAGTGCTCTTCGGTCAGCAGCGTGAGTAGATCTCGGTAGGTGCCTGGTGGGAAGTCACCCACGGCGAAGACATAGGACAAGAGTGCGTGCTCGATGCTGGCGCGCTCCTGCAGCTCGAGCACCGCCACGAGCGAAGCCATGCTGCGCAGCAGCTCGCCGTCGTCGGTGAGCTCGCTGAGCGCGCCCAGGGCGCGCAAGAGACCGCGCGCCGCCGAGCCGTACGTATCCAATTGCACGCGCGGATCGCTGTCGCCTCGTGCCGCGCTGGCGCGCGCGCCGGGCAGACTGGAAAGCTGGCCCAGCGCACCCGCGAGCTCGCTCGCGAGCCTACCTGGCAAGCGCGACAGATCTCGTCCGGCCAAAAATTCCCGCAACCTCACCAGCGCCCGATCAGTGGCGCGCTCGGCCTGCTCCAAGTCGCGACCGAGCGCGCTCAGCTCGGGCTCGGAGGGCGCCGCTTCTGCTCCGCCGGCGAAGTTCGGTTTACGCTCACCCAGGGCGAGGAGCGCCTTGCTGCGTTCAACCTCGAGCCGATACAAGAGTGAGCTCACGTTCTCCGTGAGCTCGGCCAAGCTTTCGATCGAGCCGAGCGCCTCACTGCGTGCGAGCTCGTGGCGCGCGTTGATCGCGACCAGCCCGGCCAAGACGAAGGCTCCCAGCACCGGGATGCCGGTGAGCAGCAGCAGCTTTCGCGCGATGGACAGATTGAACATTGGAAACCCCGCTCCCGAAAAAGAAAACTGCGCCAAGGAAACACGAGAGCCGCGCAGGCGAGTTCGACTGAAAGATTGCGACCTTGGCTGCGCTAGCGACGGCAACTGGCCGTCACGGCGACATTGGCGCCTTCGCTCAGCGCAGTGATGGTCATGCGACCTTCATGACAAATCCGCACCAAGCCGAGCATGGCTCGCCGCCCTGTTGCCGACATGGAGCGCTCGATCTCCGTGGTGTACGTGCGCTCCGGGTCTTGCTCGATCCGCCGCAAGTGTACCCGCAGCATGTCGAGCCGCGAGGCGATGGTCGCGTTCTGCACGGTGACGCAAACCTCCAGCGCGGTGACCGACAGCTCGTAGCCGATCTCCTTCATCATTAGGCTGTAGTGCCGCGCGTTCTCCAGCAATTCTTGGCTGGCCAAGATGACTCGATCCGCCGTGCTCGAGGTGAACACGGCCTTGGCATAGCCCGAGACGAAGCCGTGAAAATATCCAGCTTCCTCGCTGTTGCCCCAAGCCACGCGCACGAGTGTTCGTGCTTCGCGCCGAGCGGGCGTGGCCTCCACGCGCTGCAGTCGGGTTTCAGGGGCCATGCTATTCCGAATCGACTCGGATTGTGCTGGGGGCCAGGCTTTGCAGTACCGAAAAACTGGTGCGTTGCCAGGTGATCCGTCGGTCCGTGCGGAAGCGAATTACATACCCGTTTTGAGGGCCGCGAGCCCAAGTGGCCCAATCGACGAATAGGCGGATCGCCGATGAGTTGACGAACGTGAGGTGTCGTACGTCGACCGTGATCTCGGCCAAGCGATCGCTCGTGATGGCTCGATGCACCGCCGCGAAGAAGGTGCCGAGGATGCGCGCGGGATCCTGCACCGCAATCACGCCGACGAGCTGCACCGTCGCCGGCGGGACGACTTGGACACTGAAATTGTCCAGCCGTGGCAGCCCCACTTCATGCAGCGCGCTCACAGCTTACCCACCGCGATGACGCGCACGTTGCCGTCGGCTTCCTCGCTTACGGACAGCTCGAATTGGGTCTCGTAGCGCATGCGTGCGAGGCCGAGACGCGCGGGGCCGCCCGGTGTGCGAGCCGCGCGGGCGAAAGCCGCGATGAATGCCGCCTCCGGGTCGAAGCGATGCAGCATCTCGATCTCCTCGCGCAAGCTCTCCAAGTGCGCCGGGTCGGCGTGACTCAGAGTCGAAATGTACAACTCGCAGCCATCACTCGCGATCTCGAGTTCGAGTTTGCTGTCCTCCGTCGCTGAGGAATACTTGATCGCGTTTTCGAGCGTTTCTTGCAGCACGACTCGTGCGCGCTCGGCTACCCCCGCTTGCTTGAACGTCGTTTCGCAGAAAAAACGGCCGAATTCGCGGATGCCGTCGATGTACGCCCAGGCCGGACGGAAGGTGAGTGAGACCAAGAGAGGGCCAGGCGGTCGCGGTAGTTTGCTGCTCGTTGTGATGTTCAATGGCGGTCCTGAGTGTTGGACGGCTCCCTGCGGAGACGTGCTCAGCCCTGCTGCACCGCGCGTGCCAGGCAGTATTGCCCTTTAACATTCGATATTTACGATTTATGCTCGCGGCGTCCCTGTGCGCAGACCCGGGTCAGATTGACTGGTTGTGGTCAATTGGACCCTGGGGTTTGCTAGCCTGAAGAGTCAGCTACATGCACGAGGGAAAAGGCCGCTCTGGAACGCTGCTGTTGGTGGACGACGAGCCACTGCCGCTCGGAATGTTGCGCGCCACGCTCGTGGCCGAAGGCTTCCACACGCTCTCCGCCGAGTCCGGAGCGGAGGCTTTGGCGCTCTTGGATCTGCACGCACACGAGATCGATTGTGTGCTCACCGATTTGTACATGCCCGGGGTCTCCGGCATGGACGTCTTGATGTACGCGCGCGAGCGCTGGCCCGAGGTCAGTGTGGTCGTGCTCACCGGGCACGCGGACGTCCAAACGGCGGTGAGCGCGATCCGCGCCGGCGCCTACGACTATTTGGTGAAGCCCGTCGACACGGGCGACGCTCTGGCAACCGTGATTCGCCGCGCCATCGAGCACCACCGGCTACTTTCGCGCAACCGCTACTTGGAGCAAAGGCTCGACGTATCGGAGCGGTTCGGTGGTCTGATCGGCAATTGTCGGCCGATGCGCCAAGTATACGCCAGCGTATCCCACGTGGCTTCGACCGAGGCTACGGTACTAGTTTTGGGCGAGAGCGGCACCGGTAAGGAGCTCGTTGCGCGCTCGATTCACGAGCAGAGCCCGCGCGCCGGGCGCGCTTTCGTTGCCATCAACTGCGGCGCTCTGACCGAGACGCTGCTCGAGAGTGAGCTTTTCGGTCATGAACGGGGCGCGTTTACCGGGGCAATTGCGCGCCGTCATGGCTTGTTCGAGGAAGCTTCGGGCGGCACGCTGTTCTTGGACGAGGTCGGGGAGCTCTCGGCGGCGACGCAGGTGCGCCTGCTACGCGTCCTGCAAGAGCGACACGTGCGCCCAGTGGGTTCCAACCGCTCGATTCCGATCGACGTCCGCGTGATCGCCGCCACGAATCGCAACCTGGAGGAAGAAGTCGCCGCGCGCCGCTTCCGCGAGGACCTCTACTATCGGCTGAACGTGGTCGCGGTCGAGCTGCCGCCACTGCGCGCGCGCGGGGACGACGTCTTGCTCTTGGCACATCATTTCCTCGCGAAGCACAGCGCGCGGCACCAGAAGCCAGTGACCGGCATCACACCCGGCGCGCTGGAGCTGCTCACCGGCCACGACTGGCCCGGTAACGTGCGGGAGTTGGAGAACGCCATTGAACGCGCGGTGATTCTGAACCACGGCGTCCAAGTGACGATCGATGCTCTGCCACTGTCGCTACGTCAAAGCTCGTCGCCGCCACTTGGCGCGCTTCCGAACGAGTCGTTGGTGGAGGCGCGCGCGCGTTTCGAACGTCGTTACCTGATGGACGCGCTGCGCGCCAACTCGGGCAACCTGAGCTCCGCCGCGAAGCAGGCGGGGATGGATCGCTCGAACTTTCGCCGTTTGCTCAAGCGCTACGGTGTCGCGGCGGCGGTGAGCGGCCCTTCGCAACCGGGCCACCCGGCAATGGAAGACGATTCGAGCAGCGATTAGCCGGGCGGACCAAGCGCCGAGGTAGGTCAAATCCCTACCGAGGGCCCGCCCCTTCGCTAGACTCGGCGGAATAATACCGCGCTAGCCAAACTCGCGGACTCTGCTCCTCAAATAAAAGGGTCGTGCAGTTTCTTTTCAGTACCGAAACGAGCCCGTGGCCGCACTGCTTAAGGTCGAGTCGCGCGGCGATACCGCGAGGCTGCCTTCGACACGATTCAAGCAGCGTTCCAGTCGAACGGTAGAATTGAGGGATCAAGTGATGATGAAGCGAGCCTCGAAGGCCCATTCAACGATTCCAACTCCCTTTTCCAACCGTCAGCGGCTGCTTGCCACAGGTCTGCTGGTCGCGACGTTGGGGGCCAGCGTCGGCTGTACCGGTTACATCAGTACCGGCTCGGATTCGATGGGAACCGGCGCCTCGGGCCCAATAGTGAACGGCAGCGGGAGCGGGACGGGAACGGGCGCGACTGGAGGCGATCCGTATGCGGTCCCCGCTTCCGCCCCGGCCTCGGTGTTGGTGCCGACTCCCCGCGTTGCGCGCCTGAGCCGCCAGCAGTGGTCGAACGCGGTGCGAGATTTGCTCAAGCTGAGTGACATTTCGGACATCGAGGCCAACGTGTCGGGCGACGCCCTGATCGGCTTCGACGACGAGGCGGAGGGTCTATTCGTGACCGAGCAGCTGCGGTCACAGTTGTTCGATGCCTCGGAGAAGGCGGCCGACAAGGTCACCGGCGACGCGACCGCACTCGCGGCACTAGTTCCCGCGAACGCACCGACGGATACCGCGGGGCGGGCCAAGGCTTTCATCACGTCGTTCGGGCAGCGTGCATTCCGACGCCCGCTAACTGACGCCGAGGTGACCACGCACCTCGGGCTGTTCAATCAGGGCCCGACTTTATATCCCGGCGTCGATGCGTTCAAGGCCGGTGCCAGCCTGGTGATCCAGGCGATGCTACAATCACCCTACTTCCTTTATCGCACCGAGCTGGGGACGGCGGCAGCGGGCGCGAGCCGAGTAGCGCTCAACGACTGGGAAGTCGGCGCAAAGGTCGCGCTCGCAATAACGAACACCATCCCGGATGATGAGCTGCTGGCCGCAGCCGCCGCTGGGCAACTGCACGACCCGGCGGGCGTGGCCAAGCAAGTCAACCGCTTGCTCGATGGAACGACCGGAACGACCGGGATCAGCAACTTCAACCTGCAGGTGTACCGGCTAGGCGCGTACGACGGAATCACCCGCAACGCGGCAGATTTCCCGGAATTCACGGCGAACACACCGGCCGCCATGAAGACGGAAGTGCTGCAGTTCCTGAGCTGGGTCTTCCGGAACCAGCGTGGGATCAAGGATTTTTACACCACGCCCGTCGGCTTCGTGAACTCGCAGCTCGCGCCGCTCTATGGCGTCACGGGTAACTATTCGAGCGATCCCAACATGCTGACCAAGGTCGATCTGGATCCGACGCAGCGCTCCGGTTTGCTCACCGAGGCAGGATTCCTGTCGTCCTATATCTCCGTGGGCAATGAACCCGACATCATCCACCGCGGCGTGTTCATCGCCGAACGGCTCCTGTGCAAGCAGTTGCCGCCTCCCGACCCCAAAGCGGTAGGAGCGATGATCAGCAACGCACCCGGGCTGACCAATCGAGAACGGGTCGAGATGACGACCGGAAAAGGAACGTGTGGTGCGGCTTGCCACGGGAGCTTGTTCAACGCGCTCGGTTACGCCTTCGAAAACTACGACGCGATCGGTAAATATCGCACGACTGACCAAGGAAAGCCGGTGAACGCGGCAGACAGCTACACGCTGGATGGTCAACTCCAGACCTTCAACAACGGCATCGAGCTTTCGAAGCGCCTGGCCGAGGCCAAGGAGACGCACGCCTGCTACGTGCAGAACATGCTGACCTATCTGCACGGCCAGGAAGTGGACCCCACTGCAGACGCGACAGCGGCGACAGTGGACTACTACGCGCGGCGCTCTCGTGCCGGAATGTCGCTCCATGACCTGGAATTCGCCATCGTAACCAGCGATGACTTCCTCAACCGTCTTCCCTGAGTCGAAAGAACGCTATGAACAAACCGCGATTGCCGGAACTGACTCGACGGAACGTGCTTCGGGGCGCAGGCGGACTCATGCTCGGTCTGCCGTTGCTCGAAACGTTCTTACCTCGCGAGGCCTCGGCCCAGGCGGCGGCCCGCTCGCCGTTCGTCCTGATCGTCGTCGGGGACAATGGCGTGGTTCAGGCGGGCGTCAACTTGAGCGTGAGCGCAGAGCCCGAGCGCTTTTGGCCGACGTCTCTAGGTCCGCTGACTAAAGCGAGCATGACCGCGGACAAAGCGACCCGCTCGACGGGGGAGCTCGCCGACTATGCGGAGCAGCTGCTCATCGTCCGAGGAATCAACCTCCCGTATAGCTCGAACGGCTGCTCTCACTCGGCCGCCGACGCCCAGATCCTCACGGCCTCCCAGATCACGCCGGGGTCAACCAACTGCAAGGCGAAGGGCATCTCGGTAGACACCGCCATCGCCGCAGCGAAAAATCCTGCCGGGCGAGATCCACTCGTACTCCACGCGGGCATGTTTTCACCGGGCGGAACGGGTTTCGATATCCCGGGCTACGTGTCGTACATCACGCCTCAGCAGCCGAGGGTGTACATCGACTCTCCGTACAAGGCGTATCAAGCGATCATCGGCGCGACCGGCACCGGCTCGACCGGGACTTCGGCCGAGGCCCAAGCGTTGCAGCTACGAGGAGCGCGCAGTAAGAGCATCAACGACATCCTGCGTCCGCAGATCTCGGCGCTGCTCGCGCGCACGGATCTCAGCACCAGCGATCGCGCGCGGCTCGACCAACACCTCACCGCAATCCGTGACATCGAGGTCACGATGGGGACCACGACGCTCACGATCCCCGACGCCGACGTGACGACGATGAAGTCGATGGACTCGAAGCCATACGACCAGTCGACGCGAGACGCCGCGGTCAAGCTGTTCATGGATCTGATGGCCTTCTCGGCGGCGGCTGACTACAGCCGCGTCGCCGTCCTGAAGATCGGCGATCGCATCGACGATCACGTGTACACGTACAACGGGCAGACCGCGAAGTTCCACGACGTTTCGCACCGTCAAGTCCCGAACGCGGTCGATTTTCACCACTACATCGATCGCATGATGCTCAATTACTACAAGCATCTACTCGACAAACTGTCGACCTACACCACGCCGAGCGGTCCGCTGCTCGACCAAGGGGTGGCGATCTATTGCAACCAGTGCGCGACCGGCGCCCACTCGTTCAGCAACATCCCGTGGATCCAAGCGGGGTCGGCAAATGGCTACTTCAAGAAGGGTCAATACCTCGCCGTCGGCACCGGCCAGCAGCCCGCCGGTAGCCAAGATGGCAAGGGCGGGGACGGCTCGGTTTCGGGCGTGAACAAGATTTTGAACAACCTCTTGAACGCGGCCGGCGTGACCAAGATGGACGGCACGCCCAAGGACGACTTCGGCGACCCGTCGCTTCCCAAAGGCCTCCTCGCCGACCTCAACGCCTGATACCGCGCGGCCGCGGCTTGATCGTTCGGCCTGGCGGACTCGCGCCAGGCCGGCCTCAGGTTCAGTTGCTGGACGTAGTCACGTTCGCCACGGGAAACTGGATGCTTCCCATCCCACCGCCGACTTCTACGTTGATGTGAACAGAAGATAGATTGCCGAGGGCCCACCCCTGCTTGGCCCATGCAGCGAAGTGGTCGCTCACGGTGATTGTTCCGCACTGGCGAGCCGTCGACCGGACGCTCCACATCTGAGTCCAAGGCCCCGTGTGCCCAGACTCGCAAGCATTGCCACCGCTACCAGTCGTCTGGTTCGAGATCAGGTAGTACGTGCCCCCGTCGATGGTGGTCGTGACGTTGCTCTTCTGCGTCGGCATTTTGCTGAACGCGTCGTCGACGATGTACCACTCGACGCATGGCTTTTGCGTCCAGCCGTACATACCTAGCGAGGAGTAGCCGCCGGCAGTCCCCGTTTTCGACTCGACGATATCTGCCTTGATCGTGCCATAGGCCGTGTAAGCCTTGGAGCTGTTGAAATCGAGCCCGACGTGGGCCAGGAAATCACCACCCATGTTCCAAGACGCGCTGAACGCGTGGGCGTTGTCGAAGACGGTGATGGTTCCTCCGCTGCCATTCGACCAGATGCCATAGCCGAGACCATCGGCCGTACCATTGACGTTCGTTCCGCTGTGCGGCGTGCCTCCGGTCGGCATCATTGCCGAACAATCTGGGCCGGCACCCGTCCCGGCGGCACCGCCCGCCGCCGCACCGCCAGTCCCAGCCGTCCCTCCAACCGCAACTCCGCCCGTGCCAGCCGCCGCGCCTCCGCCGGCGCCTCCGGCTGTCGCGCCGCCGAAGCTCGAACCTCCGACTGCCATCGAGCCACCGTTCGGTGCTCCCCCAGTTGCTTTGGCGCCTCCACTCGAATTCGCTGAGCCGCCATTCATGGTGGTCGAACCGGCGGCCCCATTGCTGCCGCCCGCGCTCGGCGTCTCGCCCGAATTCGAACTGCTGCAACTACTGAGGAGCGAGACGATGAGAGCACATGATTGAAGTGATAGGGTTTGCATGGCTGCTCCTGCGACTCAGTCGCCGTAGTGACATTCCCGGAAGCGGGTGCGTTGATCGAAAGTACCACCGCGGACTCATGAAATCCGCTCGTACCGCAGCATATTGAGTTCGTTGCTGCATTTCGCGCCGTTTTGCTGAAGGCCGAGAGCCGGCCGACCGTTGACCGAGCTTCAGCTAGCGACGCCGCGCTTCTAAAGTGCCAGAACGGAGAATGAGACGAGCGAGGGTCGTGACGACGGCAACACCACGGCTCGATTCCGGCACTCAGGCGCGCGCTTGCGACGCGGCGGGCCGCGGGGTATCAGCCTCGTGTGCACCTTAGCAATGGGCGGCGGGTCCGGGCCTCGCATCGCGCGATCGCGGCGCTGGCCATGACCGCGGCTGCTTGCGGCGCGCGCAGCTCACTCCTACCTGGCGAGTACGAGCTGGCGAACGGCGGTATGGTGAGCACCACATCGGGAGCCGGCGGACAGAGCGCGGCCGGCGGTACACTCGATATTGCAGGTGCTGGCGGGCGCGTACCGACGGCGCGCTGCGAGATCGACGGTGCTAGCTACGAGTCGGGCGCGCCGAACCCAGAGAACCAATGTGAGCAATGCCAGCCGGAGATTTCAGCGAGCAGTTGGGTGGCGGCGCCGAACGCAGGCTGCGTGAGAGCAGTCTCGGTGAGCGTGCAGCATGCGTGCGCCATTCGGGGCGGTAAGGCTCACTGTTGGGGAATGAACAACTTTGGTCAGCTCGGCGACGGCAGCGGCGCGGCCTATCGTACGACGCCCGTGGAGGTAGCGGGCCTTGGCGAAACCGTGACCGCGATTTCAGCCGGAGGCTGGCACAGCTGCGCCATCGTAAAGGGTTTAGCCAACACGTTTGCAGACCAGGCCGCCTTCTGCTGGGGCGGCAACAACCTGGGTCAGCTCGGCAACGGCACGAATTCGGACAGCGCGACGGCAGTCCCGGTTCAAGGTCTTTCGTCCAACGTGACCTCGATCTCCGCGGGCGTTGGCTTCAGCTGTGCGGTCGTCAATGGAGCGGCCTTCTGTTGGGGCGTGAACGCTAGCGGCGAACTCGGCAACGGCTCCACGGCGAGCAGCAACGTTCCGGTCGCAGTACAGGGCCTCGACACCGGCGTGACGGTGATTTCCGCGGGCGGGGAACATGTCTGCGCACTGCAGCGCGGAGCTGCCTATTGCTGGGGCAGGAACAGCGACGGTCGGCTCGGCGATGGGACGATCAATGACAGCGCCGTGCCAGTTCGAGTGCAGGGGCTGATGTCCGTATCGCAGATCGTCGCCGGCGAAGTTGGCACTTGCGCGATCGTAAACGGAGCGGCTTGGTGTTGGGGCGCCAATATGTACGGGCAGATTGGGGCCGAGGCCGGTGGGATCCGAACACAGCCAGTGCCCGTCGTTCCGCTGTCGAACCGAGTAACCGCAATCGCGATCGGTGCGGCGGAGAGCTGCGCTCTGCGGGACGGCGCGGCATTCTGTTGGGGCAACGTCACTACTGCGGTGCAAGGCAACGACGTGCTCGTCGGTTCGAACGCCGGGTTACCCGCGCCGTTCGGCCCAGCGGGCGCTGCGATCACGACTATTTCTGCCCACAGCTATAACGGCTGTTTGGTCCAACGGGGCAAGGCGTACTGTTGGGGTTGGAACCAATTTGGTCAGTTGGGCAACAACAGCCAGGTAACGAGCGTCGCTCCGGTGCTCGTGCAATTCCCCTGACAGCGCCAGACTGCGTCCTCAGCACGCTCGAATGGTTGTTTCGATAGCGCCAGCGCTGCTCATCTGAATCCGGCGCGGACGCCCGAAGTACGACTAGCTCACGGCAGGCAATTGACGCGCTTCGTATCGAGCACGATGTCGTCGCAATACAGATCGAAGGCCTCGCTCGGGTGCCAATCGTGGAAGCCGAAACCGAAGAGCTCGAAACCGCCAATGAGGTCTGAGCTCGAACCGTTGTACGATGCGAAGTCTTTCTCAATTCGACTGCGTGAGCTCGATCTGGGGCGTGAAGTTTGCTCCCGTCTTGTCCGCGCAGAGGCCGGCGGTAATCGCTTGACCCGGCTGAATCGCGGAGTTCCAAGGAACGGGGGTCACGTCGTAGCGTGAGCTGCCAAGCGAGCTGAAGTTTGCGTTCCAACTGCTCGTCAATTGCGATTGCCCGAGGTTCAGCCGCACGAGCCAGCCGCCGTCGACCGGCGTCGTGCTGGTGTTCGTGATCACGACTTCGCCGCAGTAGCTTCCGGTCGTCCCGCTTTGGCCACTGTTGAACGAAAACGTTGCGCTAATCCGTGAGGCCCGACTCACACGCACCACCAGCTGGTGATGATCGCCGGAGGTGGGCGTGGACAGCGGCGTGATTTGCAACCCGGTCGGATCTTGGAACGTTTCGCCGACCCTGAGCGCGTCGGCGTTCGGCGCATCAATGAGCAAGAAGCGAGTGAGGTTACCGAGGCTGTTTCCAGTAGTGTCGACTTCTCCGCCCAGGCGAATCACTGCTCCGTCGTGCATGCCCGTGTTTGCAAATTGCGGGCTATCATCGAAGCCGATCGGTTGCCGGTACTCCACGTAATAGTAGCAGGGCCGGATATCAGCGGGACACACGCTCAAGTCGGCGGGGATGCGCAATGCTTGGGGCGCGCTCGTGCCAATTTCCAGCGGCTCCAGCGTGAAGTCGCCGCCCGAAGCAGGAGGTGTCACCACGTTCGTGCCCGCGAGCCAACCTTGCAGCAGCTTGTTGTATGCACCGAAGTGCGCGAACGAGCGATAGCCCATGGGGTCCCACGGATCCTGCGGATAAGACGGATTTTCGCTGCAGTGATCGGTGGTCGAGAGCGGCACGGGGTCGCCACTCGCGGACGTGCACTGGTACAGCAGTGAGTGCTGCATCGCGAAGTTGTGTCCCAGTTCGTGAATGAAGATCTCGGGCCCCGCTTCGTAATAATACCAGCTATAGTGACCGGGAGCGTTCGGCGTTCCGAACTCGCCATAGCCTGCGATGCTCGAACAACTCGCAGCCACGACCATGCCGACATGCTGAAACGAGCTCAGATCGATGCCACTCTCGTTCGCCTTCGCCAAGGCCGCAGCTCTCAACGCCGTCGTGTCGCAGTAGTCAGGGAGCGGGTCGATGGTGAGCCAGTCGAAAACGGTGCCTTGTAGCGCTCGCGCGCCGTAGCTCACCTCCTGATAATAGGCGTTGACGTTCTGCGCTCTGGCCGGAAAATCGGGCAAGCTTTCGGTCCCGAACAGGCTATTTTCGACGAGAGGCTTGCTGATCACCCACGGCGGCGGCTCTGGCTCGGTGCTCGGGCGAAGCAGCAAAACCGCGATGCTGCGGGTTTGCGTCGGCTGCGTGATCGCTTCTGTCACGGTGCGGACCTGCGCTGGCTGCGCTGCGAGCTCCACCGAACTGGCGACGAACTCGCCTTGCTCGGTGAACGACCCATGAACTTCGATAGCGGTGCCCGGCGCGTAGCTCTGAGGCGTGGCGAACTTCAGCTTCAATTCGGACAGATCGGCGCGCTGCAGCCGGTACTCGACCCGAGCCGAGCCATCCTTGTAAGATGCCTCGTACACCGCTAGCTTTCCCTGCAGCGTCGAGCTCTGTGGTTCGTCGCCAGAGCTGCAGCCGAGCGGTGCCAGCGACAGCCAAGCAGTGAAGAGTAGCCCACTTGGGCCGCGCAGCCACGAGCTGTGATGAGTCAAAATAGATCGGAATGACGGGCGCATGATGCCTCCAATGACGTCGTCGTCCGCGGGACGCCGTGCGGGTTAACTCACGCCGGGTTAGAGGCTCACGGCGCTCGAACCTTCGCTCGGCCATCCATTTTCATGCGCACGCGGCGCACACTTTCTCGATCCAAAACGCCTCAGGTACGCCGCGGTTCGCTCGAGTGCGTTGCTCTCTGGTGCGAGCTCGGCTTCGTGCGATGCGCCGGGCAGCAGGGCTACCTCGATGCCGCATTTCGCCAATCGATCTCGGTACACGTCCAGGCTCGACATGCTCCAGGGGTTCTCAGTGCCAGCGATGAAGAGCGTCGGGCAACGCAGGTCCTCCGGCTCTACGCGAGGCCAGCTCGGCATGGCAGTGTACGCGGCGCGAACGACGGCTAGATCCGCGCGCCGCACGAATTCGGCCTCCATCGGCGTGAGCTTTGGGTCGACTCCGCTCCTGCTCGCGGCTTCGACCTGCGCAAGGCGCGCGAGAACCTGGGTCTGCATGGCGGCCGGGATCGATTCGCCGAACGCACCGCCGATCAGCACGAGTTTTGCGACGCGGCGCTCGTGCGTCGCGAAGCGGGCGCCGACAATGGCACCGAAGGAATAGCCGACCACACTCACGCACTCCACGCGCTCGGCGTCGAGCACGGCGCGCAAATCCAGCACGATTTGCTCGATGCCATATGCCGCAGCAGCCTTCGGTCGCGATGATTCGCCGTGGCCCCGAAGGTCCACGAGGATCACCCGATGCTCGCGCGCCAAGCGTTCGAGCCAACCGCGCTCTGCCCAAACTCGCCGGCTTTGCACGAACCCGCCGTGCAGCAGGAGCAGGGCGTCACCGCTGCCCTCCGACTCGTAGACCACTCGCACGCCGTCGGCAGAAACGCATTCACGCTTCGTCATGTGAAAACCTGGCTCCATTCGCCTCGAATCTAAGCGCGTGGGCGCCGCACATTCGCGCGGGTTCTTGCGCCGTTGCGCGGGTTCTTGCTGCGTCGCGTTCCGAGCAAATTCACACGGGCGGCGTACGGCTGCTATGTTCGACGGAATGTCGTCGGCCTCCAACAAAGATGCAGCGTGTCGAACACTGGTGACGAGTTTCGCGCTGGGCTGGCAGAGCGCGCAGGTTGAGCACTACGTGCTCGCGCCTGCGTCGAAGCCGGCCAAATGTCTTCCGGACACCTACCTGGGTCTAATCGTCGGCCCGGGCTGTGAGCTCGATTGGCAGGTTGGTGGCCGACATCAACGCGCGCGGCTCAGCGCGTCCGAATTGTGGGTCATGCCGGCCGCAACGGACGCAGCGATGGCTTGGCGCGAACGCCATGAGACCATCCGCTGCTGCTTGAGCTCTGCCCTGATCGGTCGCGTTGCGGGTGAGCTCGGGGCGTCTCGACAGGCGATCGCGCCGAGCATTCGTCGGCGAGATCCCCGCGTCGCGGAAGCCGTGCGCGCGCTCGAGGCGGAAGCCGCCCTGCCCGGTGCCGCGAGCCATCTGCTCGCGGATGCCCTCGCGGTCGAGATCGCGGTTCGCTTGCTGCGTTGTATACCCAACCCCAAGAAGGGCAGCGAGCCCGGGCTCCCGCGCGCGGCTCTGAGCCGAACCTTAGATTTCATCGAGGCGCGCTTGGGCGGCTCGCTCGAGCTCTGTTCGTTGGCCAACGTCGCTGGCGTTAGCGTTTGGCATTTTGCTCGGCAATTTCGCGCGAGCACCGGCCTCAGCCCGCATGCCTACGCCACGGCTCGCCGCGTCGAGCGAGCCAAGCTCCTATTGCAGCGAGCAGACGCAAACATCGTGGACGTCGCGAGCTCCGTCGGGTTCGCCAGCCCGAGTCACTTCGCGAAGATCTTCGCGCGGGCAACCGGCATGGCACCCGCAGCCTGGAGGCGCGCGTCTTGAGGTCGAGGGCGACGCCGAGCGGATACTGGGTCCGACCCGAGGTTTCGAGCTATTTCGGGGCTCCCGACTCGATTTGCGGCGAGCGTGTCACACTCAGGCGCATGCGCGTTCCACTCCTCGTCGTCTCGGTTGGCTTGTTTCTGGTCGCCTGCTCCAGTAGCAGCGCCGATCACCCGAGCTTGAGCTCGGGCGCGGGCTCTGGTGCGGGCGCGGGCTCTGGTGCGACCAGCAACGCGAGCGCGGGCGGGGGCAACGACGGTGGCGTTGCCAACGCGAGTGGCGGAGCAAGCGGCGGGGTGACAAGCAGCGGAGGGCAAGCGGGCGCTGAAAGCGGCGGAGCAGCGGGGAGTGCGGGGAGCGGCACGAGTGGGGCCGCAGCTTGGGCGCCGATCCCCTCAGGCACATCCTGGCAATGGCAGCTCACGGGCGCGCTCGACGAGTCGCTCAGCGTCAAAGTCTTCGACATCGATCTGTTCGACAACGACGCCGCCGCCGTGACGGCGCTGCACGCGAAAGGCGCGCAGGTCATCTGCTACGTGAGCGTCGGCAGCTATGAGGATTGGCGCCCGGACGCGGCGGACTTTCCGGCAGCGGTGCTGGGCAAAGATTATCCCGACTGGCCCGGCGAAAAATTCCTCGATATCCGTGCGCTCGCCACGCTCGGACCCATCATGCAAAAGCGTCTGGATCTGTGCAAACAAAAGGGCTTCGACGCGCTCGAGCCGGATAATATGGACGTATTCGAAGGCGGCAGTTCGGGCACGGGCTTCCCGCTCACCGAGCAAGACGGGCTCGCGTACGCGCAGTGGCTGACCGCAGAGGCGCATGCTCGCGGGCTCTCGATTGGTCAGAAAAACACGTCCGAACTCGCAGGCAAGCTCGCGTCGGTCATGGACTGGGCGCTCACGGAAGACTGCTTCCATGACGATTGGTGCGCGAACATGCAACCGTACATCGACCAAGGCAAGGCGGTTTTGATGTCGGAATACACGGACACAGGCGTGAACTTCGGCAACGCTTGCACCTGGGCCAAGGCTCATCAGTTCAGCGCCATCCTCAAAGGTCGAGATCTGGGCGCGCCGGTGCAATTTTGTCCATAGCCGGCAGGTCGCAGCGCTCGGATTTTCCCAGCCAGCCACGGCCATGAGTGCGGCTCGGCTCGGGCCCTGCACGCGCGAGTCGCCATTGCGGAAGAGCAGATCAGCTCGAGCGGTCAGAGCGCTTGGCTGACGTGCAAATCGAGTCGGAGCCGGAGATTTGTTTGATGGTCACACTTCGCGGCAGATGACGGCACAGCCTTCGGCGGCGTATTGCGGGATCAGCCAGGGAGCGTCCAATTCTGCGGACACAATCCATCAAAAGCGAATGCATCCCGAGCGACCGCCGAGCGCACGCTAACGAGCCACGCTTCGATGGCTGGATCCGATAGTCGCAGGTCGCACCGAGCGACCGCGCGGTTTCTAGGACGAACCGCGGCTCGCTTTCGCGGTCAGCGCGCTTTTCGTAGGCTCAATAGACCCAGGCCGCGTCCAGATAGACGACCTCGCTGCTATGCAGTTCGAGGCGCACGTAGGCGTTCTGCACCGTGCTCGGCGTTGCGAACTTGACGGTGACCACCTGCCACTGATCGAAGTCATCGGTCGCCGGCGTGACCGGAAACTCGACGTCGTTGAAGGCTTGCACCGTGGCCCCCGTCGCTGAATTTTGGATCCCGATTTTCACCAAGGCACTGGGGTGACCGGGATGCGGGTGAGCATAGCGAATGAATAGGTCGTGAAAAGGGTGATTGGCGACGTCCAACGAGCCGGAGCGCGCGACCGTGACGGACCCACTCATCCGCATCTGGTCATAGGGGAAGAAGTTGAACCCGTCGCCAATCTGCGCAAAAGCGTCGTGGAACGGTACGGCTCCAGTCGGCACATGGGGTCGGTAACCAAGATTGGCCGTGGTTGCGACTGGTGCGCAGAGCGGGAATTTGAAGGTCGCCGAGCCGCCATTGGCCTCGATCACCATCGGGTTCACGAGCGGCCTGAACCCACCGGGCAGCACGACGTCATTGAAGTCGGACTGAGAAGCCGAACACTTGTACCAAAAGGCGCCTCCGACCTCGATCGGGTACCCGTTATCGTTCGTGACGACGCCGTAGATCACGCCGTCGATGCCCTTGAATACTCCGACCGAGGCGCGCGGCAGTGCTGGAAGTGCCGCCTTCCAATTCCCGACCGCCCAGGGTGGGTTGAACAAGTCCTCGAACGGCCACGGTCCACTTCGCAGCTCGGCTCTTGAAACGGTCAAAGCCTCCGGATCGGAGTCCGAGGGCGCCACCTCGGCCGCGCAACCGCAGGTCATCACCAATAGCAATCCAACCCCTAGCCCACATCCCTTACTCGACATGCCGCGTCGGTAGCACGGCCCGCGTGATACTTCCATCGCGCCGCGCCAGCAGCCCTGCGCGGGCCTCCCCCATTCCGCGCGCAGCGGCCGCTGCGGACGCGAGCACGGAATCGGGGGGAGGCAAGAGGCGCGCACGCCCGAAAGGGCGGAGCACCGAACGGTGGGGGCACTCAGAACTGCGAGATGAATTTCCAGGCCAGCGGTGGAACAAAGGCCTTCAGGCCATCATCGCCGGTCGAGTTTCCATCATCCACGGCCGACGGGGTGTGCCCGCCATCGAACGTGCACGCTTTGACGGGATAGCCGGCCCTGCAGCCTTCGAAATCGTAGCAAACGAATTTCTTGCTGCCGGCGGTCGTCGTCGTGATGCTCGCGGGAATCGTACAGCCGTTGTCTCTGGCGTGCTGAAGGTTGCAGGCCTTCCCGCCCATCGTGTCGCTGCCCCACGGGCACGTGGTATCGCTCATGCCGGTCGTCCCCATGTATGCGACCGGCGCCGTATTCGAATCGGTCGGCTCACCGGGAAGGGCGTAGTTGGCCGCAGCCATGGCGACCACCGCGCGCAGCTTATTCTGACGCGTGATCGACAGGGCATAGCTCATCATTGCGCCGAAGCTGAAGCCCGTGGAAAAGACCCGGTTGTCGTCGATGCATAGGTTCGCGTCGACCAGGGCGAGCAGGTCGTCGAAGAGCACGCTGTCTCGTGTGAAATCCCACGGCAGGTTGCCGATACCCCCGGGCGCTACGAAGATGACTGACTCGTTCGCCGCGGCCGCTTCGCGGTGGAGCCCGAAAAAGGCATAGTTGGTTGCATCGAAGTTCGGCCCGTCATTTGCGGGATGTAGGCCATTCGCATTGCCAGTGTCCGAACCATACGCCTGGTGCCAGGAAAAGATCAGGCGATACGGGTGCGTCGGATTGTAATCCGCCGGAACGTCGAGGACGTACTCACGGCTCATGCCGCCGCTCGTGATCTTGAGTCTGGTCGACGTGGGCAGGGCGCTCGCAACCGACATGCCGCCCATGGTCAGCGTCTTTAGGCCATCCGCGACGCTACAGCCTTTGCTCGGAAGCACCGCGCTCTTGCCTCCGGCGCCTCCGCCGCCGCCACTGCCGGAGCTTCCGCCAGCGGGCATACCGCCGGCGGCCATACCGCCGCTGGAAGTTCCGCCACTCGCAGTTCCGCCACTCGCAGTTCCGCCGCTCGCAGTTCCGCCCGTCGCGCTGCCTCCCGTGGCCGAACCACCTGTGGAGCTGCCTCCCGTGGCCGAGCCACCTGTGGCAGCCGTAGATCCGCCGGTACCGCCCGAATTCGACGCCTCGGGCGCCGGGGTCGAACTTCCGCAGCCTGTGATTCCCGTCAACAATCCAAACACCAGCGTCGGCAGCCACTTCGTATGCATGCGATCTCCGTTGTAATTGAGGAGCCCCGCACCGTTCCTCTTCGCGCAGATCGTGCGGGAGGAAGTCAAAGCGCGTGCGATTCGTACTTATCACATCTCCCGAAGATCGGCTCGACAACTAGTCAGTAACGGAGCGATCACACTCGCGCTCTTCTTGTGCAGGTGTGGTGTTCAGATCACGGACTTCAGAAAAAGATCTACAAAAGAATTTCGGATGAATTTTTTTGACGATCAGCGCTCGAATTAACCGTACGCGAGGGGCATTAGGCGGCGTTTTCGGCGACCGCCAACCATGGGACCAAAAACTTTCAATCCGCCCACTCGCCTGCTTCGACACGAGCTCTGTCAACGTGTTCGCCCTGGCGTCGAATCCCGCCTCGCTGCGGATCCCTCGGGACTCTCGTTTCGAACGGCACGGCGCAGGGGGCGCGCTTGCTGGCGGGTGGACTGCTACGACCTCGCGATCGCGTGAGCCGTCGCGCGCGTTGGGACGCCGCCACCTCGGATCGCTCGTGGACGCCACGGCGCTGCTGACCCGTGCCACATCCCGCCGTCGCCCTGGAGGCGAGCATGGCTATTATCACTCTCGAGCGTTATCAAACTCACGCGAACGGCCTGGTGCGGAGACGAGATCACGACCTGTGCTGAAGGAGCCGGTCGAGGTGACCGTCGGCCACGGTCGAGTTGCCATTGTTCGGCGGACGCGCCGATCCGGGAATCGCCGTTTCGAAGCGGGAGCCAGCGGCGGCTCCCAAAAAGGGCGTTGACAGCGCGGTGAGCAAGCGCTAACCTTCAGTCATCACCATGGCGCTGCCCTTCTACGTCGAGCCGACGGACCCACCGTCCAAGCAGGAGCTGCTGAAGGCGGCGCTCAAGCTCTTCGCCCGGGACGGTGTGCGCGAATCGAGTATTCGCGCAGTAGCGGCGGAGGCGGGCTTCACGAACCCCGTGCTGTTCAAGTACTTCGAGGGCAAGGAGGCGCTCGCCGTACACCTGTTCGAACGCTGCTACCTGCGCCTCGTGCGAGAGGCCATGGCTGCAATCGGCAGCGCGGGCAGCTTCCGCGAGCGGCTAGGGCGCCTGATCAGCCGCGTGCTGACGCTACTGGATGAGTCGCCAGAGGCGGTGTTGTTCGTGAATGAGGAGCTCCGCCGCTATTGGCCGCAAGTATCCCCCGCCACGCGCAAGCACTCGCTGATTGCGATGACGCGCGCGTTCTTCGATGAAGGCGGCGTGACGAAGAGCGTCGACCGCAGCCTGCTCGTGGCCGGGTTCTGGGGAATCCTTGGCCAGTTCGCGCGCCTTCACGCGTTCGGGGAGTGGCACGGCAAAGCCGTCGCAGCGGCTCCACAGCTGGAATTACTGATCTGGAACATGTTGAAACCATAACCGTCTCTTTTTTTGCCCCAGGAGTTAGCAAATGCTCACCAATGATCTGTTCGTTTTGGGTGCCACTGGTTTTGTCGGTTCGACGGTGGTCGACGCCGCGCTGAGTGCAGGCTTGAAGGTCGGCGCTTGGGCACGTACCGAAGCGCAAGCGGCAGCGTTGCGCCAACGAGGGGTCGCCGTCTGCGATCCATCGTCGATTCCGCCCTCGAGGGTCGTGATCGATTTGATTCAGCCGAAGCTACCCAATCGGCTCGGCGAGGGCGTCTTCGCAAAGGCGGCGCGCTATCGCGTCGAAACCACGCGCGAGGTGCTGCGCGCGCTGCCGCGAGAAGCCCTGCTGTTCTCGGTGAGCGGCACCGATGATTTCGCGACTGGCACGATCAGTCACGCTTCGCCCTTCTTGACTGGACAAGCGAAAGGTTTCGCCCGCATCGGTCTCAGCGTGCGCGCGGAGCTGCTCGCGGCGAAGCGGCCATTTGCCTCCATTCACCTCGGCACCGTGTACGGCCCGGGCAAGGCGTTCGCGTCGAAACTATTCCCAGGCCTGGCCAAGGGTCGTATTCCGGTCATCGGTGACGGCGCGAACCGCCTACCACTGATCCACGTCGAGGACGCCGCGCGCGCGCTCGTGCACCTGACGACGCTCGACACCCAGCGGGCGATCGCACATCCGTGGATCGTCACGGACGGCACGAGCACGACTCAGCGTGAGCTGCTCGAGCTCGCCGCGCAGCTGCTCGGTGGGCCGCGCCCCAAATCGGTGCCGCGTTGGGTCGCCACACTGATCGCTGGCAGCGTCGCCGCGCGCGCATTCTCGCGCGATCTCCCGACCGATCCGTCGGCGCTGGTCGCCTCTGGTTTCATGTTCCGCTATCCCTCGATCGCGACGGGCCTCCCGGCGAGCCTCGCTCGACTCGAGGAGGCAGCATGAAACGCGCCATCCTTACCATCCTGGCGCTCAGCGCGTTCGCGCTCGAAAATGGCTTGGATTTCGTGGGCTCGGTGCCCTACTTCAAGCGCCTCACGGGCGGGCTCGGCATCTTGGACATGCTGCCCCTGCCCGACCCTGAGCGCGCGCACCGTGCGCTCGCTCTACTGGGTGTCGATGGCCGGCGCCAATACGCGACGCTCCTGCTTACGTTCGACATCGCCTTTCCACTGACGCTCGCGCTGTTCTTCAGCTCCTGGTTGGGACGGCGTCTGCGTTGGCTCCCGTGGCTGACTCTTTTCCTCGACTACGCCGAGAATGTCACCTGCGGCGTGCTCGTGGCGACCTTTCCGCACGAGAGCGCAGCGGTCGCGTCGCTACAAGGCATCCTCACCGCGCTCAAGACCGCGGGCTACGCCGCATGCCTAGTCGCGCTCGGCGCCACGGCATGGCAGGCCCTCCGGAACCGGAAATCAGTGGGCGCCTGAAGGCGAGCTTGTCCAGATGAATCCTGAGTTCTCGCTCGCACAGGTCGAACGGACCGGCAAGACATCGGCACCTCCGCTGCTTCGCTTCGCTCCGACCATCGGCCTGTGCGGCCTCGAGCTCGAGTGGCAGCCCTGCCGAAACTCGTGCGGGGACAGCTGACGCTATGATCGCGGAGGCTCCGCGCTGTGCCAACAATCGCGTTCTGTCACGGGCGGCGAGAAAATGGCCGCTGTTTTATCAGCGCTGCGTCGGGCACGTTCGTTGCTTTTTTTGCCCAACTCACCCCACCCACTCGTGCGCGAATACCGAAGGGGCTAAAAGGTCATGAGTAAGCGGACCAAACTGTTATTTCTGGTGCTGGCAACGGGCTCGCTGGGGTGCGCGGCGCTCCTACCGGGGTGCTCGAGCAGCACCGTGTCCTCGGGCTCTGCGGCGGGCGCGGGCGCAGGAGCCGGGACCGGCGGAACAAGCACAGGACGAGGCGGGGGTGCCGGTGCGAACGCCGCTGGCCGAGGAGGCGGTGGCGCGGGCGGGATATCGAATTGCGAGGGCAACGCTCCTGCGTGTCGCGGTACCGATTTGCAGCAGTGCTGTGGCCAGGATCCCTACGGATCGGCTATCTGTCAGAACGGCCAATGGCTGTGTTTCTTGGGTGACTCTCCAGGCGTCCCCGCACCGGGCTGTAACGGCCAATACGACTGTAGCTGGACCAGCGGAGGCGCAGCTGGCCAAGCCGGCGAAGGCGGCCAAGCCGGCGAAGGCAGCGCGGGACAGGCAGGCGACGGAGCCGGCGGGGCTGCCGAGTGCGCCGGCCAAGCCCCCAATTGCTTTGGTGCGGATTTGCAGAGTTGCTGCGGCCACGATCCGGCGGGGCCCGCCACTTGTCGGAACGGCGAGTGGCTGTGTTTCGGGGTTGCCGCACCGGGATGCAACGGTCAGAGCTGCATCTGAAACCCGAGCGCGCTGAGCTTCAATCTGCGCGCTCGCTGGCCACTATCGGGCAGGCAACCACGCGATCCAAACGCGATCTTCGGGCACACTGGAGTTCGGCACCGACTTCGATGCGCTGCCATAGGCGATGATGGAGCGAGCCGTCGTTACGCCGCGAGTTGCGGAGAGGGCCCACCCTTTCGAGTCCACACCGGCGCCGCGAAGCTCGGCCCCGACATCGCGAACACCCGCCGCGTCCCAGAGCACCGCGTTGACTGCCGACGAGCCGGCGACGAGCCGGCCGTCCTTGCTTTGACTGTACGCATAGACCTGGTCCAGCGCAGTGAGCGACGGAAGATCTCGAACCCCACCACTTCTGGTCCACTGAAAGTCGCCGCTCTTGCGATTGTTGCTCAAGCGCGTTCCGATCGCCGCGCTTCCGTCGGGCGTGAGGCCGTGTGACGCGACGAGGTACGTGGATTCTAGATCTGCGCTGGGAACTACTTGGCGCATGCTGCCTCCGCTTTCCCAAAAGGCCAGACCTCGCGAGACACAACGTTGCAAGGACCCACCCGCGCCACACTCGTTGCCCAGCAGAACATCGCCATGGTCGCTGAGCTCCGCGGGCAAAATTTGGACGCTCGAATTCACGTCGAGCGCGACCATTCCCGAGGCTTCGGTCCAGCGAAAGGTGATGGGCGCCTGAGAACCATTTTGGCAGATGCCTGCAATCACTGCACCGTCTCCCGAAATCGCTTCTGGTCTGCAAACCGGCCAAATTCCCACCGTGCCCAGCCACTCGATCCCGGACTCACGCCAGCGGAAGCCGGCATCCCCTGCACTGCCGAGAATGCTGGAGCCGTCGCGACTCAGTGCGATCGCGAGTCCCTCGGCGGGCCAGTCAGGAAGATCTTTCAGCAGCGAGAAACCGCTCGCCTCCGTCCACCGAAACCCGAGCGAGCTGCTCGAATCGGGCTGAACTTGGCCGAGCACGCTCTTGCCGTCCGCGCCGAACGCATAGATGTCGCCGTTTCCCACTTGGTCGGGCGGGCCGAAGCGCGTGTAGCCCTCCGCTTCGGTCCACACGAAAAAGCCACCGAGCTCCGTGCTCCAGACGGGCTCACTGCCGCCCGCCCCCGCTTGCCCGAGCGTGTAGCTGCCCAGCACGCGACTACCGTCGGGCGTCACGTACGCGGGGTCAATCGAGACGACGAATCCTTGGTGAGGATCGCTGATCGGGCCAAGCTCCTTCAACCCTGTCTCTTCGCGCCAGATGAACGGGCGCGTCAGCTCCCCTGAAGGGCTGTCTTCAAAACGCGGGAACACGTACGTGGAGGAGCCGACGATCACCGAGGCGTCGGCGCTCGCACAGCAATACCTGGTCGAGAAATTTCTTTCGTCATTAGGCGTTAGGCCCTCGGGCGTAGACGGGGGCGCAGGTGGTTCGAGCAGCAGAAAGCGGACCGAGTCGAGCGGGCCTTCACCGGCGCTACCGGCAGAAGAGTCGCCGCCTGCATCGTCGTTGCTCGTGGCGGCGCCGCTCGTCGTGCTGCCGCCCATCGCGTTACCAGCGCCGCCACGGAGATCGTCGTTGCTCGTGCCGTCGGTTGCGTCGGGCGCATTCCCCGCGCCGCTACCGCCTGCGCCGGCAACACTCGGTGTCGCGGCGAAACCGCCTCCGCCCTCGCCATTCGTGGCCCGACCCGAGCAAGCAAGCGCCGTAATCAGCAGCAAAAAACCACCCGTGTACGTTCTGCACTGCGCGCTCGCTGGTCTCATGCCTCACCCTTGACTCGACGCTACGTACGAGAGGTGTGGACGTCCAATCTCTTTCTGCGGAGCGGCGGACTAATTGCCGAAATGCAGGCTGGACCGTTCGACATTGCAGGAATTATCTAGTGCGCTTGTGCAGTCGAAGCCCACGCCGAAGCCGTCTCGCCGACCCAATCGAGAAGCTTTCGGGGCCGAGCCGGACCTAGAGAGTGCGCTGCCAATAGCCAACGTCGATCCAGCGTCCAAACTTGAGGCCCACTTCGCTGAAGTGGGCGACCTTTTTGAGGCCAAACTTTTCGTGCAAGGCGATGCTTGCCGGGTTGGGCAAGGCAATGCCGCCCATGATCGCATGCAGGCCGCACTCAGCGAGCCGTGGGAACAGCGCATCGTACAATTGCGAGCCAAGGCCGCGCCCGATCTGCTCTCGCTCGACGTACACCGTTATCTCCGAGGAGAATCTGTAGGCGCTGCGTGCTCGCCACTTGCTGGCGTAAGCGTAGCCGAGTACTCGCCCGGCGCGCTCGGCAACCAACCAAGGTAACGACGCTGACAGGACGTCTGCCATGCGCTGTGCCATGTCCGACGCCGAGACGCGCTGCTCTTCGAAGGTAACCACCGTTTCTTCGACGTAGTAGTTGTAGATCGCAACCATGGACTCAGCGTCCGCGGCCGTCGCCATTCGAACCGTTGCGTCCCGCTCTGACATTGGTCCTTCCGCCGCCCAAGGTAGCGCTGCCCGTTGGCGAACACTAGATCAGCGCCGCGAGCTCCGGCTGACTCGGCCTCCTAGACGGACACGTCTATCGTCACGGCGAACGGACACTGGGGCGCCTACGACGGAAGGCGCTATTGCCTAAATGCATGTTTAAATAACACTTTTCACAAATTTCTAGAAAAATGGCGGAGTAGAAGGGAAAAATCATACCTTGTCTGATTCGGTGCGCGGGCTCGCGGCGCACCGAGTGCAACCCTGCCGCCCTCGCCCACGGGCAGCGGACCAAGATCTTCAAACAATTCTCGGCGCGCCCGCTTGGCGAGGCGCTGAAGCTCGCTAGAGCGCAGTGGGGCATTCCGATGACGAAACTGGATGCACAGACGCACGAGCCCCACTCTGAGCCGATCATTTCCGGCTACGAGATCGTCCAAAACCTGGGCCAGACGGCAGGCTCTCGCCTGTATCGAATTCGGCGCGCGGGCGACGACGGGCTCGTGCTGCTCAAACGATTGGATGAAAAATCCGATCCCGCGCGTGCAGAGCGGTTTCGACTGGAGCACGAATTGCTCTCATCCCTATTCGTACCCGGGATAGCGCGACCGCTCGCGCTGCTCAGCGACGGACCTGAGCCGGCGATGGTCATCGAGAACCTGCTCGGCGACTTGCTCGAGTCGATCCTTGCCGAGCCGCTGTCGATCACGGCGGCGCTTCGCTTCGGGCAGCAGCTCGCCAGCGCGCTCAGCGGGCTTCACGACAAGCACATCGTCCATCGTGATCTGCGGCCGGTCAATCTGCTCGCCTCGCGCGCCGATGATCGGATCAGCATCGTGGATCTGAGCTGGGCCGCGCCGGTCGGCCGCAGTTGTGAGCCGCTGCACGATGACTTGGCTTACCTATCCCCTGAGCAGACCGGTCGCACCGATCGACCCGTGGACGCCCGCAGCGATCTCTACTCACTCGGCGTGATTCTGTATCGGATGCTCAGTGGTCGCTTGCCGTTCGTGGCGACGGATGCGCTCGAGTGGATGCACTGCCACTTGGCTCGCGCGCCGATACCGATCGTCGAACACGTGCCAGAGCTGCCGCGGGCGGTTGCAGCGATTGTGGGCAAGCTGCTCGCCAAGAGCCCGCGCGAGCGCTACCAGAGCGGACGCGGAGTCGCCGCCGATCTGGCGCGCTGCCTCGCGGAATGGGAAGCGCGGCGGCAGGTCGCGGACTTCGCGCTCGGCAGCCGCGATATCGCCGACCAGCTCGCGATTCCCGACGATCTCTTCGGCCGCGAGCCCCAGATTGCACAGCTGCACGCGACCTGGGCTCGCATCACGAGCGGAGGTGCGGCCGAGATTGTGCTCGTCACCGGTTATTCGGGCATCGGCAAGACATCGCTCGTGAACGAACTGCGTCGGCACGTCATCGACGCCGGCGGCTTCTTTCTCACGGGCAAGTTCGATCAGCGCAAGCGCGACATCCCTTACGCCAGCTTCAAGCAAGCCTTCCAATCGCTGGTGCAGCAGCTCCTCGGCGGAAGCGAGGCCGAGCTCGAGCAATGGCGAAGACGTTTGGTCGACGCGCTCGGTGTCAATGGCCAACTCATCACCGCGATCATCCCAGACCTCGAGCACATCATTGGCCGACAGCCCCCCGTGGCCGAAGTCGGCGCCCACGAGGCCAGAAATCGCTTTCACACGGCGTTCCAGAAGTTCGTCGGGGTCTTCGCCGGAGCGGCGCATCCGCTGGTCCTGTTCATCGACGACCTACAATGGCTCGATCCGGCGAGTCTGACGCTGCTCGAGTTTCTGGGAACCCAACGGGATGCGCGTTATCTGCTGTTCATCGGCGCGTATCGCGACAACGAAGTGACGCTCACGCATCCGTTGCACCTCACCTTGGACGCGATTCGAAAAGCTGGGACGAAGATCTCCCCGCTCGCCGTCGGCCCGATCTCTCGCGGCAACGTGGCGGTTCTGATCGGCCGCGCGCTCCACACGAGCGCCGAGGCCGCGGCCCCGCTGGCAGAGGTGGTGCACGACAAGACCGGTGGCAACCCCTTCTTCGCGACTCAATTCCTGCTCTCGCTGCACGAGGAAGGCGTGATCAAGCTCGACAACTCGAGCGGCGCGTTTCGTTGGGACATGGCGGAGATCCACGCCCGGAGCGTCACGGACAATGTCGTCGATCTGCTGCTCGCCAAGCTGCGTCGCTTGCCGCTGAGGACCCAAACTGCGATTGCCGAGCTGGCCTGCCTGGGCAATCGCGTGGAGACGTCCATTTTGGCCGCCGCCCATGGCTGGACGGAAGAGGACGTGCACGCCGCTCTCGCTGAAGCGGTGCAGGCGGGTTTGGTTTTCCGATCGGACCGCGGCTATCGTTTTCTGCACGACCGCGTTCAAGAAGCGGGTTATGCGCTCTTGCCGAGCAACGAACGCGCCACGACGCATCTCGGCATCGCCCGGCGGCTGAGCGCGCATCTGCCGCAAGAGGAGATCGCGGAGCGGGTGTTCGATCTGGCCGGTCAGTGGAACCGCGCGGCCGAACAGCTCACCGATGCCGCCGAGATCGCCGCATTGATCCGCCTGAATGCGCTGGCCGGTGCGAGGGCCAAGTCATCGGCCGCTTACGCTTCGGCACGCGCGTACTACGCGGGCGCAGTGGCGCTCTTGCCCGAGGATGCATGGTCGTCCCGCTACGACACCGCGCTCGACCTGCATTTGGCTCTCGCCGAGTGTGAATCTCTCATCGGCGCCTACGGCAAATCCGCCGAGCTACTCGACCGCGCTCTTTCCCACGCGCGCACGGCCGTGGACCGTGCTCGCGCCTACATGCTCCGCATCCGGCTCGGCCAACTCGCCGGCAACTACCAAGAGGCCGTTCTGGCCATGCTCGACGGCCTGCGCGCGTTGGGCATGCCCCTCCCCGAATCCCCGGACGAGATCGGAAGCGCTGCCCACGCTGAGCTGCGTCGCGTTGCGCGCTTGCTCGACGCGCAACGCGCGCCGGGCTTCATGGCCCCGCAGGCGGCGGCCGATCCAGGCGCGCGAGCGATGCTCGATCTGCTCGACGAGGGCGACGCCGCCACTTTCGTCGCGCATCCTCGTTTGTGGCCCCTGGTCGTGATCAGGAGCGTGACGATTCGTCTGCAGTACGGCGAGACCATGCATTCGCCGGCAGCGTACGTCTCCGCTGGGATGGCCATTGCATCGGTAACGGGCGACATGACTCGTGCCTTGGAGGTCTCGGAAATGGCCGTAGGCCCGGACTATCTGGCCCGCCGAGAGCCGAGCGCAGACGCTGGGAAGCTCATCGCGAAGCACGCCGCCATGGTCAGTATCTGGTGCCGGCATTTCACGACGAGCTTGCCCTTGCTCGAGAAGGCGCTCGCCGCTTGTGTCGAGGTCGGCGACTTCGTCTTCGTCGGCTACATGACCTTCAATGTCGTCTGGCTCGTGTTCGAGAGCGGGGCGATGCTCGAGACGGTCGCCGCGGCCGCGCTCAGGTGGACGGCTCTGGCGCGCGAGACACACAACGAGGTCATGGGTGAGGTCGTTCGGGGCGAAGAGCGCTTCGTGGCGCGTCTGCGCGGGATCTACGAGATAGGATCCTCGTCGTTCGATTTCGACGAAGCGATTGCCAAGCTGACGGCGGCCCGTTTCAACGTCGGGGTCAACTTTCTGCTGGCGATGAGGCAAATGACCGCTTTTCTGGAGGGGCGGTACGACTGCGCCTGGCAGCACACGGAAGCAATGTCGACCGTGTTGTCCGCGGTGAGGTTGCTGGCAGTGGAGGCGTCGCATCACACCTTTCGTGGCCTCACGGCGGCGGCGCTGTACGCGGAGGCGGGACCCGATCGGCGGCGCGAGCTCCTCACCGCGGTTACCGACGAGGTCCGGCGGCACGCGCATTGGCGCCAGCATGGCCGCGAGAACTTCGCCGCCCGTCATGCCCTGCTGTCGGCCGAGCTGGCGCGGCTGGAGGGCCGCTTGGTCGAGGCCGAGCACTTCTACGAGGAGGCGATCGCGGCGGCGCGCGAGCAGCGATTCATTCATTACGAGGCGCTCGCTTGGGAGCTCGCTTCGCGCTTTTATCGCGGCCGCGGGCTATCCACGATTGCCGACACGTACCTGCGCGAGGCGCGCGACTGCTACCGCACCTGGGGCGCTGCGGCCAAGGTGAAGCAGATAGACAGCGCTCACCCACACCTTCAGGCGCCCTCGCCCGGTGCGCACGCGGGCGGCTCCTCTTCGGTCCGGATCGAGGCGCTCGATCTATTGGCAGTGGTCAAGGCCTCGCAAGCGATCTCGCAGGAGCTCGTGCTGGACGATCTGCTGACGACCCTGATGCGAGTCGTGTTGGAAAGCGCCGGTGCAGAGACCGCCGCTCTGCTCCGGTCGGATGGTACCGAACTTACCGTGGCTGCCCTGGCGAGCGTCGATGGGCCAAGCGTCGTGGTGCGCCGGCCCGGTGCCGACTTCGCGATCGCCAGCGAGTTGCCGCTATCGGTGCTCAACTACGTGCGTCGCAGCAAGGAGCGGGTGCTGCTCACCGACGTTTCTCAGCCCAACGCGTTCTCTGCCGACGAGAATTTCCTACGCCGAACGCCCAAGTCACTGCTTTGCCTGCCGATCGTCCTCCAGACCGAGCTCGTGGGCTTGCTGTATCTGGAAAATGGGGCGGTCGCGAATGCGTTTCCGCCCGATCGGGTCGAGATCCTGGCTTTGCTCGCGAGCCAGGCGGCCATCTCTCTGCAGCATGCGCGGCTGTATGCCGACTTGCAGCGCGAGAATCTGGAGCGAAAACAGGCGGAAGCTGCGCTCAGGGACAGCCAGGATCTGTTACGGGGCATCGTCGACAACTCGAGGGCTCTGATCTACGTCAAAGACATCGAGGGCCGGTTCCTGCTCGTGAATCGCCATCTAGCCGAGGTCCTGCAACGCGATCGCGAGAGTCTCCTGGGCAAGACCGACTTCGATCTTTTCCCGAGCGAACAGGCCAGTGCCTATCGCGCCGTCGATCTGCGGGTCTTGACTGGCGGGATCCCGATCGAGGCGGAGGAGCTCGGGTTGGACGCCGATGGCCAACACAGCTACCTGTCCGTCAAAGCGCCGCTCTTCGATCCGAACGGCAAGACCTTCGGCTTGTGCGGGATCTCTACCGACATCACCGAGCGCAAACGCACGGAGCAAGCGCTTCGCCAGAAAGAGGAGGAGCTGCGCCAAGCGCAAAAAATGGAGGCCATCGGCAACCTCGCAGGCGGCGTCGCCCACGACTTCAACAATCTTTTGACGGTCATCCTCGGCTCGAGCGAGCTGCTCGCCCTGCAAATGGGAGCGGGTCACCCCTGGATCGCCGACTTGCATGCGATCGACGAGGCGGGTCAGCGCGCGGCGGCGCTCACGCAACAGTTGCTCGCGTTCAGCCGAAAACAGATCCTTCTGCCGCAAGTCCTCGACCTGAACCAAGTCGTCTCCCGGGTCGAGCTGATGCTGCGCCGCCTGATCGGCGAGGACATCGAGCTCACGGTCAAAGCGGGTGCGTCGCTCGGTCACGTGCTCGTCGACCCGGGCCAGGCGGAGCAAATCCTGATGAACCTCGCCGTGAACTCGCGCGACGCCATGCCCACCGGAGGCAGGTTGACGATCGAGACCGACAACGTCGAGCTCGACGAGAGTTACGCCAACCGGCAGGCCAGCGTCGTCCCCGGCCCACACGTCATGCTCTCGGTGAGCGATACGGGCGTCGGGATGGACGCGCCGACACAGTCCCGAATTTTCGAACCGTTCTTTACCACCAAGGGGCCTGGCAAGGGTACTGGGCTCGGTCTTTCCACGGTGTTTGGCATCGTGCAACAGAGCGGCGGAACGATCGAAGTGAAAAGCGAGCTCGGCAAGGGCACGACGTTCAAGATCTACTTTCCGCACACGAATCATTCCTCGCGCACGACCGCCAAATTCCCGTCGTCCGACGACGAGGCATCGTCGCGGGGGAGCGAGACGATCCTGCTCGTCGAAGATGACGCGCTCGTGCGCGCGTTGACGCGCACGCTCCTGAGCCAAGCCGGCTATCACGTGCTCGAAGCCGAAAACGCCGAAGCTGCGCTGGCCCTCGCCGAGCGGCACTCGGCGGCGATTCACCTGCTCCTCACCGATGTGGTGCTGCCTCGCGTGGGCGGGCGCCAGCTTGCCGACCAGCTGTGCGCGCGGCGCCCGGAAACAAAGGTGCTGTTCATGTCCGGCTACACCAATGACTCGATAATCCGCCACGGCGTCGTGGATTCGGCCGTCGAACTATTGCAAAAGCCATTCACTCGAGTTTCCCTGCTCCGGCGCATTCGCGGCATGTTCGACACCTGAGCAAGCGAGCGCCTACCCCCAGCGGCGTGCCGCTCAAACCCAGCACGAACACGCGCTCGCGGGTGAGCCGCCGCCAATACTCGCATTCCCATTCCGGCCCTCCGGAGTCTGCCATTCGGCCAGCGGCGGAGGCAGCTCCTTCGAAGGCAGGCGCGCTAGTGCACCCGCGCGCTTGGCCGCGCCATCGTGCGCGGCTCGATGCGCGCCGAATAAGTCACACGCGTTAGACGCTGAGGCGCTTCTGCTGAGGCGCTCCGCGACTCCAAGCTTGCCAGCCGCGATCGGCCGACTTGCAGCTCCGGGCATGATTCGTGCTGTGACGTAAGCCATGAAACTTGCTTCCAAACCCCGCCCGCTGGCGGTGCCGGCGCAGTCGGGCACGGAGCCGCCGGAACCCCACGCCCAATCGAGGCTCGGTTGGGCGGTGTTTGGCTTCTCGATCGCCGCTTGCGCCGTGCTGCTCCCGCTCACCGCGCCCGTGATTCTGGCCGCCTGGGTCGCGCACATCGCCTGGCCTCTCCAGCAGTGGGTCTCGCGCTGGGTTCGCCATCGAGCGAGCGCGGCGGCGCTCCTCACCGTGGTGCTCGTGCTGGTGTTGCTGTTGCCCCTGGTGCTCTCGGTGCTGTCACTTTCCAGCGCCGTGGCCGAGCTCGGCCCGCGCTTGTTGCACTCGAAGAGCGCGACGGAGGCGTGGCAAACCTTCGGTTCGAGCGCGAGCACGGGCCTTGACCCGCGCCAGTTCGATTGGCACCGCCTGGCACAGGTGCTGAAAGAGCACGGCGCGCGCGCGCTCGCCACCGGCCAGGCCGTGTTGACGACGCTGAGTAGTGTCGTGCTCGGCGTGGTGCTCTTCGTTGCCGCCTTTTACGTGTTTCTGATCGATGGTCCACGCGCACGCGATTGGCTGATCGAGCGCTCTCCGCTGCCTCGCGGACAAACCCAGCGCCTGGCCAATGTCTTCACCGAAGTGGGCCGGGGAATTTTGATCGGCACGGGCCTGACGGCGCTCTTACAAGGCGGGTTGGCGACGGTCGGCTACTTCGTGACTGGGGTGCCCCAGGCACTGGTGCTCGGCTTTTTGACGTGCGCGTCGGCACTGATTCCCTCCGTGGGCGCGGCCTTGGTCTGGGTTCCCGTCTCGATCGGCCTCTTCGCGAGCGGGCGCACGGGCGCTGGCGTCGCGATGCTGGCAATCGGTTGCGTCGTTTCGACGGCGGACAACTTGGTGCGGCCGCTGCTCGCTCGCAATGCCGAGCTACGCCTCAACGGCCTGGTGCTGTTCATGGCCATGCTGGGCGGCATCGTGATCATGGGCACGTGGGGTCTGCTCTTCGGTCCGCTCTTCGTGCGCCTCGCGACCGAAGGCCTGACCATGCTCAAAGAGCAGCGAGAGGCACGCGCGGCAGCCGAAACCGAGCAGAGCGGCGTTGCCTAGGGGTAGGATCGCAGGGTCAAGAATCGAGCAACGGACCCACCGCGGTCCGTGAGCGCGGTCACACTTTTTGGCGTGCTTGCCTCTAACCCAGCGTGTGCCCGCTTTGGGCACTCGTTGGACCCTGGAGGTAACCATGTCCCAGCAAAATCCCAAGAAATTCGTCAACGTAAACGGCTCGCGCTTGGCCTATGTCGATCGCGGCTCGGGAGCGCCGTTGCTCTTTCTGCACGGCAACCCGACTTCCTCCTACCTCTGGCGCAATATCATCGCGCCGCTCTCTGCCAACTATCGCTGCATTGCGCCGGATCTGGTCGGCATGGGCGATTCGGACAAGCTTTCGCCCAGCCTTGGCCCCGATCGCTATTCCTTTTTCAACCATCAGCGATACCTGGACGGGTTCATCGAGACGCTCGGGCTCGATCAGCCCGTCACGCTGGTGGTCCACGATTGGGGCTCGGCGCTCGGCTTCGACTGGGCGCGGCGTAACCCAGAGCGCGTGCGCGGGATCGCGTACATGGAAGCGATCTTGGAGGTGCGCAAATGGCAGGACATGCCCGAGCAGGCCCGCACCCTGTTTCAGGCGCTGCGCAGTGAGCGCGGCGAAGACATGATCCTCGCGCAGAATCTGTTCGTCGAGCAGCTGCTGCCGCGGAGCATCCTGCGCACGCTGACCGCCGAAGAGCACGACGAGTACCGCCGCCCGTTTCGCGAGGCCGGTGAAGATCGCCGGCCCACGTTGTCGTGGCCGCGTTCACTGCCGATCGACGGCGAGCCGCGCGAGATTTGTGAGCTGGTGGAGCGCTACGCGGCGTTCTTGGCAGCGTCTGCGATCCCGAAGTTGTTCGTCAATGCGGAGCCCGGGCGGTTGCTCACGGGCTCCGCGCGGGACACTTGCCGCCGCTTTCCAAATCAGGAAGAAGTGACGGTGAAAGGCCTGCATTACGTGCAAGAAGATTCCCCGACGGAAATTGCGACGGCACTTTCGGCTTGGGCGAGCAAGTTGCCATGAGCGCGCCGTACGCCAAGGCGCTGGATGAGCTCGCGCGGCAAGCGCAGGGCGGCGATCGCGCAGCGCTAGAAGGGCTGCTGCGCGGTCTGCAAGATCAGCTGTATCGCCTGTCTCTCCGCTTCCTCGGCCGCGCCGAGGAAGCGCGCGATGCCACGCAAGAGATCTCGATCTTGGTCATCACCCAGCTGTCCACGTTCCGCGGCGAGAGCTCGGTGAGCACTTGGGCCTACCGCGTGGCCTCGCACCACTTGCTCCGCGAGCGCAAACAAACGCGCAAATTCAGCTTCGAATCCCTGGAAGCCGACTTGAGCCAGCCGCCCAACGCCATCGAGCCGGATTTGCTCGCCAGCGCCGAGCAGCGATTGCTCGAAGAAGAGCTGTTCCTCGGTTGCACGCAAGCCATGCTGAACTCGCTCGACGTGCCTCAACGCATCGCTTTCGTGCTCGGCGCGGTGTTAGATTTGGAGGCAAGCGAGTGCGCGTTGGTCTTGGAAATCTCCGAGGTGGCGTTCAGAAAGCGGCTATCGAGGGCGCGCCGCACGCTGGATGCATTCGTGGCCAAGCACTGCGGCGTGGCCAATCCGGAGAACCCCTGCCGCTGCGGCTATCAAGTGAATTACGCCCGCAGCCAAGGCCGCCTCGACCCGTTGCGCTTTCGCTTCGCCCAAGCCACGGACCAAACCAGCCTCGAGGCGCTGCAGACCTTCGGTGAAATCAAGCGCGTGCGCCGCTCACTCGAGCTGTACCGCGCGCAGCCCATCGCCCGCGCGCCTGAAGACTTCGCCGAGCACGTGCGCGCCATGATCGAAAGCGTGCGCACGCTCAGCGTGTCCTAGCGCGGGCAGCGCGCGCTCGTTCAAATCTCGAATCGTTCACGCGCGGGCGGGCCCGCGAGCAACTTCAGAAACGCGACCGACGGGTGATCCTTACCGGGAAATAGCTTCAACGCAGAATCGATCGCGGCTTGATCCGCCCAGCGTTCGAGCATCACGAAGGTGTCCGAATCGGCGACGGCGCAAAAGAGCTCGTAGCGCTCGCAGCCAGGCTCTTTTTTGACCTGCTCGATGATCGGCGAGAAGCCAGTGACGAACTCGTTACCGGTGCCCGGTTGGACGCGAAACGTGATCACTTGCACGACGGCCATGCACGAATTCAACCACGACTCATGCCGCGAAAGCTAGCCGTGCAATGCGCGGCTCCGCGCGCACGCCGACTCGCTGAATGATCCCAGGCTGCCCCGCAACACGGCACGCGCGGCGCGGCGGGCCGCGACGGCCTCCCTCCACGCCGCGCGCAGCAGCCGCTGCGGCTGCGAGCACGGCGTTTGGGGGAGGCAGGAAGCGCGCAGCCGCCGCAGGCGGCGAGCACTGCACGGAGGGGGCATCAAAAATACAAGAGTGATGCCTGCACGCTCGCGGAAAACGGCGTGAGTTGATAGCCCGCGTCCTCGCCTCCGGAGGAATGCTTCATCGTGGCCTTGCCAGCACCCGCGAGGGCCAGGGACAGTCCGAGTGACCAGCTTCGCCCAATCGACCAGTCGTAGCCGCCGAATAGCGTGCCGGCCGGGCTCACACCGACCAGTGAGCTGTCGTCGGCATTGTTCGTGATCACGAGCGCGCCCAAACCGGCAGAGAGCCCCGCGTGCCAGCCAGCCGCGGGATTGGGATACCAATCGATGAGTACTCCGAGCTCGGCGAAGGAGGCCTCCGCTTTGTGCGACGCATTGAGCTCACTGCCGTTCAACGTGATCTTCGCGTCGCGGAACGGGCCGCCATTGAAGGTGGCCTGGGTCGTCGCACCGGACACGGTTCCGGCGAGCACCAAGCCGCGAGCAATGCTGCCGCCGAGCGTCAGGCCGCCCATCGAGCCGGACGACGCCAGCGACGCCGTGCCAGCCGGGCCATTGCCTCTGAGCGACAAGAACCCGGGGCCGCTGCTCATCCGCAAATAGAAGCCATCACGGGCTCGCGGCGGCGCAGGTGCCGGCGTGTCGCTGGTGTCGGAGTTCGCAGCGGGCGCCGCTTGCGCGGGCGGAGCGACGGGAGTTGGAGCAGGCGCGGCGTTCGCCGGGGGCGCGCTCGGGGTCGCAGGCGCGCTCACGCTCGGTGGTGCGTCGGCGGTTACGGACGGCGCGGCGACAGCGCTTGGCGGGACCGAAGCGGCCGGCGCCGGATCGGCGGGTGGTGGCGTTTGCGCCTGAGCAGCCGAAGAGAAATACAATGAAGAGAGGAGCGCAGTGAGTGCGGTGCTGGTTTTCGCCATCGTGGCGACTCGTAGTGCAACCGCCGCGCCAGGCAAAACTCCCGCGAATTAGCGACGAAGTTCCGCAAAGCGGGACACACGTCCGGACACTTGACCGCGGACGAGTGACTGCGCGCGGAGGGGCTCCGCGAGCCACGATTCGGCGCGCGCGCGGAACCGCGAGCGACGGCGGCAAGCCGAGACTCGCACGTCGCCGCTGGCGGTTCCTGATCGACCGAGGCGGGCTCGCGTTCAGCGAACCGAGTACTGAACGGCGCCGCGATTGGTCAAACTGCCGTGATGGCTGCCGACGACGGTGAACCCGAGCGCAAATGTGCCGGTGGTGACGCTGACGTCGGAGTTTGCCGTGACCGTGAACACCGCGCTGCCCTGAGGCGCGATCGGAAATGGGCCGTTGCTCAGCAGTGAAAACAGGTGGAAAGAATCCGGGATCAGGCTGAACGTGTCTGTGCCGCATTCCAAGTTATCCACGTTTCGCACGCTGACCTGATACGTCTGCGCCGTGCCGGCCGCTA
>Ga0068855_100000610_pt1 | contig 43914 bp, 33 predicted proteins | sample KBSCornC52_FD_66592 | JGI IMG/M metagenome (GOLD analysis project Ga0068855, IMG submission 66592) | Corn rhizosphere microbial communities from Kellogg Biological Station, Michigan, USA - KBS Corn C5-2 | ecosystem: Host-associated > Plants > Roots > Rhizosphere > Soil ... | reverse complement strand
ATCTCTCTTTGGTTACTTTCTCTCTGAGCCAGCAGAGAGAAAGTGACTCGGGCGCCGGCAGGCGTCCGAAATGCCCGCTGCATAAGCGGCCAGGCAGCGTTATCGCGACAATCAGGCGATACAGTCACTGGATTCCTGCCTACGCAGGAATGACGAGCAAAAGGCAGGCGTCCGAAATGCCCGCTGCATAAGCGGCCAGGTCGCGGTATCGCGACAATCAGGCGATACAGTCACTGGATTCCTGCCTACGCAGGAATGACGAGCAAAGGCGGATTCCAGCCTACGCGGGAATGACGAGCAAGGGCGGATTCCGGCCTACGCCGGAATGACGAGCAAGGGAGGCCTACGCCGAAGTGACGAGCAATCAGCCAACCGCGCGACGCTGCACCAGCTCGCACACCGTGCGCACATCCCCATCCATCGCGCGATCACGCGACATAAACCCAATATACCCACGCAACACATCATGCGCCTTGCGCACCGCCTCACCCGCGTGGAAATCACCCACCCCGGCCAGCGCGGAAGTGAGCTGCTGCACCTCAGCAGCAAACTGCGCGTAATGCGCATGATCCTCGCGCGGCGCATTCGCCACCTTCGCCGCCAGCGCCTTCCAATCCCCCCGCGCAGCAAGCCGCCGCGCAGCGTTCAACATCGCCTGACGGAAATCCAACGCCTGTGCCGCGGTGTACAACTCCAGCGCAATCACATGACTGAGATCATCCAGCATCTCCAGCACATGGCGCGCTTCATTGGCGCCCATCGAAACATGATCCTCGGCATTAGCGCTGGTCGGCACCGAATACACGCTAGCCGGATGCGCACGCGTCGCCAGATCATTGACCAGCGCCGCCGCCGTGTACTGCACGATCATGAAACCGGAATCGGTACCGTCTTCATTGCCGGTAAGGAAAGCCGGCAGGCCGTCGTTGGTCGCCGGATCCACCAGCTTGTTGAGGCGACGCTCCGAAATCGAAGCGAGCACCGGAATCGCCGCCTTCACATAGCTCATCGCCAACGCCAACGGCATGCCATGGAAATGGCCGGCGGAAATCACCTGCTCCTCGATAAACTGCGCGCCTTCCGCATCCGGGAAAATCAGCGGATTGTCGGTCACCGCATTCAATTCGATATCGATCACCCGGCACGCCTGCGCCCAGGCATCGCGCACCGCGCCATGCACCTGCGGCATGCAGCGCAGACAATACGCATCCTGCGGCTGGTGCTTCTTGCCGCCCTTGAACGGCAGGAAGCGGCTGTAGAACGCTTCGCGCCCGTGGCGCTGATTGGCCGGCACCCAATCCCAGCCGATATCGAAGCTCAGCGCCTGATCCTCCGGCGCCGTCCACGCATCCGCCGCCCACTGCTTGAAGCGCGGCACCAGGTGATAAGGAATATCGACCAGCGTGCTTTCGGTCAGCAGCTCGCGCACGTGCCCGGCCGTTTCGACCTGGCCGGGATGCGGACGCAGCGCATGCACTTCCGGCCGCAGTGCGCCGCTGCGCCCGGCGAACGCGTCAAGCGTCATCGCCGCGGCGAGATCGGCCGTATCCAGCAGGTATTCCAGCGTATCCAGCGCCAGCGCCGCGGTGGCGAGCATCTGCGCGGTGCCGTTGTTCAAGGCCAGGCCCTCCTTGAAGGAGAGGCGGATCGGCGCAAGACCCGCGCGCTCCAGCGCCTCGGCGCCCGGCAGGCGCTCGCCCTGATAGAACGCTTCGCCGCCGCCCAGCAGCACGATGGCCAGATGCGACAGCGGCGCGAGATCGCCGCTGGCACCGACCGAACCCTTCTCCGGCACCACCGGCACCACGCCGCTGTTGAGCAGCGCGGTCAGCGCGCGCAGCGTTTCCACGCGGATGCCCGAGTGGCCGCGCATCAAGGTGTTGATGCGGATGACCAGCATCGCGCGCACCACGTCCTCGGCGAACGGCTTGCCCACGCACACCGCATGGGTGGTGATCAGGTTGTGCTGCAGTTCTTCGAGCAGCGTGCCATCGGGCTTATCCGGATGACCGCCAGGCAACTCGTCGCGCAGTCGATGCGCGCCCAGCAGCTTGTCCGCATTGCTGCCGAAGCCGGTGGTGACGCCATAGGTCGGCTCGCCGCAGCTCACCTTGTCGGCGAGGAAATCCGCCGCGCGCTGCACGCGCGCCAGCTTCGCCTCGTCCAGCGCCACCGGCACGCGCTCGCGCGCGGCGGCGACCAGTTGCGCGCGGGTAAGGCTGCTGCCATCGAGTCGGATCTGCTCAACGCTCATAGAGGTGCTCCGCGCCCACGGGGCGCCGGTGGGAATGGGGAAGAAAGATGCGGGGAAACAAAGCGCGCGGACGCCATCGCCGACGGCGTCCGCGCCGATCTCACGGCGCGATCTCGGCCTGCGCCAGTTCGACGCGCAGCGACTTGATCAGTTCGGCGCGCGCGACTTCGAACTGGTCCTCGCGGCGCATGTCCTTGACCGTGACCACACCCTTGGCCAGCTCGTCCTCGCCCAGCACCAGCACGAAGCGGATGCCGGCACGGGCGGCGTACTTGAACTGCTTGCCGAGCTTGCCGCCTTCCAGCACCACCTCGGTGGCGATGCCGGCGCCGCGCAGCTCGCTGGCCAGCGCCAGATAGGCCGGCATGCGCGCCTCGTCCATCTGGGTGACCAGCACGTCGACCGTGCTGCGCGCGGTGCCGACCAGGCCGGCTTCGCGCAGCTGCCAGTACAGGCGGGTGAGGCCGATCGAAATGCCCACGCCGGGCAGGCGCGACTTGGTGTACTGGCCGGCCAGGTTTTCGTAGCGGCCGCCGGAGCAGATCGAGCCGATCTGCGGATAGTCGTTGAGCGTGGTCTCGTAGACCGTGCCGGTGTAGTAGTCCAGGCCGCGCGCGATCGACAGGTTCAGCGCGAAATGCGATTCCGGCACGCCGAAGTCGCGGATCAGGCCCAGCACTTCCTTCAGTTCCGCGCGGCCCTGCTCCATCGAATCAGGGCCGGGGCCGAGCGCATCGAGCTGGTCGAACGCTTCCTGCAGCGAGCTGGAACGCACCTGCACGAAGGCCAGGATCTTGTCCGCCACCTCGGCATTCAGGCCGAACGCCGCACCGGTCAGCGTCTCGCGCACGTAGTCGGCGCCGCGCTTGTCCAGCTTGTCCACTTCGCGCAGCACCAGGGTCTGCTGTTCAGCGTCGGTCACGCCCAGGCTTTCGAAGAAGCCAAGCATCAGCTTGCGGTTGTTGAGCTGGATGGTGAACGCGCCGATGTTCAGTTCGCGGAACACGCTGTAGATCACCGCCGGCAGCTCGGCGTCGTAGCGCACCGACAGGCCATCCTTGCCGATCACGTCGATGTCGCACTGGTAGAACTCGCGGAAGCGGCCGCGCTGGGCGCGCTCGCCGCGGTATACGCGCTGCATCTGGTAGCGGCGGAACGGGAAGCTCAGATCGTGCTCGTGCTCGGCCACGTAGCGGGCCAGCGGCACGGTGAGGTCGAAGCGCAGGGCCAGCTCGGGCTTCTCGCCTTGCTCGAGCGAACCGGTGGACTGCACGAAATAGACCTGGCGCTCGGTCTCGCCGCCGGTCTTGGTGAGCAGCACGTCGGAGAACTCCATCACCGGCGTCTCCACCGGCAGGAAACCGAAGCGCTCGTAGTTGCGGCGGATCGTGTCGAGCATGCGCTGGAACGCGATCTGGTCGAGCGGCAGCAGCTCGAGTACACCGGGCATGGTGCGGGCCGGGGTAAGCGCCATGAAATCCTCTGCATCCAAGGGAGAAACGGCCGCGCAGCAACGGCGCAGCGGTAGCCGCATAGGTTAGCAGAAGGCCTGCGCGGCCCTTCGGCGACGGCGCCCGCAAAGCGGAGCCGGCGGACCTGTTGCGAAGTCCGCGTAGGGTCATTAAGATACGCGGCTCCCACGGGGTGTAGCTCAGCCTGGTAGAGCGCTACGTTCGGGACGTAGAAGTCGCATGTTCGAATCATGTCACCCCGACCAATGTTTTCAATGATTTAGGCCGCTCTCACCGAGCGGCCTTTTTCATTTGTCCTGCAAGCGTCCTGCAAAAAGCCGGAACAACCCGGCTCTCCGGTGGCCTGCCACTCGTTGGGGCTGAGCGGGCGCTGGACAATACGAGCTCTACAAACCCTAGCAAGGCAACCAATTCCCGTGATGCTCCTCGCTCGTCGAAGGCTGCAGAACCTTTAATGAGCGAACGGCGGTCGTTAGCCATTTTGGGCATGCTCGCCAGCGCGTATCGCAACAAGGCACAGCCGGACCGCAACGTGGCAATGGCGGCAGCGGATCGTAGCTCTAGCGCAACGACACAAGTGCTATACCACTCCAAGTGGGCTCGTTGCGTGACATTGCATGGCGGCTCACCGGCAACGATTTGCGCGGGGGCATCATGCTGAGCCTCTCACAAAAGGCCTCCGTATAGACAAGCACGCCACCGTCGATGCCCTCGCTCTCGCTCATCGTCAGGTTTTTCGTAGAAGTGCCGATATCCCTTCGGATAACCCGGCCCTGGCCCAGCACCGCGCCCCTACGCGAAGGGCATCAGGACAGGACGCACTGACTGGATCTATACACTGTGACGACGATATTTCGCTTTGCGATCCAAACGGCTGAGAAGCGCCACTCCGAGGCCTGGTCCTTCTTTCACAACAAAAATCAGGAATGCCTCTACGCCACCCGCACATCGATGCGCGATGCAATGAAGATCAGCTTCCACAAGACGGGGGCTTGCCATGTCAAAAGCTATGAGAACGGCGTCGACCTTGGCATGGATCACATCTGGCGCTACGAGCATCCGGATGACGGCGATCCGGTCCACATCATGCGCGTGGTTTACGATCTGAGAGCCCAGCGCGCCAATTTCCACTGCACAGGAAAATCAAATTCGTCTTCGAGGATTTGTCAGCACCCGTCAGCATTTATTTGGATGTGTTCTTCATCCAATCTGACGCTCCTATTGAACCGGGCGACGAAGCAGGCATCTTCGCGTCGCACCACATGGGCGGGCGCAAGTGGGTTTACTTCTCCATCAATGTCGGTCCCCGAACAAACGGGCTCCCCGATGGCGTCGTTGACATGACCTTCAATATGGGTGATCCCCAACCGGCAGGAGACGAGCCGCGTGAAGTGCTCACCAACGTCACCGGCGTCTGGTTTCAGGTGCCCACGCCCTCGGGAGCCTTCGTCGCGTATGAAGCGTCCGCCGCCGAGTATTCGTTGAAGCTCCCCGCTTGATGCGGTGCATGACCCTCGGGAAGCCCGGCGTTGTCCGGGCCTTCAACCTCAAGGTCGCTTGCGAAACGCATGCTGGATCAGGTCGCGGACGATCTCCAACAGACCTGGCCAAATCAGCCCATTCAAAGGATCGCCGTGCGCCAAGCTGTTTCGGATGCGCGCGAGCGTCATCGGCTCGGGTGCACTGACCTTCTCGCGCTGCTTGATCGCCTGATCGGTCTCATAGAGGTATCGAACGATGGGTTGACCGCATCGTTGCGCGATCGGGAGCACCTCATCGGTGAGGCAGTCGTACTCAGCCATGTATTGGACCCATGCGGCCAGGCTCGATTGCTTTGTCTTTCCTTCATAGCACTCTTTTAGTGCGCGCTCGAGCGCGCTGAGCGCGACCAGCTCCCCCGCTTTGATCAAATCGTAATCAAGCCATGCGAACGCGTAAAGCTTTTGTGCCCGCAGATATTTCAAGGCAACGGTTTGCGGAATGGCGGCATCGAGATCGAAGCAGCGGACGAATGCCACCCACTCCTCGGCATGCGCAAACTGATGAAAATGGGTCGGATCCTTGGGCACGGGCCAAGGCACGATCAACGGAGAGGCTTGTTGCGGCCACGCAGAAGTGTCCACCGAGAGTTCCATAGACCGGTTCCTCCAAATAGTTCTCACGCGCGATCAATGGATCAAAGCGAGCACCGAGAACCCCGACGTCGCCGACTCAGTACACTGGTAGCTTGGTGGCCGAGTAAACGCGGTGGGCACACTGATAGATCACATTTCTGTTGTAACCACCCAGCTGGGTCATGTCGTCCTTTCGGTGATGAAAAAACAGCTCGTTGGGTGGCCGGTGATAGCCCCGCAAGACCCACGATGGTGCATGTGGCACCAAGGCGTCCAACCGGCCAAACACGTAGCGAATGAAGGCGTGCGACGTCAGATTGAAATCAAATCCGTCTTTCCCATCTTCTCGGACGCTGGTGCTGAATGCACGATCCGAGACTAGGCACATGGGATCGGCATAGGTGCAGATCATGACTCCCACCGCACCCAGCGGCCCTTCAAAGAGGCTGGTCATCATGTCTGCGAGAATGCTGTTTTCGTCGACCTCGCTCTTGTCACGCTCGACAAACAGCATGAAGAGCGCCTTCAACCAGTCCACATAATTTTGATCGGTGATGCCCAGTTCTTGACAGAGCCATTGCTGATGGGGCCGCCGTCCGTTGAGGATGCGCTCGAAGTAAGCGCGTTTCTGAGGACACATCGGCTCATAGTTGGTGAGCACGCCAAATGTGTTCAGGATTTTTTCGACACAATAAGGGTTTCTGGCGAAGTTCAAGATCTTCGCGGTGAACAGTAACTTCAGATCCTGATGAGACGAAGGATCCACCGCTTTGAAATCCCTTTCGTTCACCCAAGCGGCGCCGTCTGCCTTTAAGCGATCCAACACCCGCACCGTGGTGGCTTTGACAACGCCTTCGTATCGGCCGAACAGCGTTTCAAAGTTGGCCCTCGAGTCGTTGTCTGGCGCCACATCGAAACTGAAAAGATCACGGATAGCCAAGTTCTCGGAAATCAAACGCCCCCTTGGGCTTTCCAACTGCAACGTCCGTTGCTCGCGGTCCACCAACTTGAACGAATAAATCCGCTGTCGGTCGGGTCCCGCCCAGGGGTTGGCGGCATTCAATCTCTGCTCCACCTGGGGCAGATAGTGCTGGCGCTTGGTAGTGTTGATGAGTTCCACAGCGCCTGAGTATAGGCCACTGGGACAGTTAGCCCCGCGGCCCAGGGTTGGGATAGATAGCCTCTTTTTGACCCGCCATATTCGGCGCTGACGCCCCCGTGACGAATATTCCAAATTGGGAGAACGTCTTTCGAGTCGGCGTTGACGTTTCTTCAAGAACGGCTTGGTTGGCTGGGTGAGGCAACCACGGAGATCGCCTCATCGTTGCCTTGGCAAGGGACACCGACGGCACCGGAGACCTGGTAATCCATGGGGCCTCACCGTTATCAAACACCATGCCACGCGCGCTCAGGGACCCGGTGGCGGCGCATCGCCCCACGTGATGTCGGACACCGGTGCAAAGCTCGCGTGCCCCTCACCCCAAAGTGCGCAGAACTGCGGCCCGCACCCGATTTCCCGGCGCGCCACGTCACCCTTGTCGGATTTCACGGTCACTATCGGTGACTGTTTGAAGTCGTTGGCGGACGCTTGCTTCGCTTCGTATTTCCCCAACTGATAAAACGGCTGGGTCAAGATCGTGTATCCCAGGATGAACCCAAACACCAACTCGTAAAGGACCAACCCGATGAGCAGCAACACAATGGTGGGCGTGATTGTCAAGAACGCTAGGCCTCTCTTCTTACCATCATGGTCATCGGATGCTTTTTTTGTTTGCTTCGCAATACTTTCGCTCACGCGGTGATTGATCCACCTGAAGCAAGCGCCGATTAATCCGCCGGCCAGAATGATCACGATCAGCAAAAACCAATGCGCTAGGATCGCGGCCACAGCCGCCTTCGCCAACTTCGCGGCCGCATCGCCAGCCGCGACGAACCCCTCGGTCATCATGCCCGCTGTGTCCAGCGGGAACATGCCTTGATCGAGGTGCAAGGCGTCATACCAACCGTCGTGATAGGCGCGACCTGCGAAGTAAGCCACTGGCGTCATCACAACGAAGAAGAGCGATACCGCTGTGAGCAGCTGCGTGGCCTCGTGAACCCGCGATCGGGGGCTTTCTGGCTCCAGAGCGACCACCTGTTTCAGCGCTTCATTCGATCCAGATTTAGTCATGCACGGTTCCTTGGTTCTCATCACAAGTCGTGGCCGTCCAGCAATGGGGAAGGCGAATACATGTCGGTCAGCATCAAGACGTGATGCCTGGCGCGGGAGATGGCCACTCGACACAATCGGCGGCTCTTTGGATACGGAGCGGCCTCTGGGCAGAAATCCAGCGGGCTGCTGTTGCGATCATCGAACACGATCACCGCATCAAATTCTTTCCCTTTGGCCTTGTGCACCGTCATCACATGGACGCCGCGCAGCTCAGAGTCACCCAACAGGAGCTGGTCTTCGGCCAACGCCGCATCCAACGCATTTCGGGCGCCTCGATAGTTGCCGTGCGTTTGCCACAGGTGGGTCAAGCCGCTGTGGATGCGCCGGCCGCGCTGAAAGGCCACCAATTGCTCGGCGTCGGCGGCCAGCTCCCGGAGCGGATTGGCCCCGGACTCTGCCAGGATGCGCCGAGCGCTGAGCCAATCCTCCCGGGGATCGCCTGAAAACCGGTGATCCCGGACGACACGCAATGCCCCAAGCAGCTTGACCGCAACCGAACCACCCCGCGGCGCCGTTCCTGTTCGAGCCTGGGCAGCTGCGAGGGCCAAACGCTGCGCCTGGTTCAGACTTCCCTTTGTGCCCTGCGCGCGAAGGGCATGGGCCGCCAGCTCCAAACCGTCAGCCAGATCCACCAACTCGCTCTCGGGTGACCGTCTCGGCTCTATCATGAAGGCCACCAAGCGGCTGGACAGCAGAACCGAAGCCTCATCGATCAATACGCGATGAGGCAGGGGCTTGTTGGCACCGTTTCCCGTCAATGCGCGCGAGATGACGTTGACCCCTGTGTTTCGCGTGGCCAGCAGCGCCACACTTCGAACGCCGTTCTCCCCCGCCGCTTTCTTGGCTTCGCTGACCGCCATCCCAACGGCCGATCGGATGGCGCTGTCCCGTTTGTCTGCGTTGGGCCTGAAGCTGTGCCGTGCAACACCCCGATAGGGAGCCCCGCGTGGTGCACCCAGCAACACATCGTTGGCGAACTGGACGATCTCAGAGTTGGAGCTGCGGTGGTTCTCGCCTTCTAAATCCACCCGCAAGGGATGGAGCGCCTCCATGATGTGTGTGACGCGCTCTGAACTCACCCCGGGGCGGAAGTCGTAGATTTGCTGGTCCAAATCCGCCAAGCAAATGAGTTGCGTGGCCTCAGCCAGCAATCGGACGCATTGCCATTGATCCTCAGCGGTGTCCTGTGCCTCATCCACAACAACCAGCCGATGGCGATGCGCGAACAGTCGGCGAAGACACACACTTGCATGGAGCAAGGCATGCGCCTTTTCTGCGAAGAGGTCGAAGGCCACCTTTCCTTCCTCGCGAAACAACCGCTGCCGTTCTACCTTCCAGTCACCACCCTCACTTTCATGCTGGTGTCGCAGCGCGGTTTCGTCCTGGGGGAGCAGCAACGTCAATCGCCGAGGCGCGCCCAGCAAATAGCCATGGGCCCGCAAGACCTCCCAGAAAAAGGAGTGGAAGGTCTGAATGGACAGACGGCTCTGCAAAGGTTTCGAAAGTTGTGCCTTGCTGGCCTCCACCACGCGCGCCACCGCCGCGCGCGAGAAACTCAGGAAGAGCACTGATTGGCCGGGCATCAGGCCTGCCTCAATCACGCGTTTCGCTTTGAGGAGCGCGATGGTGGTTTTCCCACTTCCTGGCCCGCCCGTGACCAACACGGGGCCCGTCGCGCCCAGAATGCTTTGCCGCTTTTGGCAGATCACCAGATCCATGGCTCATTCCACCGCCGCCGCGCCCCCTATCTCTCCCGCGGCATAGTCCCCCGCGCCACGGGACCTATTCTTCGGCTTCGGATAGCGGCGATAAATTTCCGAAAGGAAATCCCTGATGGTGGCGGGCATTTCATGGAGGTCGCACAACCCGAGCAATCGGGCCGCGCCGCCGTCCCCTTTCAAGCCTTTGAGAACCATCGTTGTCAGCTTGCGCACGTCGTCATCGGCTGGCCTGGCGGCGGGAATGCGCGGCTGATGATCCTCGCCCCATTCCTCGCGCAACTGCTCCAACCACGCCCACTGTCGGTCCAAGGGAGTTTCTTCCGCCATCAAAATCTCGGCGCCCTTCTGCCAGATCTCGTTGGCAATCACATAGCTTTGGTTGAGCGCATCGACCTCTTCTTGCTTGCGCTTCTTTCGATCGTAAAAAGCAAAGGCGGGAATGCCGACCTCTCTGAAGAACGACCCAAGCTTTTCCAAATTGCCGTCACCACCCGCGTCGAGCACGCAGACCCCAGCGACATCTAGTGGGAGCAGTTCCGCGTCGTGCTCTTCCATCGCTTGCGCAACGGCCAGCAATGCATCTTGCTCGGTGACGCCTTCGCCCACGATCACGCCACGGCTGAGCAGAGCTTCGGCGATCGAGCGCCTTAAATTCTGCCGGTAACTCTTGGCCTTCATGCTCGCGGGAAGTTTGACGGGCACGCCCACCAACTCACCATCGCCGCTGCGGTTGATTTTCAAAATGCCCGCGGGCTCAAACCGCTCGATCACGTAAGGCGAATGCGAGGTGACGAAGCACTGAGAGGTCTTGTTGAGCAGGTAGTTGGTGATGCGACGTTGCGTGTGGGGTGGCAACGCAATTTCGGGTTCTTCCATGGCGAAGACGACATCGCTTTTCAGCTCAGCGATGAACGTGAGCAACGCCAAGACCAACGTGTTGAGCGTACCCGTCCCCGACAATTGGAACGGCACGGCTGTTTCACCTTCCCCCATCGTCAAAAAGAACGCGATGGTCTTTCGAAGATGCTCGCGCGTGAGTTGCGAAACAAACAGCCGCGTGGCCCGCCCCTCCCCTCCCGGTGCGATGTATTCGGCCAACCGGGCTTCAATTTCGTCGAGGATCGGGCCGAGTTCTGTGGCACGAGCATCGATCGGAGGGTCGAGTCCGGCAAGCCGGCCACGGATCCCCTCCCACATGCCTTTCCTCGCCTCTTTCAGGCGAAGGATGTTGTCGAGCAAGGTTCCACGTTCGAGACTCAGCGCCCGGGATCCGGTGCGGACCGTTCGCAGATACAGAAACCCAATGGATCGCTTGACCTTCGAGGGGACAGCATGCGGCTCCTCTTCGGGATCGTCATCGCTTCGGCCATAGATGGTCTTTGCCACGAACTTGTCGTCTTCGATGTCATACCGGCCGACTGTGATGAGGCGCAAGCAGAGCTCAACGTTGGGCCCGTCGACCTGTCCGATCTCTCCCGCCTTAAGCGTGCGGTTCTCCGTGTCGTTCCAAAACTCCAAGTTCGCCGCACAAATTGCTTTGAGCTCATCGGTCAATCCGACCAACACCACCTCAATGCGCAGGGGAACAGCGCTCTCGCCATCTGATGCAAGATAGTTGGCGTTGTGGAAGTCGAACTCTTCGATTGGCGGTGTACGATTGAGGCGATCAGGCCCAAGCACCAGGTCCAACGCTTCACAGACGGTGCTTTTCCCAACGTTGTTGCCCCCGATCAGGAGGGTGTGGCCTGAAAAATGGAGCTCCGCCTTGGCGATCCCCCGGAAGTTTTCGATGATCAGACGACAAACGCGCATCACACTCCCCTGTGCTTGCGGATAGCCCACGCTCATGGCACAGGTGGCCCATCGACCTCCCTGTTGCCTCCATTCTAATCCTTTCCTGGCTGGCGGTCCGGAGCGGACAGATAGCAGAACCTGTTGAATTATCGGCTTTCAGTCACGCATTGGAGCAGTCACCGCACCCGATTTCTGGCCGGCGCGAGCAATCTCATCCCAGAGGGCGGGCAATGGCCGCCGTCGCACAAGGAGACCGCCCTTGCGAGCGGTCCGGAAGAAACTAAAGGAAAGAGGCGGTCTTGCGCTGACAGCCATCGGAACGTGAGCGACGGTGCCATGCGCTGGCCATGTCGCAAGGATGGACACTCAACTAGGCAAGGGTTTAACCCAATCGGATAGAGCAACGGCGACCAATTAACACGCCAGAATTGCCGGTATGGGCAGGAATTTGACGGTTTGGGAATAATCACCTTCGACCGCGATTTGCCACATCCAACTCAGGACACGTATCCGCATGAGCCTGAAGAACCGAATCAAGACCATGCGCGAAGCCCGTGGATGGTCACTCGAAATGCTCGCATTGAAAAGTGAAACCTCAAACCAGCAAATCAGCCTGCTCGAGGCAGGGAAACGTCGCCTCACTGTGGACTGGTTAATCCGCCTTAGCGACGCCCTGAATTGCCACCCCTGGGAGCTGGTTGATCATGTACTGCCAAAGCCTCCTGCGTCACATGAGGTTGTTCTTCTTGAGCGTTTCCGTGGCCTTCCAGACAATCAGCAGCGGGCTGTACTTGACCTCCTTGGCACCATGTCAAAAGTCGCATCATCGCGACCGGGGCGCCGCGTACGGAAACTGAGCCGCGCGTAACGAGTTTTCGAAGTGTTGGAGGATATTGACATTTTACAACAATAAGCCTAAAGAGGTTTTCTCCGTACAGTTCGCAGTAGGCGTGCTATGGGCATGCGAGGACTAGGGGCAACACGCACTGACGAGGGTGGCCTCACTCCCGTTGCCCAGTACGTGCGGATGTCGACCGATCACCAGCGCTACTCGACCGAGAATCAACGCGATGCGATCGCCAGCTATGCCGCCGAACACGGTATGGTTGTTATCAGAACGTATATGGATGAAGGCAAGAGCGGACTGAACTTGGATGGCCGCGACGCCTTGCAGCGACTCATCCATGATGTCCAATCGGGATCGATCGACTTTCAAGGCGTCTTGGTCTACGACGTCAGCCGTTGGGGCCGCTTCCAGGATGCCGATGAGAGCGCCTATTACGAGTACCTGTGTCGTCGTGCCGGTATTCGAGTTGAATATTGCGCCGAGCCGTTCAATAACGACGGCAGCCCGTCCGCCGTCATCATCAAGAACGTCAAACGATTGATGGCGGGAGAGTACAGCCGCGAACTTTCCAACAAGGTATTTGCCGGCCAGTGCCGTCTCATCGAATTGGGATTCCGGCAAGGCGGCCCGGCGGGCTACGGCCTTCGCCGGCAGCTTCTTGATGGAGAGCGCCATCCCAAGTGCCTTTTGCGCCAAGGCGAGAAGAAAAGTCTGCAAACGGACCGCGTCATCTTGGTGCCTGGCCCAGGAGATGAGTTGGCGGTGGTGCAGCGCATCTATCGACGCTTCGTCCAGAGCCGCGTTAATGAACGTGCCATCGCCGAGGAGTTGAATGCCGATGGCATCCTGACCGACCAGCAACGGGCCTGGACCAGGGCTACCGTTCATCAGGTCCTAACGAACGAGAAGTACGTTGGCAATAACGTCTTCAACCGAACTTCGTTCAAGCTGAAACAGCACCATGTGCGCAACAGCCCCGACAAATGGATACGCAAGAACGCGGCATTCGATCCCGTTGTCTCCATGGACCTGTTCATTGAGGCGCGCGAGATCATCGCCGAACGGTCCAAGCGCCTGGACGATGAGACCATGCTCAAGTTGTTGCGCGGTCTCTATGAGAGGAGCGGAATCCTCTCGGGTATGCTGATCGACGAAGAGGAAGACATGCCTTCGAGCACCGCCTACCAAACTAGATTTGGCGGCTTGCTGCGGGCATACGCTCTGATCGGCTTCTGCCCCATGCGGGATTTCAGCTACTTGCGCATTAATCAGTGGCTGAGAGAGCGTCATCCAGAGATGTTGAGCGCCTTACGCTCAGGGCTTGAAGACGTAGGGGCCGACGTCACGGAGGACCGTGATACCCATCTCCTCACCATAAATGAGGAGTTTACGGTGTCGCTAGTCATCGCCCGGTGCGTACAGATGCCAAGCGGCTCCTATCGTTGGCGGATCCGCTTTGATACGAGCCTTTCACCTGACCTTACCGTGGCGGCACGCATGGCTTCAGACCACCAGCGCGTACTGGACTACTACCTGTTCCCGCACATCGATCTTCCTTTCCCCGCAGTTAAGCTCGCGGAGGAAAACAACGACTTTTCATTGGACGCCTACCGCTTTGACTCATTGGAACCACTCTATGTGCTCGCCGAGCGAGTTCCTTGGAGCGATGTCGCCTAGACGAGGGGGCTGACTATGAGCCAAGTCACCATGATTCCAACGGATCAGATCAACATCCTCAATCCCCGGGTCCGAAATCGACGGCAGCATGAGGAAATTATTCGAAACATTTCAGACATTGGACTTAAGCGACCAATCACGGTCAGTAAGCGCGACACAGCCCTTGGCATAGCCCAATACGACCTCGTTTGCGGACAAGGACGGCTAGAGGCCTTCCAGCAACTGGGTTTCAAGGAAATACCTGCCTTCGTTATCAACGCCAGCGAAGGAGACTGCATGGTCATGAGCCTCGTCGAAAACGTTGCGCGGCGACAACACACGACCATGGAACTCGTCAAGGAAATAGGCAACCTCCATGAGCGAGGGTATAGCGACCAGCAAATCGCAGAAAAGACGGGCCTCACGAACAGCTGGGTCAATATGTTGATTGGCCTTCTGGAGCATGGCGAAGAACGACTACTTACCGCCGTCGAGACAGGCCTCATTCCGATAAGTCTCGCCGTCGATTTCGCCCGCAGCGACGACGCTGGTATCCAGGAAGCCCTGGCAGACGCCTATGCCAAAGGGCTCAAGGGTAAAAAGCTGGTCGCAATCAGACGCATCCTCGACCAACGCGCCCGCCGAGGAAAGGCGGCTCGTCATGAGCCATTGAGGCACAAAACGAGCCCAAGACTTACCGCCGAGCGACTGAGGCGTATTTACGAACGCGAAGTAGAGAAGCAGGCGCTTTTGGCGAAAAAAGCCGAGTTCACGCATAGCAAGCTACTGTTTGTCGTTCAGGCCATGCGCAACCTTCGGAATGACCAAAACTTCATCGCGCTTCTTCGCCAGGAAGGCTTATACACGCTACCGCTGGCCTTAGCAGAGAAGATGGCATCCGGAGGTGGCGAATGAACCTTAAACCTCCATCGGAACCGTTCACATCAGCGCTGCTTGGCTTTGAACAGCAGACTCGTACATTGCCTATCGGCACGATCATTCCGCTAAAAATCCTAAAGCCCGAGATCAAGCTCACAAGTAAGTACAGGCAGATTGTCACTTCGATCGATGCCGTGGGTGTCATCGAGATGCCTGTGGTAGTGGCAAACCGTGACAAGCCCGATACGTACTTCCTGTTGGATGGCCTTCTGCGGATTGAGGCTCTCAAAGATGCGGGCAAGACAGAGGTTGAATGCCTCGTCTCCACCGATGACGAAGCGTACACCTACAACAAGCGCATCAACCGGCTCGCCGCCATTCAAGAGCACAAGATGATCGTCCGCGCTATCGAACGAGGGGCCTCTGAGGAGCAAATAGCCAAGGCATTGAATGTAAATCCGTCATCGATTCGGCAACGCTCCCACCTTTTGGACGGCATATGCCAGGAGGCATCGAGCTTGCTCGAAGACAAGCATTGCCCCTTAATCATCTTTGACCTTCTCAAGCAAATGAAGCCCATAAGGCAGATGGAAGCGGCCGAACTCATGGTCGGCCAGGGCAACTATACGGCAGGATTCGCCAGGGCCATTCTCGCCGCCACATCGGAGGATCAACTTGCAGTCTCACGCAAGGCAAGTAAGAGCGTGGGAGAAATCACACGTGAGCAAATAGCTCGACTTGAACGAGAACTGGCCGCGATTCAACAACGGACTCGTTGCGTTGAAGAAAACTATGGTGCCGACAATTTGACCCTAACGGTCACCAAGACCTACCTCACCAAGCTTCTTAGTCGATCCTCGATTGCGAACTGGCTAAGCGATAGGCGTCCCGACTACTTTATCGAATTTCAGTCAATTGCAGATATATCCTCTCTTTCCTAACCAGAAGGTGACGCGTCCGCGACAGCTCGCTAAGCAACTCACACTAACCCAGCGCAGAGCCATCCGCGGCCTACTCATCGCGACCCGGCAACCAGCGATCAAGTAGCCCCTTGTTAATCGTTAGTGCGCTTTATCGCGACAACAAACAAGGTCTGGTTAGGCCTGCCCGGCGTCGAGAACGGTACTTCCTCGCCTTCCATTGCGCCGATCAGTGCCTGGCCGAGCGGGCTCGCCATGGAAACGAGCCCATTGTTTGGGTCAGACTGGCTTTTGGTGATTAACACTTTGATTTCTTTGCCCGGTGTCGAATCAGAGAGGTTTCGATAAACCACGTGATCACCCACATCGACTTCAGGCCGAGAAGCCTCCGTCAACAATTGCCCCAAGGTCACGTTGGCCTGCTTTACCTCTTCCAGTGTCGGCTCGAGCAGATCTTCTTCTGAATTGATCGACCGCGCGTCGACTGCGACGGCCATCGATGGATCAACTTCCTCTTTCTTGAGTTCTTCGAGGAAACTGATCAAGCGTGACATTTCGCGCTTAGGGTTACGGAACCACTCAGTCGACCAAATTCGCCAAATTTTCCCCTTCCAGCCTAGGCTTTCCAGGATTTCCTGACGTATGCGATCACGATCTCTCACCGTAATCCCGGAATGGTAAGTGGCACCATCGCACTCGATCGCCGCCAAGAACAAGTGCGGGTATTGCGGGTGTTTGACACATAGGTCAATGCGATAACTCGCAACCCCTACTTGTGGCACGCAGTCGTAGCCCCATTCTCCCAAGGCCTTGATCACTGCCACCTCGAATTCGGACTCAGGCGCACCACCCGTGGCTTCACCAGGATCGTGGTTCAACCGTCCCGTTTCCGCGTACAGCAAGTAATCGCGCAACGACTTCGTCCCAAACGGCGTACCAGCTCCCACGACAATGTCTGTGTGCTTCATCGACGTGATAAGAAGCACTGACGACCTAGCGCGTGTAAACAGCACATTCAAACGACGCCACCCGCCGTCTTGGCTAATTGGGCCAAAGTTCTGGTGGACGCGGCCTGCGCCCTGCGGCGGACCATATGTGGTGGAAATGACAATGGTGTCGCGCTCGTCACCTTGGACGTTTTCCAAGTTCTTGACGAAAATCCCCTGCTCTTTATCGCTCCACTTGTTCCGGTACTCTTCCGCCCCAGGAACCGACTTCAGACGCTCTTCTAGCAACTCGGCTATCAAATCGCGCTGACGAATGTTCAACGCAACAATGCCCAACGACAGTTCCGGGGTGTGAATGATGTGATCGGCGACGGCGTCCACGACCGCGGCCGCCTCGCGGGCATTGGTCTGGCTCTCGTAAACCGCGTTTCTTACGTAATGCATGCGGATACCAAGGCCGCGCGAGCGTGGAAACGGCGACGGAAACACGATCAACTTGCCGTCGTAGAACTGCTTGTTCGAGAAGGCGATCAGACTCTCGTGTCGCGATCGGTAGTGCCAACGCAAAGAACGAGGCGGGCGGAAATGGCTACTCGCCAAATCTAGGATCGACTCCGCTTCTTCTGCCACCGAGGGATCCTGTCCGTCATCGTCTGACTGCATTCGTGAGAAGAACGACGTGGGCGGCAACTGCTTGGGATCACCGACAACAACCAACTGCTTTCCGCGGACGATCGCTCCCACGGCCTGCTCTGGTCGCATTTGCGACGCCTCGTCCATGATGACCACGTCGAACATTTCCGGTTCGGCGTGTAGGTATTGCGCGACGGCCTGCGGCCCCATCATGTAGCAGGGCTTCAGCTGTTGGATCGACCTGCCCGCCCGTCTCAACAAATCGCGCAATGCGATCCGTGGCCGCGCTTGCGGCAGAAGGTGCTCGATTAAACTCATCTCCGTCTTGTCAGCCACCCTAGTTCCGCTGCACCCGCGCTCCGTCCTGGCCGAACGGCGGCTATGGTGACTGACCTGCTTCCCCCGCAGGGCCACGAGTTCGCGATCCAATTGAGAAAACTCTCCGCGCGTATTGGCGTGGACCGAACCACTGAAGTTCTGCAGTGCCGGTGTCTTGCGGAACAAGGCTTCGGTAATCGACGCATAGAAGCGATACAGGAAAGCATCAATCGCCAAATCTGGCGGCAATCCCTTCTCTTCTAGCGCCAACACGAACGCATCCAATCCTGCGCCCTCGGACTCGGCACGGTAGTGGACATACAACGACCACGGGATCAACTCATGGATATGCGCAATCGCCGTTTGAATGAAGCCGCGTGTCAACTCAGTTCCCGTCGCTTCTTCGGAAGGGTTTGGCAACCAAATTTCGATTTCCAACGTCCCGAACTCTTCGAGCTCGAGAAGAGTTTCCCGCAACCTGTTCGACATCTCGGCGAAAACCGACACGCGCTTCTTCATATCGTTCAGCGCCGACTGCGCCGACGGCGACCACAACTTCTGCTTTGCCGCCAAGGGTAAATCGCTGTCCGCCACCGCTTGGCCGAACCTGACGGCAGCCATGATCACTGGCAATTCCTCCCGGAAGCGAGATGCCCGCTCACCAAGAACGACCTTCAACTCCACCGAGCCGGCTATCTGATTCGATTTTTCAAACAACCCATGTGCATGCTGGATCAGGACGTGACCCGTCTCTAAAGTTTCATCGGCATGGATAGCGCCGGCAAAATTGTTGGACACCGCGCGTAGCTGATCGAGCAAATTGCTTGCCGCCGAGAGGCGTTGGCTCCAATCCGTAGGGGCGCTCCAACCTTGAAGATGCGGACATGTGGTATTGATCCAATCTTCCAAACCTTGAAGCACAGCGAAGTGCGCTTTCATCTCCGCTTGCTTGGAGACGAAACTTGCAATGGTCATTCGTTCGACGTTCATCGGATCGAGCGTGGCTCGATCCACTTTCGCTTCCGCCAAACGGCCATCGGCGGCCCTCAGCCACTTGGCAACTTTGGCGGCGTCCAACAACGGAAAGTCCGACGGCAACGGCGAGACGCCAGCCGTTCGGGTCAACGGGCCGAAGTTGGCCCATGTGGACCAGCCTTTGCGGAGTTCTGACAACTCCTCCAGCTCAATCAGACGCTGCGCAGCCTTCATTTTTGCTTTGTCGCGCGACAACGAGCGGTGCGCCTTAATCGCAATGCGCCACGGCTTCTGAAAAACGCGATACCACGCGTCGCCTTCGCGCAACACCAAGATCCACTGGCGTAGTTCGGCGTCTTCTGGTGCTTGATCCATGTAGAACCGGTGCGAAACGTCTTCCTCAACAGACTGGAGACGAATGCGGTCCGCGCTTCCCTTGTTCAGAATTTCCGTCGCGTTGGACTCCGCCAATGCGGCCGAGCGCATGTGTAACAAGGGGATCGGCGCAGCGGCGCAAACCTCAGTGATTGCCTTGAGCTGTTCATCTCCTTCGACCGAATTCTGCGCAAGACCGACACTTCCCAGCGCCCTGTTCAACTCTGCGCGCGATGACTTCGCCGCCGACAACAGCTCGTCCAGTCGTCGAATGCTGTCCTCTAGTTCGCCAACTCGCAGGTCACCCAAGACGTTTTGTCGAATAAAGTTCGCGACAGTTTCGGTCAGGCGTGATTGCTCCACTTTACCGTAGTCCACCTTACCCGCGGTCGCCGCCTCTAATTCGATGATCGCGTTCAATGTCGCGTTGTTCTCTTTGAGAACATCAAGCGCACTCTTCCGATTCGCGGCATCCTTACCGAAAATCGCTGGGAGCACCTCGACAGCCAACCCATCCACCAGCAAGACTTCCAGGTCTTCGATCTTCTTGATCAGTGCGGACGGGTCCCCCAAACCATTCGGCCCTCCTTCGCGCAGACCGTAAGATTCCATCAGCTCTTCGCTCATCGCCTTGGCCGCTTCGACGAACGTCAACGCGCGTTGAAAAACCTTTTCTATCGCTAAGTCATCACCTGGCGCGAGACTATCGGGAAAGAATCCCCAGTAAGGGCTGCTCGTGTCATAACTCCCAATGTCCTTGAAAGTTTGAGCCAGCGACTTGATGTGGTTTTCACTTTTTTCGAGATCAGCGGCGTTTGACTGCGCCGCAGACTTCACAGTCACGCCGATTAACTTCTCGGTGAAGTCACCCAACCTGACGCGGCTGCGCTCGGCACGCCACATTACCTGGTGGATCGTGAGGCCTAACTGATTGCCGGTCGCTGTGTTCAATAACTTTTCGTATTGATCGAGTTTCTCCTTGCGGTCCGCCAACCTTTCGAGGGTCGTCTCCAATCCGGACGGCAGTGCCGTCTGCAAACCCAAGCGGCTATCAAGCGCCTCGAGGACTTGGCGCTTGTTCGTTTTGTTCGAATGAAGTTCGAGAAGAAAAGGATCCAAGCCGGCGGTTTGAAGCCTACGCTGTACGACTTGTAGAGCCGTCAGCTTCTCGGCCACGAACAACACCGATTTTCCCGCATGGAGGCAGGCGGCGATGATGTTTGTGATTGTCTGGGATTTGCCGGTTCCGGGCGGACCTTCAATCACTAGGGATTTGCCCGCCATGACATCGACAATCGCGCTGTGCTGCGAACTGTCCGCGTCAAAAATCAAGGGAAAATCTGCGGCCGGCAAACGGTCCAAATCGTATTCATCGGCGTGACCTTGTCCCGTCACGTCGTTGCTTCCCGTGAATATCTGCTTGATCACGGGATGGTTCACAAGTGTCGATGTGCCGTCCTCATCCGCCCAGTTGCCCGGATCGAGATCGCGGATCAACAACATGTTGGCAAAGGACAGAAGCGCCAGCGTCATGCTTCGGCGCACTTTCCATTTCGGGCGCTGCTCGATCAGCTTTTCGATTTGCCGAAAGTACGCTTCGACGCCCTCATCCTCTTCAGGGAAGTCAGGTAATGTGAAGTTGTGATCCCTTTTCAGCCGCTCCCGAAGCGAAAGGTTTTCCTGGATTTCTTCGCCGGTGTACGCCAGGTTGAAAACGACTTCTTGGGGCAGTTGAACCGAGCCAAGTTTGACGGGAACGCACACCAGGGGTGCCGACAGCACCTTTTCCGAGCCGGGGTTTTCCGGGTAATCCAAACACCCCAGCACCAAGTAGAGCATGTTGGCGCCAGTTTCTTCCAACGCCAAGCGGGCCTCGCGATCAATCTTGCGGAAGTGCTTGGCGAGATCTTCGTTGTAGTGCTGGACACGGGCGATCTTGGCATCACCCCGATCTCCCGAGATTTCTTCCAGTTCGATATTCAGACCCAGGCGAACCGCGTGCTCTTTCGGCTCGGGTTTGACCAAACGCTCGTGCTTGACCATCCATTCGTCACGTCTCGGATCAGGCACCGGCACGATTTGAACCGCGCCGGGACTGGCACTCGTCAACCTACGATATGTGTCATCCAAGCGCGCGGGCACTAATGACAACGCCTTGCCCGCGGTGATCTTGAAGTTAAGCAACCGGTTGCGTGCGGTGAGATCAAGAAGTCGGTATTGAAGGCGGCGCAGCACCTCCGGAATAGGCAGGCTGCCATCGAAAACATTGGTCGTTTCGGCGTCCATTTTGCTCCCTTTAGCCACCGCCAAACAGCTTGGGCAAAGTACCGCTGGGGGAACTTTTGCACGTATCCATGCAGCCCTCGACCTTGGTGCTAAAAAGCCCCATTAAGGCGGTCATTCGTCCCCGATGGCCGGATTATGCCTCAGTCGGCTTCATCCGTTCGCCCACGACCGGAGGCGGCGCGCTCTTCTATCAGGTGGCGCGTCATTTGGAACCTAACCCAGCGCGGGGCCGTACCCAACCTAGGCACTCCAGACAGGCAACCAACGACCCAGTAGCTCCGTCATAACTGATGCAGCGCTTTCAGGTGCTAGGACCTGGATACCTACTTGATGGACCGCATGGAAGGTTGGCGACTCAAGCCACGGTGCTTCGCCACCGCTAGGTATTAGAAGCAACGAGCAGACGGGGCGCTCACCATCCCAGCGCAAAGCATCTTGATACAGATGGGCCGAGCGCATGGCATCCAAGACGTTCTGGCGACTGGAACGGTATTTGGCGTCCAGGACTAAAAGCTTCTGCCTGCCCTCAGCCTGCCAAGCAATCACGATGTCCGGGTGGAACTCGGCCGATACGCTGCGAAATCCATCCACACCTGAATCGCCTGCAGGAAACCTGGGCTGTAACCAGGCCTCAATAGCCGTTGAGCCCCCGAGGCCGACCAAGCGGATGCGATCGGAGCGATTATTGGGATATTTCATCTCCCAACTAAGCTCGGGATAGCGCATACGTAGACCGGATACTACCTGCGCGAAGCACCACCGTTCGTAGATTTCCCAAGTTGGACTAAGCCATAGGCTCTCGTTTCGCATCTCGCCCGCCACCCCTGGCCGCAAGATCGACCAGGCAAAGCGATAGGCGCGAGCGTAAGCGGGATGCGCCGAAATAGCGTTCAATCCGGCGGCAGATATATCGAGTCGACGGATTGATGCGAAGGGTTCAAGACGCGCGATTTGGCCTATTCTTGTTGTTAGCTCTTGGAGGAACTTCAGCTTCCTCGCCAACCTGGGCTCAAGTGCCGTCCGTGTATTTGAGTCCTTCTCACCCTTCACCAGGTCCTGCAGCGACTCCGAAACCGATATGCAGCGCCGGCGCACAGCGAGTAGCACCGCAGTCATCGCCCTGTTGGCCGGATTGTCCAAACTCTCGAACGAGCGCGTGACGTCGAAGAGCGGCACTGCGCCACCATCAAAATCACCCTTCCCCCGAACAAGGGGAGCTGTGTCCGGTCGACGCAGCAAGTGACGCACTGACGCAGCATCTAGACGTCGTACGCGGTGATAAGGCATGAGAACGCGCTCCTGCCTTAGTCGAGTCAAAGGAAGCGCCGACACCATGCGCAAAGCAGACAACAATGGCTCGCCATATTGCCTTAGCCGCGCGTACGCCAATAGAGGGGAGCTAAATTCACCGGACGAGCCAATGCTTGCCTGCGCGGCCTCCGTTCCTAGCAACAACGCCGGGTCGAATGCGTAAAGCTCATCCAACATGTCTTGGAAAACATCAGCACCGAGCTTGGCACCGTCCGGGGCAACGTCGAACCGGAACTCTGCAATCCGCTGCCCCACGCCGTCCAACAACTCCGCTACAACCTGCCCTGCATAAAATCCGGGATCCCAACGCCAACCAGAGAAACCATTTGACGCATAGGGCTCTGCTGGCGCCTCATCAATATAGAGCGATGCCATGTCAATGGAAGAAGAGAACAGATAGGTCCCCCGCTCTCGAAAGCCAGGCACAACCGAGTTCGGAATCAACTCGATGACAGTGCCGGCCACCTCAACGCATTCCAAGAAACTCATAAATCAACGCCAGAACCGCGCACTTCCGAGGTGCCGCAGATCTAGTCCGAGATCGATCACCTTGCTTGCCGATTCAGTCAGATTTCGCGACCCCAGCAGTTTCGCCACCGAGTCAAAGCACTCGCGAAGGCGGGGCGTGTCTTCGCCGCGCAATTTGGGGAGGACCTTCGAGTAGATCGCCTGATCGAGAGCCTCGTCGAAGGAGAAAATGCCACCTCCCACGGCCGCCTCGGTATATCCGAGCACGTCACCTATGGTTCGCCAGCCGAAGTGCAAACGTAGAGGGCGTAGTTGTCCCACCAGGGCTTTTAGCGTCTCTCGCACAGAAGAAATCGCGCTGGAATCCAATCGAGAGGACACCCACCCCGGATAGCGATCCACGTCAATGTCCCAGAACTCGATCACGGAGGCTCGATCAAGAACCTTATCGCTGAGACCGTGTGTGGTCTCGTCCATATTGACGGTTCCAATCAGGACGAGATTCTCAGGATATGGAATATGACTCGGCACGCCATTGACTTCATCGCCCAACGAATGAAGCTCGATGTCGCCTCCCGTCTCCATTGCCGACAACAACGGCGCCAGATACTGCTCCGGGTGTGACAGGTTCATCTCATCCAACAGAACGACATAGGGGCGATCGGGATTCGCTTGCGCTCGCATCAAGAAATCCAGGAATCCCGTACGGACATAAACCTCGTTGTTGATGGGATTGACGTAGCCGAGCAGGCTACTCGGGTCGTGCCATCCCGGCTGCACAGGGACGATGTACCAACCCTCTTGCTCGCCGACATCCGCCCAGAGGCCCTTCGCGTAACACAAAGCCAGCTGCGTTTTCCCCGCGCCACTCAATCCGGTCAAAACGGCAAAGTGACGGCGCCCATGGCTCCAAAGGCCGACATGCAACTTAGCCACCAATTGCGGGCTAAAAGCGATGTCCTCAGGAAAGCCGGCCAGAATGGATGTCGGTGATGGCAGTCGCTCACGCAAGCTCCCACCATCTCCAGCGCTCGCGCTGGTGACAACTGCCGTCGGCTTGACCACCAGAGGCAGAACGCCTGGAATCCAATGTATACGCGAAGCCCACTGGAGGCCACGCTCTGTGAGACGTAAGACGCGATCCGACCCCGCCTCTGCCAACTCCATGCCCTTGGTCCAATTCACCAAGACGTTTGGAGCAAAATCGCTCGTCCAGCCTGGATTGACCTGCTGCAAATTTGCGATGACCTGTTTATGCGGCAACGGGCTCTCGCGAAGCATATAGAGCAGGTTGTCAAATCCTAGGATGCGCGTCAGCAGCCAATCCGAAACATCCTCAGGCTCGCCAGACTCCAGTAATGCTTCGCCACGCGGAGTCAGATAGAGATCGTCACCTTCCGCACGAAGTACGCCCCATTCTGCGATAAGCGCATTCAGATTTGTCCCCAGAGAGGAAGTGGAAAGCTTTGGATTGATCGACCGAATGTGCTCGAGGAAATCCGCGCGCTTGCACCCTTCTTTGGCGAACTCAAGCATTGCCAGGACGCTTGGGACCATGCCAGCAATTGCCAACAGGCCGCGCCGACGTCGGTCCGCGGGAAGCGGATTTAGCCTAACCTCGCCGGGAATATCGCTGGGCACTTCCGTAGCGTCACTACCCTTCTCCTGAATGAAGTGGACGAAGAGAAGCCACGGCAGCGTCATACGTTCCAGCTGCCAAAATTGTCCCGCGCGATCCACTGCGTTGACCGCATCAAGCCGCTCGAGCACGCGCTGATGGAACTGAACACGGTGCTCAACGCCGCGACTCACACCCATCGCTCGCGCTAACTGCCTAAGCTTGTGAAGATGAGCCACGGTGCTGAACTGGTCTGGCCACAGAGCGGCGAACACCCGAAACATCTTTAGGCGCGGAGTGCGCGTAGTCAGGGGCTTGACCATGGCCGCAATGTCGTCCCATGCGCCGGCCAACCATTCGCTACGAGCGTCATTTTCCCCGGGAAGAGAGGTCTGCTTGAGCTCCCACAGTCTTTCCGCAATTGATTGGTCGGCAAATACCTTGGACACATCGATGTGTCCTTGCCCGGTGGCCGATATCGTCTCCTTTTCCCACAGCTCTTGCTGGAACCGAGGACTCACAAAGGTTGCTCGATCCACCTCCGCCACACGGCGGAGCCACACGGAAAGGTTCTCCAGCCAATCTCCAAGATGATACTGGCGCCTGTGTAGTTCAAGCGCCGTCTGGCTAGCGTCTCGAAGCGACTGCTCATTGGTTAGATCGATTGCCATCCTTGCCCCCTATCCTGCAAATTGTGGTGTCTCTTGCTTGCTACGAGCTGTGGTCTGTCAAAGGCAGCTCAAGCATCATCAAGCCCAAGCTTCGCCCAAGGCCTCTGCCTGCTGCAGCACCAATTCAACGGCGCCATCCTGCTGGTCGGGCGGGTATTTGTATTTACGAAGGATGCGTTTAACCATCAGTCGCAACTTGGCTCGCACGCTTTCTCGTGCTGACCAGTCCACGGTGATGTTCTGCCGCAAATTTTCCGTCAATTCGTGGGCGATCTTCTTCAGCGTCTCGTCTGAGAGCTCTCGCACGGCCGACTCGTTGTTCGCCAATGCGTCGTAGAAGCGGATTTCGTCTTCGCTTAGACCAAGCTCCTCACCGCGACCTGCTGCGGCTCGGAATTTCTTGGCCATGTCGATTAGCTCTTCGATCACCTGAGCGGTTTCGATGGCGCGGTTCTGGTAGCGCGTTACCACGTTGGCTAGTAGTTCGGAGAACTTCTTCTCCTGCACCACATTGCCAGCGAAGCGGCTTTTGATTTCGCCTTCCAGAAGTCGCTCGAGCAACTCGACCGCCAGGTTCCGTTCCGGCAGGTTGCGTACTTCGGCAAGGAAGGCGTCATCGAGAATGCCGATATTTGGCTTGTCTAAGCCCACGGCTTCGAATACATCAACGACCTTATCGGACACCACTGCGGAGCTGATGATTTGCCGAACGGCCAGCTCCCGCTCCTCGTTGGTCTTCTTCTTATCACTCAATTCCCGCTTGGTGAGGATGACCTTCACTGCCTGCATGAAGGCCACTTCTTCGCGAACTGCCTTGGCCTCGTCCAACGTGCAGCACAGGCTGAACGCCTTGCTCATGGCAAGGGCCGTGTCGGCAAATCGCTTCTTGCCGTCCTTCACGCCAAGAATGTGGTTGGCAGCGCCCGCAAGGCAGCGGTGGCCACCCGTCAGGAAATTGCTGTAGTCGTAGCCATGCAGCATGCCCCGCAGAACATCGAGCTTTTCCTCTAGCACGGCAAATGCTTCGGCGGCATTGACCGTGGGACGACCACGGCCATTGCTGGCGGTGTATTCCTTGAGCGCACTCTTCAGCTCATTGGCGATGCCGATGTAATCGACGACCAAACCACCCTGCTTGTCCTTAAACACGCGGTTGACGCGGGCAATCGCCTGCATCAGGTTGTGGCCCTTCATAGGCTTATCTACGTACAGGGTGTGTACGCAAGGTGCGTCGAAGCCGGTAAGCCACATGTCGCGTACGATCACCATACGCAGCGGATCAGCCGGATCCTTGAAACGCTTCTCCAGCCGCTTTTTGACCTGACCGCTATAGATATGCGGCCGAAGCAGCGCCTTGTCGCTGGCCGAGCCGGTCATGACTATCTTGATGGCGCCCTTTTCCGGGTCAGGATCGTGCCACTCAGGGCGCAGCTTGATGATTTCATCGTAGAGATGGACGCAGATTTCGCGACTCATCGCCACCACCATAGCCTTGCCGCTCTGCGCTTTGTTGCGTTCCTCGAAATGTGCCACGAGATCGGCTGCTACGGCAGCCACGCGCGGTTCTGCACCCACCACTTTTTCCAGCGCGGCCCAACGACTCTTGAGCTTGGCTTGCTGGCCTTCCTCTTCGTCTTCGGCCAGTTCGTCCACTTCCGCATCGATATGCGGCAATTCATCAGCCTTCAGCGCAAGTTTGGCCAGGCGCGATTCGAAGTAAATGGCGACCGTCGCGCCATCCTCCTTGGCCTGCTGCATGTCATACACGTGGATGTAGTCGCCGAACACGGCGCGCGTGTCGCGGTCCTCGCTGGATACGGGTGTACCGGTAAACGCCACAAAGGTGGCGTTGGGCAACGCGTCGCGTAGGTGCTGTGCATAGCCCACCTGGTAAACCACCGAAGGCCCGGCGACCTGCTGGTTCTGGCCATCGTTTGCGGCCGTCCGTGGCGCCTTAATAGTTTTAACCTGCGCTTCAAAGCCGTATTGCGTGCGGTGTGCTTCGTCGGCGATGACCACGATATTGGCGCGATCCGACAACATGGGGAAGCTGTCTTCGTCTTCGCCCGGCATAAACTTCTGGATGGTCGCAAACACGATGCCGCCTGAGGGGCGGTTGGCCAGCTTGGCACGCAGGTCTTGCCGGGTGCTCGCCTGCACCGGCTGCTCGCGCAACAAATCCTGCGCCAGCGAGAACACGCCGAACAACTGACCATCCAGATCGTTACGGTCGGTGATGACGACGATGGTGGGGTTCTCCATTGCCGCTTCCTGCATTACGCGCGCGGCGAAGCAGGTCATGGTGATGCTCTTGCCGCTACCCTGCGTGTGCCACACCACCCCGCCTTTGTGATCCGCACCGGGGCGCGATGCTGACACCACCTGCTGAATTGCGGCACGCACGGCGTGGAACTGGTGGTATCCAGCAATCTTCTTTACCAGCTTGCCGTCGTCCTCGAACAGCACAAAGAAGCGAAGGTAATCGAGCAGATAGGCAGGGGCCAGGACTCCGCGAACCAACGTCTCCAGCTCGTTGAACTGGCCGAACGGATCGAGCGTTATGCCATCCACGGTACGCCATTGCATAAATCGCTCTGCATCGGCTGACAGCGAGCCCATACGTGCTTGCGAGCCATCGGAAATCACCAGCACTTCGTTGTACTGGAAAATGTCCGGAATCTGTTCCTTGTATGTCTGAATCTGGTCGTAGGCTTTCCAAATGTCGGCGTTCTGGTCAGCCGGGTTCTTCAGCTCCAGCAGCACCAGCGGAAATCCGTTGACGAATAGAATCACATCGGGGCGACGCGAATGCTGCGGTCCCTTGATGGCAAACTGATTCACTGCCACCCATTCGTTGGCATTCGGATTTATCCAGTCAACAAGACGAACGAAATCGCCGCGCGTCTCGCCGTCCTTTTGGTACTGCACCGGCACCCCACCCACCAACAATTGATGCAACCGGCGATTAGCAGACAGCAAGACAGGGATACCCAGGTCCATCACTTGTCGCAGTGCGTCCTCCCTCGCCTGCAGCGGAATAGCCGGGTTGAGGCGAGCTATTGCGCCACGCAGACGGTCGATCAACAAGACCTTGCGATAGTCGGCGCGCTCAGCGTCTGCGCCATCGGGCGCCAGATTGGGACCGAACAGGCACGTGTAGCCGACATCGGCCAGCCAGCTCAGTGCTTCCTGCTCGAGTTGGTCTTCGGTCATGGGTTTCCTCAGGCAACGAGAGCTTCGGCTTCGGGCAATCGGATTTGGCCAGAAATCAAACGAGGAAGCAGGGTGTCTCTCACTGCTGCCAATTGAGCGCACTGCTTCCGGTTCTCTCCGGCTCGAGCCAGTAACGGTTCTACGATGCCTGTAAACGCCCCGTATGCTTTGGCGGACGCAATAACTATCGGCGATGCGGCAACCTGATCTGGCTTAACTCTCTGATGGCTGTTTGAGGTCCCCGTAACCAACGTACGGATGACGCTTTCAAACTGCGGGCTCTTTAGGAGGCAATACGTCACCTCCGGGCTCGCTGGAGCCTTCGCCAGCCAGGGCAAAAACTCGGTCGAGCAGACAGCATCCGCTCCTACATCCCTGGGAAACCATACACGGGGAATATGTGGATTCAGCTTGGACTGCAAGACAACACCTGGCCTGATGCGAGTCTTATTGCTCTTGATGGACACCCCCAACTCGCGTACAGGAAGCTGATTGGCGTCGAATGAGGGAAGGCTGTAGTGCTCAAACTCTTTGCCGGGACTTTCAAGCGGATTCACCGAGCCCTTGACGAGTCCGGCCAAGTCACCGAATGAACCTACCCCCCACCCTTTCGGCACCAAGCCTAGCTCCGACTCCTCGAAACCATCTGGAAATAGGGCTGCTGTGGCTTCGTCCATGCCCTCAGGCGCTCGGCCTTCCTGCTTGGCGCGGACGGGGTCGAAATCGACGAACCAGGACTTGAACAGCGCCTGCGCAATGGCTTCCAGCGTGGCGTTGGTTTCGCGCAGGAGAGCGATGCGGTCGTCGAGTATCGACAAGAAATCCGCAATTCGTAATTGTTCGGGAAGAGGTGGGACAGGGAACGACAGACTGCGAAGAACTTCCAGATTGATGTTCTCTTGAACGCTACCGTAGGCCCTTCTCTTGACCTGCTCTCGAAATGCGCGGAATAGATACTCAACGAATCGTACGTCCGCCTTAGCTGGGTCTACCGTATATCCGACTACGCTATCTGGAAAACAGGCCGGAAAGGTTAGCAACGCAGTTTCCGCAATGTTGGCCGCAATCGTTATGCATAGAGTCCCCTTTGGCCAGAGCTTGCTTTGTGCTAGCCCGGCCTCAGAGTATGTCTGCCGAAAGGTACTAATCCGGCCGTGTGCTGCGGCGATGTCCCCGGTCTGAATAAACGGATACGGGCCGCCGTACAAATGGGCAGCGTCTCTCGGGCGGTGCTTTGACTTTCCTCGATCAAAGGAGCCCAGGTCAGAGAGTCGAGAGCTTCTCCAATCAGAACTCATATCCCAGCCCCCCCAGCTTCTGCCGAATCAACTGGTCCAGTTCTGCTCCCTTCGCCATCTGCTCGCCCAGCTTCTCCGTGAGCTTCTGCATTTTCTCGGCAAACGCTTCGTCGTCATCCTCGACTTCCTCCGCGCCGACATAGCGACCTGGCGTCAGCACATGGCCATGCTCGACAATTTCGGCGAGCTTCACGCTGCGGCAGTAGCCCGGAATATCCGCGTATTCGCCGACGCCTTCGCCAACCTCGCCGCGCCATGCGGCGACGGTGTCGGCGATACGCACGATAGTTTCGTCCGTCAGCTCTGCCTGCACACGGCTGATCATGGTGCCGAGCTTGCGCGCGTCGATGAACAGCACTTCGCCTTGCCGCGTGGTTTTCTGCTTGGCGAGAAACCACAAGCAAGCGGGAATCTGTGTGTTGAAGAAGAGCTGGCTAGGCAAGGCCACCATCACTTCCACCACGTCGGCATCCACCATGGCACGGCGAATGTCGCCTTCGCTGTTTTGGCTGGAACTCATCGAGCCGTTGGCCAACACGATGCCCGCGCGGCCGTTGGATTTAAGCTGATACAGCATGTGTTGCAACCAGGCGTAGTTGGCGTTGCCTTGCGGCGGCGTGCCATACGCCCAGCGCGGGTCGCCTTCCAGGCTGCCGTGCCACCAGTCGCTGACGTTGAACGGCGGATTGGCCAGCACGAAGTCGGCGCGCAAGTCCGGGTGCTGGTTGCGCACGAAGGTGTCTGCCGGCTCATTGCCGAGGTTGTAGTCGATGCCGCGGATGGCGAGGTTCATCGCCGCCAGCCGCCAGGTGGTGGGGTTGGATTCCTGCCCGTAGATGGATACATCGCCCAGCTTGCCGCCGTGGGCCTCGATGAATTTCTCGGACTGCACGAACATGCCGCCCGAGCCGCAGCACGGGTCGTAGACTTTGCCATGGTGCGGCGCTAGCACCGCCACCAGTGTCTTGACGATGGACGCGGGCGTGTAGAACTGCCCGCCCTTTTTGCCTTCGGCGCTGGCGAACTGGCCGAGAAAGTATTCGTAAACCTGGCCGAGCACATCGCGGGCCTGGCTGGCGTTCTCACCAAAGCCGATGGTGGAGACGAGATCTACCAGCTCGCCGAGCTTGCCGTCCGGCAGTTGGGCGCGCGCGTAGCGCTTGTCGAGAATGCCCTTGAGCTTTGGGTTTTCGGTTTCGATGTCTGCCAAGGCTTCGTCGATGCGCTTGCCGATGTCGGTCTGCTTGGCCGCGTTGCGAAGGTTTTCCCAGCGAGCGTTCTCTGGCACCCAGAAAACGTTGACGGCCTTGTAGTAGTCGCGGTCTTCCAACTCGGCAGTGAGAGTCTCCTCGTCGGCACCGTGCAGGAAGTACTCGTCGTGCTCGTCAGCGAAACGCTTGGTCAGCTCCGCACGGCGGGCGGCAAACGTATCGGAGATGTACTTGAGGAAGATGAGCCCAAGCACGATGTGCTTGTACTCGGCGGCATCCATGTTGGCGCGCAGTTTGTCCGCGGCGGCCCAGAGCGTCTTTTTGATATCGTCAACCATTAGCTTTTGGCTTTTCCGTTTGCGTTACTGGATAGCATTCTTGATCTTTGCCTTCATGGACGTGGCTTCGCCAACCCATGTCGTGTGGTCTACAACCAACACCATCACCATCAGTTCTTTTTGCTCACCGACCTCGATCTTCTGGCAACTAGATCGGGCGTTTGGCCGCGGGCTTGAGTCTCGGCTTTTTCTACAACACCCATCACCATCAGCTCTTTTTGCCAGCTAGTTCAGTACTTTCGCCAGCCCGACCTAGTCCCCAACGTCGTCGATCTCGCTGCCGTCAAATTCGTAGACGTCAGATGGGCTTCCCCAGAGCAATACAACGGTCGCACCTTGTTCTGCGGGAGTTTTCGGATGCCCCGAGGGTCGCCGGTACGCATGATCGTTAGCCAATTCCACTCGGTCTATGTCCCACCAGCGCCTATCACCCTCGGCGAACGCGACATACGCGTCTTTGGGCAGCGTTGAGAGCGCTCGCATCAAAGCCGCGACTGTAAGGCCCTCCGCCGCTTGGGGAGCCCCGTTAAAGTCGCCAATAGCTTGAATCGCATTTGGCTCACCGGCTGAGATCGCTTGAGATGCAGATTCTGCTCCGACGTCCAAAGAAAGCTTTTCGTTGTCCAATCGACGAATGGCATAGCGAGCAAGCGAAATAACCAACTGACTGACTGCACCAACACCATCGCGCTGCAGGCGCGTCAGGACTTCCTTGGGAATGGATATCTGAGTGAGCTGAGCGTCTGCCCTGGGTTGTCGCTCCATCTGGACGGCAAGCAAATGCCCGTCCCGTGGCACCGAGCTCAGGCGGGCATTAGGCCAAAGGTCATCCAGTGACTGGATGAAGTCCTGCTTCGCCTGCCCAGCGAGATCATCTGGAATTGCTCTGACGGCCGCCAGCGAGGCTGGGACAGGCCCCTCGTGGACATCGGCGAGCAACGTTTGGCCGTCGCCATCCAGCCAGGCAATCGCTTGGCGAACAAGAGCGATCAGGACCTGATTAGTACTGCCGATGGTTTCGAACCGCAGGCGGCCGAGAAGCTCTTGGGGAATGGCCACCTGGAGTGGCGAGTGTCCGGACCGAGAAGGCCGCCCTGAGACGACCACTAATAGATGGTCGGATCGCGAACGAAGCGTCACGGCCGGAAGACCCGAGTCTGGCCCGGTCGCAGGTGCTTCTCCATGTGCGCTGCCGGCGCCTCCCATAACTCACCTCAAAGCCATCAATACCATCAGTGTAATCCCTTCCCTCGTCTATATCTGCCCGAACCAACCCTGTTAACATCAATGATTGTTTTGATTGTATTGATGGTGATAGATTATCGGCCACTTGGTTCGCACCAGGGAACTCACGCGACCACGCCAGTGATTGCGTCAACCAATGGGACAGCTGTGAATAAGGGGCGTGAAATGGCACTCCGCACGATCACCGGTCAACTGGCTAGCTGGGGCACTATCGAGGAAAACCAGAACGGTGCCAGGCATTACTCATATCTGCGCTTCAACACCGAAAGCGGAAGCGACGGCTATTGCGAGGGCGTGATGACGTTACCCGTCCTCGACTCCCTACTTCGGAATCGCGGGACCCAAACTTTCTTCTTCGCCGAAGTCCGCTTTCCTCGATTCCTTGGCAGCGCCAGGCGATATGTGCTCTATGCCGTCCAGAGTCAGGGGCGGACGACCGAAGCCATCGAACAAAGCTGTCGTCTGGTGTCCCAGCAAAAGGTCGAAGCGTTCAAGCTGCTTTTCTATGGCCTGTTCCTGCTGCCGCTTTACGGATTTGGATTGCTGCTTTGGATTTGGGCGGCAAGGCTGTTGGCCGTGCGACTGCCAGCTGCGGCCATGTCGCAAGAGTTGCGGCGTTTCTCGATCTGAGCTCACTGTGATACCGGAACAGGTAGCTTCTGTGAATGAGGAAAACAGCAAACACCTCTGCGCGGCTTACCCCGAGCTCTACGGCGACCAATTTGCATTTGCTTGCCCGGACAGCTGGGCACCACTGCTCGCCGATTTCAGCAAGGCGCTGCTTGAACACATCCGAGCCACAGGGCTCACCGTGACCATCACTGATGTCAAGGAAAAGCACAACGAGTTAAGGATCTACGCCGACGGAACGGATGAAGTAGCAGATCGGATCATCGACAACGCTGAGAGTCAGTCGCGACACGTCCGGGCCAGGGAGTATCCATGTCAGGGTCCGCGGGAATTCTGAGGTGATGATCATTTACCTCGATTTCGATGGCGTCCTTCACCACTATGACGTCTACCTTGACCAACGCAACCGCGCCATCCTCCGAGGGATGGGGGCTTTGTTTGAGTATGCCCCTCGACTCGAAAGCATTTTGGCGCCCTACCCCGATATCAAACTTGTCCTGTCGACGAGCTGGGTAAGGGTCAAAGGCTTCCAATACGCCACGGAACGACTTCCCGAAGGGTTGCGCAGCCGGGTCATCGGCGCGACGTGGCACAGCAAAATGGCCGAAGACGATGAACTCTACTTTTGGTGGCTGAATCACTCAACCCGGTACGAGCAGATTGTCAGGGACGTCCGCCGCCGCATGCCCGACGACTGGCTGGCCATTGATGACGATGCCGAAGGCTGGCCAACGGAAGCTAAGCGTCACCTGATTACGTGCAACCCAATCCTCGGGCTGGGCGAACCCGATGTCAGACTGACGCTGGAACATCGGCTGGCCAGCATGTCCAAAAGCCGCTGACAGGTCTGTGCCCGTATGTTGATCTTCCTCGATACGGAATACACCGACGAACATAGGCGGGAGCTGGTGAGTGTTGGCATGGTCACCGAGGATGGTCAGCGCTTGATCTACCTGGAGCGCACCGACTTCTCTCGCATCTCGTGCAACCGTTTCTTGGAGCAAAACGTTTTCCCACATTTGGGCAATGACGTTGCAGCGCTCTGCACCATGCCAGAGCTTGGCCACCGGCTCCGTGCCTGGTTTCAGACCTTGCCGCGTCACGTGCAGTTGGCCTGCGATTCGCCCATCGACCGCGACCTGTTACTGACGGCCATGGGCGGCGCCATGCCGGCCAACGTGAGCCCGATGCTCCATGACCTTCGCCCGCTGATTGATACGACCGTGTACGACAAGGCGGTGGCTCGCTACCACGATCACCCTGCCCATCCGTGGCATCACGCCTTGCACGACGCCCAAGCCCATCGTGCCGGCTGGCTCCCGTGGACGAATTACAACCGCACAAGGAGGACGTAGCTTTGGATCTTTTCTTGGATTGCGAGTGGGCGGACGTACTCGCCTCCGAATTGGTCTCGCTGGCTCTTGTTAGCTTGGATCGCCAGCACGTTTTCTACGCCGAGCGCGATCCTTTGCCGGTCGACCCGACGCCATGGGTGACCACCGTGGTTTACCCGCTGCTCGACCGGGGAACCTCGGCAATGAGCGACGCGGTGATGACGCGCCGGCTGCGGGAGTTCCTAGCCCGCGTGGAGCGCCCCCGGATTTGCTACGACTTCGGTGCCGACCGCGCCTTGTGCCAGTACGTCATCGATGGCTTTGAAGTGCCAGAGCCCGAGGGACCGGTGCCGATGGATTTACAGTGGCAACTTTGCGAAGACATGAAAGCACCTATCGCGCAGTGGTGGGTGAACCACCCAGAACTGCAGTCGCACCGTCACCACGCAAGAGTCGATGCAGAGGCTTTACGAGCTGCGTACCTGAGCCTCTGGGGCATGTAAGCATGAGGGGCGGCTTGTGCGCTCCAGAACTCGCTTTTGATTTTGCACTCAACGAGTCAAGCGCAGTGCCGGCCGATGGCCCGTGGCTTTTCGGCTATGCCGAACTGTGGCCACTTCGCTGGCCATCGCAGAGACACCAACGTCACCCTCACCTGCGGCTGTGCGGCCGTAGTGCTGGCTTGCCGTCGCATTGCTGCCATGGCCCATCAAGGCGGCAATTTCCTCTTGCGAGCGTGATCCAGACTTCGCATTGGCCACAAACTGATGTCGAAAGCTATACATGGTTGGGTAGCGCTTGCGCTTGCCAAGGCAGCGCCGCACTACCTTGCCCATATACAGGCGAAGCTGGTGCATATGGCAATCGAAGTCATACTCAGGATCGCTCTCAAAGTTCACGAGCATGTGCAGCATCTCGTCCAAGTGGCCGATCTGCTCCGACGATAACCCGTCCAACACTAGGTGACGGTGCGATCCGTTGGCTCGACCATTGGTGTGCTTCGCATTACCGACTCTGAGGGCGAGACTCCCGTGCAAGTCGACAAGACCAACCGACTTCCACTCGGCGGGGCGCAGTCCTACCAGGCGATTCGCTCGCAAGAAGGTCAGCAACGTGTTGGCATGTCGGTGGCCACCTCTACGTCCAATATGCGATTCCAGATAGTTGGCAACGATCTCGAAGTCGGAGGTAGGAAAGGCCTTCGCCTTCTGGCCCGACGTCCGATCACTCTGTTTCAGGCAGCCTGACTGGCTCTCCGCTCGAAGCCTCGCGATCGCCTCGTCCAATTCCTCAGCCACAACACCCTCGATCGCCGCTTCACGCTCTTCTTCGAGCACAAATAGGAGCGAGCCCTTGTATTGGCGCCACGTGCCACGCGAGATGGCCTTCTTCTGCAGGCGGCGAAATGTCTCCCGCCCGGTCGACCGGACTGAATTCGCTGCCAGATCCCGACTTGCTTCCCGACGATCAATCAGGTGCTCAACGAGCGCTAGAGGTGACACCAATCGGGGGTTTGGGACGCCAAGTTGTTTGGCCACCTGACGGCGAATCTGATCAGCCCGGCGCCGATACTCCTCAATTGTTTTCGCAGTCCGATCCGGTGTCATAGCTCCTGCCTTGTGCCGCACTGGGCAATGTCTATTATCGATGGACCACACTTGTTTTCTAGAAGCGAATTTGGTGCCGAAAACCATATCTGCTCCCCACGTTACTTATGCTTGTAAAACTCGCATAAGTAACGCTCGCTATCGGGCACCGGACGACTCATCTGCGAAAACGTTTCTCGCAAATATCGAAGCGACTGGGTCAACGGTGGCCCACTTACTTCGGCAACGTCACTGCCATGGGCTAACGATGACCCAGCGTGTCGTTGGTGGGCCAAATCTGGCCCAACTTGACGATTGGACAGGGTCAACGCTGGCCCACTTACTACGACAATGCCTTTGCGCTGGGCCAACGTTGGTTCAGCGTGATTGTTCGTGGGCCACCATTGGCCCAAGCTGACAAATTGACTGGGTCAACGGTGACCCACTTATTTCGACGATGTCATTGCATTGGGCCAACGGTGGCCCAGCCTGGAAGTTCGCGGGCCAAACCTGGATCAGATTGACGATTCGACTGGGTCAACCGTGGCCCACTTACTTCGATGATGTCATTGCGTTGGGCCAACAGTGGCCCAACGTGATTCATCGTGGGCCAAACCTGGCCCAGCCTGACCATTCGACTGGGCCAACGGTGGCCCACTTACCCCGACAACGTCATTGCCCTGGGCAAACGATGACCCAGCGTGCCCGTTCGTGGACTAAATCTGACCGGGCTCGGCGATTCGACTGGGTCAGAAGTGGCCCACTTATTTCGCGCAGACATACCTCGCAGTGCTAACTTGCCCCCAATGCCGCCCAGTGGCTCAGGCGGCGGCCTCAATGCCCCCCGCCACTTCGTGTAGCAGTCGTGCGAAACCCAGTGCCGCGGGCGTACCGCTCAGCTTGTCGGCGCCCGCAGCGATCGCGACTAGAACAAGATCCGTAACCGTGCGTAGGCAGGCCGTTTCCACAGCCAATGCGTCTATCTTGTCGAGTGCATCGAGGTCAGGGGAAGCCTCGCAGATAAGCACTTCCAGCTGGTAATCGGAGAGAATACAACTAACCATGGTCACCTCTTACTGAGCGTTTTCGTTGTGCGATCGCGGGGGAACTGTATTCGCGTCGACGTATCTTCGGTTTTCTACTGCGCCAAGCCTGGCCAAATCGGCAACGCCACGTATTTCTACTGAACCAACCCTAGCCAGCCATTGGTGTCCCACGGCCATCCATTTCTATACGAGTCTGCGGACTCGCATCGCCAAGACCAACTTCACATCTTGGTCAAACGATCACTCACCAGGGTGCTGAAAATCACCAAGCCCAAGCATTTCATAGATCTTTCTGATAGATCGCATACCGACGTCACGCGCCGCATCGCTGCCAATTCGCTTTGATTGGACCACGCTCTTCTGGCCAGGAAGCGCGTTAATAAAATCACGAGGCGCCGGCCAATGCGTACAAGTCGCCTGAAGCCTCAGGAACGCCGCCCTGAACCTTGGAGCGTCGCGCTCTTCGTCAAACTCTCGTCCATATGTGATTGCCTCCGCCCAAGCGGGCAACGTTCCGCGGGAAATAACGTCCATCGCAGGAGTTCGTTCGAGGCTAAGCAGGACCAACTTCTGCAATCCGGAGCTGATCTCCCGCGTGATCCAAGTGGGTACCATTTTTGTATGCCTCGAGGTCATGGACTGCCTGTAGGGTTTTGCTAACCGGAGCAGCACGGGAAACCCGCGCCGACATGCTGATATTTTTTACCGTGGCGCATTCGGCTTGACGGTTTCGAGCCGTGGCGATAGCCCATGCAAACGGGTCAGCCGCGTCTGGCCGTTCGAGATAAGTGTCACGAATCGCTTCCGGGGTCACGCCATCGTTTAGCGCCGCGAGGAGCTTTGGATTGCTCGGGTTGACCTTCCTGCAACCAGCTTGACGAAGAAGCGCACACGCACGCCCAGCCTGGATCGACGGCTCCAGTAGACCTGGTGCGTGCGAGATCTCTGGCTTTTCTGTCTTGGAGGTTTGGCTTTTGGAGTCTGGCGTCTGGCTAGGTTCACGGTTCGTGTCGCGTTCGTTGAACGACTTGCCAAAATCACCGCAGGAAGCCGTCCAATCGTCGACTTCATTCCGTCGACGCCGCGAAGCCTCGCGCTCTTCAGCGATACGCCGATTTGTCTCAGCCTGTGCACTGGCCCTGGCAATTTCTTCGTCAGCCCGCTTATTGCGCCAAACATTCTCCTCCACGTCGAACTGAAAGAACTCATGCAGCACCACCTCAACAGCCACCTTCTCGGCACGGGAGCGTGCCCCGACTAAACGCTGTGCAGCATTGAGTTCGCCTGGAATGGGTTTCTCTTTGCTGTAGTACTTGCGGAGCAGCTTGCTGTATGCAGCGTCCTCGACGAACGAAAGGTGCGAGGTCGCCTTGGCGTAATCACCCAAATGATGTTTGTAGAAGTTCATAAAAATCACACCCGGTTTTGCGGGGGCGGAACTTGGAGACACTGCGCATCGTGCAGTAGTGAGCGCTCAATCGGCTCCGGCATAGTCGGGCGGGCGACTGCGGCCCGTGAACCAGGGGATCGCTCACAAATCCGGGAGGGTCGATGTCGACGTCCGCTTCGCCCAACGCATCTCTGCCAGATCAACGGCAATGGCTGGTTGAGACATTTTCGGGCGTCGCGGGATTGCCACAGCCAACTTGGGGAAGCCTTACTCATCGGAGTTCACCATAGGACGGCCACGACTCGGTTCACGGCGCCGGTAACATATCGGCCGTCCGGAGTCACTTTGCGCCTGGAGAAAGTCGACCCAGGCTCGCACGGCCTCTGGCCGAGCGAAGCGTCGGCGACCGACGAGAAATGTCTTGAGATGGCCGGCGTTGATGGCGTCGTAAATCACGGCCAGTGATTCGCCAGTCGCGTCCCGAATGGACTGAAGGCTAACCTTAAGCAGGGGGATACTCATACACATGTCCTCTGAAGCGTCGCGAGATGCGACGATCAGAGGCTACAAACAGCGACTTTGCGCAAGAAGGAAGTTTCTTGCTCAAAATTTGATAGAAACTTCCGGTTTCAACTTCGCGGCCTTACTGACATCGTCCGCAGTGAGGGTTCTTTCGAATTCCGGGAACAGCGCCGAGCCGACCGCGGCGATTACCTCGTACTTACCATGAAACGGTTTCTTGAAATGGTGCTCGAACCACTTCGATAGACCCTTCACAAAAAAAATGCGATGTGCCTCCCGCGCACGTGGCCGCTGGGACAAGGGAGGCTGGGCGGCAATCTCCAGGGCCCGTTTCGCCAGTCGCCTCGAATGCTCGACGAAGCCAGGGAAGACCTCTTGCGTCAAATAGAAGACGATATTCGCCCCTTCTTCTGGCAGGAGCTCTTCGAAGTATTCCTCAAGCTCGGACTCCTCCTCCAGCTGGAGCGGCTGGAGGTGCGCCGACATCTGTCCAACGGCACCAAAGGCAGGATCCAACGCTAACTGCTCTGCTATCTGTACGAGATTGGACGCCAATTCTTCGTAGTACCGCTTATGCTCGCTGGAAGTCCGCCTTACTGTCCACGACCATGTTTTATAGACCTCGTTGCATGCATGCGCGAATGCCGTCGCATTCGACCGCTCTTGGTGATATTCGAAATGTTTGTCTAGAGCCACCCAGACAGACCCCATCAACGGCGAATTCGCCAAGCGCTCGAAAAGTGTAATGGTTAGGTCGTCGTATCCAAGGTGCCCCAAGTTCGGGTACTTCACGCCCATCGCTTCGAACTCGGCTCGCTCCTTTCGTTCCCTCTCAACAATTCCCTTTACCTCATCTAACCTTTGCAGCATCAGGCGCCGCGAATTGGGCATGGACAACGCGCTTCTCCTTTCAATCCTTCAAACTCAAACCATAGCGGCACGACGGATAGTTCGGCACCTTTGAGCCGTCACGTTCGCTTCTTGCCTTCGCTAGCCACGAGCAGTTGCACGGCCGCTGCCTTATGCTCCGGAGCGAGATGCGCGTAGCGCAGCGTCATTTTGATATCGCCGTGCCCTAGCAGTTCGCGGGTGGTGTTGAGATCAACGCCCGCCATCACAAGCTTGCTGGCAAACGTATGGCGAAGATCATGGAATCGAAAGTCCTTAATGTTGGCCTTCTCGGTCAGCTTCGCCCACGACTTGGTCACGGACGTCAGATGGAACAAAACACCGTCGGGCTGCTGCTGCTTCCATTGCTTGAGCACCAACAGTGCTTCGCTGTTGAGCGGGACGTGTCTGGCCTTTCCCGACTTCGCATAGCCTGCACGCACAGTCAGGAGCTTCTTCTTCAGGTCGATGTCGGCCCACGTGAGCTGCGTGATCTCACCACGTCGTAGTCCCGTATTGAGGGCGAGCAGCGTCATCGGCATCAAATGATCAACGTACCCTGCTAGCGGCGGCAACGGTTCTTGACCACGCTCGATGCGCCATCGGTTATTGGAAGCGCGCCGCACTTTGAAACGCTGCTCCCGAGCATCGAGCGCCTTGCGAAGGGCCTTCTCTTCTTTAGGTGACAGGTAGCGGACCCGATCTTCGATGTCCCGTTTGATCCGCTTCATGCCAAGCAACGGATTCGCGGGCAGCAAATTCCACTCCACTGCCTTGGACAATGCCGCTTTCAGGCGGTCGAGATCGCGATTCACGGTGGCCGGATGACGGCCGGCTTTAAGTCGACTGGCCTTGAACTTATCAAATGTGGCACGCCCGATAGACCCAAGGGGCTCACTGTGCAGATAACCGAACTGCGCCTGGAGGCAGTCCACAGTGGCTTTTCCCGCCTTCGCCGTCGCTTCCAGGTGCGGCTTGTACAGAGCCATGAAGTCTCCGAAGGACTCCACAGCGGCGTCGGGTTTCGTCGCCTTGATCACGGCCAGCGGGGCTCCGTGCTCGGCCACCTCGCCCAGTTCGCGGCGCGCCGCGTCCCGCGCCCCATCCAGGGTCATGACCGGATAATTGCCGATGATGCGCTCCTGGCCGCGGCCCCAGGTCACCGCCCAGGCTCGGGTGCCTGCGGGGCTGACGCGGAGCACCAGGCCGGGGACGGCCGCGTCCCGCAAGCGGTAAAGTTTGCCGGTGGGCTTGGCGGCCTGGATGGTTTTGAGAGTCAGTGTTTCACGAGTGATCTTGGGCATTGCCTTCCCTTCGTCCTGCAAACGTCCTGCAAAAGGAAGCATATCGCGAAATGTCGCGAAACATAACTACCATTGATTTCAATAACTTAATATATAAGTTATTGACTCAAAACGGGCGAAAATTACGTTCGGGACGTAGAAGTCGCAGGTTCGAATCCTGTCACCCCGACCAATTCGATGAAAAAGCCGGCCCAGCGCCGGCTTTTTCATGCCCGCACGACAGCAGCCCAGGCGCTGCCGCATACTCGGCGCCACTCTTCCTACGCTGACGCAAGGAACGCGCCGTGCCCCGTCTCGTATCGATCCGGACGATCGTCCTCGCCTTGCTGCTGATACCGCTGCTTGCGGCCTGCTCGAAGAAGCAGGAAGTCACTCCGCCGGCCAGCATCGCCGGCGAAAAGAACAAGGCCGGCGCCATGCTGGCCTACGAACACCGCCTGACCGTGCGGCTGCCGTCCGAGGCCATCGCCCCGCGCCTGGACGCCGCGCGCGCCGCCTGCGAATCGGCGCAGTTCGGCGAATGCAATGTGCTGCGCATCGAGCAGTCGAGCTGGGACAGTTCGATCACCGTGCGCATCGTGCCCGCCGGCGTGGAGCCGCTGGTGGCGCTCGCCGCCAAGGGCGGCCAGGTGGGCGAACGCCAGACCTCGGCCGAAGACCTCGCACCCGCGGTCGGCGACAACCAGCGCCAGCAGACGCTGCTGAAGGCGCAACAGAAGCGCCTGGACGAACTGGCCGCGCGCAAGGACCTCGCCGTCGCCGACCTGATCGCCCTGGGCAAGGAACAGGCCGCGGTGGAAAGCGAGCTGCAGTTGCTGGAACGCGAATCCGCCGGGCAGCAGCATCGCATCGCCACCAATCTGCTGACGCTGAACCTGCGCCCCGTCGACGCCGATACGCGCAGCTCGCGCCTGCGCCAGTCCTTCGGCAATGTGGTCGACCAGTTCGCCGACGGCCTGGCCAGCGCAGTCGAAGCGATCAGCTACGGACTGCCGTTCGTACTGCTCGGCTTCCCGCTGTTGCTGCTGTGGTTGTGGCTGTGGCGCCGCTTCGCACGACGCAGGGCGTGACCGCTCAGTCGAGCAGCGCCAGTTCGGCCAGCCGGTCCATTTCCTCGGCGTCGAAACCCGCTTCCAGCCGCGCTGGCCGGTTGAACGGCCCGCGCGGCGTGCGGCCCATGTAGTCGCGCAGCAGATCGAGAAAAGCCTGGCGCGGCTCCAATCCATCGCGCTCGCAGCAATGGCGGAACCAGCGCGTGCCGGCGGCGACGTGCGCCACTTCCTCGCGCAGGATCACTTCCAGGATCGCGATGGTGCGCTCGTCGCCCGCGCCGCGCAGGCGCTCGATGATGCCGGGCGTCACGTCGAGCCCGCGCGCTTCCAGCACGCGCGGCACCAGCGCCATGCGCGCGGTGTCGTGGTGAGCGGTTTTCTCGGCCATTTCCCACAGGCCGTTATGCGCGTCGAAATCGCCGTAGGCATGGTCGAGTTCGGCGAGGCGGCCACTGAGCATGTCGAAGTGGCGCGCCTCGTCGTGGGCGCAGCTGGCCCAGTCGCGGTAATAGGCCTCGGGCTTGCCGCGGAAGCGGTACACCGCGTCCCAGGCCAGGTTGATCGCATTGAATTCGATATGCGCGACCGCGTGCACCAGCGCCGCGCGCCCTTCCGAGGTGCCCAGGCCGCGATGGGGCACCTTGCTGGGGTGTACCAGCAGGGGGCGTGCGGGACGACCCGGCGCGCCGATCGGTTCGGGCGGCGGCGAGGCAGCATCGGGCTGCAGCTCGCCGGACAGCAGAGCGTTCCAGGCCGCGCGGCTCAACCGTACCTTTTCCGCCGGATCGGTGGCGTCGAGGCAGTACTTGGCGGCTTGGTGCAGGTCAGTCATCGGGGACATCATCGCAAACCCTGCTACAGCGTCATTCCGGCCTGCGCCGGAATGACGGGCTTTCAAGCGCTGCGGCGTGCCGCCTTCGCATCGTCCGAACGCAGCATCTCGATCTGCTCCAGATACTGCTTGTCCAGGCCGGTGACGTACTCGCCATTGAAGCAGGAGGCGTCGAAATGAGTCAGCGACTCGTTGCCGTCCTGCACCGCCCAGAACAGGTCCTTCAGGTCCTGATAGATGAGCCAGTCCGCGCCGAGCATCTGCTCGACTTCCTTCTCGGTATGGCCGGCGGCGACCAGTTCCGACGCGGCGGGCATATCGATGCCGTACACGTTCGGATAGCGCACCGGCGGCGCGGCGGAGGCGAAGTACACGTTGCGGGCGCCGGCATCGCGGGCCATCTGGATGATCTGGCGCGAGGTGGTGCCGCGCACGATCGAGTCGTCCACCAGCAGCACGTTCTTCTTGCGGAACTCCAGCTCCACCGGATTGAGCTTGCGGCGCACCGATTTCACGCGCTCGCCCTGCCCCGGCATGATGAAGGTGCGGCCGAT
>Ga0068855_100000608_pt1 | contig 43919 bp, 46 predicted proteins | sample KBSCornC52_FD_66592 | JGI IMG/M metagenome (GOLD analysis project Ga0068855, IMG submission 66592) | Corn rhizosphere microbial communities from Kellogg Biological Station, Michigan, USA - KBS Corn C5-2 | ecosystem: Host-associated > Plants > Roots > Rhizosphere > Soil ... | reverse complement strand
CGCTTCTGCTGGATCGTCGACTTCCCGATGTTCGAATGGGACGAGGACAACAAGAAGGTCGACTTCTCGCACAATCCCTTCTCGATGCCGCAGGGCGAGCTGGACGCGCTGGAGACGAAGGACCCGCTCGATATCCTCGCCTATCAGTATGACATCGTCTGCAATGGCGTGGAGCTGTCGTCGGGCGCGATCCGGAACCACCGGCCCGAGATCATGTACAAGGCGTTCGAGATCGCGGGCTACACCCAGGCCGAGGTCGACGCCAATTTCTCGGGCATGATCAACGCGTTCAAATTCGGCGCGCCACCGCACGGCGGATCGGCGCCGGGCATCGACCGGATCGTCATGCTGATTGCCGGGGAACCGAATCTGCGCGAGGTCGTCACCTTCCCGATGAACCAGCGGGCCGAGGATCTGATGATGAACGCGCCGTCGGAAGTCTCGCCCAAGCAGCTGCGCGAGCTGCATATCCGGCTGGCCGAACCGCCGAAGGCATGACGCGATGACCATCGACCTGGCCGACTATGAGAAGGGTCGCCCGTTCGATGGTGATTACGACGCCGAGCTGGCCAAGCTGCAGAAGCGGCTGGCGCATATCCAGGTCGCGCATATCGTCCATGGCCGCCGCGCGATCATCGCCTTCGAAGGATGGGACGCGGGCGGCAAGGGCGGCGCGATCCAGCGGCTGACGGCCGAATGGGATCCGCGCCATTATGAGGTCTGGCCGATCTCCAGGCCGACCGAAGAGGAGCTGGCGCATCATTATCTCTGGCGCTTCTGGCGTGGCCTGCCGGAGAATGGCGAGATCGCCGTGTTCGACCGTAGCTGGTACGGTCGCGTGCTGGTCGAGCGCGTCGAGAAGCTGATCGACAAGCCGGTCTGGAAGCGTGCCTATGACGAGATCAACGCGTTCGAGAAGAGCCAGCACGAGGACAATACGACGATCGTCAAGATCTTCCTCCACGTCACCCAGGAGGAGCAGGACAAGCGGCTGAAGGCGCGGCTCGACCATCCGTGGAAGCATTGGAAGACCGGCGTCGAGGATTATCGCAACCGCGCCAAGCGCGCCGCCTACCTCGAGGCGATGCACGACATGTTCGCCGAGACCGACACGAAATGGGCGCCGTGGAAGGTGATCGACGGCAATGACAAGGAGGCGGCGCGCATCGCCGTGCTGCGCCACGTCGCCGATGTGCTGGAAGGCGCGGTCTCGATGGAGCCGCCGCCACCCGATCCAGCGGTGATCGAGGCCGCCCGGCTTGCCTTCGGCGGCAAAGCGGCGAAGGATTAGCCGAGAAAAGAAGATCGGGAGAGGCGGAATGGCGGATCTCAGGATCGAGCCTATCGATGAGGGGCTGAGCTTCGGCGTGCGCGTCCACGGCCTGACCAGGGCGATGCTCCAGGACCCCGCCGTGCGGTCGCGCGTCGATGCACTGCTGACCGAACATGGCTTCGTCCTCTTTCCCGACCTCGAGGACTCGGTCGATGCGCAGATCGAGCTGAGCGAGATCTTCGGGCCGCTGAAAGTCCATGCCCTGCCGACGGTGATCAACGACGGCGGCCGGCCCGAGCTGCTCGAACTCAACTATGTCCCGGGCGTGGGCGGTACGGTCGACCTCGATGGCCGCGTGCGGGGCGCCTATCTGCCCTGGCATTTCGACGATGTTTATTACGACGTGCTCAAGCGCGGCGGCGTGTTCCGCCCGATCGAGCTGCCCGACGAGGGGGGCGAGACCGGCTTCATCGATCGTGCCGCGGCGCTGGAGGCGCTACCCGCCGACGTCCGTCGGAAAATCGATGGGTTGAACGTCGTCTACCGGATCAATCTCGACGTGGCCAAGCAGCGTTTCGGCCGCCATCCGACGATGAAGGTGGTCTTCGAAGACGCCTATGCGATGTCGATCATGGCGCGCTCGGACGAGCTGCCGCGCGCGATCCACCCACTGGTTTGCCCCAAGCCCGACAACGGCCAGCGCGTGCTCAATCTCTCGCCCTGGTACGCGGTCGAGATCGAGGGCATGGATCGCGACGAGAGCGATGCGCTGCTGCACTATCTGTCCGATCACCTGCAGAGCAGCACCCGCCCGCTGATCCATCGCTGGCGGATCGGCGAGATGGGCGCTTGGGACAATTGGCGGCTGCTCCACAGCGGCATCGGCGGCCCGGCCGATCAGATCCGCCGGCTGCAACGCACCACCTTCAAGGGCAATTACACCGCGGGGCGTTTCGAGGGTGATCGCCGGCCGACCTTCGAGCTCGCTGCCGATTAGCGCGACCGTACCGATCGAGTCCTGGCTGCCCTGACTTCCTTTTTCGTCATTCCGGCGGCCGCCGGAATGACGAAGACAATGGGCGCGATCATGGATAGCTGATCGCGATCACCTCATATTCACGCGCGCCGGCGGGTAATTCGACGGTGCGCAGATCGCCAATCGCCGCACCCCGCAATGCCCGCGCGAGCGGCGAGCGCCAGCCGATCCGGCCGGCGCCGGCATCCGCCTCGTCGTCGCCGACCAGCGTCAGCGTGCGGTGGTTGTCGCCCTCGTCGGCGATGGTGACCGTCGCGCCGAACCAGATGCGGCCGCGGTCGGTTTGCGCGGCCGGATCGACCACCTTCGCCGCCTTCATGCGCTTGGACAGGAAATTCAGCTCGCGATCGATCTCGCGCAGCCGCTTGCGGCCGTAGATGTAATCGCCGTTCTCCGAGCGGTCGCCGTTGCCGGCGGCCCAGGACACGGTCTCGACCAGCTTCGGCCGCTCGACCTCGAACAGCTCGGCATAGCGCGCGCGCAGCGCCGCCATGCCGGAGGGGCTGATGTAATTGGGCGCAACGTCGGCCAAGGATCAGCCGGGACGGTTCTTGCCGAGGTAGGCCGACAGGCGATTGGTCTTAGGCATGTTCGCCCGATCCGGGTTGAGCAGGTCGTAGACCACCGCATTCTCCAGCACGCGCTGAACATAGCCGCGCGTCTCCGTGAGCGGGATCTTCTCGATCCAGGCGACGACATCGGCGCCGGGGAGGCGCGGATCACCATTGGCGGCGATCCATTTTTGGACGTTGCCGGGCCCGGCATTATAGGCCGCCACCGCCAGCATATAGCTGCCGCCGAAATAGTCGCGCATCCGCTGAAAATATTGCGAGCCGAGCATGACGTTGTAGGTCGGGTCCTCGGTCAGCCGCGTATAGTCGTAGCTCATGCCGAGCTTGCTGGCCTGCTCTTCGGCGGTGCGTGGCATCAGCTGCATCAGCCCGCGAGCATTGGCGCGGCTGACCGCGCGGCGGTCGAACTGGCTCTCCTGCCGGCTGATCGCATGGATCATCGTCCACTGATCATCATGGAAGGACGACAGCGGCAGAGTGGGGAAGCCGGCGCGGATATAATCGTCGGTCCCATCGGAACGCGCCTGTCGCGCCATCATCACCGCGAGATCGGGCCGGCCGATCTCGCCGGCGAGCTTGTTGACCAGCACGCGCTCGTCGCTGGTCTGCGCCTGCTTGGCGATCTCGCGCAGGAAAATGCTCTGGTCCTGCCAGTCGCCGATCTCGCCGAGCATCCGTGCGGCGCGAACGATTTCGCGATTGTTGAAAGCTGCGGTCACCGTCGGATCGGTCGGGATCGGGGGCATCGGCTGCGGCGCGGGCAGCGTCTGGCCGAGACGCTCGACCGCCAGCTGGCCATAGAATTGATCGTGGAACCCGCCGGCCAGCTGCCACAGCGCATGCGCGTCGACCAGCCGGCCGGCCGCCTCGGCGGCACGGCCCGACCAGTAATAACCCTTCGCCTGCACCTGGCCGGATCGCGCACCGGTCGCATAAAGCTGGAACATGCGCATCGCGTCGAACGGCTGGTTGAGCTTGAGCGCGGCCTGGCCGGCGATCCAGGCGAGATCGGTGTAGCCGTCGCGCTCCTTATAGTCCTGGTCGCGCGGCGCCTCGCCCGACGGATAGGCATCGCCGATCTGGCTGGCGATGCCATAGGCAAGCGCCCATTGGCTGTCGTTGAGCGCGCCCCGCGCCATCGTCTCGAGCGTGTCGAACCATGCTGCGGAATCGAGCGGCGCGGCATCGAGCGTGCGCTGGCGGGCAAGATATTCGCGTGCCGCCAGGCCCTGGTTGCTATCGCGCAGCCAGCGCGCGCGGTCGTTGACGAAGCCGGCGTCGCGGTTGGCCGCATCGCCCAGCGCCAGTGTGTAGCTGGCGGCATTGGGATCGCGCATCTGCATCGCCAGCCGCGCCTGGAAGATCGGCTTTTTGGTGGGCGAGGTGAAGGCGAGCTGGCGTGTCGCCGCAGCGGTGCTGCGCGACCACAGCAGCCGGTCCATCCGCACATCCTGATCGGCCAACGGGATCGACGCGCCGAATTTTGCCAGCAGGCGGGTCTCGTCGTCAGGGTTGAGCGCGCCGCCGGTCCAGGCCTTGCGCGCCGCCGCCAGCGCCTCGACCGGCCGGCCGGACGCGAACAGCGCTTCAGCGTAGCGCAGATTGCCGGCGGTGGTCAGCGGCGGCAGCCGGGTGAAATAGGCAATCACCTGCGCCGGCGACACGCTGTCCGGCGCCAGCGCCCGTTCCGCGGTCTTGCGCAGCGTTTCCTCGCCCGGCCATCCGGGATGGGCGACGAGGAAGGAGGAATAATCGCTGAACGGCAGGCGATCGCTCTGGCGCAGCCGGTTCCACGAGACGATCGCCTCGGCCAGCGGATCGGACACCCGCGCGACGGGTGCGGCCGGCGGTGCTGCCGGCGTGACAACCGGCGCGGGCCTGCTCGCGACTGGCAGGTTCAGCCTCGCGCGATACCAGTCGCGCTGGTCCTGGGTCAGGGAGACCGCCGCGGCGACCGCAACCGACGCGCTCAGGGCGATAAGACCGCTCGCCCGCCCGAGGGTGCTGGACAGGAGGCGACGCAAATCCCTATCTGGCGCGCGACGCGGCGAACGCTTGAACATGTCCTCATTATGCCGGACGCAAGCGTTAACGTGAAGGAGCAAAGCCATGTTCGCCGGGTCGATTCCCGCCCTGATAACGCCTTTTAGCAACGGTCGTTTTGACGAGGCGATATTCAGGGATTTCCTCGATTGGCAAATCGCCGAGGGCAGCCATGCGCTCTGTCCCTGCGGCACCACCGGTGAGAGCGCGACCATGTCTATCGACGAACATAACCATGTCGTCGCGGTGACGGTCGATCAGGCGAAGGGCCGTTTGCCGGTGATCGCGGGCTGTGGCTCGAACGACACAGCGACCGCGCTAATTCACATGAACCATGCCAAGGCGGCCGGTGCCACGGCCGCCCTGGTCGTCTGCCCGTATTACAACAAGCCGAATCAGGAAGGGCTCTACGCGCATTACGCCTTCCTCGCCGATCACTGCGATCTGCCGATCATCATCTACAACATTCCCGGCCGCTCGATCGTCGACATGAGCGTCGAGACCATGGCCCGCTTGGTGAAAACCTATTCGAGCATCGTCGGGGTCAAGGATGCGACCGGCAATCTCGCCAAGGTCTCCGCCCAGCGGCTCGCCTGTGGCGAGGATTTCTGCCAGCTCTCTGGCAATGACGACATGACGCTCGGCTTGATGGCGATGGGCGGGAAGGGCGCGATCTCGGTCACTGCCAACGTCGCGCCGCGGCTCTGCGCCGATTTCCAGAACGCCTGTGCCGCCGGCGACTGGCAGGGCGCGCTGGCGCTGCAGGACAAGCTCTATCCGCTCCATGCCGCGCTGTTCGCCGATGCCTCGCCAGGGCCGACCAAATATGCCCTGGGGATCGTGCGTCCGGGCTATCCGCAGGAATTGCGTCTGCCGATGACGCCGGCATCGCGGGCGGCGCGGTCCGCAGTCGATGCAGCATTGCAGACAGCCGGATTGATCTGATGGCGCGGCCGCGGCCGACGAGCTTCGACAAGGTCAAGACCGTCGCCGAGAACCGGCGCGCGCGCTTCGAATATTTTCTCGACGAGATCTTCGAGGCCGGCATCGCGCTGACCGGCACCGAGGTGAAGTCGCTGCGCTTCGGCGAGGGCTCGATCGCCGAGAGCTACGCCGAGGTAAAGGGCGAGGAGGTCTTCCTGGTCAACGCCAACATCCCCGAGTTCAGCCACGGCAACCGGCACAACCATGAGCCGAAGCGGCCAAGGAAGCTGTTGCTCCACGAGCGCGAGATCAATCGCCTGCGCGCTGGCGTGGCGCGCGAGGGCATGACGCTGATCCCGCTGTCGGTCTATTTCAACGCCCGCGGCCGGGCCAAGGTCGAGCTGGCGCTGGCGCGGGGCAAGAAGCTCCACGACAAGCGCGAGACGATCAAGGACCGCGACTGGAAGCGCGAGCAGGGCCGGCTGATGCGCGATCGTGGCTGAGGCGGTGACGGACAGCAGCACGATCCCGGTCAGCTCGGTCGACCACCGGCCGCATCACGACACCGCCTTTCTCGGCCATCCACGCGGGCTCGGCTACCTCGCCTTCGCCGAGGCCTGGGAGCGCTTCTCCTTCTACGGCATGCAGGCGCTGCTCGTGCTGTACATGACGCGGACGCTGCTTCACCCGGGTCATGTCGAGCGCATCGCCGGCTTCCGGCCGTTCCGCGCAGCGGTCGAGACGCTTTACGGCGGGCCGTTGTCGATCCAGGCGCTCGCTTCGGCGATCTTCGGGCTTTACGCCGGCTGCGTCTATCTGACGCCGATCCTCGGCGGGCTGATCGCCGACCGGCTGCTCGGCCGGACGAAGACCATCATCATCGGCGCGTCGTCGATGGCGGCAGGCCATTTTCTGATGGCCTTCGACGCGACCTTCCTCGTCGCGCTCGCCTGCCTGGTCATCGGCTCCGGTCTGTTCAAGGGCAATCTCGCGAGCCAGGTCGGCGCGCTCTATGCGCCCGGCGACCTGCGTCGCGCCGACGCCTTCCAGATTTACTATCTCGGGATCAACGCCGGCGTCATCGCGGCGCCGATCGTCTGCGGCTACCTCGGCGAGGAGTTGGCCTGGCATTACGGCTTCGGCGCCGCCGGAGTCGGCATGCTGATCGCCATCGCGATCTATCTGCGCGGCCGTCGCTACTTGCCGACGGACGATATGGCAGAGGGGGCGCGCGCGCCGCGCGAGCCGCTGAAGCCGGGTGAGGGCAAGACGATCCTGCTGCTGCTCGCGCTGCTGCCGGTGCTGGCGATCTCGATCGTCGGCAACAACCAGATCTTCAACGCCTATCTCCTCTGGGCGGAGCGCACCATCGACCTGCGCTTCTTCGGCCGCGAGATGCCGACGAGCTGGCTGATCACGCTCGATGCGATCATCTCGGTGACCTTCCTCGCCGGCACGGTTGCCTTCTGGCGCCTGTGGGCGCGGCGCTTTCGCGAGCCCGGCGAGCTGGTCAAGCTGACGATCGGCTGCGCCATCGCGGCGCTGGCGGTGGTCATCCTCGCCGCCGCCTCGGCGCTGGCCGGCCGTGGCAAGGTCGGGATCGGCTGGGTGATCGCCTTTCACACCATCAACAGCATCGGCTTCGCCAATGTCATGCCGGTGTCGCTCGCGCTCTATGCCCGGGCGGCACCCAAGGCGCTCGCCTCGACCGTGCTTGGCGTATTCTATTTCCAGTTCTTCGTCGGCAACATGCTGGTCGGCTGGCTCGGCGGTCTGCTGGAAAAAATGCCGGGCAGCCAGTTCTGGCTGCTCCACGCCGCGCTGGTTGCTGCTGCTGCTGTGATCTTCGCTATTGCCCACCACTTCTTCGGCAAGCGGCTGGAGCCCGAGGGCTAGATTCGGAGCGGCGAGTGCCTACAAGGCGACTCAACGAGCCTTCGAGGGGATAGCCATGGCCAAGATCGTCTGCACCATCCAGCGTCTCGACCATTTCGACGAGGCGAGCTTCCGTCAATATTACGAGAGCAACCACGCCCCACTGGCGCTGCAGTACATGCCCTTCACCCGCTATGCGCGCAGCTATCCGGTCGAAGGCACGGGCGAGGGCCTCGGCTTCGATGTCATCCCCGAATTCTGGCTCGAGGACCCCTCGGCGGTCGGAACGATCCTGAGCGGTCCCGCCGGCAAGATCCTGGCCGAGGACGAGGCGCGGTTCTTCCATCGCGATCGGGTGGCGGCAGCGCCGGTTGACGAGTTCATCCTCGCCCGGCCGAACATCGAGATGGGTTCGGTCCGCCGGCGCAAGCTGCTGCTGCTGCGCGCCGAGGCAAGCCGGCGTGAGGCGATCCGCGGCGCCGCCTTCGATTACGCCTGCAGCTTCTCCCGACCCGGACGCGAGCTGGTGGTCGATTTCGTCACCGCCGTGAACGAGCCGGCCTTTCCGGCTGACATCGTCGTCTGGACCGAAGCCTCGGTCGAGCCGCCCGCGCCGACCGGCGGGCTCAGCCTGTGGAAGATGATCGAGGTCGAGACGGCGGAGACCGCCGCTGACAAGTTGATCCCCGTCCCGGCCTGACGGTCAGCCCGGCTTCAGGCCGATCCCTGGCCGATCACAACGGGGCGGCCGTCCGCCGGCCGGAACGGCGGCATCCGCCCGGCGCTGGCCATGCGGTCGACGAACCGATGCTTCAGCCCCGCTGCGGCGTGGAGCAGGATCAGCAGGATCAGGATCCACACCATCACCACATGCAAACCGCCGGCCACGTCGCCGACGGCTTCGCTGACGCCGGGGATGACCGGGAGCGGAATGCCGCCGACCAGCGGCGTGGTCGCCCCCTTGGCATGCGCCGATACCGCGGTCAGGCCGGTAAGTGGCATGGCGATCAGCAGGAAATAGAAGATGCGGTGGTTCCAGTTGCCCGCGATCTGCTCCCATCGCGGCATGTCGGGCCCATAGGGCGGCGGCGGATTTTTCAGCCTGTAGGCCAGCCGCGTCAGCGTGATGATGAGGATCAGCGCGCCGACCGTCTTGTGCCAGGTGAACAGCTCGCCCCCCAGCGGGGTTCTGCCCGCAGCTTCAAAGGCGAAGCCGAGGCAGGCTTGCGCGACGACCAGCAGGACGGTGATCCAATGAAATGTCACCGCCGTGTTGGAATAGCGCTGCACCGGTAGATCTGTCGCAGAATCCGCAGCATAGGCCATTTTCCTTACTCCCGTTGCCCGCTGGGTCCCGTTTGGTAACGCATGAGTTAGCAGATTGGTTCGCCGCGCTGAAGCCACGCTCCGGCCGGCGTCGTGGTGACGTATTGGCTTGCGGCCGCGCGATCGTGCGGAACGCATCTCGGGCAAGCGCGATTATTCCTTCGGGGGCGTCGCCCAATGAGGTCGCTCATGTCGATCCCGAACGAAGAACGCCTGTTTTTCCCCAATGAAAGCGCTGAATACCGAACCGCGCGCAACGCGCTGCTCGACGCCGAGATCGCGCTGCGCCGTCAGCTCGAGGCGGTCGCCGCGCAACGTCGCGCGCTGCCGCCGGGCGGCGTCGTGCCCGAGGATTATGTGTTCGAGCGGATCGGTGCCAATCAGCGGCCGGAGACGGTGAAGCTGTCCGAGCTGTTCGGCGATCATCCAAGCATTCTGTTGTACAGCTTCATGTACGGGCCGGAGCGCGACCTGCCGTGCAACGGCTGCACCCATAAGCTCGATGGCTGGGATGGCAGCGTGTTCCACGCCGACCAGCGCTTCCCGATATATGTGGTCGCCAAATCGCCGATCGCGCAGCTGGAGGCCTGGGCGCGTCAGCGTGGCTGGCGCAACCTCAAGCTGCTCTCCACCGCCGGCAATGATTATTCGCACCATTATTTCGGCGACACGACGAAGTTCGGTCCGGCGATGCGCGCGGCGCGCGGCTATGAGGACGGCAAGAACTGGGATCAGCCGATGTACAACGTCTTTCGCAAGGAGGCGGACGGCACGATCCGCCATTTCTGGGGCAGCGAGATGCTCTATGTGCAGGAGGAGCCCGGCCAGCATCACCGCGTCGGCGATCTGGTCGATCCGGTCTGGGGCCTGCTCGACATGAGTCCGGAGGGCCGCGGCGATTTCTTCCCGCAGCTCTGGTACGGCGAGCGGACGCCGGTCTAAAGGATCTCGCGCAGCTTCTCGATCGGCCGGCCGAGACGGACACCCTTCTCGGTCTCGACCAGCGGGCGCTCGATCAGGATCGGGTCCTTGACCATCGCGTCGAGGATCTTGTCGCCGCTGGCGTTGGCCAGCGCCGCGGCGGCGGCTTCCTTGGTGCGCAGACCCTGGCGCGGGGTGATGCCGGCCTTCTTGTACAGCTCGGAGAGCTTCGCCTTGGTTGGCGGGGTCTTGAGATATTCGATGACCTCGACCTCGCGGCCGGCCTCTTCGAGCATCGCCAGCGCGTTGCGCGAGGTGCTGCAGCGTGGGTTGTGGTAGATCGTCGCCTTCTTCATGCCCGCCTCTCCAGCCAGGATTCGAGCCATTTGATCGTATAGTCGCCGGCGCGGAAGTCGGGATCTTCCAGCAGCGCGACATAGAGCGGGAGCGTGGTCTTGATGCCGTCGATCACCATCTCGTCGAGCGCGCGCGCCAGCCGCCTGAGCGCCGCCGGTCGATCCTCGCCCCAGACGATCAGCTTGGCGACCAGGCTGTCGTAATAGGGTGGCACGGTGTAGCCGTCGTAGAGTCCTGAATCGACGCGTACGGAAGGCCCACCAGGCTGATGGAATTCGAGGATTTTCCCGGGAGACGGCGCGAAGGTGAAAGGGTCCTCGGCATTGACCCGGCATTCGATCGCATGGCCGTTGAACTTGATCTGATCCTGGCCGACCGACAGCCGCTCGCCGGCGGCGATGCGGATCTGCTCGGCGACAAGGTCGATGCCGGTGATCGCCTCGGTGATCGGGTGCTCGACCTGCAGCCGGGTGTTCATCTCGATGAAATAGAACTCGCCCTTTTCCCACAGGAACTCGATCGTGCCGGCGCCGCGATAGCCCATCTCGGCCATCGCCTTAGCGACGATCGTGCCCATCTTCTCGCGATCCGCCGGCGGCAGCACCGGGGAGGGCGCTTCCTCGATCAGCTTCTGATGGCGCCGCTGGATCGAGCAGTCGCGCTCGCCGAGGTGGATCGCGTTGCCGAGGCCGTCACCGAAGATCTGGAACTCGATGTGGCGCGGGTCGGCGAGATATTTTTCCATGTAGACGGTGGCGTCGCCGAACGCCGCCTTGGCCTCATTGCCGGCCTGGGCCATCAGCGTCTCGAGCTCGTCGGCATGCTGGACGACCTTCATGCCGCGCCCGCCACCGCCGCTCGCCGCCTTGATCAGCACCGGATAGCCGACCTCGGCGGCGATCTTCTTGGCCTCGGCGAGGTCGCCGATCGCGCCGTCCGATCCCGGCACCAGCGGCAGGCCGAGCCTGCCCGCGGTGCGCTTAGCCTCGACCTTGTCGCCCATCGTCCGGATATGCTCGGGCTTGGGTCCGATCCAGGCGATCTCATGGCTTTCGACGATCTCGGCGAAGCGCGCGTTCTCCGAGAGGAAGCCGTAGCCGGGGTGGATCGCATCGGCATGCGAGATCTCGGCCGCGGCGATGATAGCGGCGATATTGAGATAGCTTTCGGATGCCGGCGGCGGGCCGATGCAGATCGCCTCGTCGGCGAGGCGGACATGCTTGGCTTCGGTGTCGGCGGTCGAATGGACCGCGATGGTGCGAATGCCGAGGTCGCGGCAGGCGCGCAGAACGCGCAGCGCGATCTCGCCGCGATTGGCGATCAGAATCTTGTCGAACAGATGACGGGCCACAGGGTCAGTCGATGATCGCGAGCGGCTGGTCGAATTCGATTGGCTGGCCGTTGGCGACCAGAATGCGGCTGACGGTGCCGCCGCGCGGCGCGGCGATCGGGTTCATCACCTTCATCGCCTCGACGATCAGCAGCGTTTCGCCGGCCTTGACCTGGCTGCCCTCGCTGATGAACGGCGCGGCGCCGGGCTCGCTTGAAAGATAGACCGTGCCGACCATCGGCGAGCGGACCAGGCCCGGATGGCTGGCATGGTCGTCCGCCGCCGCGGCGGGCGCGGGGGCGGCCGCCGCTGGCGCAGCGATCGGAGCGGCGACATGGGTGAAGGCCGGCGCCGCCGTAAGCGTGCGCGCCACGCGGATGCGCCGCTCGCCGTCATGGACCTCGATTTCGCTCAACCTGGTCTCGTCGAGCAGTTCGGCGAGTTGCCGGACGAGTGCGGTATCGACCTGCATCCCGCCCGTGCCGCTGGTCTCCGTCATCCCTGTTCCTTTTATCGGCCGTGGCCAATTGGCGCCGTCTGTCAGAGCTTTGCCGCCGCGTCCAGCGCGAGCAGATATGAGCGCGCGCCGAAGCCGGCAATCGTTCCCTTTGCCCCCATGCCGACATAGCTCCGGTGGCGGAAGCTCTCGCGCGCATGGGGATTGGACAGGTGGACCTCGATCACCGGCACGGTGATCGATTTGATCGCATCGAGCAGGGCGACGGAGGTATGGGTCAGGCCGCCGGGGTTGAACAGCACGGCGCGAACCTTCTTCGAATTGGCCTCGTGCAACCAGTCGATCAGATGGCCCTCGTGATTCGACTGACGCAGGTCGATTTCGAGGCCGAGCCTCTTGGCGCTCTCCTCGAGCATCGCCGCGATATCGTCGAGCGTGTCACGGCCGTAGACCTCCGGCTCGCGAATGCCGAGCAGGTTGAGGTTCGGGCCGTTGAGGACGAAGACGGTATCGGGCATCGCGGCTCTTCCGGTTGCGGCAGCGGTCCGCCGGTTCCTATATGGCCCGAAGCCCGGTGGCAAAAGGCAAGCGCATGAACGACGGTACGATCAGCCTGATGGTAAACGGCGAGCATCGCCGCGTCCTGAAAGGTCTGACCATCGCCGATCTGGCCAATGAGCTGGGCCTCGATCCGGCCAAGCTGGCGGTCGAGCGCAACCTCGAGGTCGTGCCGCGCTCGACGCTCGCCGAGATCGTGCTGGCCGACGGCGACGAGCTCGAGATCGTCCATTTCGTCGGCGGCGGCGATCACGCCGCACCGGTCGAGGACGACAACTGGACGGTCGCCGGTCGCAGCTTCCGCTCCCGGCTCATTGTCGGCACCGGCAAGTATAAGGATTTCGCGGAAAATGCCGCGGCGCTCGAGGCTTCTGGCGCCGAGATCGTTACGGTCGCGGTGCGACGGGTCAATATTTCTGATCCGAACGCGCCGATGCTGACCGACTTCATCAGCCCCAAGCGCTTCACCTATCTGCCCAACACCGCCGGCTGCTTTACCGCCGATGATGCGATCCGCACGCTGCGGCTGGCGCGCGAGGCGGGCGGCTGGACGCTGGTCAAGCTCGAGGTGCTGGGCGAGGCCAGGACGCTCTATCCCGACATGATCGAAACGCTGCGGGCGACCGAGCTGCTCGCCAAGGAAGGCTTTGAGCCGATGGTCTATTGCAGCGACGATCCGATCGCGACGAAGCGGCTGGAGGATGCCGGCGCGGTGGCGATCATGCCGCTGGGCGCGCCGATCGGCTCAGGGCTCGGGTTGCAGAATCAGGTGATGATCCGGCTGATCGTCGAGGGGGCGAAGGTACCGGTGCTGGTCGACGCCGGCGTCGGCACCGCGTCGGACGCGGCGGTGGCGATGGAGCTGGGCTGCGACGGCGTGCTGATGAACACCGCCATCGCCGAGGCGAAGAACCCGGTGATGATGGCGGCGGCGATGAAAGCGGCGGTCGAAGCGGGACGGCTCGCCTATCGCGCGGGACGAATGGGGAAACGCCGCTACGCCGATCCGTCGAGTCCTCTCGCCGGGCTGATCTGAGCGGAACAGCTCACTCATGTAGAACGTTTTTCCTTCGACAGCTGCTGTCCGAGTAGCGTTGATTGGAGATGTGTCATGGGCGAGATGAAGGATCGGGTGAAGGGCGCCACCAACGAAGCGATCGGCAAGGCCAAGCGGGCGGTCGGCGATGCCTGGGATCGGCCCGATATCGAAGCCGAAGGCGATGCCCAGGAAGCCAAGGGCGATATGCAGACCGCCAAAGGCAAGGCCAAGGAAGCGGTCAAGAACGTCGTCGACCGCGCCTGACGTTCGCTCGTCTGATTTGGGGCGCCGCTGCCGGCTTCGGTGGCGGCGCTTCTCTTGTGCGATGATTGACCCGCCGTCCGGTTCGACGCAAAGCGCGCCGGCCAAAGGAGAAGCGGGTGACGCTCGACGACGTGACGACCAAATTTGCCGCCAATCAGGCGGTCATCCCGAACAAGCGGATTCGCTTCGATTTCGCCGGTGACGGGGCGCTGATGCTCGATGGCGTCGCCGGCGCCGTATCCAACGACAATGGGCCGGCGGATCTCGCGATCGCGATGAATCTCACCGATCTCGCGGCGATCCGCGCCGGGACGCTCGACCCGATGTCTGCCTATTTCAGCGGCCGGATTCGCCTCGATGGCGACGTGATGCTGGCGATGCGGCTGCGCGAGCTGATGGCCAAGCTCGGCGGTTAGGACCCTTGACCGTTGCCGGATAGGGGGACAGACCCTAGGTAGGCGGCCATGACCGACCGAGCCCGCACTTTGTACGAAAAGATCTGGGACGCACACGTCGTCGAGCGGCGCGACGACGGCACCTGCCTGATCTACATCGACCGCCATCTCGTTCACGAGGTGACCAGCCCGCAGGCCTTCGAGGGCCTGCGCATCGCCGGCCGGCGCGTGCGGCGGCCCGATCTGACGCTGGCGGTGCCCGATCACAACCTGCCGACCACCGCCCGGGTGAAGGACGGCAAGCGCATTCCGATCGCCGACAGGGAGTCAGCCAACCAGCTGCAAACACTGGAGAAGAACGCCGCCGAGTTCGGCATCGAATATATCGACGATCTCGCCGCCGAGCAGGGAATCGTCCATGTCATCGGCCCGGAGCAGGGCTTCACCCTGCCGGGCACGACGCTGGTCTGCGGCGACAGCCATACCTCGGCGCACGGCGCGCTCGGTTCGCTCGCCTTCGGCATTGGCACCTCCGAGGTCGAGCATGTCCTGGCGACCCAGACGCTGCAGCTGACCCCGTCCAAGACGCTCGAGGTGCGGGTCGATGGTGCGCTCGGTTATGGCGTCTCGCCGAAGGATATGGTGCTGGCGATCATCGGCAAGATCGGCGCCGCCGGCGGTACCGGATCGGTCATCGAATATACCGGCGAGGCGATCCGCGCGATGTCGATCGAGGGCCGGCTGACGGTGTGCAACATGTCGATCGAGGCCGGCGCCCGCGCCGGGCTGGTCGCGCCCGACGAGCGCACCTTTGCCTATCTCAAGCCGACCCGGCGCTCGCCCAAGGGTGCGGCCTGGGAGCAGGCGGTCGCCTATTGGCGGACGCTGCCGACCGATCCCGGCGCGCGCTACGACCGCGTCGTCCTGCTCGATGCCGCGACGATCTCGCCCAACGTCACCTGGGGGACCAGCCCGGAGGACGTCGTACCGGTCACCGGCATCGTCCCCGACCCGGACAGCTTCGAGGACCCGTCGAAGCGCGTCGCCGCGCGCAAATCGCTGGATTACATGGGCCTCGAGCCGGGCACGCGGATGGAGGACGTAGCGGTCGAGAATATCTTCATCGGCTCCTGCACCAACAGCCGGATCGAGGATCTGCGGGCTGCCGCGGCGGTCGCGCGCGGACGCCATGTCGCGGCCGGCGTCAAGCAGGCGCTGGTCGTGCCGGGCTCGGGTCTGGTCAAGCGCCAGGCCGAGGCCGAGGGGCTCGATCGTATCTTCATCGAGGCCGGCTTCGAATGGCGCGAGCCGGGCTGCTCGATGTGCCTGGCGATGAACCCCGACAAGGTCCCGGCGGGCGAGCGCTGTGCCTCGACCAGCAATCGCAATTTCGTCGGCCGCCAGGGGCCAGGCGCGCGCACCCACCTCGTCTCGCCGGCGATGGCGGCGGCGGCGGCGGTCACCGGGCGGCTGACCGATGTCCGCCAGCTGATGGGAGCGGCGGCATGAACCCGGTCAAGAGCGTCGAGGGCCGCGCCTACCCCTTCGGGCTGAAAAACATCGACACCGACGTCATCATCCCGGCGCATTATCTCAAGACGATCACCCGCGTCGGGCTCGGCAAGGGCGCGTTCGAGACGATCCGCCGCGAGCCCGGCAATGTGTTCGACGATCCGGCCTATGCCGGCGCGCCGATCATCATCGCCGGCGATAATTTCGGCTGCGGGTCGAGTCGCGAGCATGCCGCCTGGGCGCTTGCCGACATGGGCGTGAAGGCGGTGATCGCGCCGAGCTATTCGGACATTTTTTCCGGCAATGCGTTCAAGAACGGCATTCTCGCGGTGGTCCTGCCGCAGGAGGCGATCGACCGGCTGATGGAGGTCGCCCGGGACCAGCCGATCACGATCGATCTCGAAACCCAGACCGTGACGACGCCTTTCCAGGACCGTTTCCGCTTCGAGATCGATCCCTTCCGCAAGCATTGCCTGCTCGACGGCCTCGACGAGATCGGCCTGACGCTGGGCGCCGAAAAGCGGATTTCGACCTATGAGGCCCATGCTGCAGCGCAATCGCCCTGGGTCGGCGGGGCCGCCGCACGCTGAGCGCGACGTTGCGCGCAGGTCGCGACGACCCTATCTGTGACGGTGACGAGCAGGGAGCGAGCGGAACGGCGATGACCACATTCGATGATCGAGAGAAGGCCGCCGAGGCGCATTTCGCCCGCGACCAGGAAATGCAGTTCCGCATTGCAGCACGGCGCAACCGCCTGGTCGGCCAATGGGCGGCCGATTGCATGAAGCTGACCCCGGCCGAAAAGGACGCCTATGCCAAGTCGGTCGTCCAGGCCGATTTCGAGGAAGCCGGCGACGAGGACGTGATCCGCAAGCTGATCGGCGATCTCACCGCCGCCGGCGTGGAGACCGACGATCGCCAGATCCGGGCGATGCTCGCGGAAAAGACCATCGAGGCCAAGCGCCAGCTGATGGAGGAACTCTAAGGTGCCGATGGACGCGTCGGAAATCGAGGCGATGATCCGCAGCGCGCTGCCGGATGCCTCGGTCGAGATCACCGATCTCGCCGGCGATGGTGATCATTATGCGGCGAGGGTGGTGAGCGCCGCCTTCGCCGGCATGCCGCGGGTGCGCCAGCATCAGCTGGTCTACGCCGCATTGGGTGGCCGCATGGGCGGCGCGTTGCACGCGCTTCAGCTCACCACCGCCACGCCCGACTGAAGGAACGCGCAATGTCTGAGTCCACCGAGGTCAACGCCCGCATCGCCGAAGTTGTCGGCGGCAATGACGTCGTCCTGTTCATGAAGGGCACGCCACTCTTCCCGCAATGCGGCTTCTCCAGCCGCGCGGTGCAGATCCTCGAGCATCTCGGCGTCGAATTCGCCACCGTCGACGTGCTGCGCGATCCGGAGATCCGCGACGGCATCAAGGCCTATTCGGACTGGCCGACGATCCCGCAGCTTTATGTGAAGGGCGAATTCGTCGGCGGCTCGGACATCATGTTGGAGATGTACGAGGCCGGCGAGCTCGACCAGTTCCTCGACGAGAAGGGCGTGCCTCGCGCCGCATCGTGAGTGAGCAGCAGACTGATCTGATCCAGCCGATCGGGCCGCTGGTCCGACGCATCCTCGCGCCCAATCCATCGCCGTTCACCTACACCGGCACGCAGACCTATGTCGTCGGCGAGGGCGAAGTGGCGGTGGTCGACCCCGGTCCCGCCGTCGACGCGCATGTCGCAGCGATCGTCCAGGCGCTGGCCGGCGAGCGCATCACCGCGATTCTGTCGACCCATACCCATCACGATCATAGCCCGGCCGGGCGGCCGCTGAAGGCGCTGACCGGGGCGGCGATCATCGGCTGTGCGCCGCTGGCGCTGAGCGATGACGGGCCGCGCGCCGATGCCGGCTTCGATGGCGATCATGTCCCCGATCGGGTGCTGACGGATGGCGAAAGCATCGTCGGCCCGGGCTGGACGCTGACTGCGGTTGCGACGCCGGGGCATACGTCCAATCACCTCTGCTATGCGCTGGAGGAAACCGGCGGGCTGTTCACCGGCGATCATGTCATGGGCTGGTCGACGACGGTGATCGCGCCGCCGGACGGCGACATGGCAGCCTATATGGCGAGCCTCGACAAGCTCGTCGCGCGTGACGACAAGGTCTATTATCCGGCGCATGGCGAGCCGGTCGAGCAGCCGCAGCGGCTGGTGCGCGGCCTGATCGGCCACCGCAAACAGCGCGAGGGCCAGATCCTGCGATTGCTCGGCGAGGGGCCGCAGCTGATCCCGGACATGGTCGCCCGGATGTATGTCGGGGTCGACCAGCGCCTCCACGTCGCGGCGGGACGCTCGGTCCTCGCCCATCTCTACGAGCTGCGCGACCGCGGCCAGGTCCGCGACGACGGCGAGCACTGGCGTCTCGCCGCCTAGTAGGGCGTGGGTACACGCCCTTTGGTTCGACAAAACGGGTCGGAGTGCCTATCTCAGCGGGCGAGGAGAAGGTTTCGATGAACGCACCGACCGTCAGCCTCGCCGGCCTCGACCTGCGCGCCGAGATCGACCGGCTGCGCAAGGAGCGCAACGCGGTGATTTTGGCGCATTATTATCAGGCGCCGGAAATCCAGGACATCGCCGACTTCATCGGTGACAGCCTCGACCTCAGCCGCCGGGCGGCGGCGACCGACGCCGAGGTGATCGCCTTCTGCGGCGTGCGTTTCATGGCCGAGGTGGCGAAGATCCTGTCGCCGCAGAAGATCGTGGTGCTGCCCGACATGGACGCCGGCTGCTCGCTCGAGGATAGCTGCCCGCCGGAGAAATTCGCCCGCTTCCGCGCCGAGCACCCCGATCACATCGCGCTGACCTACATCAACTGCTCGGCGGCGGTGAAGGCGATGTCCGACATCATCGTCACCAGCTCATCGGCCGAGACGATCCTCGATCAGATCCCGAAAGATCAGAAGATTATCTTCGGGCCTGACCGCCATCTCGGCGCCTGGTTCAATCGCAAGACCGGGCGCGACATGCTGCTGTGGCCGGGCGCCTGTATTGTCCACGAGGCCTTTTCCGAAACCGAGCTGCTGAAGCTCAAGGCGCAGCATCCCGAGGCGCCGGTCGCGGCGCATCCGGAATGCCCGGCCTTCATCCTCGATCACGCCGATCACGTCGGCTCGACGCGCTCGATCCTCGACTTCTCGCTGAGCAGCCCGGCCGAGACGATCATCGTCGCGACCGAGCCGCACATCATCCACCAGATGGAGAAGGCGGCGCCGGACAAGCATTTCATCGGCGCGCCGGGCGCGGACGGGAACTGCAACTGCAACATGTGCCCGTACATGGCGATGAACACGATGGAGAAGCTCTACATCGCGCTGCGCGATCTCGCGCCGCGCATCGAGATCGATGAGGCGACAAGGCTGGCGGCGTTGAAGCCGCTGGAGCGGATGCTGGAGATGGCGTCGAACACCGTCGGCGCGGGCGATCTCGGCGCAAGACCGCCAAGCGGGGACTAGCTCTTCTTCGTCATTCCCGCGAAGGCGGGAATCCAGTCCCACTTCATCACCCGCAGGGCTGAGCCGGCAGCGAGCTTCACCGACGTTTGGATTTCCGCTTTCGCGGGAATGACGAGAAAAGGGATGGCGACTTACGCCAATCCCAATTCCTTGCGCATCGTTTTCGTCAGCTTCGCCGCGACCAGATCATACGCGCGTTCGAGATACTCGCCCAACTCGTCGTTCGGCCAGTCCTGCCAATCGTCGACCTGCACCCAATGGCCGCGCGCCATGTAAGGCGCGGGTTGCGCCCTGCCGGTTTCGGTCAGCACTTCGAAGCCGATGTCGGAGGCCTTGAACGACAAACCGCCCTTCGAGCCGATCACGGCGAACATCTTGCCGCCGACCTTGAAAGCGTCGTGGTTTGGATCCCACGGATGATCGAGTGTTACACCCTTCAGCGCGAGGCAGGTGCGGCGCAGTGCGTTGCGGTCCATCGCGAACTCAATGATCGTCGAACGCCATCGCCTGCGCGCTGCCCAGGCTCGCGCCGCCATCGATGCTGAGTGCCTGGCCGGTGATCATCGCCCCTTCGTCGGAGGCGAAATAGACGAAGGCGTCGGCGATCTCCCTGGCATAGACCGCGCGGCCGAGCGGGATCGCGTTTTCCATCTGCTCCAGCACGGCGGGCGGAATCATGCGGTCGACTGAGTCGGTCAGCGTCAGCCCGGGCTCGATCGCGTTGCAGGTGATGCGCCTGGCCGCCAGCTCGATCGCGGTGCTGCGGACGAAGCCGGTGACGCCGCACTTCATCGCGCTATAGGCGCCGCGGCCCGGCGACACCCATTGATTGCCGGTGATCGACGAGGTGACGAGGATGCGCGCCGCCGGGCTCTTCTCGAGATGGGGCAGGGCGTCGACCGTCAGCCAGAAGCAGGGCTTCAGCCCGACCTCGAGAGTCTCGTCGAGATGGTGGTCGTCGGTCGTGTCGAGCATGCCGCCCTCGGCATAGGCGGCATTGTGCAGGACGATGTCGAGCCGGCCATATTCGTCGACCGCGCGCTGGACGATCTGGCGGCAGGCTTCGCGCTTGCCGATGTCGGAGACTTCGAGGATCGCCTCGCCGCCGGCGTCCCTGATCGCCTTGACCGCCGCCTCGCCCGGCTCGCGGCTGCGCGTCTGGATGACGACCTTGGCGCCCTCCTCGGCGAAGCGCTCGGCGGTGGCGCGGCCGATGCCGCGTCCGCCGCCGGTGACAATCGCGACCCTGCCGGCCAGCTTGCCCATATCTTTCCCCCTCTCGTGATGTCGTCAGCGTTTCACCCGCTCGGCCTCGATGGTGGCCGTCCCCGGATGGTGACGGTCGAGGTGGCGGCGAATGATCTTGAGGTTACGGCTGTTCGAGCGAAAGAAGAAGTCCGGGATCGCGCCGACCCAGGGGATCGCGCCGAGCAGGAAGTCAATGCCGACATTGCCGAGCATCCGCGCCTGCTGCCAGCGCGACATGCCGAGGTTGCGCGCCTCCCAGACGATCCAGGCGCCCATCAGCGCGGCGATCAGGTCGCCGACGATGGGGACGAGGTCGAGAATGACGTCGAGGCCGATCGACCGGTTGATGCCGGGGACGACGAACATTCGCTCGAGCAAGGCCTCCATCGCCTCGATCCGGCGGCGGACAGAGGCTGGGTCGCGGCCCATGCCGGGAACCTGAGCGGCGAGACGGTCGAAGCTTTCGGGCTGGATACGCATGATCACTCCAAACGATCGGCCGCCGGTTCCGGTTCACTTGGGCCAGAGCGCACGCAGCCGCGTCACCGGATGCAACGCGAGAAGATTGTCGCGATAGCCATCGAGGCCGGGCGCCACCAGCGACCAGCGCACCGGATTGGCAAGCGGGAAAAAGGGCACCTGCTCGGTCATCAATCGCGCCGCCTCGCCGGTCAGCGCGGCGTGGAGCGTGCCGCGGCCGGCGGCGGCGATCGCGGCATCGGCGACCGGGGTGCAGGCGCTGGTCGCCTTGCAGGTGAAGTGATTGAGATACCATTCGGCCGAAGGGAGCGGCGCAATCTCGTCGATCAGCCGGAGATCGGCCGGCGCGCCGCCCGGCACGAGCGCGACGTCGACACCCATTGAGCGCCATTGCGCTGTTACCAGGTTGACGATCAGCCGATCGCCGAGCGCATCGGGGCGAGTGATGGTGACCCGCGGAGGGCCGTCATGATCATTGCCCCAGGCGCGGATCGTCGCTGCTGCCAGCGCCTGGCGCTCGACGACCGGCAAGGCGAGCCAGTCCGGCCTGAGCGGCGCGGTAAAATCGCCGACATCGGCCGGAACCAGGCCAGCCGCTGGCGTGAGGCCGGGCAGCTCGGCGCCGGCAACAAGCGCATTGCCGTCGAGCGCCATGATCAGCGCGCGGCGCAGCACCGGATCGGCCAGCGCGCCGCCGTCGCCGGTGATCGCCAGGCCATAGAGGCCGCGCACCGGATCGAACCGCAATGATGGCGCCGCCAGTCCGGCCGCGCGCAGTTGCGGCAGACTGCCGATCGTGCCGCCGGTCACGAGATCCACCAGGCCGTGCCTGAAGCGGGTGATGGCGACGGCGGCGCGCTCGCCGCGCAGCGTCGCGCGCGGCAGCTTCGCGGGTGTCGTCCGGTCCTCCAGCACTGCGCGGTCGACCTCCCGCTTTGCGACGCGATAGGGGCCGGTGCCGTCGCCCGCGCGACGCAGGGTCAGCTCTGGCCGGGCGAGCAGGGTGAGGAAGCCGGGCAGGGGCCGCTCGAGCCGGATGTCGATCACATCCGGCGTCACCGCCGAGATTTCCGCGAGCGCGGTCAGCGCCGGTCGCAGCGCATTACGGCTCGACGGCTTTATTGCCGCCCGCAGCCGGCGCGCGACCGCGTCGGCGGTGATCGGCCGGCCATCCGGCCAGCGGACGTCGCGCAGCCGAAAGATGTAACCGAGCCCGTCGTCGGTGACGATCCAGCGCTCGGCCAGCGCCGGCTCGATCTGGCCGGCGGCGTCGATCGTCACCAAGCCCTGGGCCGTGGCGTCGAGCACCATCGCCTCGCCGGGCGAGAGCGGCCTGCGGTCGGGATCGATCGTTGTCTCGAGCGGGCCGATCGCGCTGATGTCGATCGGGCCGGTATCCGGCGCTCGCCGCGTGCAGCCACCGGCAGCGGTGAGGGCGAGCAGAGCGCCAAGAAGCAGGATGCGGGTCACGGCGCCTTCAGCGACAGCGTTCGGCTGGGATGTACGTTGCCGGCATTGTCCCGCCAACCCTCGACGCGCGGCGCGACCAGATTGCGGCTGACGTAATAGTAGATCGGCAGCACCGGCGCGTCGCCGATCAGGATCGCCTCGGCCGCGGTCATCGCGCGGCGGCGCTCGGCTGGTTTGGCGATTGCCTCGGCGCGATCGAGCGCGGCGTCGAAGCTGGCGTTGCGGTAGCCGGAATAGTTGATCGCGCCGGCCTTGGATCGGAAGATGCCAAGGACATTCTCCGGCGCATCGAGATCGGCGATCCAGCCGGAGCGAGCGAGCGCGAACTCGCCGCGCCGCAGGCTGGCGAAATGGAGCGTTGCCTCGCTGTTGAGCAGATCGGCCTCGACCCCGAGCGGCCGCCACATGGCGGCGAGCGCCACCGCGATGCGGCGATGGTCCGGATCGCTGTTGAAGCGGATCTCGAAGCGCAGCGGGTGCTCGGGCCCGTAGCCGGCCTGGGCGAGCAGGACGCGCGCGGCCACCAGCCGCCGAGCCTGCGGCCAATCCGCCCAGAACGGTCGGTAGGGAATGCCGCCACCGGTGTCGGGCGGCACGACGCCCCAGGCCGGCGGCGTGCCGATCGCCATCAGCGGGCCGGCGATCCAGCGCCGGTCGGTCGCGAGATTGAGGGCGATGCGGATGCGCCGGTCGGAAAAGGGCGGTCGCCGCGTGTTGAACGCGAAATAATAGCTGCCGCGATAGGGCGCGATGTGGATCGCGGCCGGCATCTTCTGCCGCAGGCTTGCCAGGCGCGAGGCCGGAAAGTCGCCGGCGATATCAGCTTCGCCGGCGATGAACCGTCGGGTCGCGGTCAGCGGATCGTCGACCGGCCGCCATTCGACGCGGCCGATCGCGGGCCGCCCGTCATGCCATTGCGGGTTGGCGGTGAGGACCAGCCGGTCGCCAAGCGACCAGGCGGTCAGCCGATAGGGGCCGGAGGTGACCATCGGCCGCATCGCGGTCCAGCGCTGGCCGATGCGGTCGATCAGATCGATTGGCACCGCCGCCATCGCCGGATGGGCGAGCAAGGCGGGCAGGGCAGGGAAGGGATGGCGCAAGCGAATCGCAACCGTATCGGGATCGGGCGCGGCGACGCTGGCGATGGCATCGAACAGCGATGCCGTCGGCGAGGCGGTGGCGGGGTCGCGCAGCCGGTCGAAGCCCCGCACGAAGATGTCGGCGCTGATCGGAACGCCGTCGGAAAAGTTCAGGTTCGGGCGCAGGTGGAAGCGCCAGTCGAGCCCATTGCGGGAGATCTCCCAGTCCTTCGCCAAACCGGGCTCGATCCCGCCGTTGGCGGTCGCCCGCGTCAGCCCTTCGAACTGGTCGCTCGCGATTCGGAGGGAAGCGATGTCCGACACCGCCTGCGGGTCGAGGCCTTTGACCTCGTCGGCCGACAGGCGGACCAGCGTGCCGGCAGGTCGGGTCGCAGCGTGCTCGCCGCGGCAGCCGCTCAGCGCCGCGGCGACGAGGGTCAGGGCGATGATCACCGGCCGGCGAAGTCCCGGTGCGGACGGCGGGACTCGAACCCGCACTCCCTGAGGGGAAGCGGATTTTAAGTCCGCTGCGTCTACCGGTTTCGCCACGTCCGCTCCGCCGTGAACAAGGCCGGATCGGCGAGACGCGGTCAAGCCGCTATGGACCGACGCCCTAGACGTTGAGGCGCGCGCGCATTTCCTTGCCAGGCTTGAAATAGGGCACCCGCTTGGCGGCAACCTCGACCTGGTCGCCGGTACGTGGGTTGCGCCCGGTGCGCGCGGTGCGCGCCCGTGTCGAGAACGCCCCGAAACCGCGCAATTCGACCCGGCCGCCAGTGGCGAGCTGCTCGATGACGGCGTCGAAGATGGTCGTTACGATGCGCTCGACCTCCCGCACGGACAGATGCGGATTCTTCCGCGCGATAGTCTGAACAAGCTCCGATCGGATCAATGCCACTCTCCCGGCCCGGCTGGCTCCGGTCTTTGGGTTGCAGGGAACGCCGCAGAAAACTGACGATTCCGGGGACCCCGAAGGCGTCCCTCAAAATTGATCCATGTCATATCTGGCATCGATTGCAAGCCCGCGACAGCCCGCAAAATAGCCAATTCGCCCTTAACCAGCGACGGGCGCTCGCGCGCCCGCCCCATGGCCTATTCGTCGCCGCCGCCGCGCGCCTTGTTGAGCGCCGCGCCAAGGATGTCGCCGAGCGATGCGCCCGAGTCCGACGATCCATATTGCGCAACCGCTTCTTTCTCTTCGGCCATTTGCATCGCCTTGATCGAGAAATTGGGCTTCTTCGAGCGATCGAAGCCGATGACCATGGCATCGAACTTCTGGCCGGCCTGGAACCGCTCCGGCCGTTGCTCGTCGCGGTCGCGACCGAGGTCGGACCGCTTGATGAAGCCGATCGGGCCATCCTCGCCGGCCTGGACGTCGAGGCCGACATCGCGCGATTCGAGGACGGTGACGGTGACGACGCTGTTGCGCTGAAGTCCGCCCGAGGGGCCGCCGGCCGCCGCGGTGCCGCCTGCGCCGCCCGCCTCGACCTGCTTCATGCCGAGCGAGATGCGCTCCTTCTCGACGTCGATGTCGAGCACGACCGCCTTCACCTGCTCGCCCTTGTGGTGGAGCTGGAGCGCCTGCTCGCCGGCCACGCCCCAGGCGATGTCCGACATATGGACCATGCCGTCGACGTCGCCGTCGAGGCCGATGAACAGGCCGAATTCGGTGGCGTTCTTGACCTCGCCCTCGACCATCGAGCCGACTGGATGACGCTCGGCAAAGGCCTCCCACGGGTTCTGCTGGGCCTGCTTGAGGCCGAGCGAGATGCGCCGCTTCTCCTCGTCGACCTCGAGGATGATGACCTCGACCTCCTGGCTGGTCGACACGATCTTGCCGGGATGGGCGTTCTTCTTGGTCCAGCTCATCTCGGAGACGTGGACCAGGCCCTCGATGCCGGGCTCCAGCTCGACGAAGGCGCCATATTCGGTGATGTTGGTGACGCGGCCCTTGAAGCGGCTGCCGATCGGGTATTTCGCCGCTGCGCCTTCCCAGGGATCGCTCTCGAGCTGCTTCATGCCGAGCGAGATGCGCTGGGTGTCGCGGTTGATACGGATGATCTGGACGCGGACGGTGTCGCCGATGTTGATCATCTCTGAAGGGTGGCCGACGCGCTTGTAGCTGAGGTCGGTGACATGGAGCAGCCCGTCGATCCCGCCGAGGTCGACGAAGGCGCCATAATCGGTGATGTTCTTGACCACGCCGTCGATCACCTGGCCCTCGGCCAGCGACTGGATCAGACCGGTGCGCTGCTCGGCGCGGGTCTCCTCGAGGACGGCGCGGCGCGAGACGACGATATTGCCGCGGCGGCGGTCCATCTTGAGGATCTGGAAGGGCTGGGGGATGTCCATCAGCGGGGTGACGTCGCGCACCGGGCGGATGTCGACCTGGCTGCCGGGCAGGAAGGCGACGGCGCCGCTGAGGTCGACGGTGAAGCCGCCCTTGACGCGCCCGAAGATGACGCCCTCGACGCGGGCGGACTGCGTGAATTCGGCCTCGAGCTTGTCCCAGGCAGCCTCGCGGCGGGCGCGATCGCGCGACAGCATCGCCTCGCCATTGGCGTTCTCGACCCGGTCGACAAACACCTCGACCTCATCGCCGACGTTGATCTCGGCCTTCTGGCCCGGGGCGGCGAATTCGCGCAGCGCGACGCGGCCTTCCGACTTCAACCCGACGTCGATCACCGCCATGTCGTTCTCGATCGCGGTGACGGTGCCCTTGACGACCTTGCCTTCGAAGGTTCCGTCCTTGCCCATGGTCTGTTCGAGGAGGGCGGCGAAATCTTCGCGTGTCGGCTGCGGGGCAGTGGCCATAAATTACTCGTCCTTAATCGTCGTTTCCGGCCGGCCGGTTTTTCCGGCGGTCTTGAACGTGCGTTCCACGACAGCCCCATGCCGTCGCGGCATCCGACAGGCGAAGGCGTGGAACGAGGAAAAGCGAAAAGGGCGCGATGACGCGCCGATTTCTCGGCCCGTTCGCGCCATTCCCGCAAATCGCGCGGCCGTCTAACCGGCTCTGCGCATCCTGTTTTCCACGAGCGCGATCGCCCGCTGAACGGCCTGCCCTATATCGAGATCGCTGGTGTCGAGCAAGTCGGCGTCCTCGGCCTGGCGAAGCGGGGCGGCGTCGCGTCCCGAATCGCGCGCGTCGCGGGTGAGGATGTCGGCTAACACCGCGTCATAGCCCGGGCTGACCCCGCGGCCGGCCAGCTCGCGCTCGCGGCGCTGGGCGCGGACCTCGGAACGGGCGGTGACGAACAGCTTGGCGTCGGCCTGGGGAGCGATCACCGTGCCGATGTCGCGCCCGTCGAGCACCGCGCCGGCCGGCTGGGCGGCGAAAGCGCGTTGGCGCTCCAGCAACGCCGCGCGCACCGCCGGATGCACCGAAACCCGTGATGAGGCGGCGGTCGCGGCCTCATCACGAAGAGCAGGATCGTCGAGCAGCGAGGCCGGAAAGTCGCAGGCCGCCAGCGCCGCAGCTGCATCGCCCGGGTCGCCGCCGGCGCGCAGCACGCCGATCCCGACCGCGCGGTAGAGCAGGCCGGTGTCGAGGTGGGGCAGGCGATAATGCCGCGCGAGTGCGCGCGCGATCGTGCCCTTGCCGGAGGCGGCGGGACCGTCGACCGCGATGATCACGAGGCCTGAGCGCCGAGGCCGGTCATCAGCCCGGTGAAGCCGGGGAAGCTGGTCGCGACCGGGCGGAAATCGTCGATCGTGACGGCGCCGCGCGCGGCCAGGCCGGCGACCGCGAAGCTCATCGCGATCCGGTGGTCGAGATGGCTCGCGACCGCGGCATTCGTCCCGCGCAGCGGTTCCCCGCCGGTCCCGGTGATCGCGAGGCCGTCCACCAGCTCCTCGACCTCCGCGCCGCAGGCACGCAGCCCGGCGGCCATCACCGCGATGCGGTCGGATTCCTTGACGCGCAGCTCTTCGAGGCCACGGGCGACGGTGCGGCCCGAAGCGAGGGCGGCCGCGACGAACAGGATCGGGAATTCGTCGATCATGCTGGGCGCGAGCTCGGGCGGCACCTCGATCGCCTTGAGGATCGAATGGCGCGCGGTGATATCGGCGACCGGCTCGCCGCCGACCTCCCGCTGATTGGAAAGGGTGAGGTCGGCGCCCATGTCGCGCAGCACCGTCAGCAGCCCGGCGCGGGTCGGGTTGATCCCGACATTTTCGACCGTCACCGCCGAGCCCGGCACCAGCAGCGCCGCGACCAGCGGGAAAGCAGCCGAAGACGGGTCGCCCGGCACGATGATGTGCTGTGGCCTCAGCTCGGCCTCGCCGCGGACGGTGATGACCCGCGCGCCATCCTCCATGCCGATCGTGACCTCGGCGCCAAAGCCGGCCAGCATCCGCTCACTGTGATCGCGGGTCGCGACGGGTTCGATCACCCTTGTAAGGCCCGGCGTATTGAGCCCGGCGAGCAGGACCGCCGATTTGACCTGGGCGGAGGCGACCGGCAGGCGATAGCTGATCGGCACCGCCGGGCAGGCGCCGGTCACCATCAGCGGCAGCCGTCCGCCGGGCGAGGCCGCGATACCCGCGCCCATCCGCTCCAGCGGCTCGCTCACCCGCGCCATCGGCCGGCGCGACAGCGAGGCGTCGCCGATGAAGGTGGCGGTGACCGGATGGCTCGCGACCAGCCCCATCAACAACCGGGTCGAGGTCCCGGAATTGCCCATGTCGAGCGCCTGTTCGGGCTGCAGCAGGCCGCCGACCCCGACGCCATGGATCGTCCAGACCCCGTTCCTGCCGCGCTCGATCGTCGCGCCCAGCGCGCGCATCGCGTTGGCGGTGGCGAGCACGTCTTCGCCTTCGAGCAGGCCCTCGATCCGGCTCTCGCCGACGGCGAGCGAGGAGAGCATGACGGCACGGTGCGAGATCGACTTGTCGCCGGGCACAGCGATCCGGCCGGCGAGCGGTCCAGGGGCGGTGAAGCGCATCGATATCGGTGCGGTCATCGCCAGGCTGGGCCTTCCAGAGGGTCGGGATTGGGCGCGCTTTTGACAGGGGGTTACGGCTATGGCAAGGCGCGCGCCTTCCGCTCGTCTAGCCCGAGCGCTTCCATATTCTTGAAAGGCAGGACACCGGTGGTGAAGCCTGAATGGGGCACGAAGAGAACGTGCCCGAAATGCGGTACCCGCTTCTATGACCTCCAGCAGGAGGAGCCGGTCACCTGTATTGCGTGCAGCACGCAATGGGTGCCGGAGCCGATCCTCAAGTCGAAGCAGCCGCTGCCGTTCGACGCGCCCAAGCCGGAGGCCGACAAGAAGGTCGCCGACGAGCATGAGGACGATCTGGACGACGAGGATCTCGACATCGCCGATGAGGAAGAGGGCGAGGAAGAGGATGTCGACCTCGGCGGCGACGACGATCTCGGCGTGTCCAAGCCCGGCGAAGACGAGGAAAGCTGAGTTCTTGCGTGTCGTGGCGGCCTGACCTAAAGGCCGCCGCACCGCCGGCCCCAGCCGGCGAAAAGTTGCGGGGCCGTAGCTCAGCTGGGAGAGCGCTGCAATGGCATTGCAGAGGTCAGGGGTTCGATCCCCCTCGGCTCCACCAACCTCAGAAATGCGCAATAATGGTGCGCGTATTTTCCGCCAGATATTCATGGCTTTACCGCGTGCTTGATTGACAATCCCGTTTCCGCTCGGCTCTCCTTGCGGCGGGGAGACGGGCGGACCAATGACGGGGCTCCTGGCAGCGCTGTTCGAGCATGGCGGCTGGCTCGCCAATCTCTCCTATATGCTGCTCGTCGCCTCGATGATGACGCGGGTCGCGTTATGGCTGCGGCTCGGGGTGGTCGGCTCGGCCTTGGCGGGCATCGCCTATGCTGCGCTCTATCTGCACGACGTGACCTTGGCCGGCTGGGAAATGGCGCTGCTGCTGGTCAACGTCGTCCAGATCGCGCGGCTCGAATGGGCCGAGCGGCGCATCCGTTTCGACGAGCGCGAGGAGGGCTTGCGCCGGACGATGATGGCCGGCTTGCCGCGGCTCCATGCCCGCGACCTGATGGATCGCGGCGATTGGGCCGATGCGGCGGCCGGGGAGGTGCTCGTCCGCGAGCGCGAGATGCTGAGCGACCTGATCTACCTCCATGAGGGCGCCGCGAACGTCACCCTTGACGGCATGATGGTTGGCCGCTGTGTCGCCGGTGATCTGATTGGTGACGCCACCGTGCTGCGCGGAACCCCCGCGACCGGAACGGTGCGTCTCGCCGGGGCGAGTTGCCTATGGCGCATCTCCGCCGAGCATTTACGGCGCTACCTCGATGCTCGACCCGACCTTAGGCCGATCCTCGAAGGGCAGATCAACCGGTCGCTGAGCGCGAAGCTCGGCACCGCCAACCAGCTGGTAAGCGATATCTCTCAGGCGACGGGCTGGTCGCAGCTTCCTGACGAACGGCTCTAGTCGGCCATCCGCAGCAGCAGCCGCTCCGGTCCCCTGACGACGCTCTCGTCGCCGTAATCGGCCTCGACGATCTCGAGCATCGGCGCATCCGGCGCGAGCAGCAGCTGGCCGAGCAGGACCTGGGCCTCGATCCGCGCCAGGTTCATGCCGATGCACAGGTGCATGCCATGGCTGAAGCCGAGATGCGGCTTGGCCTTGCGGTGGATATCGAAGCGCTCCGGATCTTCAAAGACCGCCGGATCGAGATTGGCGAGCGAACCCATGAGATAGACCGTGTCGCCGCGCGGCAGGGCCTGTCCCGCCAGTTCGACGCCGTCGATCTTGACCGCCCTGATCGCGAAGCGAGTGACGGACCTTATCCGCATCACCTCTTCCAGCGCCTGTGGCAGCAAGGCCGGATTGGCCCTTAACTCGGCGAGGGCTTCGGGATGCTGGTGGAGCAGGACGATGGCATTGCCCATCCAGCGCACCGTGGTGTCGCCGCCGCCGACGAAGACGTTGAACAAATTGCTCAGCGCCACCGTCCGGGTAATCCCGGATCGTCCCTCCGCCTGCGCGATGAGCGCGATCAGGTCGGTTGGTCGCTCGCCACCTGCGAGGCGATCGAGCCGGTTGTGAAGCTCGTCCTCGAGAAAGGCATAGACCTGCGCCTTGGCCTCGGCCTTGGCGCGGTAAAGCGGATGGTCGGCGGCGATGGTGAAGGCCGAGGCTTCGAGGAGGATCTTGCACAGGCGGGTGAATTCCTCCTCGCGAGGCTGGCTGAAGTCGAGCATGCCGAGCACCACCCTGCCGGCCATCGCATCCAGCACCGGCACGATGTCGACCGTCTCGCCCCGTCGCAGAGCGGCGAAGATAGGGGTCAGCAGCTCGCGCGCCAGCTGCTCGATCTCCGCGCGGCGCGCCATCACCCCGCTGACCCCGAATGACCGCGCCCAGACGGCGCGGACCGCGTCGTGAACCGGCGAATCGTCGGCGAGCATCGCCTCCTCGCCAAGGTTCGCGGCCATGATGCCGTTTTCCGAGGTGAAGCGTTCGGTGTCGCGCAAGGCCTGCTTGACCAGCTCGTAGCCGGTCACCGTCCAGGCGCCGAGCGACGGATCCCACGCAACAGGCCCTTTCGGCAGCGTCGCGGCATCCATCGTCTCGGCGTCCCCTCAATCGACAGCGTATCCTTAGCCGCCACTACGGATCGTCGCCAGCGCCGCCCGCCCGGTTGCAGCCGCCACGTGACAATGGCACATTTGCCCCAAGAGCCGGGAAAAGAGACCTTTCACACCGGCCACGCGGCATCGGCCTCGCCGCCGTGCTCGATTGGAGGGATTGGGTGTATCAGACCAAGGGCGACAGCGTGCGGCTCGGTCGGCGGTCCGATGCTACCTCGACGGTCGTCCGGGTCGAGGCGCTGCGCTGCTTTCGCGAGGTCGTCGCCGGGCTTGGCGGCAATGCCCATGCGCTGCTGACCGGGGCGGGCATCGATCCGGCGCTGCTCGACCGGGCCAATGCCACGGTCTGCTTCAGGACCTTCGTCAATCTCCTCGAGCAGGCGGCGAGCGAGCTCGATTGTCCCGATTTCGGCATGCGTCTCGCAGCACCCCAGGGCGGCACCAAGGTGCTCGGTCCGCTTGAGGTCGCGATGAAGAATTCGCGCACCCTGGGCGAGGCCTATGACTATTGTGCCGAGCATATCCAGGCCTACAGCCCGGCCACCCAGATCCGGATGGAGCCGGGCGACGCCGAATGCCGGCCGCTGCTGCGCTTCGAGATCGTCATCGGCCGGCTGCCGCATCAGCGTCAGGCGGTCGAGCATGCGCTGCTCTTGACGCATCACGCGGCGCAGGCGCTGTCGAGCGGCCGCGCCCATGCCCGCGAGGTCTGGTTCGTCCATGAGCAGCTGGCGCCGTCGGCGTCCTATCGCGCGCATTTCGGCGTGCCGATCCGCTTCGGCCAGCCATTCAATGCCCTGTTCTTCAAGACCGAGGATCTCGCCCAGGAGATCGTCGGTCGCGATCCCCAGCTCTATGAGCTCGCCTCGAGCTTCATCGACAGCAAGTTCCCGGCGACGACCCAGGTGATGAGCAGCCAGGTGCGCGCGGTCGTCGCGCGGCTGCTGGCGGTCGGGCGCTGCACCCATGAGGAGGTCACCGCCAATCTCGGCATCCATCCGCGCACGCTGCAACGGCGGTTGCGCGAGGAGGGGGTGAGCTTCGAGGCGATCAAGGACGAGGTCCGCCGCGATATCGCGCTACGCTATCTGCGCCAGCCCGGCGTTTCGCTGACCCGGGTCGCGGCGATGGTCGGCTATTCGGAGCCGTCGGTGCTGTCGCGCTCCTGTTATCGCTGGTTCGCCGCCTCGCCGCGCCAGCTGCGCAAGGAGCTGGTCGGCTAGTCCATCCTGGCAGCGCGATAACTGAAGGGGTGGTGCGCCAGGCACGTCCCAAGGCCTGATCTGTCGCGAAAAGTCCGGTTGGCGTCCGACTCGGTCAAGATCGCTACGGGTGGTCTTGCTAGGCAGGCGGCGCGCCGGTCGCTTCCCTGGGCAGCCAATGCTAAGGTCTCGGCCGAACTGGAGGACCAGGGTCATGAAGGTCGAAAAGGTCACCGCCCGGATCGGCGCGCGGGTCAGCGGGATCGATCTGACGCAGCCGCTCGACGGGGCGGCGGTCGCCGAGGTCCGCGCCGCGCTGCTCGATAATCTCGTGCTGTTCTTCGTCGAGCAGAAGCCGCTGACGCCCGAGCAACACATCCGCCTCGCGCGTCATTTCGCCGAGATCGACATCCCAGAGTTCAGGACCACCGCCACGGTCCATCCCGAGGTGATGGTGCTCGACCAGGTCAACCCCAAGGGCCAGGGCTCGGACAGCTGGCACGCCGACAACACCTATCTCGAGGAGCCGCCGATGGGCGCGCTGCTCCAGGCACATCAGCTCCCGCCGATCGGGGGCGATACGCTCTTCGCCAGCATGTATGCCGCCTATGAGGCGCTGTCCCCGGCGATGCAGGCCTTCTTCGAGGGCATGACCGCCAAGCATGGCACCGCCAAGCTCGTCGAGCGGACCAAGGGCAAGGCGCTCTACAAGATCCCGGATTCGCTGGCGAACCGCGAGCCGTTCAGCCATCCGGTGATCGCGGTCCATCCCGAGACCGGGCGCAAGCTGCTCAACGTCAACAACAACTGGACGATCTCGCTCGACGGCATGACCAAGGCCGAGAGCGACCATTGGCTGCAGTTCCTGCTCGATCATGTGAAGAGCCCCGAGTTCCAGGTGCGCCATCGCTGGTCGGTCGGCGACATGATCTTCTGGGACAATCGCTGCGTGCAGCATTATGCCGTCGCCGATTACACCGAGCGGCGATTGATGCAGCGGATCGTGATGTCGGGCAGCCGCCCGCTCGCGATCGGCGAGAAGCCGCAGCTAGAAGCGGTGGCCGCTGAATGATGTTGCGGTCGGTGCGATGAATTCATCCGGGCGGCCGGGGATCGATCCGATCCTCTGCGAGATCGTCAAGAACGGGCTGATGGTCGCGGCGCAGGAGGCGGGGATGCGCACCGCGCTCAGCGCCGGCTCGACTTTCGTCGCGCAATCGGCCGACGTCGCCTGCACCTTCTTCGACGCCGAGATGCGGCTGATCACCCAGACCGACTATGCCGTGCTGCACTCGGCGGCGCTGCGCTACATGCTGCGCGAGATGCTGCAGGATCATCCGCCCGAGACGCTGGTCGAGGGCGACATCCTGATCAGCAACGATCCCTTTCGCGGCGGCATCCACCCGACCGACGTCGCCGCGATCCGGCCGGTGTTTCATGAGGGCAAGCCGGCGTTCTACTGCGGGTTGATGATGATCGTCTCGGACCTCGGCGGGGTCTCGGCCGGCGGCCTGCCGGCGACCGCGACCGAATGCTTCCACGAGGGCATGATCATCCCGCCGTCGAAGCTGTTTTCGGCCGGCAAGATCGACGATCAATTGTCGCGGCTGATCGCCGCCAACAGCCGCACGCCGCGCAAGGTCGCGAGCGACATCGGCGCGCTTGCCGCCGGCGGCAATGCCGCCGCCGCGCGGCTGGGCGAGATGATCGCGCAATATGGCTTCGAGCGGCTGATGGCGATGATCGACGAGCTGCTCGACTATTCCGAGCGGCTGACCCGCGCCGGCCTCTCGGCGATCCCCGACGGCGTCTATCGCGGCGAATATACCGTCGAGCAGGACGGCGTCGTCGCCGACAAACTCTATCCGGTAAAAGCCGAAGTGACCGTCGCCGGCTCCAATCTGCGCGTCGATTTCGCCGGCACGGCGCCGCAGGCGCGCGGCGCGATCAACTGCACGTCGTCGCAATCGGTCGGCTGCGTCACTTATGCCGTGCGTTGCCAGCTCGACCCGACCATCCCGATGAACGAGGGCTTCTACCGCCCGATCGAGATGCTCTTCCCGCCAGGATCGGTGGTCAATTGCACCTATCCCGCGGCGTGCAATCTCAGGCTCGGCGTCGGTCAGGCGATCATCGATTCGATCATCCGTGCGCTGGCGCCGGTCTCGCCCGATTGCGCCATGGCGGCGGCGGCGACGGTCCACACGGTCAACGCCCAGGGCATGACCGAGGACGGCGGCATGTGGGGCATGCTCGAGGTGTCGATGGGCGCGGGCGGCGGCCGGCGCGGCGCGGATGGCGGCGACGGATTGCCGTTCCTGATGCACGGCCAGTCGGGCTGGGAGCGCAACATCGAAGGCTATGAGTGGCAATATCCGATCCGCATCCACCGCTATCAGCTGATGCCGGACACCGCCGGCCCCGGCCGCTGGCGCGGCGGCTGCGGGCTGATCAAGGACATGGAGTTTCTGGGCGACGCGCTGATTACCCTGCGCGCGACCGATCGCTGCGAGCGTCCGCCCGAAGGTCTCGACGGCGGCTTGCCCGGCAGCAGCGGCGGCTGGGTGCTCAACGAAGGCCGGCCCGACGAACGCAAGCTGCCGAACAAAGTAACCAATTATCCGGTGAAGAAGGGCGACGTGCTGACGATCCGCGTGCCGGGCAGCGGTGGTTACGGCGATCCCGCCGAGCGCGATCCCGAGGCGATCGCCCGCGACATGGCGGAAGGGCTGATCACGTCATGGCCCTATGTGGTCCGGCCGTTGAAGGTCGCGAATGATGGCTGACAGCGAGGACAGCCGCTACTTCATCGGCGTCGACATCGGCGGGACCTTCACCGATCTCGTCATCGCGCGGCCCGATAGCGACGGCTTCGACCTGGTCAAGACACTGACTACGCCCGACAACCCGGTGCGCGGGGTGATGCAGGCGGTGAGCGAGGCGCTCGACCTCGTCGGCGTTCCCGCCGATCGGCTGCAGCGCGTGGTCCACGCGACGACGCTGCCGACCAATCTCGTGCTCGAGCGCAAGGGCTCGCGCGTCGGCTACGTCACCACCCGCGGCTTCGGCGACATCTTCCGCATCAGCAAGCACAAGCCGAACGGGCCGGACCGCTACAACATGGCCTATCGCCGGCCGCCGCCGCTGGTCGCGACCGCGCTGGTCGCCGAGATCGACGAGCGGATGGACCACCGCGGCCATGTCGTCAGGCCGATCGACCATGCGCAGGCCGAAGCGGCGATCCGCCGGCTCGCCGAGGAGCAGCCCGAGTCGATCGCGATCTGCTTCCTCCATTCCTATGCCAATCAGGCACATGAGCAGGCGGTCGGCGAGATCGTGCAGCGCGTGCTGCCCGGCGTCTATCTCGCGCTGTCATCGGACATCTGGCCGGAATATCAGGAGTATGAGCGCGCCTCGACGGCGGTGCTCTCGGCCTATGTCGGGCCGACGCTCGCCGCCTATACCACCGAGCTCGAGGAGGCGCTGAACAGCCTCGGCTTCGCCCATCCGATCCAGATCATGCAGTCGAACGGCGGGGTGATGACCGCCCAGGCGGCGGCGCGCAAAGCCGCCTATGTCATCGAATCCGGGCCGGCCGCGGGCCTGGTCGCGGCGGCCCATCTCGCCCGCGCCTGCGGCTATGACCAGCTGATCGCCTTCGACATGGGCGGCACAACCGCCAAGGCCGGCGTCGTCCAGAAGGGCCAGCCGCGCATCACCAACGACTTCCGCGTCGGCGGCCATTCGAGCGGCGGCAGCCGCGACCAGGGCGAGCCGATCAAGATCCCGGTGATCGATCTTGCCGAGGTCGGCGCCGGCGGTGGCAGCATCGCCTGGATCGACGCCGGCGGCTTTCTTCAGCTCGGCCCGCAAAGCGCCGGCGCCGACCCCGGCCCGGCCTGCTACGGCCTCGGCGGCACCGCGGCGACGGTGACCGACGCCAATCTCTTCCTCGGCTATCTCGACCCGGATTATTTCCTCGGCGGGCGGATGGAGATCTTTCCGAAGCATAGCGCCAGGGTGCTCGGCGAATTGGCGCTGCACCTCGGCCTCGACGTCAAGCAGGTCGCGATCGGCGTGCGCAAGCTCGCCAATGTCCACATGGCCTCGGCGATCCGGCTGGTGACGCTGCAGCGCGGGATCGACCCGCGCGAATGCGCCATCGCCGCTTCGGGCGGGGCGGGGCCGCTGCATGTCGCCGACATCGCCGATCACTTCGGCATCAGGACCGTGATCGTGCCGCCGTCGCCGGGCGTGCGCTCGGCGCTCGGGCTGCTTGTCTCCGACCTTGCCTATGACCGGGTGATGATGGCGCAGGCGGAAATCGAGACCGCCGATTGCGCGGCGATCGAGCGGCTCTACCGCCAGATGGAGGACGAGACCCGCAGCGATCTGGTCCGCGACGGCATCGCGCCCGAGGATATCAGCGTCGAGCGGTCAGCCGGCCTGCGCTTCACCAGCCAGGCGCTGGAGCTCGATGTTCCCGTCCCATCGGGAACGGTGACCCCGGAGATACTGGGCGGCATCGAGGCTGCCTTCCGCCAGCGCTATTTCGAAGGCTCAGGACTTCACCCGTCCGAGGGCTGTGTTCTGGTCAAGTGCAAGCTGCGCGCCGTCGGCCGGGTGCCGCAGCCGGCGATCCGCCAGCATGCGATCCGCGACGGCGACGGCTCGGCCGCGATCAAGGCGGCGCGACCAGCCTTTTTCGAGGAAATTAGTCGGTTCCGCGAGACGCCAATCTATGATCGCGCCCGGCTGGTCAGCGGCGACCGTTTTACCGGCCCGGCGATCGTCGAGGAGCCGGATTCGACAACCATAGTCCCGCCGGGCCATGCTGTGGCGGTCGACAGCTATCATAATCTGCTGATCGAGCGGCTCGCGCCGCCGGCGAAGAGGAACTGAAAGATGTCTGCGATGGATCGCCCCTACGATCTGATCATCCGCAACGGCATGGTGATCGACGGCTCCGGCCTGCCGCGCCGCCGTGCCGACGTCGGCATCCGCGACGGCAAGGTCGCGCGCATCGCCCATCTCGCCGGTCAGACGGCGACGGAAGAGATCGACGCCGAGGGCCTGATCGTCGCGCCGGGCATCGTCGATCCGCACACCCATTATGATCCGCAGATCACCTTCGACCCTTATGCGACCATGTCCTGCTTCCACGGGGTGACGACGATTCTCGCCGGCAATTGCGGCTTCTCGGTCGCGCCCTGCAAGAATGCGGACGTCGATTTCCTCAAGGGTATTTTCGCCCGCGTCGAAGACATGGCAGCCGAGGCGCTCGCCGGCGTGCGCTGGGACGAGTTCGAGACCTTCGAGGAATTTCTCGCCACGCGCAGTGGCCGCCTCGGCGTCAATCTCGCCTGCTACATCGGCCACAGCAATCTGCGCATCTGGGTGATGGGCAGCGAGGCCGCGCACAGCCGCGCCGCGACCGATGATGAAATCGCCGCGATGGGCGAGATCCTGCGCCGCGCGATGGAGGCGGGAGCTGCGGGCCTCTCCTCATCCGCCTCGCCGACGCAGATGGACATCCACGGCAATCCGGTGCCGTCGCGGCTGGCCGACAATCGCGAGGTGATGGCGCTGGCGAGGGTCGTTGGCGAATTCGGCCGCGGCTCGATCACCTTCCTGCCCTATGGCGCGATGGGCGGCATCACCGAGCAGGACAAGGCGACGCTGATCGAGATCGGATTGAACGCCGGCGTGCCGGTGATCATCCAGGGCCTCGGCGGACGCAACAAGACCGATGCGCCCTCGGCCGCCTGGCCCAAGGCGGTCGAGTTCCTCGACAATGCGGTGGCCAGGGGCGCGCCGGTCTATTCGATGCTGATCGCGCGGCCGTTCGACCGGCCGGTGGTCTTCAACCCGACCAATTTCCACTATCCGGCGGTGCCGACATGGCACCGGCTAATGACGATGTCGGCGGAGCAGCGCAAAGCCGTGCTGAACGATCCAGCGGAGCGCGAGGCGATGCGCTTTGCTGTCGAGAACTACAACCGCGATCCGGCCAAGGGCACGACGCTGTCGCCGCCGCTGTGGAATGCGCTCTATGTCGATGCGGTCGTGCTGGAGAAGAACAAGCCATTGGAGACGCGCAGCGTTGCCGACCTTGCGGCCGAGACGAACAAGGCGCCGGGCGATTACGTCCTCGACCTGCTCGAGGAGGAAGATTTCGCCACCGCCTTCCGCTGGCGGACGGAGTCGCCTGAGTGGACCGATGCGGTGCGCGAGGCGATGCACGACACGCGCATGATCATCGGCACCTCGGACGGCGGCGCACATCTCGCCAAGGACGATGGCGCCGACTGGAGCAGCTATTTTCTCGGCTCATGGGTCCGCGACCGTGGCGAATGGTCGCTGGAGGAAGGTATCCGCCAGATCACCCAGGTGCCCGCGTCGCTGATCGGTCTGGTCGACCGCGGCGTGATCAAGGTCGGTGCGCCGGCCGACATCATGATCTTCGATCCCGACACGATCGGTATCTGGCGCAAGGAGTTCGTCACCGATCTCCCCGGGGGCGCCGGCCGCTACAAGGCCTGGGGCCATGGCGTGAAGGCGACCCTGGTCAACGGCCAGCCGATCGTGCTGGACGGCAAGCTGACCGATCGCCTGCCGGGCGAGGTGGTGATGCCGGCCTAGCCGCGCTGTCCAAACTTAATTCGTCATTCCCGCGAAAGCGGGAATCCAGTCTTCTTGTCTTCTGCCGTCACGCAAAGGCAGCTGGATTCCCGCTTTCGCGGGAATGACGAGGAAGGATAGCGAAGCGGGCGTCAGACGACGCCGGCGACCTTGTTCACCATCGTCCCGATCACGTCGAACTCGAGGCGCATCACATCGCCGGGGAACACCTGCGAGATGCCGATTGGCGTGCCCGACATGATGACGTCGCCGGGATAGAGCGTCGCGACGCCCGAGGCGAATTCGATCATCTCCTCGACGCTGAGCACAAGCCGCTCGATCTTGTCGCCCTGCTTCTGCACGTCATTGACGTAGAAGCGGAAGGTGAGCGGGCGCGGATCGGGAATCTCGTCGGTCGTTACCATCCACGGGCCGATCACGCCGAAGGTGTCGTAGCATTTGTTGTGCGAGAAATTCTCCTCGCCCTGCATCGACATGTCGAGGCAGGCGGCATAGCCGGCGACGTAATCGAGTGCGTCCTTGGCAGCGACATTCTTGGCTTCCTTGCCGATGATCGTCGCGAGCTCGGCCTCGTAGAAGGTGACGCGGCCGGGGCGGGTGAGGATGACGTCGTCCGCCGGGCCGGCGAGCGCGTTGGTCGTCTTGTGCAGCCAACCGAGGTTGCGCATGTTCTTGCCGCCCATCTGCTCCTTGTGCTCGGGCCAGTTGCCGGCACCGCAGAAGAATTTGCTGGGATTGGCGATCGGCGCGTTCAGCCTGACGTCGGAGAGCGCATAGGACTTCGCGCTGCCGGACTTGATCAGCTCTTCCATCTTGGGCCGCAGCACGGGCAAAGCGGCGATCATCCGGTCGCCCATCGGCACTGGCCAGCGCACCGGCTCGATCAGGTCGATCACCGCCGACACGTCATGCACCTTGTCGCCCTCGACGACGCCCAGCCGGTCCTTCTCGCTGCCCCGGTCGAAACGGCAAATCCTCATGACACCCGCTCTCTTGCTTTTGGAATGATGTGGCTGGGACAGTAGGTCCGGGCCCGCCCACCGTCTTGATCGAGTGCGACACAGACCAAGTTTTTTGCGGCCCGCTCGTATCAATCTTCCATCGTCATTCCCGCGAAAGCGGGAATCCAGCTGCCTTCTTACGACTGCCGTTGCCAAGAAAGCTGGATTCCCGCTTTCGCGGGAATGACGAAAGAGGAGGGTGTTCCTGGCCAATGGACCCGGTTGGGGCGGCTGCCTATAGGTCAGCCAGGAGATGGCCATGACCCAAGCCGAAACTGCCGAAAAGCCGGCGATGCGCCTGATCGACTACAAGAAGCCGACGCTCAGCGGCCCGCGCGGCATGTCGATCCTCGCGTTGAGCGACATTATGACGGTCATCGTCCAGACGCTCGCGCCAGGCGCGCGCCAGGGGCTGCACGCCCATGAGGCCTATGACGGCTTCTATTTCGTGCTCGGCGGCAAGGCGCGCTTCTATCGCGGGGCTGACGACGTCTTTGCCGAGGTTTCGACGGGGCAGGGCGTCTTTGTCCCGCGCGGCACGCCCTATGGCTTCGAGGCGGTCGGCGGCGAGGCGCAGCTGCTGTCGATCGACGCGATCGACAAGCGCGTCGCCGACATCTTCACCAGCTATGAAGATGGCAGTGACGCGGTCGATTACGAATTCTTCGCGCCCGACGGGACGCTCCAGCAGGCGAAGCGCTGGACCGCCGATGACGGGGTATTCAAGGAATAGGCCCCGCGCGGCCGACGGGAGGACAAGTTGGATCTTGGCTTGAAGGGCAAGCGCGCGCTGATCACCGGCGCGTCGCAGGGAATTGGCGAGACCACCGCCGAGGTGTTCGCCGAAGAAGGCTGCAGTCTCAGGCTGGTGGCGCGCAACGGCGAGAATCTCGAGCGGATCGCGGCCGATCTGCGCGGGCGCTTTGCGGTCGATGTCGCGGTGCTGCCGCTCGACCTGTCGGAGCGCGACGCGGCGCAAAAGATCGTCGACTGGGCCGGCGACGTCGACATTCTGATCAACAACGCCGGGGTCACCAGCTTCGGCGATCTCTGGGCGATCGACGACGAGCGCTGGCGCACGGGCTTCGACCTCAAATTCTTCGCTGCGGTCGATCTTGCCCGGCTACTTTACCCGGCGATGAAGGCGCGCGGCGGCGGCGTCATCGTCAACAACATCGGCCTCGCCGGCGAGACCTACGACTTCAACTATGTCATGGGCACGTCGATCTGCGCCGCGCTGACCGCCTTCACCCGCTCGCTCGGCAGCCTCAGCCTCAACGACGGGATTCGCGTGATGGGCGTCAGCCCGGGGCCGGTCGCGGTGGACTATGTCCGCAAGGTCTTCGGCGAAGAGGGCGCCAAGCGTTTTCCCGGCGGGCGCATCGCCACCACCCGCGAGGTCGCCGATCTCTTCGCTTTCCTTGCTTCGCCGCGTTCGGGCTATACCTCCGGCTCGGTGGTGCTGATCGACGGCGGCATCGGCGCGAAGAGCGTGTTTGCCTAGGGCGCAAACCGGAATGACTCTTGTTCGTCATCCCGGGCTTGACCCGGGATCCCGCTGCCTTTTCGGCGAAGGATTGCCCCTCAGACTCTGCAAACAGAAGAAGCGGGATCCCGGCTCAAGGCCGGGATGACGACGAAAAGATCCTACCCGCCGCAGCGATACCTGACGCCCTCTAGGGCCTGATCCAGACCAGCCGCATTTCCGCGCCTTCCTCGGGCAGGGTGCGGAGATGGAGGTCGCCGTCGATGATCTTCGCCATGCGGTTGAAGCGATGGCCGACCAGCGCCTGGTTCACGCAGATCTCGACGTCGACGACGATGCGATCGGGCAGGACCGTGTAGGTGCCCGAATAGCCCGCGACATGACCCATATCGGCGATCCGCTCGGCGTCGCTCGCCGTATTTGGCAGCACTTTTCGTTCGCCGCGCGCGACCAGCGAGCTGCACCGGCCGTCATCGAGAAAGTGGAAATAGCCGACCGGCGAGGGGCCGAAAGGCAGCTGCTCCGGGCCGCCGTCGGCCGGAATATGGATCATCGTCTGAATCCGCCAGCTGCCCAGAACGTCAGCCTTGGTGATACCCTCGCTCATTCGCTTCGTCTCCTCAGGCTTCGCTATCGCGGGCCATATATTTCCCGGCGGCGAGAAGGGTCAGCCCCATCGGCAGATAGAGCAGAAACGCGACCGCCAAGCCGCGGCGCAGTCCCTCGGCCGGTCCGAGCGTGGCGCCGAAAAAATCGCTGATCGCACCGGTCATGAACGGGCCGAGGCTCTGGCCGACCAGGTTCGACAGTCCCATCGCGACGGCGATGGCGAAGGCACGCCGCTTCGTGCCGCAGACGGCATGGATCGCGGTCAGCAGCGACGGGAAGGATGCGGCGGTGGCCGAGACGGCGATGGCGTAGACCGGGATCGCCAGCCAGAGCGACCCGGCCCAGACCGTCACCTCGAACATCGGAAGTGCGACAAGGGCGCAGACCCCCGGCACCCAGGAGAGCCATTTGGCATCGCGGCGCGACAGCCGATCGCTCATCACCCCGCCGAATACGGTCGACAGCAAGGAAGCGATCGTTGCCGCGACGCCGACCAGCAAACCGGTCTCGGTGATGCTCAACCCATGGTTGCGGATCATGAAGCTCGGGATGAAGACCACCGCGCCCTGGGCGGTGGCGAAATAGAGTGTCAGCCCGATCAGCAGATAGACGAACGCCCGCTTGCGGAAGAGCGCCGACAGCGTCGCGACCATCGGCTCGGTCGGAGCCTGGTCGACGCGCGCATGCGCCGGCAATCGCTTGCGTGGCTCCGACAGCACGATCATCGCCAGCAGCACCACCGGCAGGCCGACCGCGCCGCAGGCATAGAGCGCCGCGCGCCAGCCGTAATGCTGGGCGATCCAGCCGCCGCCGGCGAGCGCGATGATGAAGGCGATACCGGAGCCTGCCATGTAGATCGAGATCGCCTTGCCGCGGTCCTCCGGGGGGAAATAATCGACGATCAGGCTCTGCGACGGCGGGATCGATCCGGCCTCGGCGGCGCCCACGCCCATGCGGAAGACGAGCAGCTGCCAGAATTTCTGCGCGGTGCCGCAGAGGATGGTGAACAGGCTCCAGATGCTGGCCGAGACGATGATCAGCCATTTGCGGTCATAACGGTCGGCGATGCGCGAGAGCGGCAGGCCCATGATCGAATAAAGCAGCGCGAAAGCGAGGCCGCTCATCAGCCCGAGCTGCGTGTCGGAGACCTTGAATTCGTTCTTGATCGGCTCGAGCAGGATCGCCGTGATGTTGCGGTCGATCATCGTGATCAGCATCAGCATGAACATGACGGACAGCAGCAGCCAGCGCTCGCGCGGGCTGTAGAGCGTCCAGGGCTGAACGGCGCTCACCTCGCCCGAGGCGCCGGCAGTCTCGCCAAGCGGCTTCATCGCAATCCTTCGACGGTCGTTGCAGGGCGGTGAGGCCTCAATCGGTCGTCAGAAATTCGAGGAGATTGCCGTCGAGGTCGTGGAAATAGATCGAGGTCGCCGGCGTGCCGTCGTTGGCAAAGCGCGTCACCGGCCCTTCGATGACCTTGACGCCATGCTCGGCGAGCCGTGCCTCGGCGGTGGCGATCGGCCCCGTCCAGCGGAAGCACATGTCGACCGCGCCCACGGTCGGCTTGCGCGCGACCAGGTCGATGCCGTTGCCCGATTGGTGGACGCTCAGCATGGCCCCACCGGCGCGAATGCCGCGGACCAGCCGTTTGCCGTCGATCACATGGTCGAACAACTCCTCGCCGCCAAGCACGTCGATGTAGAACTGGCAGGCCTTGTCGACGTCCGAGACGGTGACGGC